>Ga0310811_10009831_pt1 | contig 12368 bp, 13 predicted proteins | sample YCmetagenome_FD_207642 | JGI IMG/M metagenome (GOLD analysis project Ga0310811, IMG submission 207642) | Soil microbial communities from experimental microcosm in Duke University, North Carolina, United States - YC | ecosystem: Engineered > Artificial ecosystem > Soil microcosm > Unclassified ... | reverse complement strand
ATGCGCTCGAATGCTTCGTCCTGCACCGGTCCTGCGGGATTGGCGAAGCTCCAGGCGAGCGGCACCACAGTGACATCGCCCTCCTCCGCAACCGCAAGCGCACCGGCCGCCGGCACCGACGTGCCACGCACGGCCTCAAGCATGTCCGCCCCCTCGGTCAGACGAGGAAAACCCGCGGGATGCACGAAGTCGCTGTAGGTGGTCGGCCGCGGCGCAAAGGAGTGGCTCTCGTGCAGGAAGCCGCCGATAGCAATACGAAAAGTCATATGGTGTTCCCGAACCGTATCGTTATGCCAGCCACGAAGGCACCGGCAGCGCCTTCGACCGGAGGAATTCCGGATTGAACAGCTTTGACTGGTACCGCGATCCGCCATCGGCGAGGATCGTCACCACCGTATGGCCCGGACCCAGCGTCTTCGCCACACGTACGGCCGATGCGATGTTGATGCCGGATGACGTGCCGACCGACAGTCCTTCGTGGATCAGTACCTCATATATGTGCTGCAGCGCTTCCGGGTCCGGGATGCGTTCCGCGTCATCGATCGGTGCACCGTCCATATTGGCGGTGACGCGCGAATTCCCGATGCCCTCGGTGATCGAGCTCCCGCTGATCGCCAGGTCGTTGTTCTTGATCCAGCCAAACAGCCCGCTTCCCTCGCAATCCGCCAGCACGATGCGGACGTTCGGGTTGCGCTCCTTCAACCCCATGGCGACGCCCGCCAGCGTGCCGCCAGTCCCGCAGGCACAGGTGAACGCATCCACCTTGCCGTCGGTCTGATCCCAGATTTCGACGGCGGTATGGGCGCGATGGCCGTCGCGATTGGCGACATTGTCGAACTGGTTGGCCCACAGCGCGCCCGTCTCCTCCGCCATCCGGCGCGACACGTGCACGTAATTGCCGGGGTCACGATAAGGCTTGGCGGGCACCAGCCGAACATCGGCACCGATCATGCGCAGGAAATCGATCTTCTCCTTGCTCTGCGTCTCCGGGATGATGATGACACAGCGATAGCCGCGCGCGTTGCCCACCAGCGTCAGGCCGATGCCGGTGTTGCCGGCGGTGCCCTCCACGATCGTCCCCCCCGGCTTCAGCACCCCGCGCTGTTCGGCATCGCTGATGATGTAGAGGCCCGCGCGGTCCTTCACCGACCCGCCAGGGTTCATGAACTCGGCCTTGCCAAGAATATTGCAGCCCGTGGCGTCCGAGGCGCGACGCAGCCGGATCAGTGGCGTCTGGCCAATCGAGGCGGCGAGGTCGTCTTGCCAGCGCGCGCCATGATAGAGTTGGGTCATCGCATCCTCATGCAACCGGAGTTCCTGTCATGGTCGAGAATGTGCCTCCCGAGCAAACCTGGGAAGCCCTGCGCGCCGATCCAAAGGCACAGCTCGTCGATGTGCGCACGGATGCCGAGTGGAATTTCGTCGGTCTGCCCGACCTGTCGTCTGTGGGGAAGCAGGTCGTGCCGATCCAGTGGCAGGTCTATCCGACCATGGCGGTCAATGCCGCCTTCGGCGACCAGTTGAAGGAGGCCGGTTTCACGCCGGACCACCACATCTACTTCATCTGCCGCAGCGGACAGCGCAGCTACGCAGCCGCACAGGCCGCGCAGGCAGAGGGCTTCCCGCACGTGTTCAACGTGGCAGACGGGTTCGAGGGTGGCGTCGACCAGCAAGGCCACCGTGGCAGGAACGCCGGCTGGAAAGCCAACGGCCTGCCATGGCGGCAGAGATAAGCTCTTACAGGATCATCACCATCCGGCCGTCAACCTGGCCGGCCTTCAGGCTACCGAAGATAGTATTGATGTCCTCGAGCCGCGCTTGATGGATGTGCGAACGCACCTTGCCTTCGGCGGCGAACGCGAGCGCCTCGGCCAGGTCCTTTCGCGTGCCGACGATGGAGCCGCGGATCGTGATGCGCTTCAGCACCACCTCGAATATCGGCGTGGCGAAGCCACCGGGCGGCAGGCCCACCAGGCTCACCGTGCCACGCCGCCGCGTCATGCTGATCGCCTGGGAGAACGCCGGCGGCGAGACAGCCGTGACCAGTACACCATGCGCGCCACCGCTGGTTGCCTTCACCACCTGTTCGACCGCGTCGGGTGATTTGGCGTTGACCGCCACATCGGCACCAAGTGTGCGGGCGAGGGCCAACTTCTCCTCGGTGACGTCAAGCGCCACCACGTGCAGGCCCATCGCCTTCGCATACTGCACCGCAGCGTGGCCAAGACCGCCAATCCCAGAGATCGCGACCCACTCGCCAGGTCGCGCCTCGGTTTCCTTGAGACCCTTGTAGGTGGTGACACCCGCGCACAGGATCGGCGCAAGCCCGGCGAAATCCGGCCGCGCCGGCAAGCGTGCGACATAGGCCGCGGAACCAATGGCGTACTCGGCGAAGCTGCCATTCACGCTGTAGCCGCTGTCATGCTGTGACTCGCACAGCGTTTCCCATCCTGCCTGGCAGTACTCGCACGCTCCGCATGCATCGTGCAGCCAGGCAATGCCGACCGGGTCGCCTTCCTTCAGCGATGTGACACCGGCACCAAGCGCTGCAACGATGCCGGCACCTTCATGGCCAGGAATGAATGGCGGTGTCGGCTTCACCGGCCAGTCGCCGTCGGCCGCATGCAGATCCGTGTGGCAGACGCCGGTCGCGGCGATCTTCACCAGAACTTCGCCCGGACCAGGTGTCGGAATCGCTACCTCCTCGATGGTCAGCGGCTTGCCGAATGCGCGCACCATCGCGGCTTTCATCGTCTTCGCCATGAACGAAATCTCCTGTCGAACAGAGGCAATCTCGTCGCTGACCTGCCGACGAGTCATTGAGGCAGATCAACTAACGACGCTCACTGAAGATTTTGTTAATTCGATACACGGTTTGATGCAGATCAAAGATTCCAACCGGCCAGCGGAGTCAGCGTCCGACTCCCATCACGCCAGGAGGCACTGATGCTCGACCGGACACAGGAACACCTGCTGCACCGCAGTTCTCTGCGCGCGCGTTATGACAACTTCATCGGAGGCCGCTGGCAGGCGCCGGCAAAGGGACGCTATTTCGTCGATCCCAGCCCGGTGGATGGTGCGAAACTCTGCGAGATCGCCCGTTCGGACGCGGACGATGTCGAGCGCGCTCTGGATGCCGCGCATGCCGCGCGCAGTGCATGGGGCCGCACATCGCCCGCCGAGCGGTCCCGCCTCTTGTTGAAAATCGCCGATGCGATCGAGGACAATCTCGAGCTTCTCGCCTATGCCGAGACAATCGACAACGGCAAGCCGATCCGCGAGACGCGCAACGCGGACGTGCCGCTGGCGGCGGATCACTTCCGCTACTTCGCCGGCTGCATCCGCGCCGAGGAAGGCACGCTGGGCGAACTCGACAACGACACCGTCGCCTATCACTTCAAGGAGCCGATGGGCGTGGTCGCGCAGATCATCCCATGGAACTTCCCGCTGCTCATGGCGGCATGGAAGCTCGCGCCGGCGCTCGCCTGTGGCAACTGCGTGGTGATCAAGCCCGCCTCCGACACGCCACTGTCCCTGGCAGTGCTGATGGACCTGATCGGCGACATCCTGCCCGCCGGCGTTCTGAACGTGGTGAACGGGCACGGTTCAGAAGTTGGCGCGCCGCTCGCGTCCAGCCCGCGCATCGCCAAGGTCAGCTTCACCGGTGAAACGACCACTGGCCGGCAGATCATGCAGTATGCCGCGGATAACCTGATCCCCAGCACCATGGAACTCGGCGGCAAGTCGCCGAACATCTTCATGGCCGACGTGATGGACGCGGACGATGCGTTCCTCGACAAAGCGCTGGAAGGCTTCGCGCTGTTTGCCTTCAACAAGGGCGAGGTCTGCACGTGCCCGTCGCGGGCGCTGGTGCAGGAATCGATCTTCGACAGGTTCATGGAAAAGGCTGTGGCGCGCGTCGCGAAGATCAAGATGGGCCATCCGCTCGATCCCACCACGATGATGGGCGCACAGGCTTCGCATGGGCAGTTGGAGAAGATCCTCGCCTATATCGACGTCGGCAGGCAGGAAGGTGCGAAGCTCGCCACGGGTGGCGAACGCGCGCATCTCGGTGGCGAGCTGGAGAACGGCTTCTATCTGCGCCCGACAGTGTTCGTCGGTCACAACAAGATGCGGATCTTCCAGGAAGAAATCTTCGGGCCGGTCCTCTCCGTCACCACCTTCAAGACCGTGGAAGAAGCCATCGCGATCGGCAACGACACGATCTATGGGCTGGGTGCTGGCATCTGGTCGCGCAATGGCACGGTCGCCTACCGCGTCGGGCGCGAGATCAAGGCCGGGCGCGTGTGGACCAACTGCTACCACATGTACCCCGCGCATGCGGCATTTGGTGGCTACAAGGCCTCGGGCTTCGGCCGCGAGACGCACAAGATGATCATGGACCACTACCAGCAGACCAAGAACCTGCTGGTCAGCTACAGCCCGAACGCCCTCGGCTTTTTCTAGAGCATGATCAACGTCCGGGGCGTTCGGCGGATAGGGCTGGAGTTGTTGGCAGCAGGGTTATTTAACACAGAGACCACGGAGTTACACAGAGAAAGATCCTTGTTGCGCTTCGCGCCAATGCACGAGCCGAAGGCTGACAAAAATCTTCTCCGCGTAACTCCGTGACTGCCTCTGTGGTCTCTGTGTTGAAAAATAAAGTCTGCCGCAAACAAGGACGCATGTGGTCAGGCGCGTGCCCTCACCATTTGTAGATCCTCTCCAGCGTTCCACCCTTCGCCTCCGGATGGTGTGCGCTTCATCACCTTCTCGAGGCTGATGGATCAGGCCACCGGCGCGCCGGCCAGCACTTGCAGCACCGCCATCCACGGGTAACGCGTGTCCAGTACGATGCCATCCGGTGTGGCAAGCTTGCCATCCGTCGTCACCGGCACATGCTTCAGAGTGACCGCGTCATCCACATTGCCGCCGACGACGGCGATCTGGCCAGACACGGACGTATCCACAACGATGTCGCAGTGCCCGGGGAAGTGCCCCGCAGGCAAATCGTCGTAGCGAAGATCACGCGCGCTGGCGCGCCCAAGGCAGATCAGATCGCCGGCCTGCGGCGCATACGTCTCCGGCCGTTGCGCGGTCACCACCCATCCTGATGTCTGTCCAAGCGCCTGTTGCTTCGCGATATTGATGTAGTCGGCGTGGCTCGCCGAATAGGGAAACCGCCCGCCCGCACCGGCAATGCGGATCACGTAAGAAACGAAAGCCGCAGACCAGGCATACTCCCCATCCTCGCTGGCGGGGAACGCCTGGCCGCTGCCATTGTGCTTGCCAGTCCACGCCGCCTCCTGCGTGCCGGCATTCATCGCCAGCCACCAGTATTCGCCAACGCGCTGCCACAGGCCTTCCTGACGTTCCGGCTTGTCCTGCGAGGTCACCGGTCTGTACGTGCCTGGCGGATCGTCATCAACCGGCGACCCGAACAGGCGCCACTCGCGCAGGGCGACCGCTACAACCGCGTCACGCGAGAAGGCTTGGTATGGGACGCGTGCAAACGGCGGCACATGGGCATCCGGTGCGGGCGGCGTTGCACAGGCTGACAGCGCGGCAAGTACGAGCCAGGCGAGCCCACGCCTAAGCCGCATCCCTCGTCCTTTGGACCGGCGGGATAACTCGATAAGGACCCGCATCGCCAATCGTTATGTCGAGTACTGCCGGGCCTGCGAGCACTTGCGGCAACGTCGCATCGCCATTCGTCCAACGCCAGATCGACTCACTGTCCCGCTCCGGTGCCCACCATCCGTCCGCCAGACGTGGGTCATCAAGGGCAACCTCGCGGTAATCCGATTCGGTGCGCAAAACGATCCGTTGCACCATCACGCCCAGCCGCCGCCAGTCGTCGATCCACGGCCGAAACTCGGCCGGAATGACGGAACGTGACGTCAGGCGCGCCGGCAGGGACGGAATGACATAGGTATAATGCCGCCCATTGCGGCAGACGGGACGCAGGCTCTGCTGTCCGACTCTCAATTGCAGATCCGGCTCATTGGTCGTTTCCTCCACGCCCGAAGTGAATCCCAGATCTCGAGCCCGCTCGCTCAGTTCCTGCCATGCCAGGTGCCGCCGTGCCGGATCGGACACCAACGGCAGACACGACCGCTGTTCCCGCAGTGCCTGCCCGCTATCCGACGTCAGGTCCGGAAACAGGATGGACGGCTCGTTCGCATTCTCGAACACCCCCCGGTTGCCGGTATCGAGATAGCTTTCCGCCAGGAGACCTTCGGCATCCAGGATGTCATGCTGGTCAAGCTCTATGTGGAAATACACGATCTCGCCGATTTCATGGTCCTGGCGAATGGTCGTGCCGTTCGACAGATGCCGAATGACAATCAGGCACTCTCCCACCTGCACGGCATGATCGGGCGACAACAGCAGATCGCGGCGCGGCCGCCCTGGCGCAAATGCATTGGCGGCGATACGGATTGGCCGAACGTGATCCGGCACCGGGTGGCGGCGACAGTCGATATGTCGCCGGCCAATCCATCGTATCGGTGCGCTTCCGGCGAACCGGGCCCGGACACGATCGCCGACGACCAGTTCCTCCACCGGCACGTCACCGCGTGTCGTGCTGATGCACGTGCCTGCCACGAAGCACGGGGGCGACAGCGTATAGCCAAGCACATCCATCACGCGCAGGTCGGTTGCCGAGACCGTATTCGCCACGCCTGGACCGCTTAAGGCGTCGAACGAATCGTCGGCGACGCTCGATGCCCAATCCCCGGCGTCCTCGCTCGTGATCGTGTTGAACTGGGCGAGCGCTGTCGTTCCGCCATCGACCGAGAAATATGCGGGAAAGCCAGCGACGAGTGCAGGCGCACCATCGGGACTGAAGCGAAACAAATCAAGCGGTGAGTATACGTTTTGGACAATGCCGATCTTTGCGTCCAGCAAGGCGACGCGGCCCATGACTTCGGATATCTCGTGTTCTAACACGCCGATGGCATCCGTTTTGCCCATCACAGCGCGATTATTGGGATCGTAGTTGAAATTTGTCGTCGTGCTCAGGCCGACGTAACCGGCAAAGACAGAATGGGGGCCCAGCCCCAGTGCCGCTGCCTCGGCTTGGGGAAGCAGGAAGTTGCCGCCGCCGGTCGGATCGGTGGTGCCTAATGCCGCGACTGAACTCTCGTCGTCCGCAGACGTCGCGGCATCGATCAGCGCCGTGCGCACAGTGCTGTAGCTGTAGGGAATGGAAAGCTCCGTGACGCTTTCACCAATATCGCGGTCTTGCATAACCTGCGTGCCGACGATGCCGAACCCAAAACCAATCCCTATGGTGATAGGCGTAACAATAGCGCTCTCGAAAAGGTTGATCGCTGCTTCGACCGCCCCGGTGATCGCGGCATATGCGGTGGGCGACGAGGTCGCGAGGTTGGTTATGCTGGCATCGAATGTGGCGTCGATCACAAAGCCCGACGATGCATTGCCCGATGATGCATCGCTCTGGCCGATCACCGCCGACGGCGACGCTGTTTCGATCGAATTGGTATCCAGACCAGGGCCGCTTCCCGTCGCACCCGGGACTTCGATCTGGTTGACCGAATGACCGACCGCCGGATAGCCGCCCCCATACACGACGATCGGAACATCGGAGTTCTCGGGCCACGTCAGGCCGTTCAGAGCAACCGTTCCGTCGTTCAGCATGGGCGCATCGGTGAAACTAGCCTCGGTCGGGGAACAACTGGTGCAATCCCTTCGCATTGGCCGCACAGCGGCCGCGCTCGGTGATCATGCCTGTTACCAGCCGCGCCGGAGTCACGTCGAATGCCGGATTGGCGGCCGGACTACCCATCGGCATCACGCGGATCGTGGCGATGTCGCCCATTGCCGTGCGCCCGGTCAGGTCCGTCACCTCGGACGAATCGCGTTCCTCGATCGGAATTTCTGCGACCCCATCCGAGACCGTCCAGTCGATTGTCGTGGAAGGCAGCGCGACCCAGAAAGGAACGTCGTTGTCGCGCGCCGCCAGTGCCTTCAGATAGGTACCGATCTTGTTGGCAACATCGCCGTTGCGGGTCACCCGATCAGTGCCGACGATCACCAGGTCCACATCGCCGTGCTGCATCAGATGGCCGCCGGCATTGTCGGCCACAACCGTGTGGGCGACGCCATGGCGGCCGAGTTCCCAGGCCGTCAGCGCCGCGCCCTGGTTGCGCGGCCGCGTCTCATCGACCCAGACATGCAGATCGATGCCCGCATCATGCGCCATGTAGATGGGCGCGAGCGCAGTGCCCCAATCAACCGTCGCCAGCCAGCCGGCATTGCAGTGGGTCAGGATGTTCACCCGGCGCCCGGGCTTCACCGCCTGCTCGATCAGCGGCAGCCCGTGCCGTCCGATGGCTTCGTTCTGCGCCACATCCTCATCGGCAATCGCCGCAGCCTCCTGATAGGCGACACCTATGCGCTCGGCCGCAGGCGTGTTGCGCAGGCGGGTCAGCATGCGTTCCAGCGCCCAGCGCAGGTTGATCGCGGTAGGCCGCGTCGCCGCCAGCAGTGCCGCGTCCCGCTCCATTGCCTCGGACGACGGATCCTGCCGCAACGCCAGGCAAAGCCCATACGCCGCCGCGGCACCGATCAGCGGCGCGCCGCGGACCTGCATCGCGCGGATGGCATGCGCGACCTGGGCAACATCGGTCAGCTGCACGATTTCCAAGGCCCAGGGCAGCTTGGTCTGATCGATGATGCGCACCGACCAGCCGTCGTCCGGATCTACCCAGATGGTGCGATAGGGAACACCCTCGATCAGCATGATCCTCAGACCCTTTGGTGGAGCACGCAGACCAGTGTGAACAGCCGGCGCGCGGTCGCGAAATCGATGGCGATCTTCCCGGCCAGCCGCGCGCGCATCAGATCCGCGCCTTCGTCGTGCAATCCGCGCCGCCCCATGTCGATCGCCTGGATACGGTCGGCCCGGCCTTCTTCCACGGCCTTGATGTGGCTGTCCACCAGCAATTGATAATCCTTCACCAGGCGGCGAAACGGCCCCAACGCTAGTCCGACCACCGCCAGCGAACCGCCGTTGCCCCGTCGGATGTCGAACACCAGCCGCCCATGCTGCACGGCCAGATGGAGCACGAACGGCCCCCGCACCGGCGTGGCGGACTTGATGGTGAGCGGCACGAATGTGTTCTCAGCCGCCAGATCGGCCACCGCCTGCGCCCGATCAGCCTCCAGCGCCGGTGGAAGGGACGATGGCACCTCGCCTTCCAGCACCACGCGGGACAACTGCCCCCTCACAATGCCGGACGCTGGTGGATTCATCCGATTTCAGGATCGCTTTTCAGCATGTTGAAGCAGAGCATCGCGCCCACAGTAGCACCTTTGATCGGCCGGAGCAGTCCCAGCGACAGGACGACCGTCAGAGGCAGGAAGATCGCACTCAGCAACCATGTCGGCGGATCGTCGTAGACCTGCACCATCACCAGCGCCGGTATCACGATGTGGCCGACGATCAGGATCGTGAAGTAAGGCGGGGCATCGTCCGCGCGTGCCAGGCCAAGCGGCGCGTGGCAATGTTCGCATTCCGCCACGACACGCAGGTATCCGTCGAACACGCGGCCCACGCCACAGGATGGGCAGCGGCCAAGCAATCCTCTCCCGAGGCAGGTGAGCAGCGAAGGCACCACCCATGGAGGCGTGGGGACAGTACGATCAGGCTGCCAGCGGACCGTAGGCATGCGTCAGAATCCTTGTTCTGTTCTCACGGATATCGGTCCGCTTGATCGCCTGGACCAGAGAGCGGACAGTATCTGCATGGCACGTATTCTGGTGGTCAACCCCAACTCGTCGATTGCATGTTCCGACGGCATCACCGCCGCCCTGGCACCATTCCGCCTGCCAGGTGCGCCGGAATTCCATGTTGTGACGCTGCGCGAGGGACCTCCCGCCATCTACGACTGGCGCGACTGGCACGGCGTCGTCGAGCCGCTGTGCCGGCTGGTCGAGCGTGAACCGGCCGACGCCTACGTCATCGCCTGCGCATCCGACCCAGGCATCGAGGCCGTGCGCGCGACGACAACGCGCCCGGTGTTCGGCGTGTTCCGCTCTGCCGTTGCCATCGCCACGGCCCGCGCGGAGCGGTTCGGCGTGGTTGCGATTGTCGATGCATCGAAGGTGCGGCACCTCGCCGCCCTACGGGCGATGGGCCTGGAGACGCGCCTCGCGGCGGAAGTGGCACTGAACGTGTCTATGGAGACGCTGCTGGAGCCACAGGCGGCGCGCGCCCGGTTGATCGATGCGGCACGGGCCTGCGTGGACGCCGGCGCTGGCACGGTCATCCTCGGCTGCACCGGCATGGCGCATCACCGCGCGGCGGTCGAGGACGCAGCCGGCGTTCCCGTCATTGAACCATGCCAGGCTGCGGCCGGCATCGTCATGGCATCGCTCGCCGGTTCTACCTGACCCACTACGTCATGGCCGCGCTTGCCCACCACCGTCATGGCCGGGCCTGACCCGGCCATCCGTGTCCGCTGGCACCTCGGTCGCTTCGAAAGCCTCGGTATCAGGTCTCGACGTCGAGGCTGTGCTGCTCCGTCTCGACCATCTCCTCGTCCTGCGGTGATTTCCGTGGCTGCCGCGGCGGCCTTTTGCCGTCGCGCTCTGCGGAACGATGTTCTTCGATCGGCTTTGGCTTTTCCGCCGGCACGACCGCACCGATGCCGCTCATCGGATTTTCCTCACATGCAGCCGCATCCAAATAGGCAGAACCAAGTTTCCAAAGCGTAAATGGTCCCTACTCCGCCGCCTTCCCCGCCCACACCTCCGGTTCCACGGCCCCCACCTGCCCGGTGATCCTCTGGTACGCCTCCGGCCGGCGGTGCTTCTCGAACGCGAAGATCGTCGTCCGCCCCAGCGTGCACATCTCCAGATTGCAGTCAGCCGTGATCAGCTCATCGTCCCAGCTTGTCGCCATCGCGATGATCTCGCCCTGCGGATTGACGATGATCGAATGCCCGAACAGCTCGCAGCCATCCTCGGTGCCCGCCTTCGCCGTCGCGACCGCAAAGCATGCGTTCTGATAGCAGCCGGCCTGTATCGACAGATGCGAATGGAACACCCGCAGGTGATGCGCCTCGAACCCGCCGGCCTCCATGTTCAGGCTCGGCGTATTGTATCCAAGCAGCACAAGCTCGACGCTCTGCAATCCCAGTACACGCCACGCTTCCGGCCAGCGCCGGTCGTTGCAGATCAGCATACCCATGTTGACCGCCGGCACGCCGCCCATCGGCGCGCGGATCACCGGGAACCCAAGGTTGCCAACTTCGAAGTAGCGCTTCTCCAGGTGTTGCACCTTGCGCTTCGGGTCATACTCGGCGTGCCCCGGCAGATGCACCTTGCGATACTTCAGCAGGATGTCGCCATCGGGGCTCACCAGGATCGAGGTGTTGAATCGATGCTTGTCCTCGGTGATCTCGGCATAGCCCAGATGAAATCCGATCCCGTATTTGCGTGCCGCGGCGAACAGCGGCGCCGTCTCGTTCGACGGCATCGCGGACTCGAACCAATGATCCGCCTCCGTGATGTCGGCATGGTAGTGGCGCGGGAAGAAGGTGGTCAGTGCGAGCTCGGGAAACACCACGAGTTCCACACCCCGCTTATGGGCCCGTTCCATGAGCCGGATCATCCGTTCCACCGCGACACTTCGAGGCTCGGCCATCTGGATCGGACCGAGCTGCGCCGCTGCCACCGTGATGCTCCGGCTCATTCCACTTTCTCCATGATCAGCAGAGGTTCAATGCGAACCGACACTTCATGGCGCTGATGGTCCGGCGTCAACCGGCTGATGTAGTAGACAAACCCTGGAATTGGCGTGCCTGGCGCCAGCGCATTGCGGTCGATATTGTCGAGGCTGCCCTGGCAGGAAAACCGGAAGGCCACGTAACCGCCAGCAAGCATATGGATATTATCGATCGTCACCGCCGCCGGAAGCTTGAAGCGGTTGAGCAGGCTTTGCCGCACCAGCGCCAGCGTCCGCGGATCACGGCAGTCAGGCGGCACCACATTGATGCGCAGCCAGGCGATGATGGCGGCAGTAGCGAGAACAATCACACCACCGGCAAGGCCCAGGACAAGGCGCAGAAGTGGCCGGCGGCGCGGTCGGAACAGCTCAGCGCCCGACACGCCTATCCCTGTCGCCTGACGAACCTTCCATCGCCAGGCTTCGCCAGCACCGTCGTGCCATCCCAGATCAGCCTGCCACGCAGATAGGTCGCAGCCACGCGCGCGCGCATCTTTCGCCCATGGTAGGGCGACCAGCACATCTCCGGCCGATCCTGGATGCTCGCCTCGTCGAACACGAAATCGCCGCGCTCCAGCACGCACAGATCCGCATCCGACCCCAGCCGTATTGC
>Ga0310811_10009830_pt1 | contig 12368 bp, 13 predicted proteins | sample YCmetagenome_FD_207642 | JGI IMG/M metagenome (GOLD analysis project Ga0310811, IMG submission 207642) | Soil microbial communities from experimental microcosm in Duke University, North Carolina, United States - YC | ecosystem: Engineered > Artificial ecosystem > Soil microcosm > Unclassified ... | reverse complement strand
GCCGTCCCTGTTGCGGCGTGGTCCACAATCCGGTGAGTGACGAACTCTATGCCGCGCGCATTGGAGCCGGCGCCCGTCGCAACGGCGCACGCATTCATGTCGGCACCCGCGAGACGCTGGAAGGTTGCGCCATGCTGGGTCCGCGCACCGAACTCACCCAGGCGCCCTGGCCGCCCATGCATGTGCAGAATCGCAACTCGGTCGCCTATCGCCTGGTGCTGGTGGCTGACGGGAGCGCCGACGCCAGCGTCAGCCTGTCTTGCAAGCGGGACTGGGATCTGGCGGCGGCCGATATCATCCTGACCGAGGCCGGCGGCCGCCTGACCGATACGGAAGGTGCGATGCCCATTTACAACCGCCCCGCCACCCTTCAGCCCAGCCTGGCGGCAGCCAATCCCGCGCTACATTCGCAAATCGTCGCGCTTTTGGATGTGCGACAAAAATAATCCTAGCCCTTCGATCCGCTTGCGCTTCAATGGCGCTGCACAATCGCTGGAGTCGCTATGGCCGAGCCCAAACAGCTTCTGCACTTCGTGTTCGGCGGCGAACTCAAGAACACAGGCGAGATCGAGTTCAAGGACCTGTCCAAGTTGGATTTTGTCGGCATGTACCCCAATTACGCCGAAGCCGAGCGTGCCTGGCGCGCCCGCGCCCAGGCCACGGTGGACAATGCCCAGATGCGCTATTTCGTGGTCCACATGCACCGGCTGATGGAGCCGGACAAGGATCACCATCATTAAGTCTCTGGCATAATGAGGCTTTTTGCCTCGAAGGCCCGTGCCATGCTACAGCACAGGCTATGAGTTCCACCCCGTCCCCCTTCACGCCCGGCACTGCCGCCGTCGTCCGGCGGCTGCTGCGCGACTATGTCGGCCGGCAATGGGGACTGCTCGCGGTGGCCATCCTCTGCATGCTGGCCACCAGCGCCATCAGCGGGCTGGTGCCGCTGCTGTTGAATCTGGAAGTGAAGCTGATCTTTCTGCGCCACCAGGCCGAGATGCTGCTGCCCATGTCGCTGGCGGTGGTGGGCGTGGTGGTCTGCCGCGCCATCACGCTCTTTTTCGGCCGCATGTGGCTGGACAGCCTGGGCGAGAGGACCGTCGCCACCGCCCAGGCGCAGATGTTTTCCCGCCTGATCCGCCGCGACCTGGCCGATCTCAACGCCGTCCATTCCGGCCAGTTTGTCTCCAACTTCCTGTATGACGCCCAGGTGATGCGTGACGGCCTGACCCAGGGCATCGCCGCCATCTTCCTGGAAGCGGTGCAGTTGGTCGTCTACCTGGCCTATGTCCTGATCAGCGACTGGCAGCTCGGCGCGCTGGCCCTGATCGTTCTGCCGGGCGTAGCCTGGGCGATGGAGCGCCTGGGCGGCTCCATGCGCCGCGCCGCTACGCGCGGTATGCGCGAGACCGGCGATCTTTCGGTGGTGCTGTCGGAAGCCATGGACGGCCGGCGCATCATCAAGGCCTATGGCCTTGAAGCGCACAGCATCGCGCGGGTGGATGCGCGGCTGAAGACGCGGCTTCGGACTTTGCTCAAGGCGGTGCGTCTGCGCGCTGCTGCGGCGCCGGTGACCGACCTTTTTCTGGGTGTGGTGGTGGGCGTGGTGCTGTTCGTCGCCGGCTGGCAGGCCCTGCATGGTCAGATCACCTTGAACGCCTTTGCCGGTTTCCTGACGGCGCTGATCCTGGCGCAACAGCCCTTGCGCAATCTTTCCCAGCTCTGGCCGACGGCCTCGGCGGGCATGGCGGCGACTGTCCGCATGTTCGACGCTATCGACGCCCGTCCCGCCATCGTCAATCAGCCTGGCGCACAATCCCTGATCCCCAAGGGCGGCGCCGTCAGCTTTCGCGAGGTCAGCTTCGCCTATCATGCCGATGCCGGCGATACGCTTTCCGGCGTGACCTTGGACATTCCGGCTGGCAAGAAAATCGCTCTGGTCGGACCGTCCGGCGCCGGCAAGACCACGATTTTCAATCTTTTGCTGCGCTTCTATGAAACCGATGGCGGCGCCATCGCCCTGGACGGCCAGGAGATCAAATCCGTCACCCTGGAATCCCTGCGCGCCGCCATCAGCGTGGTGACCCAGGAAGCGGTGCTGTTCGACGAGACCATCGCCGACAATATCGCGCTGGGCAAACCAGGCGCCCTGCTGGGCGAGATCAAGGCCGCCGCGCGCAATGCCGCCGCCCATGATTTCATCGAGGCCATGCCGGAAGGTTATGACACCAAGGTCGGCGAAGGCGGTCTGAAGCTTTCCGGCGGCCAGCGCCAGCGCGTCGCCATCGCCCGCGCCATGCTGCGCAACGCCCCCATCCTTCTCTTGGACGAAGCCACCAGCGCGCTGGATGCGGAATCCGAGCGTCAGGTGCAGGAATCCCTGTCGCGGCTGATGAAGGGCCGCACCACCATCGTGATCGCCCACCGCCTCTCCACCGTGGTGGATGCCGACCGCATCTATGTGCTGGAAAAGGGCCGGGTGGTGCAGTCCGGCAGCCATGCCGAGCTGCTGGCGGCTGACGGGCTTTACGCCAGTCTTTATCGCCACAATCTGGAAGACGTGCGATGAGCAGCTCGGTCGGCCTGATGACGTGGCGGCTTGCCACCCGGTTGCTGACGCCTGTGGCGCCGCTGCTGCTGCGCCAGCGCGCGACCCGCGGCAAGGAAGACTGGACGCGCCTGAATGAGCGGCTGGGGATCGCGGGCCTCGCCCGTCCCTCCGGCCGGCTGATCTGGTTGCACGGCGCCAGCGTGGGCGAGAGCTTGTCCGCCCTGCCCCTGATCGAAAAACTCAAACAGCACGCCACCGTGCTGGTGACCAGCGGCACCGTCACCAGCGCCGCGATGATGAGCCAGCGCCTGCCCGCCGGCGCGCTGCATCAATATGTGCCGCTGGACACGCCCGGCGCGGTGGCGCGCTTTCTGGATCACTGGAAGCCGGATGCGGGCCTCTTCATCGAATCCGATCTCTGGCCCAACCTGATCCTGGCGGCGCGGGCGCGCGGAGTGAAACTGGCGCTGGTCAATGCCCGCATCTCGGCGGCCTCCGCCGAGCGCTGGATGTGGGCGCGGCGCAGTGTGCGCATCCTGTTGTCGGCCTTCGACATGGTGCTGGCGCAGGATGAGGAAATCGCCCGGCGCTTCCGCGGGCTGGGCGCCCGCAATGTCGAAGTGGTGGGAAGCCTCAAGGCCGATGCGCCACCTCTGACAGTTGACGAAGATGCGCTCGCCGCGATGCGTCAGGCGATTGACGGCCGGCCCGTGCTGCTTGCGGCCCAGACTCATCCCGGCGAGGACGAGACCATCCTGCCGGCGCATGATCAGTTGCGGGCCCAGTTTCCCGATCTGCTCACCATCCTGATTCCGCGCCACACCGCGCGCGGCGCCGATCTGGAGATGCTGTGCGGCGCCCGCGCCCATCGCCGCCGCTCTGCCGGCGGCCGTATCTCCAGCCAGACCGCCATCTATATCGCCGACACGATGGGTGAGATGGGGCTGTTCTACCGCCTCGCCCATTTCTGCTTTCTGGGCGGCAGCCTGGTACCGCTGGGCGGGCACAATCCGCTGGAGCCCGCGGTCCTGAAATGCGCTGTTCTTGCGGGCCCGCACACCGCCAGCGCGCCGACGGCTTACGAGGCGATCTTCTCCGCCCAGGGTTTTGGCCGCGTCACCAGCAGCGCCGACATCGCGCGCGAGGCCGCACGGCTGCTCGCCGATCCCGCGGCTGCCGCGGCGGCGGGCATTGCGGCAGACCAGGGCGCCGCGACCTTGGCGGGCGCGGTGGACCGTTCCGTGATGCAACTGAAACAGCTTCTCGATGCGCGCGCCTGATTTCTGGCGCCGGCGGAATTTGGCTGCGACCCTGCTGGCGCCGCTGGGCGCTCTCTACGGACTGAGCGTGGCCTTGAAGGCGCGTTTCGCGAAACCCTTCGATCCAGGGCTGCCGGTGATCTGCGTCGGCAACCTGACTGCAGGCGGCAGCGGCAAGACACCCGTCGCCATCGCCATCGCCGACCACCTGCGGGCCAAAGGCCACAAACCTTTCTTCCTCACCCGCGGCTATGGCGGCAGCGAACGCGGTCCGGCCATGGCCGTGCGGGCCGATAGCGCCGCGCAGATGGGGGATGAAGCTTTACTGCTGGCCCGCGCCGCGCCGACCATTGTGGCGCGCGACCGCGCCGCTGGCGCGCGACTGGCCAGGGAGAAAGGCGCCACCGTGCTGGTGATGGATGACGGCCACCAGAATTTCGCCTTGCGCAAAAACCTGTCGCTGGTGGTGGTGGATGCCGAGACCGGCTTCGGCAATGGCTTTCAGATTCCGGCCGGCCCCCTGCGTGAACCGGTGGCGCAGGGCCTCGCCCGCGCCGATGCTGTTGTGCTCATGGGGGACGGCACGCCCAATCTTGGTAATTTTTCGAGCCCGGTGCTGCGCGCGCATCTGCGCGTTGATGGCGAGGCCTTCGCGGGCAAAACCGTCTTCGCTTTTGCCGGCATCGGGCGGCCGGAGAAATTCGTCGCCTCGCTGGAAGACAGCGGCGCGGAGGTGGTGGGACGCTGCTTCTTCGACGACCATCATCCCTATACCGAAGATGAGATCGTCCAGCTCAAGGCGATCGCAGGCGAGGCCCATCTCGTCACCACCGAAAAGGATTTCGTGCGCCTGACCGTGGCGCAGCGCGAAGGAATCCGCCTGCTCAAGGCCGCCGCCCTGTTCGACGATTCGGCGGCCCTGGACGGGTTGCTTGACAGAGCAGCGCCTGCGCGTTAGCGCCAACTGATGAGCCAGACCGGCGACAAACTCTCTTTCGGCGAGCGGCTGCGCTATGGCGCGGAGGCGGCGATCTTCTTCGCCTTCATGGGCTTCTTCCGCCTGCTGGGCCTGGAAACCGCCAGCAAGGTCGGCGGGTGGATCGGGCGTAATCTTCTGTCTCTGCTGCCGCCCGATCGCGTGGCGCGTGCCAATCTGGCCGCGGCTTTTCCCGAAATGTCGACGCAGGAACGCAACGCCATCCGCCGCGCCATGTGGGACAATCTGGGGCGGGTGGTGGGCGAATATCCGCACCTGGCTCGCTTCTCGCCGCATGGCGAGGACCCGCGCATCACCTACAGCCTGCCCAATGGCGTGACGGTGGACGGCATGAAGAACCGGCCGCTGATGTTCCTCTCCGCCCACCTGGGCAACTGGGAAGTCATGCCGATCCTGGCGCATCAGGTGGGGCTGGAAGGCGCCACCGTGGTGCGGCCGCCCAACAATCCCTTTGTCGCCGACTGGGTGGCGCGCCAGCGCCGCATCAAGGGCCCCGACACGATGATCGCCAAGCACAATGCCGCGCGCGGAATGTTGGCGCAGCTGCGCGCCGGCAAGATGCTCTGCATGCTGGTGGACCAGAAGCTGCGCGAAGGCATCGCCGTGCCGTTCTTCGGGCGTGACGCCATGACCACGCCGGCGCCCGCCGTGCTGGCGCTGAAGACCAAAGCGCATCTGCTCTTTGCCTCCAACAAGCGCCTGCCGGGACCCCGCTTCCATGTCATGGTCTGGCCGGATATCGATTTTGTTCCGACCGGCAATGAAGCCGAAGATTCCCGTCGCCTGACCGCGGCGATGACCGCCCGCATCGAGGAGATGGTCCGCGCCGATCCCAGCCAGTGGCTGTGGATTCACAATCGCTGGCCGACGGAACGGGATCGCCGGCTGATGGAAGGGAAAAATTCTTGAGCACCCGCCGCCGCATCCTGGACACGCTGTTCTTCGGCCGCGATCCGCTGAAGGATTTTCCGGCGGAACGCTTCGCCAGCGACCTGCAGGGCTGGCATTCCAACCATCCCTATCTCACCCGCGCGATCGAAGAGGTGCGTCCATCCGTCGTGGTGGAAGTGGGGGTGTGGAAAGGCGCTTCCGTGGTCACGATGGCCAAGGCGCTACAGCGGCTGCAATTGGACGCGGTGGTGATCGCCATCGACACCTGGCTGGGCTCTTCCGAACATTATCTCTGGGAGAAGTTCATCCCCGACATGGATTTCGAATTCGGCTACCCCCGCCTCTATCACAAGTTTGCCGCCAACATCTGCAAGGAAGGCGTGGCGGACACTGTCGTGCCGCTGCCGCTCGATTCCATCAACGCCTTCCAGCTTCTGAAAGAGAAGGGCGTCCGCGCCGATGTGCTGCACATAGACGCCGGGCATGACTATCTGTCGGTGATGGCGGATCTGAAGGCCTGGTGGCCGCAGCTCAATCCGGGCGGCATCCTGATCGGCGATGATTATTTCAAGAAGCCGCTGATCGGTCAGGGCAAATGGCCGGAAGTGCGCCAGGCCTTCGACGAATTCCTTGCCGCCACGCCGCATACGAAATTCGAAAGCGGCGACGGCAAGTGCTATGTCGGCAAGCCGTTCTAACTAGAGCGGGTCCGGCTTCGGTTTGCGCGTCGAAAGCGACGGATCCAACCGCACCTCGAACCAGTTCATTGCCCAGTGCAGATGCGGCCCCGTGGCCCTGCCCGTGGCGCCGATCAGGCCGATGCGCTGGCCGCGCTTGACCGCATCGCCCGCGCGCACGAGCCGCTTGCTCTGATGCAGATAGGACGTCGAAACACCCTGGCCATGATCGATCAGGGTAAAGCCGCCATCCAGATAATAGTCGTCCGAAATCACGACCGTCCCGTCGGCCGGCGCGTGGATGGGCGTGCCGGTGGGCGCGGCCATGTCCACGCCATAGTGCGGCGCCATCGGCACGCCATTGTCGATCCGCTGGCTGCCAAAGATGCCGCTCTCGATCCCCGGCGCCGGCCAGTCAAAGCCGGAGAGGAAATCGCTTCCGCCACTGTCGGTCAGCCGCGCCAGATAAATGGTCTCCGCCTCACGCGCGATGCGTTCGCGCACCTCGGGCGGCGGCGTCACCGTCTTCTGCGGCAGGCCGTTGACCCGCTGGGTTTCATAGGTGCGCGGGCTGGGCGTGAAGGAACGGCTGTCGCCACCGCCGTCAGGGTAGCGCACCGTTACCAGCGCGGCTTTGGTCTGGTCAGGGCCGAAGCCAAAGGCAAAGCGGCCGTCGGATGTCACCCGCAACGGCCGTCCGTCCAGCGCCACGCGCGATCCTGGCGGGGCGCTTCCCAGAGCCAGGCTGCCTTGGGTCATGGCGCCAGTGACGGAAAAACGTGCCGGCGTTCGGTTGGCTTGGCCGCCAACCTCACCCTGCGCGCGAGCGGCACAAGCGGCAAAAGAAAGCGAAGCGCCGATAAAATACCGGCGCCGCATCATCTGGGCCCGCTTACCTTGGAACAAAGCCCTTTTCCTGCGCCCGCTTGGTGGCGATATCGGGGCTGGCATAGGCTTCCTGCAGGTCCACGCTCCAATAGCGCAGCGCATCCAGCGGAATATGCGCGCCGGTCACGGCGCAGACGACATAGCTGCCGGGGGTGACGATTTCATACTCGCCGTCGAGATAGTGAAGCTTCGCCTCACCCTGGTCGCGTTCCATGATATTCATGCGGCTAACTTATCCAATCTTGAGTCAGAAAAGCGAGCCCTGCCCTAAAAAAGCGAACCTTGATCAACGGGCTGTTTCTTGCGCGGGCTTTTGGCTTTGGCCTCGGCCTCTCCGGCCGTGGCCCGGGCTTCGCCATCGGCAAAGGTCAGGGTCAGGGATTCGCCGTTCTGTATGGAACCGGCGCGGCGGCGCACCGCGCCGTCCTCGGCCCGCACCAGGGCAAAGCCCCGCTCCAGCACGGCGCGATAGGAAATCCCCTCCAGAACCCGCGAGAGCCCGTCCAAGTGGTGGCGAGCCTGTTTCAGCCGGGCACTTTGCGCGCGGCTAGCCCGCGCGCCCAGAACATCCATCCGCTCGCCGAAGACCGTGATGCGATCCTTCAGCACCCGGTCGCGCAACTGCGCGCCCGCCTTGCTGAAGCGAACCTGGTGGATCTGCAGGTTGCGACCCAGAGCATGCCGCAACCTGTCCGAGGCCGTGTCCAGCCGCTGCCGCGGCCCTGCGAACAGGCTGTCGGCGCGCGGCAGCACCCGCACCAGCTGCGCCAGATGACGCTTGCGGTCCTCCATGCCCTTGCCGAAGCAGCGGACAAAGCGGCGCTCGAAATCCAGCACCTGGACCACAAGCTCGCTGCGCACCGGTACGGCCAGCTCGGCGGCGGCAGTCGGGGTGGGTGCGCGCATATCGGCGGCAAAATCGATTAGGGTCGTGTCCGTCTCGTGACCGACCGCCGAGATCAGCGGGATCTTGCTGGCGGCGGCGGCACGCACTACCGCCTCGTCATTGAAGGCCATCAAGTCTTCGACCGACCCGCCGCCGCGCGCCACGATGATCAGGTCGGGCCGCGGCCAGCGTGTGCCGTCGAAACTATTGAAGCCGGTGATGGCGGCGGTGATCTCGGCGGCCGCCTTCTCGCCCTGCACCGCCACGGGCCAGAGAACAACCCGGCGCGGAAACCGGTCCATCAGCCGGTGCATGATATCGCGGATCACCGCGCCGGTCGGCGAGGTCACCACCCCGATCACTTCCGGCAGATAGGGCAGCGGCTTCTTGCGAGCGGCATCGAACAGGCCTTCCGCCGTCAGGCGCTTCTTGCGCTCCTCCAGCAGCGCCATCAGGGCGCCGAGCCCCGCCAGCTCCACCTGCTCCACGACGATCTGATAGCGCGAGGAACCGGCATAGGTGGACAGCTTGCCGGTCAGCACCACTTCCATCCCGGCCTCGGGCCTGACCTTCAGGCGCGGCACCGTACCCCGCCAGATCACCGCGTTCAGGCAAGCCTTTTCGTCCTTGAGGTCGAAATAGACATGGCCGGAGGAATGGAATTTCAGGCCGGAAATCTCACCCCGCACCCGCACGAAGGCGAACTGGTCCTCCACCGCCCGCTTCAGGGCCGCGGACAATTCCGTGACCGAAAATTCGGGCAGGTTTGCCCCCGGACCTGATGAAGGGCGTGAAGTTGCTGCGTCGCTCATGGCCCTATGATACAGGACGGCTGCTAAAAATGGCGAGGCGGCATTGAAAGTTCTGCTGGTGGGTTCTGGGGGCCGCGAACATGCGCTGGCCTGGGCGCTGGCCAAAAGCCCCTTGCTGACAAAGCTCTATTGCGCGCCCGGCAATGCGGGCATCGCGCAAGTGGCGGAATGTGTGCCGATTCCAGCCACGGATTTTCTTAGCTTGGCGAAGTTGGCGCGAGAAACCCGAATCGATTTCGCCGTGATCGCCGCCGATGCCCAGCTGGTGGGCGGGCTGTGGAACGTGATGGAACAGGCCGGCATCCGCGCCCTGGGCCCATCCAAGGCCGCCGCCGTGCTGGAAGGCTCCAAGGGTTTCGTCAAAGACCTCTGCATGCAAGCCGGCATCCCGACCGCCGCCTATCAGCGTTTCACCGCGCCGGCTCCGGCCAAAGCTTTTGTCGATGCACTGGAACGGCGCGTGGTGGTGAAGGCCGACGGGCTTGCCGCCGGCAAGGGCGTGATCGTGCCGGAGAATCGGACCGACGCGCACAAGGCGATCGATTTCATGTTCGAGGGCGGCTTCGGCGAGAGCGGACATGCCATCGTCGTGGAAGAATTCATGGAAGGCGAAGAGGCAAGCTTCTTTGCCCTCAGCGACGGCACAAATGTCGTGCCCATGGCTGGCGCCCAGGATCACAAGCGCGTCGGCGATGGCGATACCGGTCCCAACACCGGCGGTATGGGCGCCTATTCGCCGGCGCCGGTGCTGCCGCCATCCCTTCAGGATGTGGCGATGGAGAAATTCATCCGGCCCACCGTGGCGGCGATGAAGGCGCGCGGCACACCTTACATGGGCGTGCTCTATCTGGGGCTGATGATCACGGCCGAAGGTCCCAAGCTGGTCGAATATAATTGCCGCTTTGGCGATCCCGAATGCCAGGTGCTGATGCCGCGCCTCAAGAGCGATCTGCTCACCACCCTGCTGGCCGCGCGCGAGGGCAGGCTGCAGCCGCTGGACTGGTCCACCGATGCGGCCCTGACGGTGGTGATGGCCTCCAAAGGCTATCCCGGTTCCTATGAGAAGGGCCATGTGATCACCGGCCTGGATGAGGCTGCCGCCCTGCCCGGCATCACCCTGTTTCATGCCGGGACCGAGCGGCGCGGCGCCGATATCGTGGCGGTGGGCGGCCGGGTCCTGAATGTCACGGCCACCGGCCCTACGATTGCGGAAGCCCAAGCCCGCGCCTACGCGGCGGTTAACAAAATTCGTTGGCAAGGGGCCTTCTTCCGCACCGATATCGGCTGGCGGGCGCTGAACCGTTGACAGCGCAAGCGCGGCAAGGCACGGCATAGGCCATGCTTTTGTGGGCCGGCTTTCTTTCCATCCTGGCGGGCGTCCTGGCCCTGGCGATCGACCGCCGGCTTGCCCATTTCATCTATGACCATGTCAGCGCCAAGACGCATAAGGCGCTCGATTCCATCACCCATTACGCCAAGGCGGGGCACTGGCTGGCGGCCGCCATCCTGGCGCTGATCGTCGCCGCCGGGATGCGCCATTACGAAGTGCTGGCCGAGGAAGCCACGCAGCTTGTGAATTATTCCGTGGCCTTCATCGCCAGCCTGACCATGGGCAGCGCCGTGCTGCATGTGATCAAGCTGGTGCTGGGCCGGCGGCGGCCGCGCGACGACATGGAGATGGGGCTTTACGGCTTCACGCCGCTGGCCTTCAACCCGGACTACAATTCCTTCCCCTCCGGCCATGCGCTGACCATCTGCTGCGTGGCGGTGATCTTCACCTGCGTCTGGCCGCCATGGGCGCCGCTCTGGTTTGCCATCGCCGCGATCCTGGCGGTGACGCGCGCGCTGCTGACGGCGCATTTTCTCAGTGATGTGCTGATCGGCGCCGGCATCGGCCTGATCGCGGCGCGCGAAGTGCTGCAGCTGGGCTTTCCGGGATTCTCGCCGGCGTGGTTTTAACCAGCCCCACTTGTCATGGCCCACCGGAGTGTGGGCCATCCAGGTGAGGCTGGCTTGCGCTCGCCAAGAAGAATTGAGACCTACTGAAGCACCGCCAGCCGTCATCTGGGTGGCCCGCATTTGCGGGCCATGACAGACGAGGGATCGAGAAAACTAACTTCGCCGTGCGCGGAAGAATTCGCGCAAGATCTCGCCGGCTTCCACCGCATGATGATCGAGCTGCTCGATCACAGGCCGGTGATGACAGGTGGACTGCTCGAAGAAACGCGGCCCATGCAGCACCGCTCCGCCCTTGGGATCGCAGGCAGCAAAGACGATGCGCGCCACCCGCGCCATGGCCACCGCGCCTGCGCACATGGCGCAAGGCTCCAGGCTGACGTAAAGCGTGGTGCCCAGCAGCCGCTCATTGCCCAGCGCCCGCGCGGCCGCGCGCATCACCAGCATTTCGGCATGGGCTGTGGGATCCTTCAGTTCCAGGATGCGATTGCCGTCCCTGGCCAGCAGCGTCCCTTCCGACGACAGCAGCACCGCCCCTACCGGCACCTCGCCGCGGGCAGCGGCCGATTTCGCTTCTTCCAGCGCCAGTGCTATGGCTTCGGCGTCGTTCATGAGGCCGGAGTTAGCACTGGTGGAGAAGGAAGGCGAGCGGATTGCAAAAGTGATCGCCCGGGCCGGGGTCTGTTCCCGGCGCGACGCCGAGAAGCTGATCCTGGAAGGCCGGGTCAAGCTGGACGGCGTCCTGGTCACCTCGCCCGCCCTCAACGTCACCTCCGACAATGTCATCCAGGTGGACGAGAAACCGCTGGCCGAGCCGGACGCCGCGCGCATGTGGCGCTATCACAAGCCTTCCGGCCTGGTGACGACTCACAAGGACGAGAAAGGCCGTCCCACCGTCTTCGCCAGCCTGCCCAAAAGTCTGGGCCGCGTGGTTTCGGTGGGCCGGCTGGATTTCAATTCCGAAGGCCTTTTGCTGCTCACCAATGACGGCGAGATCGCGCGGCGCATGGAAATCCCCTCCTCGGGCTGGACGCGGGTCTATCGCGTGCGCCTGTTCGGCAAGGTGACGCAAGCCGATCTCGACAAGCTCGCCACCGGCATCACCCTCGCCGGCGTCAAATACGGCCCCATCGTCGCGGACATCGAGCGCAGCAAGGGCATGTACAGCTGGGCCACGGTCTCGCTGAAGGAAGGCAAGAATCGCGAAGTCAAACGGGTGATGGAAGGGCTGGGCCTGAAGGTGGCGCGGCTGATCCGCACCGGCTATGGCCCCTTCCAGCTGGGCCAGTTGGCCGAGGGCCAGACCGAGGAAATCCCCGCCCGCCTGTGGCGGGAAAAGCTGGGAATCGGCAGGAAAAAACGTACTGACCGTGAGCGCTAAAAGCTGCTAGAAGCCCCGCAACACAGTCGGAGCAGGCACATGGGCAGCATGAAGGAAAAGCGCAAGAATC
>Ga0310811_10009829_pt1 | contig 12368 bp, 11 predicted proteins | sample YCmetagenome_FD_207642 | JGI IMG/M metagenome (GOLD analysis project Ga0310811, IMG submission 207642) | Soil microbial communities from experimental microcosm in Duke University, North Carolina, United States - YC | ecosystem: Engineered > Artificial ecosystem > Soil microcosm > Unclassified ... | reverse complement strand
GGGGCAGGTCGCCCAAGGGTGCGAGCTTTGCCTTCATACCTCTGAAGGCGACCGGATCCGCGACGGAGCCAAACGAAGTCTTGAAACCCCCCAGCACATCATCGATAAGCGGCAAAGCGCGGCCAGGCTGGCGCGGGGCGTGAGCTGGGAGCAGCTGGATCAACCAATCCGTAGCGCGGATAGCAAGGTCGCGATAGGTCGCGCCTGAAAGAAGCGAGAATAGCGGCCGGCCGGTCAGGCTGGTCTCGGCCAGCGCGGGATACCCCGCCTGGTCACCCCAATAAAGGAGCCTGGGGACGCCGCTCACACCGCGGGGGCGGAGCGCCTCGACTGCGCGTAGCGCCGCAGCCTCGCGCTCGAGACCAACGGTCGCCTCCGGCACTCGGGGTCGCTTCACGACGATGCGCGGGATCGGGTCGGGCTCGGCGAACACGAGACCGACTGCCTTGCTGATGGTGCGAGGGCCTCGCGTCAGCAGCAGCCAGGAGAGGCGCTCGGGGGCCGGACCCATTCCCCAACCTTCCCAGCACTCGCGTAGCCATTCCAGGATGCCCGGCCTTGGCGCTCCCGTGTCCCCGGGTTTCCGGGCCACCGCGCATATCGGTCGAAGGCAGCCCGCTCGCAGAGCCCAGGACCATAGCGCCCGCACCGGCACATCGACGGCGCGACGCAGCGGGTTACGGGCCTCTAGGCGGGTCGCACGCACGAATGCAGGTGCCGAGTCACTCTCGAGCGGAATCCAGAACCAAGTTGGGGAAAGCCCCGGCCAGGGCCAGGGCCAGTAGGTAGCCACCTGGTCGAAGCCTGCATCCTCGAGCCGGCGACGGACGCCGGCAGCGCTCGTGAAGAGCCATTCGCTGTAACAAGCCGCTCCGGGCTCGAGACTGTGGAACAGCGCCGCGAGCTCGGCGGACGTCGGGTTTACCGTCACCCCAAGATCGGCCAGCCGGTCGCCGGGGATCGTACTTGCCTGCGACGCGACCAGGCCGACCGCATCGGGCAGTGTTCCTCGAGCCGACACGAGCACCCGGGCGGGCATCGGTTCCGGCAAGAGGAACCGCCAGTCAACCCGCCGGAGCAGGCGGTTGCGAGTGGCTTCGGGCAGGTCGCGACCCAGCACTAGGCGATCCGCGGCCGGGCCAGCAGCTCGTCGTACACAGCCTCGACCCCGCGTACCATGGCCTGTGCCGTGAATGCTTCATGCACCCGCGCGCGCCCTGCGCCGCCCAGTCGCGCAGCGAGCTGAGGATCGGCCAGCACCGTTCGAATTGCCTGCGCAAGTGCTGCCGGATCCGAGGGAGGTACCAGGATGCCGGTGACTCCGTCCACCACGGCTTCGTCAGTTCCACCAACGCGGGAGGCGACCACCGGCTTCGCCGCTGCCATCGCCTCGAGCACCGACAGGGGCAGGCCCTCGAACAGCGACGGGAAGGCAAACACGTCGGCGGATGCGAGCAGAGCAGGCACGTCGCGCCGGTGGCCGAGAAAGCTGACTCGGTCGGATACGCCGAGGGACTGTGCCTGCGCCTCGAGGGCGGCGCGCTCGGAACCGTCGCCGACGATGAAGAACCTGGCTTCGGGGACCTGGCTCGCCGCAGTGAGCAGGGTATCGATGCCCTTTTGAGCGCTGAGGCGTGCGAGTGTCACTACAGAGGGCTGACGTGGCTCCCGGTTGACGTCAGCGGCCGGTCGGGCTTCCCACGACATCTCGAACGGCGCTGGGTCGATGCCGTTGTGCACCACTCGGATCTTGCGATCCGGGATTCTCAACGATTCCGCCAGCCGCCTCGCCACGTGACTCGACACGGCCAGGTAGCGGTCCACCGCGGCGGCCACGATCCTCTGTTGTACCCGCACCGATCGATTGACGAGAGCCTCTACGAAAAGCTGGGCGGTACCGACGATGGCCGGAACGCGCAGGGCTCGCGCAGTCAACAATCCGAACTTGCAAGCCAGCGGCCAATTGAGGTGGGCATGGAACACGGCGGGACGCTCCTGGACGAGAACTCGCCCCAGCGCCGCCAGCCGCCAGGCAAAGTTGCGATCGGTCATCCGTGGCACCGACCGCACAGCCACGCCGGCCGCCTGAGCCCCCTGGACCAGCTGCGCCAAGCCGGCAGCGGGATGGTGAAGCAGCACCGGCCTCCACCGATTGCGATCAAGGCCGGCGAGCAGATGAAGCAGTGATTGCTCGCTCCCGCCGAAAGTATCGCTGTCGACGAAGTGGACCACCGTGCGGGTCACGAACCGGACCGTTGGGCGGAACCCACAGAACCCAGGCCGCGGCCCGATACCCGGTTCTCGCGCAGCGCGTCGCGTGCGCCGACCCAGTAGAAGTAGTCGAGGGCGTAGTAGTAATAGGAGCGCATCCGTGCCGGCCGTCGATGTTCGAGCCACCGCATGAACGAGATGGCCCAATCCATGGTGCCGCGCCAGACGCTGGTCGCGGCAAGGAGGAGGCCGCGCATGAGCCTCCAGCGGGGGCTCAGATCGTCGGGCCTGCCGAGCTTGAGGTCGGCGAGCGTTTCCGCGTGCTTGCTGGCGAGGAGCACGGCGGTGCGCCCCTTGGCAAGGTTGTCGCGCGCCAGGGCGGGGAAGTCCTTGGTGTAGTGCTGCCGGGCCAGCGCTTCGGAGCTGAAGACCAGACGCACTCCCGCTTTGGCGAGCCGATGAGAAAGCTCGAGGTCCTCATTGCCGTACTCGGTGAACGATTCATCCAGCCCGCCGGCCTCGACGAGGGTGCGCCGATCGATCGAAAAATTGCCGCTGTAGAAGTCGCGGAGCCCGAACTGATGGCCGGGCTGCGCGAGGGTTTCCAGGTGCTGGTTGAACTTCCACCCGATGTAGTCCACGATCGGCGGCGACGAGGGCTGGACCGACACGGGCGCGGCGCCGACGACGCCGAGTCGCTCGGTGGCGGCGTGGGCCGCCAGGTGGGCGGTGAGGAACTGGGGTGCGGGCTCCATGTCGTCGTCCAGCAGTATGAGCAGGTCTCCTTCCGCAACTCGAATGCCTGCGTTGCAGGCGGCGGCACGGCCTCGATTGGGCTGCCAGAGCGCGACGAGCCGAAACGAAGTTCGGAGGCTTTGCACCATCTCACGGGTGCCATCGTCGGAGCCGTCGATCGAGACGATCACTTCAAACTCCTCCGCGGGGAGCGTCTGGCGCGTCATCGCCTCGATCAACCTCCGGACGGAATCGCGGCGCTGGTATGTAGGAACGACGACGCTGACGCGCGGGGATGGAGTCACGGGCGGAGCCCGAGCTCAGCATAGATCGCTTCCAATCTGCGAACGTACGCCGCCCAACCATGCTGCTCGAGCACATAACTCCGGGCACGGCGGCCGAGCTCGTTGCGAGCGGCCTTGTCCGCGAGGAGATCCGCTGCGGCTTGTGCGATGCCAAAGGCGTCCCGGGCGACGATCAGCGGCGCCGGGGCCGCCCCCCATGCGAGCCCCTCCGCCCCGAGCGGCGTGGTTACGACGGCTTTGCCAAGGGCGAGTGCCTGGAGCACCTTGACCCGCATGCCACCGCCTTCACGAAGCGGTGCGAGGACGACCGCGGCGCGCTCGATGAATGTCTCGACCCTCGGCACCCGGCCCGTCACCGTGACGGCCGGCCCGGCGAGGGCTCGTACAGATGGGGGTGGGTCAACCCCGACGATCGTCAGATGGGCGTCCGGGCAAAGCCTGCGGAGGGTAGGAAAGATCTCGCTGCCAAGCCAGACTGCGGCATCGACATTGGGAGCGTGATAAAAGCCTCCCGTGAAAACGACTTCACCTTGGGTTTCCGGGAAGGCCCCGGCGGTTGGCGGTACCGTCACTCCGAACGGATTGACCCGAACCCGATCAGCCACATATGGCGCCATGGCTTGCATCGCTTCCGCATCGCGTTGGGTGAAGACCTGGAGCCGGTCAAATCGGCCCCACACGCGACGCTGGTAACCGGGCCAACGCGACCGCTCGAGGGAGCCTGTCGTGGCCGGAACCCGCACCTCGTGCTCGGTGAACACAGTGGGGACACCCTCGGGGTATCGATATTCGCCCACGGCATTGTCCTCGATCTGAATTACGTCGAAGCGTTGCTTCCGAGCGAGCTCATCGATCAGCGTCTGCAGTCCTGGCTCCCGGAACTTGAGGGCTCGCAGGGGGTCCTGGCTGTTGAGCCATCCAAGGGCGAGCTGCAGTCGGCTGGTCCAGCGGCCCGGACCCAGCGCACGCGCCCGCCAGACGGGATGGGCTTCGACGCCGATGCTTGAGAGTGCCCCGAGTCCCGCCTGATCTCCGGCATCGGCTCCCGCAAGCGTTGCCAGCGTCACCTCGTGCCTGGCAGCCAGCCCTTGAAGCTGACCAAACATGACGAGCGCCCCGCCCGCCACGCTATCGGCGTGAGGGACCAGCGGCGTGACCATCAGAATCTTCACGTCCCGGCCGGCGGCGCGGTCAGTGGGTCACGCCGGGCACCGAGCAGGATGCGGCGCCAGGCCAATATCCTTTCGGCGAGCCGAGCCCGGCTCGGAGCATCGCCAGTGGCGTGGATGCGGATGCTGTCGTGCAACCACCGGGCCGCCGCCGCGGCCTTGATCATGGCTACGAGCCGTGCCCTGCGTGCCCGCGAGTAGTGGCGACTGTAGAAGTGGATTGCGCTCTCGGTGCGCTGGGCGATCATGTCCCCGCGGTATGGGATGCTGCCGCCCCCGACATGAACGACATCGGTGACCGGCGCGAAATGGATCTCCCAGCCGGCCTCCTTCAGTCGATAGCAAAGATCAACCTCTTCCGCATAGAGAAAGAACGAGTCGTCGAAACCGCCGACCGCGTCGAACGCCGTACGACGGATAGCAAGTGCCGCGCCGAGTACCCAGGGAACTACCCTGGGCCGCGCATGGGCCGAGTTGACGAGGAGGTAGTGATCGCGCAGGGCTGGCACATGCGCGAGCCAGCGCGCAAGGGCAGTCTTCTCGAGAAACGACTGCGCCGTGCCGAGAAAAGGGTGGCACGAGGGTTGGAGGGAGCCGTCGGGATTTCTAAGCCGCGGTCCCACCAGAGCGGCCCGCTCGTGGGCGTCCAGGTATCCCGATAACGCCTCGAGCGCGCCCGCAGGAAGGATGGTGTCGCTATTGAGGAGCAGGACGTACGGTACTTTGCAGCGTTTGATGGCGCGGTTGGCGGCAGCTCCATACCCCCGGTTGGAGGGGGCGACATCCAGCTCGGCGCCCGGATAGCGCGATCGGATCAGCTCGATGCTGCCGTCGGTGGACCCGTTGTCGACCACCACCGTTTGGGCCGGCCCCTGTGCCAGCACCGACGCGAGACAGGCGTCGAGATGCTCGCGGGCATTGAAGCTCACAATCGCGACCGCCATCGGCGTCATTTGCAGGAGCGCTTCGGGCAAGGGAGATGGCTCGAAAGGTATCGACCACCGGGGGCGGCCGTACAGATCGTGAATTACTTTTCCCACGCCGGGCGTTCGCCCGTTCCCGGCCAATCGCCCGCCACTTCGAGGACGAGCGGTGAGAAAAGGCATCATCCTGGCCGGGGGAACCGGCACCCGCCTCTGGCCGTCGACGCGGGTCGTTAGCAAGCAGCTGCTCCCGATTTACGACAAGCCGATGATCTATTACCCGCTCAGCACTCTGTTGCTGGCGGGGCTGCGGGACATCCTGGTCATCGGCACGCCGGACGATCTTCCCCGGTTCAAGGATCTGTTAGGGGACGGGAGCAATCTGGGCATCTCGCTCAGTTACGCGGCTCAACAGCGCCCGGAGGGGCTGGCCCAGGCGTTTCTCATCGGCGCCGATTTCCTGAATGGATCCGCCGCCACCCTGGTTTTGGGCGACAATCTGTTCTTCGGCCATGGGATACCGGATCAGCTCCAGCGTGCCGGCTCGCGCAGCATGGGCGCGACGATCTTTGCGTATCATGTGCGAGACCCCGAGCGATACGGAGTCGTCGAGTTCGACGCGGCAAGGAAGGCGCTGAGCATCGAGGAGAAGCCCGCTCGTCCCCGGTCGCAGTATGCGGTGGTAGGACTCTACTTCTACGACAGCGAAGTGGTCTCTCTGGCCCGGACGCTCAAGCCGTCTGCTCGAGGCGAGTTGGAGATCACGGACCTGAACCGTGCGTACCTTCAGGCTGGGCGGTTGACCGTGGAGTTGCTCGGTCGTGGCGTGGCGTGGCTCGACACCGGCACCCACGACGCTCTGCTCCAGGCGTCGCACTTCGTCAGCGTCGTCGAGGAGCGCCAGGGCTTGAAGATCGGCGCACCGGAGGAAGCCGCCTATCGCATGGGCTTCATCGACTCGGCGCAGTTGATGCGACTGGCCGAGCCGCTCGGAAAGAGCAGCTACGGACAGTATCTGCTTCAGATCGCTCGCGAGGACCGCGCCTGTGAAGGTTGAGCCTACCGAGCTGCCGGGAGTGCTGCTGCTCACGCCACGGGTGTTTCGCGACGAGCGGGGGTTTTTCCTCGAGTCGTATAACGCTCGAGAGATCAGTGCCGCCGGCCTCCCCACTGATTTTGTCCAGGATAATCACAGCCGGTCGGCTGCCGGGGTTGTTCGCGGGTTTCACTACCAGCTCATACACCCTCAAGGAAAGCTGGTCCGGGTTGCGCGAGGTGCAGTGTTCGGGGTTGTGCTGGACATCCGGGTAGGGTCCCCTACGTTCGGGCGTCACTCAGCGTACCAGCTGGATGACGACCAGCACCAGATGGTCTGGATTCCTCCCGGCTTCGCTCACGGATTCTGCACGCTGGTGGACGGGACCGACGTGGTCTACAAGTGCACCGACTTCTACGCGCCGGACGACGACCGCGGCGTCTTGTGGAACGACCCCGACCTTGGCGTTCCCTGGCCGGTGGTCACCCCGACGGTCTCGGCGAAAGACGCGACCTATCTACCGCTCCGCGCACCGCGCTCCGACCTGCCTCGCTACCAGCCGTGACTCGCATGCTCGTGACCGGGGCCGGGGGCATGGTGGCCCGCGAGGTGCTGGCCGCGGCCGGCACGCTCGGCTGGGAGGTGACGGCGCGCAATCATGCGGAGCTGGATATTACGGACGCTAAGTCAGTCCGCACCTGCCTGATCGGAACCACGCCGGATCTGGTGCTAAACGCGGCTGCCATGGCGCAGGTGGATGTTGCCGAGAGCGAGCCCGACGTCGCGCGACGAGTGAACGCTGAAGGACCGGGGTGGCTGGCCGACGCTTGCTCGTCGGCAGGCATACCATTGATTCACCTCTCGACCGATTACGTGTTCGACGGCAAGGTTCGGCGTCCGTACCGGCCCGAGGACCCGCCCAAGCCGTTGGGCGTGTACGGCCGCACCAAGTGGGAGGGCGAGGAAGCCGTACGCCGACGCCTGGAGCGACATCTCATCGTGCGCACGTCGTGGGTATACTCTCCCCACGGCAACGGTTTCTTCAACGCAATCGTGCGGCTGGCTCATGAGCAGGAAACAATACGCGCGGTGGCCGATCAGTGCGGATCGCCGACCCTGGCCGCCGACCTTGCCCGCGCACTGCTGACAGCGGCCGCCTCCGCGATGACTCGATCGGACCTCTGGGGTACCTATCATTTCTGTAACCAGGGCGAGACGACCCGGTATGAGTTCGCGGCTGCGATCGTTGCCGGCTTGGCCGGCCGACCCGGTGTCGTGTGCCGCAGCGTGGTCCCGATTCCCACATCCGAGCATCCCCGGCCGGCCCCGAGGCCGGCGTATTCGGTTCTCGACACGAGTACCTGGACGACGGCTTTTGGCCAAATCCCGCGCCGCTGGCAGGATGGCCTTTCGGATGCGCTATGCCAACTGAGCTGAGCCCGGCCGCTCACCGACCCCGTCGCGTCCTGGTCACCGGTGGCGCCGGCTTCATCGGGAGCAACTTCGTGCGCCACCTGCTCGCGACCGACGACGGGATTCGGATTGTCACGCTCGACGCGCTCACCTATGCCGGCCGCCCGGCGAACCTCGGCGCCGCCATGGCCGATTCGCGGCACACGTTCGTCGAAGGCGACATATGCGACGCGGCGCTGGTTCGCAGGATCATGGCAGAGCACACCGTGGACACGGTGGTCCACTTTGCAGCTGAGTCACACGTGGACCGATCGATCACCGGCCCGGCGCCATTCATCACGACCAACGTGGTGGGCACGTTCGTGCTGCTCGAGGCCGCGCGGGATGCCTGGATCGAAGCTCGGCGAACCGACGTCCGATTCCATCATGTTTCCACCGACGAAGTCTTCGGGAGCCTGACAGAAACGGATCCGCCATTCGACGACGACACCCCTTACGCGCCAAACTCACCCTATTCCGCGAGCAAGGCAGGCTCGGACCATCTCGCGCGAGCGTACCATCACACGTACGGGTTGCCGGTCACCGGCACCAACTGCTCGAATAACTTCGGCCCCTATCAGCACGCCGAGAAGTTCATTCCGACGGTGATTCGGTCGTGCATACGCGGTCAGCCGATCCCGGTGTATGGAACCGGAATGAACGTGCGGGACTGGCTGTACGTGGACGATCACTGCCGTGCCGTGGATCAGGTCGTCCGCTGCGGACGCCTCGGTCGGATTTACCTGGTGGGAGCCCGCAACGAGCGACCGAACCTCGATGTCGCTCGGCTCATTTGCCGGCTGGTGGCCGAGGCGCTGGGCCAGCCGGTCGAGCGATGTCTCGGGCTGATCGAGATGGTGACGGATCGGCCGGGGCACGACTTCCGGTATGCGATCGACCCCAGTCGTCTGGAACGTGAGATTGGCTGGGGGCCGCGGGAGAGCTTCGAGACCAGCCTCAGGAAGACAGTCGATTGGTATCTGGCCAACCGGTGGTGCCTGGAGCCCGACACCTGACCAGCCCGGGTCAGGTCCTGCCTGCCCGGCCAACATTCCCCAGTTCGCCCTACCTCTCGCTACTTACTATGCGTTACTAGCGCTGCACCGGCTACTAAGCGCTACGCCGGCGCGTGCCTCACGACCACCCAATCACCTGGTTGTGGCGGGAAGTCGAAGGGCCGATCCAGATGCACGGTATCGTGGGCGAAGTCGATCTCGACCACCTTCCGAGACTCTCCGTGCACTTCGACCGTGTCTCCCGGAAGCACGCCCGCCCAATGACGGTGGGCGACTTTGGGCTCGGCTGGAAACGCGAGGTAGGCGCCCAGGGCGATGAGCGCAAAACAGATGTAAAGCCCGGTCCAGATGAGGATTTCTTCCATGTCGCAATCCTCCCGTCCGCGAAGGTGGCGACGGCAGGGGGAACCCCCCCATTCAAACATGGGCCGCGTTACTGCGGGCCCGCAAGAAGGGGATGCCCCGGCGGGCACCGCGGGCTTAGCGCCCGCGGCGTCCCTTGAAAACCGGCCGGCGAGGCTCTTGTGAACGGGAAGGGGCCGGGGCCGGCGTTGGCGGCGCGAACGGCCGCTTCGAAGTGTCTTCCTCTGGGGCTTCGTCCCCCAGGCGTCGCCGCACGATCTCGGCGAGGTTTGCCGGTGTGTCCCGCCGAGGTGGTGGTGGCGGAGTGGCAGGAGCCGGGGCCGGTTTCGGAGGCGCACTCGCGGGCGAGACAGCGGACAGCGGCGCAGTGGGGGCGTTGGGCTGTGCGAGCAGTGCGAGCGCCTCCCGGGTGGTGTCCTGAATCTTCAGCAAGCAGGCCGCCGCAGCCTCTCGTGACCGGCGCTCGATCCGCGCCGCTTCGATCGCGAGCGCACCCCGAAGCGCGTCGCGCACTACATCCTCAGAGACGGTGACGCCTTTCTCACGCAGCCGGTCCCGGGCGGCTTTCACCGCCTCGGGGCTCGGCTCCAGGGCCGGGGGTGCATTGGGGCGGGTCGTCATCACGTATCCTCCTCTAATGCCGTAAACTATATCCACCCCCCGCGGCTACGCAGCGGTCGCCGGCCACAACCTTGCTGCAGAGAGGCCGATGCAGGCCCAAGGCTTCCTGAGAGACCTGGCGCTCGTCCTGTGCGTCGCGGCGATCACATCAGTCGTCTTCCAACGACTGCGGCTGCCCGCTGCCCCCGGTTACATCGTCGCCGGACTGCTGATCGGCCCGCACGTCCCGTTCCCGCTCGTGGCAAACCTCGAAACCGTGCAGACCCTGGCCGAGCTCGGGGTGGTCCTCCTCATGTTTTCGATTGGGCTCGAGTTCAGCCTTCGCCGGCTGGCGCGCATCGGGCCGCGGGTGGGGCTGGTCGTTCTGCTCGAGGTCGGGCTGCTGCTCGCAGCAGGATCTCTGGTTGGCCGGCTGTTTGGCCTGGGTCCGGAGGCAAGCGTGCTGGCGGGCGGAATCGTCGCCATTTCGAGCACGATGATCGTGGCGAGCGTATTCGTGGACGCGCGGGTCGAGGGTCCGCTTCGGGAGCTGGTCCTCTCCATCACCGTGGTGGAGGATGTCGCCGCGATCCTACTAATCGCTGCTGCGACCGCCCTCGCATCCGGTGGCTCGTTGACGGCGGGCGACCTCGTGCGCGCCGGCGGCCGTCTCCTCGCCTTTCTAGCGGGTGCCCTCGCGCTTGGCCTGCTGGTGGTACCGTCCGCGATGCGAGCCGTGGCCAGGCTGCGTCGTCCGGAAACGACGCTGGTAGCCAGTGTCGGACTGTGCTTTGCGGCCGCGCTGTTGGCACGCCAGGCCGGCTACTCGGTCGCGTTGGGGGCGTTCCTAGCCGGCTCACTGGTGTATGAGTCGGGCGCCGGTCGTCTGGTCGAGCAGCTGGTACGGCCGCTCCGCGACATGTTTGCAGCGATCTTCTTTGTCGCGGTCGGGATGTTGCTGGATCCCAAAGTCGCTGCGGAGAACTGGTCGCTCATCGCGGCGCTGGTGGCGGTCCTGGTCTGCGGGAAGATTCTCGGTGTCTCGGTCGGGTCGTTTCTCACGGGCCATGGTACGCGGCTCAGCATTCGGGCCGGCATGAGCCTGGCACAAACCGGCGAGTTCGCATTCATCATCGTCGGCGTTGGAGCAGCGTTCGGCGGTCGTGCCCGCGCCCTTCCGCACGTCGCGGCCGCGGTCTCGGTGATCACGGCGTTCGCCTCACCCTGGCTGGTGCGCGCCTCCGAGCCCCTCGCGCTCTACGTGGATCGCCGGCTGCCGCGCCCGCTCCAGACCTTCGCCACGCTCTATGGCTCGTGGATCGAGCTGTTGCAAGTAACGCCCGACCAGAAAACTCCCTGGGCTCCCGTGCGACGAGCCGCAAGCTTCGTCCTCGGGGATGCCGTACTCCTGGCCGGAATCATCATCGGCGCCTCGATCAATTTCCCACGCCTTCTCGACGCGTTGCAGGAGCATGCGGGCACGTCCGACGTTCCCGCTCAATGGATCGTCATCGCGGTGGCGGCTGGGTGCGCGGCCCCGTTCGCCATCGGGATGGTCCGGTCCTCCCGCCGCCTGGGCGACGCCCTCGCCGATGTCGCATTGCCGAGCCGAGGGTCAGGAAAGATGGATCCGGCGGATGCGCCTCGGCGCGCGTTCATCGTGGCGCTCCAGATCGCGATCGTGATGATGGTGGGAGTGCCCCTCGTCGCGGTAACGCAGCCGTTCCTGCCGCAGTTTCAGGGTGCGTTGATCGTGCTGGCCGCGCTGGCGACCCTCGGCCTTCTCTTCTGGCGCACTGCGACCAACCTGCAAGGTCACATGCGGGCCGGCGCCGAGATCGTCGCGGAGGCGCTCGGTCCCAAGCATCGCGGCACCGAGGCAGCGACCCTGGAGCAGGTGCAGCACCTGCTCCCGGGGCTGGGAACGCTCGTCCCCGTGCGCGTAGCGCACGGCAGCGTCGCCGATGGAATCACTCTGGCGCAGCTCAATCTGCGCGGTCGGACCGGCGCGACCGCCGTCGCGCTCTCGCGTGGTGGCGAGGCCACGGTGCTGCCGACCGCCGAGACGCTGCTGCGCGAAGGCGACCTGCTGGCATTGTCGGGCAGCCACGAGGCCATTGCGGAGGCCCGGCAGCTGCTGACCGCCGCGGGTTAGCCGGCCTCGGCCGCCTTCCACAAGTACCAGCTCGCGACGCTCCGATAAGGGCGCCACCGCTCCGCGCGACGGACCATCGTGACACCCGCGGGGAGGCGCCGCATTCCAAATGCCTTGCGAAAGCCTTTCTGGATGCCAAGGTCCGTTACCGGCAGCACATCCGGGCGGCCCAGCCTGAAGATCAGCAACATTTCCACCGTCCAGCGGCCGACTCCACGCACGGCGGTCAGCCGCTCGATCAACTCCTCGTCGCTCATCCGACGGGCGGCGCGCAACGGGGGGACCGTCCCATCAATGACGCGTCGAGCGAGGTCCCGGAGCGCTGCCGCCTTGTTTCGCGAGAGACCGGCCGAGCGCAGCTTCGATTCCGAGAGGAGCAGCAGGTCTTCGTCCCGCGGATATC
>Ga0310811_10009828_pt1 | contig 12368 bp, 12 predicted proteins | sample YCmetagenome_FD_207642 | JGI IMG/M metagenome (GOLD analysis project Ga0310811, IMG submission 207642) | Soil microbial communities from experimental microcosm in Duke University, North Carolina, United States - YC | ecosystem: Engineered > Artificial ecosystem > Soil microcosm > Unclassified ... | reverse complement strand
CGGTCTGGTGCTGGCGATCGGCGTCGCCATCGCCAGCGTTGCGCCGCTCTGGGGCCGCAATCTGCGCCGCACGCCGCTCTTCACATGGGGCATGGTGATTGCGCACCTTGGCATCGCGGTGAGTCTCGCCGGCATGAGCACCGAACGCGCTTTCATCAAGGAGCGACTGATCGCCGCGCGGATCGGCGATGAGACGACGGTTGGGCCGTACACGATCAAGCTGGCCGGCATCGAACCTGTCGCCGGGCCAAACTGGACTGCGCTCGAGGCCAGCCTTGAGGCACGTCGTGGCAACGGAACGCCATTCACGCTTAAGCCGCAGGCGCGGATGTTCTCCGACCCGCCGACCGAGACGACCGAAGCGGCGATCGCCACGCGGCTCGATGGGCAGCTTTACCTTGTCCTTGGCAAGGGCGACGGGACGGGGCGCTGGCAGCTGCGGCTGTGGTGGAAACCGATGGTGACGTTGATCTGGCTCGGTGGTGCGCTGATCGCACTCGGCGGAGTGCTGTCGTTGATCGGCCGCGCGCGGCGGCAACGGGCTTATCATTACCGGACAGCCTATTCATGAAGCGGCTGGTCATCTGGGCGCCACTTGCCGCGTTCGTGATCTTCTTCGGGGTGGTCGCGCTGCAGCTCTACCGGCCCGACAATCGCGAGCATCCGTCGCAGTTCGTCGGGCATCCGTTTCCGATCGTGCAGCTCCCCGCTGCCGCCTCGTCGCGCCCGACCTTTACTGCGACCGGCGGTCCGCGCCTCGTCAACGTCTTTGCGAGCTGGTGCGTGCCATGCATCGCTGAGGCGCCGGTGCTGGCGAGCATGACCGCACAGGGGGCGGTGATCGACGGGGTCGCACTGCGCGACCGGCGCGAGGATGTCGACGCGTTCCTCGCCCAGAACGGCAATCCGTACCGCACCATCGGCCTCGACGCGAACAGCCGCGTGCAGCTGGCGATCGGCAGTTCGGGTGTGCCGGAAACGTTTATCGTCGATAGCAAAGGCATCATCCGCCATCAGCATATCGGCGCGATTACCGAAGGGGACGTGCCGGACCTGCTCGAGAAGTTGCGGGCGGCGCAGTGAGGCGCCTCGCACCCCTCTTGCTGCTGCTCGCACCGTTGCCCGCGCTGGCGGATTCAACCATGCCCAAGGCAGCGCTCGCGGACACGCAACTGCCCGATGCCAGACAGGAAGCGCAGGCCAAGGCGCTGATGGAATCGGTGCGCTGCCTCGTGTGCCAAGGGCAATCGATTGCCGATAGCGACGCCGAACTCGCCGCGGACATGCGTGCGATGATCCGCGAACGGGTGCAAAAGGGCGAGAAGCCCGAGGACATCCGTAATTGGCTGATCGCTCGCTATGGCGATTGGGTCAGCTACAAGCCAGTGCTCGATACCGCGACGGCGCCGCTTTGGATCGCGCCGCTGATCCTCATCGGCGCGGGAGTATTCCTCGCGCGCGGTCGATTTCGCAGGCGGCGAAGATGAGCGGCTGGCTGATTTTTCTCGCTTTGGCGGCGGTGGTGTTCGCGCTGATGTGGCGGTTCGGCAAGGTGACCGGGTCGTCGCGCGATCTGACGCTGGCGGCGCTGTTCCTCGCCGCGGCAGGCTATGCCTGGCAGGGTAATCCTAGCCTGGCCTCGGCACCGCGCGCGGGTGAGCAAAAGCAGGGCATAGTCGATCCGGGCGATGCGGACCTGCGCCGCTCGCTCAACCAGTCGCAATTCGGCGGTGACGCGCAATGGCTCGATTATTCCGACGCGTTGCTGCGGATGGGCAATCCGCGTCTTGCGGTGATCGCGATCAAGAGCGGGCTCAAGGAACATCCGCGCAGCGCGGATTTGTGGACCGGGCTGGGCAATGCTTTGGTCGCGCAGGGCGAGGGATTGGTCTCGCCCGCCGCGGCCTTCGCCTATGAACATGCGGCGGCACTCGATCCCAACCATCCCGGGCCCCCGTTTTTCTATGGGCTGATGCTCGCGCGCAGCGGCAACACCAAGGCGGCGGGCGACGTGTGGCGCGGATTGCTCGCGCGGGCACCCGATGGCGCAACATGGAAAGCCGATTTGGAACAACGCTTGGCGGCGATCGGAGAACAGCCGGTCGCCCCGGCGGCGGTCACTGCACCCGCCAGTCCCTGAGGCCGCGCTTCGCGAGCATCGTTTGCACTGAATTGCCGCCGGCAAGATGCCCGGCACCGACCGCGACAAACACCGTGCCCGGCTGCTTCATGCGGTTGGCCAGCCATGCCGCCCAGCGCTGGTTGCGCTTGACGAGCAGCGCATCGGCGAGCGGCCCGGATGACTTCAATTCGTCATCGAACGTCGCGGCAATCATCGCCGTATCGCCGGACGCCCAGGCGCGGATCATCTTAGCGAATTCCTTGGTGGCGTTCTGATTATCCTCGAGAACGCCGACAAGAAATTCGCGTTGCGTCGCTTCGGGCAGGGTGTCGAAATAGCCGAGCTGTTCGGCGGGCGTTTCCAGCCCCGCCACCGATTTGCCCGCGTCCGCGAAACTCTTGCGCAGCGTGTCCTCGACCCCATAATCGGTGCTCAGCCCGATATCGCGCAGGCCTGCCGAGGCGAGCGTCAGCGCCACGGCCCAAGTTTCGAATTTGTCGAGTATCTGGAGCGGCACACCAGCCTTCTTCGCCGCCGCCTCGACCAGCTGGCGCTTGTCCGCCGGAACGCGATCGATCACCGGCGGCAGGTCGGGCGACATGCCGATCTGCTGCATCAGGCTGGCCATCGCCGCCGGGTTCTTGTCGAGCACGGTTTCGAGGATCAGGCCTTGGCTCTTGGCGATCGCCGTATTGAGCGCGGGCGTATGCCAGCTCATGTCCTTGGGCAGCAGGTGGATCGACCCGAACAGGTAGATCGTCGTGTCCCGGTCCGCCAGGCGCCACAACGCCGGACGTGCAGGCCGGGCATCGGCGGCGGTCTGCTGACAGGCCGAGAGCAGGACGGCGGCGATGAGAGACAGGCGACGGATCATGCGAGCGGATATAGAGGCACGAAGGTGAACGAACAGCCCTAGACGCTAATCGACCCAGTCGAGCCCGGTTTCGCGGTACACATCGCGATCCTCGCTCCATTTGGGCGCAACCTTGACGTGCAGATAGAGGTGGACGCGGCGGTCGAGCAGGGTGGCGAGCTCGGCGCGCGCCTTTGAGCCGATTTCCTTCAAGCGAGCGCCGCCCTTGCCGAGAACGATAGCGCGCTGGGAATCACGTTCGACCAGGATCTGCTGGTGGATTTCGACCGAGCCGTCGTCGCGCTCGCTATATTTCTCGGTCACGACCGCAGACGACTGCGGCAGTTCCTCATAAAGCTGCAGCGTCAGTTGCTCGCGTGTCGCTTCGGCCGCCATCAGCCGTTCGGGCGCGTCGCTGACCTGGTCTTCGGGGAAGTGCCATGGACCTTCTGGCAGCCGCGCTGCCAGCATAGCCTTGAGGTCCGCAACACCATCACCTGTGGTTGCCGACACCATCAGCGTCTCGTCGAACTTGACGCGTTCGTTGAGGCGCTGGGCGAGTTGGAGCAGCTTGCCCTTGTCGCTGACATCGACCTTGTTGAGGATCAGCAATTTGGGCTCTGTTCGGTTTTCCAGCGCGGTCACGATCGCTTCGAGCTTGGGCCCGCCGCCACGCTTGGCATCGACGACCAAAGCGATGACGTCCGCGTCCTGCGCGCCGCCCCAGGCCGCCTGCACCATCGCCCGGTCGAAGCGGCGCGTGGCATCGAAAATGCCCGGCGTGTCGACCAGCATGATCTGTGCCTCACCCTCGATGGCGATGCCCATCAACCGCGTTCGCGTCGTGCCAGCCTTGGGCGTGACGATCGCCACCTTCTGCCCGACCAGCGCGTTGACCAGCGTCGATTTGCCCGCATTGGGTGCGCCGATGATGGCGACGAGGCCGCAATGCTGGGTCATGGATTGAGCTTTCCGAGAAGGGCCGTGGCGGCGGCGGTTTCGGCCTCTTGCTTGGAGGAACCGGTGCCGTCGGCTTCGCCCGCACTACCGACGCTCGCGCGCACCGTCCAGCGCAGCGCATGATCGGGGCCAGACCGGTCGATGACGGCATAATAAGGCGGCTTGCGCTTGTTCGCCTCGGCCCATTCGTGGAGCAACGATTTGGGATGGCGCGGCACTGCATCGCGGCCGTCGATCCGCCCGGCCCAGGCACGACGGATCAGCGCGCGCGCCGCTTCCAGCCCATGTTCGAGGTAAAGCGCGCCAATCAGCGCCTCCATGACATCGCCAAGGATGTTGTCGCTGTCGGCCGCGCCGTCGTCGCGCGCCTGTTTGCCGAGGCGGACATGTGCCTTCACCCCGAGTTGGCGGGCGACCTCGGCGCAGGTGGCGCCAGATACGAGCGTGACGAACCGTTGCGACAATTGGCCTTCGCGTTCCTTGGGGAATTGTCCGGACAGCCAATCGGCGATCACCAAGCCGAGTACGCGGTCGCCCAGAAATTCGAGCCGCTGGTAATTGTCCGCGCCGTGGCTGGGATGGGTCAGCGCGGTCTGGTACAGCGCCTCGTTCTGCGGCGCGACGCCGAGCGTGTCGGAGAGCCAGCTCAAAACCCTTCTCCGACGCGGTGCCAGCGCGCCGCCGAAAACCACGTCCAGGGGAGCAGGTAATTGGCCGACCCATCGGTCGAAAACACTGTGAATTGCGCGCGCCCGATCAGGTTCCTGATCGGCACGAAGCCGAAGCCGCCCGCTTCCAGCCGGCTGTCGGCGCTATCGTCTCGGTCGTCGCCCATCAGGAAGACGTGACCGGCAGGCACGCGATATTCGCCGGTATCGTCCGCCGGAAAGCGCCCGAAATCGAGCACTTCATAGCTTTTCCCGCCGGGCAGCGTCTCGCGATAGCGCGCGTATTGGCAAGTGGATCCCTTGTCCGCGGCGGGGATGAGGCAGCGGGTGTTCGGGCTAACCGGTACGACGAAATCGGCGATGCGTACCTTTGGCACCGGCGCACCGTTAATGAATAGCTGGCCACCCTTCATGCGGATCGTGTCGCCGGGCAGGCCGATGACGCGTTTGATCACGTCGACCCTGTTTTCGGGCGGTTCCTTGAACACGACGACGTCGCCTCGGTTCGGCAGCGTGGTTAGAATCCGCCCTGGGATCAGCGGCAGCGAGAAGGGCAGGGAGTACCGCGAAAAGCCGTACGTCCACTTGGTGACGATCAGATAATCGCCGACCAGCAGCCGCGGCATCATCGATTCCGACGGGATCGAAAACGGCGCGAAGACGAAGCTGCGGATCAGCACCACGAGGAATATTAGTTTAACCAGGAACAGCGCGAAATCACGCCATTCATTGCGTGTTGCGGCGGTCGGTGCGATTGCGGCGGGCGGCGCGTCGTCCATCACCTGCCCGAATGGGGCGGCGCCGGATGCGGGTCAAGGCGACCAGGTTAGGGAGACGGTAATGATCGGACTGGCGGCGATGGCTCTGGCGGGGGCGACGGTGCCGACGGCGGTGCGCTTTCAATGTGGCCCGACGGTGATCGTCGCGCGCTACAGCCGCGACCGCGTCCGGCTCGATTTCTCGGGGCGCCGGCTGCGACTTGCGCGAACCGTCAGCGCCGATGGCGCACGCTATACCGGGCTCGACCATCGCATCCGCGCCGAATTCTGGACGCGCGGGGATTTGGCGCGGCTGACCGTCGGCCGGCGCACATGGCCCGACTGCCGCGTTGCCGACATGCCGCAAGGCTAAACGTCATGGCTGATTTCGATTATGACCTGTTCGTCATTGGTGCGGGTTCGGGCGGGGTGCGGGCAAGCCGCGTGGCCGCCGCGCACGGCGCCAAGGTGGCGGTGGCCGAGGAATACCGCGTCGGCGGCACCTGCGTCATCCGCGGCTGTGTGCCCAAGAAGCTGTTGATTTACGGCGCGCATTTCGCCGAGGATCTGGCCGACGCGCGGCGTTTCGGCTGGGACGTGCCGAAATGTGATTTCAATTGGCCAACGCTGCGCGACAACGTGCTGGCGGAAGTCGACCGGCTCGAAGGGCTGTATGGCCAGACGCTCGGCAGCCACCATGTCGAAATCATCCGCGAACGCGCGGTGGTCACCGGGCCGCACGGCATCAGGCTGGCGGGCGGGCGCGAGGTCACGGCAAAGGTCATCCTGATCGCGACGGGCGGGCATCCGGTCGTGCCGAGCTTTCCCGGCGCCGAGCATGGCATCACGTCGAACGAGGTATTTCACCTCGGAACCTTGCCCAAGCGGATCATTATCGCAGGTGGCGGCTACATCGCCAACGAATTTGCCGGGATATTCCATCAATTCGGGTCGAAAGTGACCTTGGTGAACCGCGGCGACCAGATTTTGCGCGGCTATGACGAGCAGATTCGCGACCGGTTGCTGCAAATCTCGATGATGAAGGGCATCGATTTCCGCTTCAATGCGCCATTCGAGAAGATCGAGAAGCGCGACGACGGCACGCTCGACGTATTCATGGCCGGCTACGATTGCGCCAATGTCGACATGGTGTTGTTCGCCATCGGGCGCTCGCCCAGCACCCAGGGGCTCGGGTTGGAAGAAGCGGGCGTAAAGCTCAGCGCCAAGGGGGCCGTGGTGGTCGACGAGGACAATCGCTCCTCGGTCAGTTCGATCTACGCCGTGGGCGACGTTACCGACCGCGTGCAATTGACGCCGGTGGCCATTCGCGAAGGTCAGGCGTTCGCCGACACGGTGTTCGGCGATAAGCCGACACGCGTCGATTACGTCAACATCCCAAGCGCGGTGTTCAGCCACCCGCCGATCGCGGGTGTCGGCATGACCGAGGGCGTAGCGAAGAACACGCTCGGCGCGGTCAAGGTCTACACGTCCGACTTCCGGCCGATGAAGAACGTGTTGGCTGGCCGCAACGAACGCGCATTGTATAAGATGATCTGCGATGCCTCGAACGACGTGGTCGTTGGCCTGCATATGATCGGGCCGGATTCGGCGGAAATCCTCCAGGCGGCGGCGATCGCGGTGAAGGCGGGGCTGACCAAGGCGCAGTTCGACGACACCGTGGCATTGCACCCGACAATGGCCGAGGAACTCGTCCTCCTCAAATAAGGCGTGATGCGTGGCGGAAAATCCCGTCTTCTACGATCCTACGGGCAGGCGACGGCGGCGGTCGATCGCGGTGCTGGGTGCGCTGCTCGCGCTGATCCTAACAGCCGCGATCGGCTTTGCGTTGACGGTGCTGGCCGTGCCGGTGGGCGATCCGCTGCACCCGGTGGGCGAACGCGTGCAGGCAAGGCCGCTCAAGGAACATTTGGGAAGGATCGGGCGGCGCATCGGCTGGCTGCCCAGCGGCCGAGCGCACGCGACACCAAGCGACCCGGTGACGGTCGGGTTCTACGTGCCCTGGGATCCGGACAGCGGCGCGTCACTCCAGCGCAACGTCAAGCAGCTCGATTGGGTCGTGCCGGTGCTCGGCAGCATTACTCAAGGCGGCAAGCGTGCCGTATTCACCGCTGACACCCGGTTCGAGCGGATTATCACCGCTGCGACCAGTCACCCTCGCGTTTTGCCGATGGTCCAGAACGCGGCGAACGATCAATGGGACGGTGCGGGCATGGCGGCGATCCTCGCCAGCCCTGCACGGCGTGGCGCAATGCTCAAGGTGCTCACCGCTTTGGTCGAGCGCGAGAAAGGTGGTGGAATCGCGTTCGATTTCGAGGAACTGCCTCGCGCGGCATTACCGGACTACCTGCGCTTCCTCGCTGAGACGCGCGCGGCGTTTGCGAAGCGTGGCTGGCTGGTCACCTTGGCAGTGCCGCTGGGCGATACAGATTGGAATTTGGCTGCCTTTGCGCGCGTGGCCGACCGCCTGTTCCTGATGGATTATGACGAACATTCGCCGGGTTATGCGCCTGGGCCAATCGCATCGCAGCGCTGGTTCGTGCAGCGGCTGCAGGAAGCTCTGCGCCAGGTACCACGGGGCAAAGCAATCGTGGCGGTCGGCAACTATGCCTATGACTGGCACGGCGACGGCAGCGACAATCTGTCGGTCGAGGAAGCATGGCTCGCAGCGTCGGAAAGTGATGCGGTGCCCGGGTTCGACAGAACATCAGGCAATTCGACTTTTTCGTATGAAGAGGGGGGCGTCACGCACACCGTCTGGATCCTCGACGCGGCGAGCGCCTACAACCAATTGCAGGCGGTGCGCCGCGAAGGGGTCGCGGGTGTCGCCTTGTGGCGGCTGGGTAGCGAAGACCCTGGCTTCTGGCCCGCGCTGGCGGCGAGCGTGTCGGGCAAGCGGCCCGATTTGGCGGTGGTCAGCTACCAAGGCAGCGTCGATGTCGAAGGCAGCGGCGAGCTGCTGCGCATCGAGGCGACTCCGCGCAACGGAGCGCGGCAGGTCGGCTTAGACCGCACCGGTCTGATCGGCGACGTCGTCTTTCAACGTCTGCCGAGCCCCTATGTTGTCCGCCGCGGTGGGGACCGGCCGGGGCAGGTCGCGCTGACGTTCGACGACGGACCCGACGCGACCTGGACGCCGCGCGTTCTCGACATCCTCGAAGCCAAGCACGCCCCGGCAACGTTCTTCGTGATCGGCGAAAACGCCATTTCGCATCCTTCGCTGCTCAATCGCATCGTCGCGGGCGGCAGCGAATTGGGCAATCACAGCTACACCCATCCAAATCTGGCCCAAGTCTCGCCGCGCGGCACGCGGCTCGAACTGAACGCGACACAGCGGCTGATCGAGGCTTATACCCGCCATTCGACACGGCTGTTCCGTGCGCCCTATTTCGGCGATGCCGAACCGACGACCAGCGAAGAGTTGCGCCCGGCTTACGAGGCGCAGCAGGCCGGTTATCTGAACGTCGGTCTGCACGTCGATCCGGACGACTGGAAGCGGCCAGGCGTTCAGGCGATCGTGCAAAAGGCGCTGCTGGCAGGGAATAGCGACGACCCGGACCGGTCGACGCGGATCATCCTGCTCCACGACGGCGGTGGCGACCGGGCGCAGACCGTCGCCGCGCTCCCCGCGATCATCGACGGCCTGCGCGCGAAGGGGCTGAAACTGGTCACCGTCAGCGCATTGGCGGGGGTGCCGCCGCAGTCGATCATGCCGCCGGTCGAAGGGTCGGACCTGCTGGCAGTACGCGTCGATGTCGGCGTATTTCTGTTCCTCGCGGCCATCCTGTGGACGCTCAAATGGCTATTCTATGTCGCGATTTCGCTGGGCATCGCGCGCGCGGTCCTCATGGCGGCGCTCGCGGTGCGTGCCCATGCCCGCGAGCCGAAACCCCCCGCCGGCGCGCCCGACGCACTGGTCTCGGTACTGATCCCGGCGTTCAACGAAGCGCGTGTCATCGAAGGCTCGGTTCGCCGCGTACTGGCCAGCGAGGGTGCTCGGGTCGAAGTAATCGTGATTGACGATGGCTCGAAGGACGAAACCAGCGCCATTGTCGCGAAGGCGTTCGCGAACGAGCCGCGCGTGCGCCTGTTGACGCTGGAAAATGGCGGTAAGGCGCGTGCGCTCAACCTCGGGCTCGAACTCGCGAGCTCGGACATCGTCATCGCGCTCGACGCCGATACGCAGTTCGAGCCGACGACAATTGCGCGGCTGGCGCGGTGGTTTGCCGATCCCGGACTCGGCGCGGTGGCGGGCAATGCGAAGGTCGGCAACCGCGTCAACATCGTCACGCGGTGGCAGGCGACCGAATATGTGACGGCGCAAAACCTTGAACGCCGCGCGCTGACACGCTTCGAGGCGATCACGGTCGTGCCCGGGGCGGTCGGCGCGTGGCGGCGCACGGCATTGGACGCGGTCGGCGGCTATCCGGTCGATACGCTGGCGGAGGATCAGGATCTGACGATCGCCATCCAGCGCGCGGCCTGGCGCGTCGCTTACGATATCGATGCCGTCGCGTGGACCGAAGCGCCGGAGACGCTTCGCGCGCTGGGCAAGCAGCGGTTTCGCTGGGCTTACGGCACGCTGCAATGCCTGTGGAAACACCGTGCGGTGATCCGGACGCGCCGGCCACTCGGGCTCGCGCTGGTCGGGCTGCCGCAGGCCTGGCTGTTCCAGATCATCTTCGCGATGATTTCACCGGTGATCGACCTGGCGCTGATTATCAGCGCGGTCGGTACCGCCATCCGCGTGCATCAGCACGGTTGGGCGCAGACGCAATCGGATGTTCTCACAATGGCGATTTTCTGGTTTGTGTTCACCGCGGTCGACCTGCTTAGCGGCTTCATCGCCTACCGGCTCGAACCGCGCGAGCGGCGCTATCCGTTCTGGCGTCTGATCACGCAGCGCATCGTTTACCGCCAGCTGATGTATGGCGTGGTGTTACGGGCGATCGGTGCTGCCCTGTCGGGCCCGCGCGTGGGCTGGGGCAAATTGGAGCGGACCGGGCGAGCGGCAACAGCCTGACATCGAGATGAACCGGGCTTAGTTCTTAGTTCACGCAACAATTCGCCCTCCGGTCCGTTCAAGCAGGGTCGCCAAGGGAGAGATATTGTGAAGAAGCTCATCAATGGCATGGCGATGGCCGCCACCGCCATCACCGGTTTGACTGTCGCGACGGCACCTGCCACCGCCCAGTCGCCAACTTATGCCGAACGTCATTACGGCACACCGCCGTACAATTACGATAGCGCTATGCGCGACTACCGCCGCGAGCTGCGCAACTATCGCCGGTGGAATCGCTATGACTATAACAACCCCGATCCGCGTTACGGCGCCTATTATGCCGACCGTTATTATCGCGACGGGCGTTACTATCGCCAGCGTCAGCTGAGTTACGACGACCGGGTCTATCGGGGTTACGACAACCGTTACTATTGCCGCCGTTCGGACGGCACGACGGGTCTGATTATCGGCGCGGGCGCGGGTGCGCTAGCCGGTGCGGCGCTGAGCAGCGGACGCTCCGAAGTTCTCGGCGTGCTGCTTGGTGCGGCTGTCGGTGGTGCCATCGGTACTTCGGTCGACCGTGACTCCCGCCCCAACTATTACTGCCGCTAAACCGACCGGCATCGAAGTCTAAAAGGGCGGGTACCGCGAGGTACCCGCCCTTTTCTATGTGCGGGTGACACTGCTTTAAGAGCTATCCGCGTAAGGCGGCCAGATGATTGCCGTGCCTCGCCTGTCGCTGTCACCCCACTGGCGCATTGCCGCTGGGCTGGTCATCGTGCTGATCGCGATCCAGCTCGTTCGCAACGCGTTCGATCCGTCGGGCATCGATTTCATTAGCTATTGGGCCGCGGCGAGGCTGTTGCTCGCGGGAACGCCGGCGTTGGCCTATGACATCGCCGCGCATCATGCGGTCGAGTTGCGGGCGGCACCAGTCCATGGCGTAATGTCATTTCCGTATCCGCCGCCATTTTTCATCCTGATCGCGCCATTCGGCCTGATGTCGTTCCCGATAGCCGCGATCGCATGGGCAGGATTTTCGCTAGGCGCTTTTGCCTTGGTCGTGCGGCGCTTCATTCCGGGGGCGGTTGGCCTAGCGCTGGCATTTCCGGCGGTGTTGATCTGCGGCATCATCGGCCAGAACGGATTGCTCAGTGCCGCGCTAATGATCGCCGCGCTCGGCCTCCTCGACCGACGACCATTCCTCGCGGGATTGTTATTCAGCCTGCTCGCGATCAAGCCGCAATTGGCAGCGGCGGTGCCGATTCTGCTGATCGCGTCCCGCAATTGGCGAGCGATCGGCGGCGCGCTTTTAGGTGGCTTCGTGCTTTTTGTGACGACGCTGGTCGTGTTTGGCATGGAGGCCTGGCGCGGGTTTTTCGACATCTTGCCGTTCTACGGGCAAATCGCGACGCAAGGTGGTGTCAGTTGGCATCGCGTTGGGAGCGTCTACGGGTCTCTGCGGTTGCTGGGTGTCCCCGCAGTGGGGGCAGCCCTGCTTCATGCGGGTTGCGCTGCCGCCGCCTTGTGGCTGGTGTGGCGGACCGGCCGAGAGAACGCGCTGGCGCATGCGCGCGGTGCGGCGTTGGTGACGGCGACGATGCTGCTCAGTCCGTATATCTACATGTACGATCAGGTAATGCTGGTCGTTCCGATTGTGTGGGCGCTGCAATGGGTTTGCGGCGAGCGGGTGGCGATGCGTTTCCACTTGGTGTCGCTGCTTGCTTTCGTTCTGATGCTCGCCGCGTTACCGGGCCTCAATCTCATACCTTTGACGCCCTTGGCGCTGCTTTGGCTGCTTTATCGAGAGACGGGGGTGGTACGGCCGATGCGCCGCGCGGATATGGTGCCGGCTGCAGGGATCGAACCCGCGGCCCCCTGATTACAAATCAGGTGCTCTACCATCTGAGCTAAGCCGGCGCCCCGGTTTGTCCTATCGCTTCTCTGCTTAAGGACAGCCGGTCAGCAACGCTCTAGTTTCACAACG
>Ga0310811_10009826_pt1 | contig 12369 bp, 10 predicted proteins | sample YCmetagenome_FD_207642 | JGI IMG/M metagenome (GOLD analysis project Ga0310811, IMG submission 207642) | Soil microbial communities from experimental microcosm in Duke University, North Carolina, United States - YC | ecosystem: Engineered > Artificial ecosystem > Soil microcosm > Unclassified ... | reverse complement strand
GCCCGGGCAGCGGCGCGCTCCGGCCGCGGGCGGCCACCCTGCTGCCCGGGCTGTATCTCGCCGGCGCGTGGACCGCCACGGGCTGGCCCGACACGATGGAGGGCGCCGTGCGGAGCGGACTCACCGCGGCCGGCCTCGCCAGACGCCACCTGAAAGAGGCGAGGCCATGACAGGTGTGACCCCGCCGTCGGTGTCCGAGGCACGCGAGCTGGTCGAGCCCGTGCTGCGCGACGCCGTCGCCCGCCTCGACCCGCTGTCGGCTCGCGTCGCCGCCTACCACCTGGGGTGGACGGACGCCTCGGGGCGGCGTACCGAGGGCGGCGGCAAGGCCCTGCGGCCGGCTCTGGCCGTGCTGTCCGCGCGTGCGGCGGGAGGCGGCGGGGAGCGCTGCCTGCCGGTCGCCGCCGCGGTCGAACTCGTGCACGCGTTCTCCCTGCTCCACGACGACGTCATGGACCGCGACCCGACGCGGAGGCACCGCCCCGCCGCGTGGACCGTGTTCGGCGAATCGGCGGCGCTCCTCGCGGGGGACGCCCTGCTCGCGCTGGCCCACGAGCTCATCCTCGACGAGGCGGATCCGGCGCGGACACGGGCCGCCGTCCGCCTGCTCGCGGCCACCAGGCGGCTGATCGCCGGCCAGGGGCTCGACCTGGATTTCGAACGACGGGACGACGTGAGCCTGGAGGAGTGCCGGCGGATGTCCGCGGACAAGACCGCCTCGCTGCTCGCGTGCGCCTGCTCGATCGGCGCGATCGCGGCGGGCGCGCCGGACCGGCTCGTGTCGGCCCTCGCGTCCTTCGGGGCGGAGACGGGGCTGGCATTCCAGCTCGTCGACGACCTGCTCGGCATCTGGGGCAGCCCGGAGACGACGGGGAAACCGGTGCTGTCCGACCTGCGCAGCCGCAAGAAGACCCTGCCCGTCGTGGCCGCCCTGACCAGCGGCACCGCGGCGGGCGACGCGCTCGCGGCCCTGCTCGCCAGGCCAGGACCGCTCGCGGAGACCGACCTCGGCGAGGCCGCGCGGCTCGTCGACGAGGCGGGCGGCCGGGACTGGGCGGAGACCGAGGCCAAACACCGGCTCGACGCCGCCGAGCGCCACCTCGCGCAGGCGGACATGCCCGCGGCCGTCCGCGCGGAGTTCCTCGACATCGCCCACTTCATCACGTCCAGGGATCACTGACATGACCACTGCTCCCGCCGCACCGCCCGCGTCCGGCGTCGAACGCGCCCTCGACGCGGCCTGCGACCACCTGCTCGGCCTCCAGGCGCCGGAAGGATGGTGGAAGGGCGAGCTGCAGACGAACGTGACCATGGACGCCGAGGATCTCCTGCTGCGTCACTTCCTCGGCATCCGCACGGAGGAGGAGACGGCCGAGGCGGCCCGCTGGATCCGGTCCCAGCAGCGGGACGACGGAACGTGGGCCAACTTCCACGGCGGCCCCGGCGACCTGTCCACCACCATCGAGGCCTACACCGCCCTGCGCCTCGCGGGCGACCCCGTCGACGCGCGGCACATGAAGGACGCCGCCGAGTTCGTACGGCAGGCAGGCGGGATCGAGGCCAGCAGGGTCTTCACCCGCATCTGGCTGGCGACGGCCGGGCAGTGGCCATGGGACGACCTGCCGGTCCTGCCCCCAGAGATGATCTTCCTGCCCTCCTGGTTCCCCCTCAACGTCTACGACTGGGCGTGCTGGGCCAGGCAGACCATCGTGCCGCTGACGATCGTGAGCGCGCGCCGCCCGGTGCGGCCGCTCCCCGTCGACCTCGCCGAGTTGCGCACCGGCCGTCCCGCGCCGCGGCGGCCCCGTGGCGGTTGGGACGCCGTGTTCACCGCCCTCGACGGGGTCCTCCACCGCTACCAGCGGCGGCCGATACCCGGCCTGCGCCAGGCGGCCGTCCGGCGCGCCGCCGACTGGATCGTGGCGCGGCAGGAACTCGACGGGTCGTGGGGCGGAATTCAGCCGCCCTGGGTCTACTCGCTGATGGCACTCGACCTGTGCGGCTACCGGCTTGACCATCCGGTGATGGTGAAGGGCCTCAAGGGGCTCGACCGGTTCACGATCCACGACGAGACCGGCCGCAGGCTCGAGGCCTGCCAGTCTCCGGTGTGGGACACCGCACTCGCGATGAACGCCCTGCTCGACGCGGGAGTGCCCGGCGACCGTCCCGCCGTGTCGCGGGGCGCGGACTGGCTGCTCGCCGAGGAGGTCAAGGGCCCCGGCGACTGGGCGGTGCGGCGGCCGTCGCTGGCGCCGGGCGGCTGGGCGTTCGAGTTCGACAACGACGGCTACCCGGACATCGACGACACAGCCGAGGTCATCCTCGCGCTCAGGCGGGTGCCCCATCCGGACGCGTCCCCGGCCGTCGACAGGGGCATGCGCTGGATGACGGGCATGGCGTCAAGGGACGGCGGGTTCGCCGCCTTCGACGCCGACAACACCCGGGAGCTGTGCAAGAGGCTGCCCTTCTGCGACTTCGGCGCCGTCATCGATCCGCCGACCGCCGACGTCACGGCCCACGTCGTCGAGGCGCTGGCGGCGCAGGGCCAGGCGAGGTCTGCCGTCGCCCGCCGTGCCGTCCTGTGGTTGCTGAAGGCACAGGAGCCGGACGGATCGTGGTTCGGCCGCTGGGGCGCCAACCATGTCTACGGCACCGGAGCCGTGCTGCCCGCCCTCGTGGCCGCCGGCGTACGGCAGGACGCGGCCTGCGTGCGGCGGGCGGTGGCCTGGCTGGAACGGCACCAGAACGGCGACGGCGGATGGGGCGAGGACCTGCGTTCCTACGACGACCCCGCCTGGATCGGGCGCGGCGCGTCGACGCCCTCACAGACGGCCTGGGCCCTGATCGGGCTGCTGGCCGCCGACCGGCCTGCCGGTGATCCGGACGGAGCCGTGGAGAGGGGTGTCCGGTGGCTCGTCGAGCAACAGCGCCCCGACGGCACCTGGGACGAGGACTTCTTCACCGGGACCGGCTTCCCCGGCGACTTCTACATCAACTACCACCTCTACCGGCTCGTCTTCCCGATCAGCGCGCTCGGACGCTACCTGCGCCTCCGGGACGACGACTGGTACGACGATCGGGACGACGACCGGGACGACGGCTCGGACGGCGGCCAGGACCAGGAGCGGGACCACGAGGAAGACGGCGAGCGGGACGGCGGCCGGGACCAGGAGCGGGACGACGACCAGGAGGGCGACCGCCTCCGGGTGATCCGGGTGAGGTCCGCATGACAGGACCCCTCGTCTGCGTCGCGCTGGGGATCGAGGCCCGGGCGCTCCGCCGCGGTCTGCCTTCCGGCCACGACGAAGTGATCAGGCTCGGGATGGGACCCCGGCGCGCGGCGCGTGCCGCGGCGGGGCTGCCGCCCGGCGTCCCGCTGGCCGTCACCGGCTTCGCGGGCGCCCTCGACGACGGGCTGAGCCCGGGTGAGGTCCTCGTGGCCAGCGAGGTCCGGTACGACGGGCAGGTCTGGCCCTGTCCTTCCGCTCCGCTCATCGCCGGCGACCTGGTCCGCGCGGGCCTGGCCGTACAGACCGGGCCTGTCGTCACGACGCGGCACGTCGTCACCGGCGGGGCACGCCGGAGGGCGGCCCGCGAAGGCATGCGGGCGGTGGCCGCCGAACGCACGCCGGATCGGACGGACGGCGCGGAGAAGACAGAGCACGCGGATCACGGGGAAGATGAGCTGGCGCGCGCGGCCGACATGGAGAGCGGGCCGGTGGCCGCGGCTCGCGCCGGGCTGCCGTTCGCGGTGGTGCGGGTGGTCGTCGACACCCCCTCCCGGCCCCTGCTCCGCCCCGCGACCATCGCCCACGGCCTGGCCGCCTGCCGCGTCCTGACGCGGCTCGGCCCCGTCCTGGCGCGCTGGGCCGCGGCGACCGGCACGCGCCGGGTGCTCCTCGGCGCCCCCACGGGCGACATGGAGGGTGACCCCGGCACACGTCCCACGCCCGACCTGACGCTCCTGGTCAGGCCGGACGCCAGGCCTCCGCACCCTCTGCGGTCCGACGCGCACGAGCCCGGCGGCCTGCACGCCGTCGGGGCACCGGAGGACGTCGCACTCGGCTGGCTGGCGGGCGCCCGGACGATCCGGCTGGCAGGCGGCCCGCCCGCGCTCGTGAGCGCCGTCCTCACGGCCCTTGAAGGACTCGGCCCGATCGTGGTCGAGAAGCGGCGGGCGAGCGCGGAAGCGGCCGCCCTACCCAAGGAGGCCTGGCCCTGATGCCCATGCCAATCCGTCAGAGCCTGCGCGTCAGCGGCTACATCCTGCGCCAGAAGCTGCGCGGGCGCCAGAAGTTCCCGCTGCTGGTCGAGCTCGAGCCTCTGTTCGCCTGCAACCTCTCCTGCGCGGGCTGCGGCAAGATCCAGCATCCCGCCGACGTGCTCAAGCAGCGCATGCCCGTCGAGCAGGCGGTCGCCGCCATCGAAGAGTGCGGCGCGCCCATGGTGTCGATCGCGGGCGGCGAGCCGCTCATGCATCCCCAGATCGGGGAGCTCGTGGAGGAGCTGATCGACCGGAAGAAGTACGTCTACCTCTGCACCAACGCGCTGCTGATCCCCCGGAAGATCGACCAGTTCACGCCGTCGGAGTACTTCGCGTGGACGGTGCACATCGACGGGCTGCGCGAGCGGCACGACGCGTCCGTCTGCAAGGAGGGCGTGTTCGACGAGGCCGTCGCGGCCGTGCGCGAATGCCAGCGCCGCGGGTTCCGCGTCACCACGAACACGACGTTCTTCAACACCGACAGCCCGCGGACCGTCATCGACGTGCTCGACTACCTCAACGACGACCTGCACGTCGACCAGATGATGATCTCTCCGGGCTACGCCTATGAGAAGGCTCCCGACCAGGACTGCTTCCTCGGCGTGCGCGAGACCAGGGAGCTGTTCCACAAGGCGTTCGCCGACGGCAACCGCCGCAGGTGGCGGTTCAACCACACGCCGTTGTTCCTCGACTTCCTCGAGGGCGCGACCGACTTCCCGTGCACGGCGTGGGCCATCCCGTCCTACTCCCTGTACGGCTGGCAGCGGCCCTGCTACCTCATGTCGGACGGTTACACCGAGACCTACCGTGAGCTGGTCGAGGACACCGACTGGGATTCCTACGGCCGTGGCCACGACCCCCGGTGCGCCAACTGCATGGCGCACTGCGGCTACGAGCCCACGGCGGTCTTCGCCACGCTGGGCTCGCTCAAGGAGTCGATCCGGGCGCTGCGCGGCGGCTGACCGGCCGTCCCCGCATCGCCGTCCGCCCGGCAAGCGCCCGGAAGGGACCGGGCAACGCCCCCCGCATCCGGGCGGGCAGGCGGAGCCAGCCGGGGACGTAACACTCGGCCCGGCCGCGCTCCACCGCCGCGACGACCGCGCGCGCGACCCGCTCCGGCGGGATCGGCGCGGGGCGACGGCGTCCGTACGGCATGCCCCGCCGGTCGAAGAACGGCGTGTCGACCACCCCGGGCACCACGACGGTCACCTCGATCCGCGGCGCCGCGGTGCGTCCGCCGGCGCGGGACGCCTTCAATCCGCGCAATTCGTACCGGAGCGCCTCGGCGAAGGCCATCAGCCCGGCCTTCGTCGCGGAGTACACCGCCTCCTCTCCCACGCCCACGGCCCCGGCGATCGAGGCGACGAAGACGAGGTGCCCGCGGCCGCGCTCGATCATGGCGGGCAGCAGCAGGCGGGTCAGCTGGATCGGGGCCGCCAGATTGACGCCCACGAGGCGCTCGACCGCCTCTCCCGGCATCTCCGTGAACGGCCCGCACCACCCCTCCCCCGCGTTGCTCACCAGCACGTCTACGGGGCCGGCGTCCGCGGCGAGGCGAGCCGCGCCCGCGGGGAGGTCGCCGGCGAGGGCCTCACCACCCGTGCGCGCCGCGACGGCGGCGAGCCTGCCCCTGTCCCGGCCGGCCAGGACGAGGTGCGCGTGCCGTCCGGCCATCGCCAGGGCGGTCGCCGCGCCGATGCCCGACGACGCACCCGTGACGAGCACGCGTGCTCCCGCGAGTCTCATGTGCGCTCCCCGGCTTCCTCGGCGGACCCTGTCCAGGGTCTACCCAGGTCACGCCGTCTGTCAGCCCTTGATCGCCCCCACCAGGCCGTTGACGAAGTACCGCTGGAGGAACAGGAACAGCACGATGACCGGAATGACGATGATCAGCGAGGCGGCCATCACCTCGTTGTACCGGGGGACCTCACTGGAGATCAGGGACTCCAGCCCCAGCGGCAGCGTGTACCGCGAAGGATCGGAGATCGACACCCGGGTCAGGACGTACTCGTTCCAGGTCGGCACCGCCGTGAGGACGGCGACCGTCACGTGGGCGGGCCTGGCCAGCGGCAGGTAGACCGACCAGAAGATCCGCCCCTCGCTCGCGCCGTCGGAGCGGGCCGCCTCACGCAACTCCCTGGGGATCGATCCGTAGGCGTTGGTGAGCAGGAGCACCGTCAGCGGGGCGGTGCCGTTCACGAAGGGCAGGACGAGGCCGATGTGCGTGCCGAGGACCCCGAGTTGCTTCTCCAGGATCACCACCGGCAGCAACATCGTGATGCCCGGCACGAACAGCAGCGCCACGAAGAACCAGAAGAGGATCCGCCGGCCGGGGAAGTCGAGCACGGCGAACGCGTAGGACGCCAGGCTGTAGACCACCAGCACGCCGAGCACGGTCAGTCCGGTGACCTTGAGGCTGTTGAGGAAGTAGTCGAAGAAGTGCAGCCGGCCCCAGGTCTGCGTGAGCGTGTCGAGGGTGAACGCGCGAGGCAGGAAGCCGCCCTCCAGGATCTCGCTCCTGCTCTTGAAGGCGCCCGAGATCATCCACAGGAAGGGGTACAGGCTGATCAGCGCGTACACGAACAGGGCGACGAAGACGACCGCCCTGACCACGCGCCGCCCGGTCAATGGACCCTCCGCAACATGCGCGCGTTCACCAGGGTCAGCAGGACGGCCCCCGCGAACAGCAGCCAGCCGAGCGCGCTGGCCAGGCCGAGGGTCTGGGCCAGCCCCTTGAAGAACGACAGCCGGTACGCCATGAGCGCGAGAACGTCGGTGTGCCCGCCGGGACCGCCGTTCGTCATGACCAGGAAGATCTGGAAGCCGTGCAGCGTGTCACGCACTCCGAGCAGGACGATGGCGGCGGTGATGGGCCGGAGCAGAGGCCAGATCACCCGGCGCAGAACGTGGCGGGGGGCGGCTCCGTCGATCTGCGCGGCCTCGAACAGGTTGGGGTCGATGGCCTGGAGGCCACTCAGGTAGAGCAATGTCGCGACCGGGACGCTCGACCAGACCAGGACGAGGATCAGCGTGGGCAACGCGGTGCTCGGGTTGCCGAGGAACCCCTGCGGCTGTGAGAGCGTCCCGAGGCCGAGGGAGCGCAGGAGCGTGTTGATCGCGCCGTCTGGCTCGAGCACGTACCGCCACGCGAAGTAGATCGCGACGCCGGTGGTGACGTAGGGCAGGAAGTAGACCGAGCGCAACACCCCGCGCAGCCGCCTGACCGAGTTGAGCGCGACGGCGAGCGGCAGTGCGATGACCACGGTGAGCAGCGGCACGGCGACCATGACCTGCAGGGTGTTCCATCCGGCCCGGCGAAGCTCGGGGGCCAGCACGGGGTCGGCGTAGAGCAGGTCGAGGTAGTTCTGCACCCCGGCCCAGTTCCAGGTCGGGGTGAAGCCGTTCCACTTGGCGAAGCTCAGGGCCAGGCCGCTGCCGATCGTGTAGACCCCCATGACCGCGAACAGCGCGACCGCGGGGAACACGAAGGCCCATCCGGTCAGCCAGCCGGGCCAGCGGCGGGGGGACCGGCCCCCGGACGGATCCTTCCGGAGCCGTCCGGGGCGATCCTTCAGGGCGAGCGAGCTCACTCGGTGGCCTTCCACATGGAGCCCATGATCTTGTCGAGCTCGGTTCCCGCCTGCTGCGGCGACACCTCCTGGAGCGGTGACAGCCTGACCATCAGGTCACCCGGCTTGACCTGGTCGTAGTCCGAAGGGAAGAAGCTGACGTCCGCGGCGTCGTAGGCGCTCTCCGGCGGGCCGGTGAAGTATTTCTGCAGCGCGGCGAGGTCGGCTCCCAGCAGCGATTCGGCGTCGGCGCCGAGATCGGTCGCCGGCAGGTCGAGGGACTCCTTGGCGACGGCGCCGGCCCCCTTGGGCGAGGTGAGCCAGTCGAGCCACTTCACCGCGGCCGCCCGGTTCTTGGTGGTGGCCGTGACCCCGAGCCCCGTCAGGGCCAGCGGGGACATCGAGATCTCCTTGTTCACACCCTCGGCCGACGGCGGGATGGGGAAGGTGAGCACCTTGTCGGGCGTCAAGCCGTTCTGGGCGAGGAACGCCAGGGTGAAGGTGCCGCCCACGTCGAACGCCGACTTGCCCTGGGCGAAGGCGATGTCCGCCTCGTCGATGCCGAGCGTGGTGCTCCCCGGCATCCAGTACGGCGTGAGCCTGCTGAAGACGTCGAGGGTCTTGACCCCGTCGGGAGAGGCGAAGCCCTGCGCGGCGCCCTTGGCGAACAGTGCCTGGAACCGGTCCTTGCCCAGATAGGCGTGCGCGAGCGGCTGGTAGACCCAGTTGTAGCCGGTCTGGCTCACCTTCAGCCCGAGGGACAGGCCGCCCTGCTGGGAGTCCTTGCCGGTGGTGGCCTTCAGCGCGTCGAGGAACTCCTCCCAGGTCTTCGGGGGCGTGTTCGGGTCGAGGCCCGCCGCCTGCAGCTTGTCCTTGTTGGCGTAGACGATGCCGAACGCGCCCGCGGTGAAGCCGACGCTGAAGCGCTGGCCCGCCTTGGTGCTCTTGAACGGCGAGTCGCTCGCCGCGTCGTCGATCCGCTGCTGCGTCATCACTCCGCTCTCCTGAGTGGTGGGCAGCAGCCGCTGCTTCCAGGTGGCGTCGACGTCACCCTGCAGGTCCTGCAGCAGGCCCGAGGCGCCCATCTCGAGGTCCTCGCCGCCCGCGTGCACCTCCAGCACGTCGGGCAGACCGTCGGTCTGCGCCGCGCTCTGCACCTTGCTGACGAACACGTCGTCCGGGGTGACCGCCTCCACGCTCACGGTGATGCCGGTCTCGCTCTTGAACTGGGCGGCGACCTTGTTGAGCGCGTCGGCGTGTGACTTCTTGAACGTCCACATCTTCAGCGTCTGCTCGCCGCCCTGCTGCTGCTCTTCCGCCCCGCCCCCGCAGCCCGCCACGACCACTCCGACGACGAGCGCCACGGCCGCGCCGAGCGCCCGCTTCCGCACTGAACTCATCTTCGTCTCTCCTTCTGCTCGCGTACGGCTAGCGCCGCTTCTCGAACGCCTTGACCCAGTAGTTCGTCCGATCGAGATAGGCCGTCTCGGCCGCCTTGCCCCGCTTGCCGTACGCGCCGGCGAAGGTCTGGTAGCCGAAGCCCGCCGGCGGCTTGCTGGAGGCGGGCTCGATGGAGCTGCCCTCGTGCCACTCGTTGAACGAGGTGACCGAGACCCACGTGGGCGATCCGCCGATCGCGGGGTCGAGGGCGTTGGACCACTCCTTGTCGTAGGTGGCGCCGTCGTCCCTGCCGAGCGTCGGGGTGGTGTTGCCCGGCACCGCGCGGTCGTCGACGTAGCCGGGCGCGACCGAAGGCGCCCAGATCAGGCCGTGCTCCCTGGCGTAGGCGCCGGCTTCCTTCCATCCGGGAGCCGTGGCTCCCGCGATGCCGTCGTAGGTGTACATCCCGGAGAAGTGCGCGATCTTGGAGGTGTCCGTCGTCTGCGCCAGGATGACGTTGTCCCGGTTGACCTGGTCGAGAGCCGTCCAGTCGGCGATCTGCAGGCTCCAGAAGATGTAGAAGACCGGGCGCCTTCCCTGGTCGGGGGCGCGGAAGTAGGCCGGATGCTCGCCGTAGGCCGCGTTGAGGTAGGCGATGTCGGCGACGACGGACTCGGCGGTGCGGCCCTCGTACGGCTCGATGTGCCAGGCCACCTTTACGCCGCGCTTGGCCGCGGCGTCGAGCACGCCCCTGGCCATCCGGTCCTCGTAGCTGCCGCGACCCCACCAGCTGTAGACGATGACGCCCGCGCCGCTGCGCTGGATCCACTTCATGTGCTGGGCGACCGTGCCCTTGACGTCGCCGGAGTCGTAGGCGCCGAGCTTCGGGTACAGGTCGGCGCCGATGTCCTCCGGCGGTGTGTGGCCGCCCTGCTGCCAGTGCCGCCATTCCCCGCCGACCTCGGGGTTGCCGTACCACGGGTAGTAGAAGAGCTGGACGTCCGTCGAGAGCTTCGCGGCCTCGGCCTCGGGCACGGGGTGCGCCCACAGAGCGCAGAGGATCATCACGAGCGTCGCGACGAACACGGGGTTTCGACGTTTTGCACCGGCTGACATCGGCGTCCTTTCGTCACTGGCCTGGGGGGTCGATCACGCGTGCCGGCGGGACGCGGAAGGCACCGGCCTGGCCCTTGGCACCGGGCGAGTTTCTTCGCGCAAATCGTTAAGATTGATCCCGAAATCTACACGCAACACAGGGAGTGTCAAGAGTGCGTGTGCGCTTCCGGTAAGGGGCGGCGGCGCCTCAGGCCGACTGGCGCCGGACGAACCGCGCGGGGATGACCACTTCGCGATATCCCTCGGCCCGCCCGGACAACCGGTCGAGGAGCAGCCGGGCGCATGCCTGGCCGATCTCGCGCGCCGGGTTCGCCATCGTGGTCAGGCCGGGCGAGATGAGACCCGCGGCCTCGATGTCGTCGAACCCCATCACGGCCAGGTCGTCCGGAACGCGCAGCCCGCGCAGGGCCGCCGTCTCGAGGGCTCCGATCGCCATGATGTCGTTGGCGCACAACACCGCGTCGGGGGGTTCCGACAGGTCCAGCAACACGGCCGCACCCTCCTGCCCTCCGGCCCTGCTGAAGTGCGTGTGCACGACGAGGCGGGGGTCCGCGGGCGCTCCGGCCTCCGCCAGCGCGGCGCGGTAACCCGCCACGCGTTCGGCCGCCGGCCCCTCGGCCTGCGGGCCGCAGACGAACCCGATCCTGCGGTAGCCGCGCGCCAGCAGGTAGCGGGTGGCCTCGGCGGCCCCGCCCTCGTCGTCGCTGTGAACCACGTCGACGCCCTCCTGGACGAGCCGGCCGCCGAGCCGTACCACCGGGATGCCCGCCTCTATGGCGGGCAGCAGGTCCTCGGCGTGCGTGTGGAACACCGCGAAGGCCAGCCCGTCGACCTGCCTGGCGATCATCTGCTCGATCGCCGCCCGCTCCAGGTCCCGGTCGCCGTCGGTGTTGCTGATGATCTCGTCGTAGCCCGCCGGGCCCAGGACGTCCTGCAGACCGCGGGCGAGCGCCGGGTAGAACGGGTTGGTGATGTCGGGGATGACCAGCCCGATCGTCTGGCTCCTGCTGGTCCGCAGGCCACGGGCGAGCACGTTGGGGCGGTAGCCGAGCCGTTCGATCGCATCGAGCACACGCCGCCGGGTCGATTCGGCGACGGGCCTGCGGCCGTTCAGCGTGTGGGACACGGTCGTCGGGCTCACTCCGGCCAGTTCGGCCACGCGGGTGATGCTGGGCCGTTCCCCCCGGGGGTAACGGGGCATTGCGGCGGCCGCGCCACGGCCGGGCGCCGGGGTCACGACGGCGGTGTCACCTTGGGCGGGCGCCGGGGTCACGACGGCGGCGTCACCTTGGGAGAACGCCGGGGGCCTGGCGGCCGCGTCACCTTCTGCGGACGGCGAGGGCACGGGGGAGACCCGTTCGGGCATGACGGGCGCGAGAGTGACGAGAGTGGCGGAGAGGCGCCCCCTCCCCTCCACGACCGCCTCGTCGGGCGGGGCTCCCCCAGCGATGGCCGCCAGGGTCGACTCCCACACCTCGCGGACCGCGGCGAGCACGATCGCCGCCACGACCCCGGGCGAAGGTGTGCCGGGACGCGCGCCGAACTCGGCCTCGATCACATCGGCCAGGTCGCCCTCCCACCTGGAGAACGACTCCCGGGCGTACGCGCGCAGTGCGGGGCTGCCCGCGTAGACACGCGCCCATGTCGCCTGGTCACGGGCGTCGGACACGGGGTCCGCCGGGCCGGGCAACACGCCCTCGAGTGCCTGCCCGACGGTGATGCCGGACGCGCGACTCCCGACCAGCGCGCCCGGCTCACCGCGAAGAAGCGGCTCGTCCTCGAAGAACAACTGCTCCTTGGCCGCGAAATGGTTGAAGACCGTCTTGGCCGAGACGTCCGCCGCGTCGGCGATCTCAGCGACGGTCACGGCGTCGAACCCACGCTCGGCGAACAGCCCGAAGGCCGCCGCGACTATCGCCTCGCGGGTCTGTGCCTTCTTCCGTTCGCGCCGCGCGACCGATCGGCCTTCGGGGGACATGTCCGGGATCTTACAGTCGATGACTCCTTATGCTCACTGAAAAAGTCCTCAGGAGGCCTCGG
>Ga0310811_10009825_pt1 | contig 12370 bp, 17 predicted proteins | sample YCmetagenome_FD_207642 | JGI IMG/M metagenome (GOLD analysis project Ga0310811, IMG submission 207642) | Soil microbial communities from experimental microcosm in Duke University, North Carolina, United States - YC | ecosystem: Engineered > Artificial ecosystem > Soil microcosm > Unclassified ... | reverse complement strand
TACGATACTATTCCTTATCTTCGGATAGGAATACGATACTAATCCTTACCTTCGGATATCATACGATACTATTCCTTGTCTTCGGATAGGAATATGTTACCTTCCTCTATACCCGGATACCATACGATAGTCGTCCGGACCTTCGGATACGCTGCAATAGCCATCCGGATCTTCAGATACGATACGTATAGCATTCTGAAATACGGGGCTATACTCGGGAAAGGGGCACAGCATACGAGCTGAGGCCGAAGCCCTTTGGATCCGTTACCCTTTGAGTACGACCTTAACATCGAGCATACTCAATCAAGACCTCATCGTCATTGATGGGGTAGGTTACTGGGTCTTCTACTTTTCTGGCGAACATAGAGGCATCATCCCAGACATCTTCCATAGTGTCATACTGGGGAGTTTTATCGTCAGGGTCAGGAATGAGAGCGGGGATTGATTCCTTCTTCTTCTTTTCTTTTTGTCATTCAAGGGTTCTTTTCCCATCTTTGGGAAGTGGAGAGTGAAGGGGAGAAAATTGCTCTAGGTCTTCTTCTTCTTCGATCGAAACTTTCTTTCTAGGTTTCGGTGGTGGGGTGGGATTTGTTACGGAGTTTTCTCTCCAAAGCTTTTCGAAAGCTTTTTCGAGTCGGAGGGATCTGGGAGTTGATGGAAGTCGGAGGGTATCTTTAGCCCAGTCAATGTCAGGGTTCATGGCGGTTAGCCAAGGTTTTCTGAGGAGGATCATGTCATGATTGCTCATGTTCATGATGTTGAATTTCCCAAACATCAATCTTCCATCAATCTTGATTGCAAGGTGACAGTAGTGTGTGATGGGGTTTTTGGAAATCTTTCCATTGGTGGTTCGGATCAGGAAAGGGGTGGTAAAGCGATGGGTTTTGATGCCATGCTTTTGGACGAACATCCAATGGATGAATGTGGCATTAGCCCTATGTCCTTTCTCACCGCATTTGAAGCAGTGCCCTTCCTTCACATAGTTTTTCTTGTCAGCCTCAGATAGACGGTCTATGTCCATGGCATCAGGGTCATTCCTGCGTGGTGTGAAGCATGGTTTCAGGTGACGATCAGTAGATCAGTTTCGGGAATCAGAAGTCAAAGTTCTATGGGATAAGAGAAGCTGATAAGTGTTCTCGATAGAGATTACTTTCTTATACATTGCTTCCATTTCGATGGGAATGTCTCTGGAGTTACAGAGCTTCGAAAGAAGAGTGGGTTTTAATCCGTGGATGAAGTAGACTTTCTGGGCGTTGAAACTGTGAATCTCAGCTTGATTGCAGAGCTGCTTGAAGGTGGAGATGTACTTGCTTAAGTTATTGCCTTGTTTAAGGGCATGTAACTTGTGAAGCGCAGTACCAGCAGAGTCGATGGGGTTAAAGGCTTCTTTGAAGTGGTTTAAAAATTGGTCCCACATTCCATAACCATTCTGTCGGCCTGTAGCCGGGTTTAGTTCATGCACGAATGCAATGGTGTCTTCCATCTATGCTGCAGCAGTGCCTTCTTTCATGAATGAAAGGGCAAACACGATCTTCCACGTGTCGGTATCATAGATCTTGGAATTCACATTGAGATAGAGGGTGATGAGTCGGACAAATTTAGTGGTTTCATCTCTGTTACCACTGAAGTCAGGTGGGGTACAGATCTTTCATTCAATGGGTTTAGGCATATTGTCGTCGGAGTCGGAGTCATCAGAATCACTGTCAGAGGGTTCTGGTTCTGGTGGGAGAAATCTGGGGAAGGGGTCCTCAACGATAGAGGGTTCTGATTCTGGTTCTGAGCCTGGGTCAGAGTTAGGCGAGGATGCGTCTGGGATATCTTTGTCTCTGTCTTCTACAACTGCTGGTGTGGGTACTTCAGAAGGAGTACTGATGCTATGAGAGAAAGATGGGCCTGGAACAGCAAGTGCAGGAAGGACAGGGGTGCAAGGGTGTTCAAAGGTCCCTTGTGAAGAGGTCTTTCTTGGGGAAGTTCATGGGTAAGGGCAGTAGGCTTCAGTGAAGGCTGCTTGGGCCTTTAGACTAGGGACTCTTTCAAGTCCTTTCATAGAGAAGGGGTTCTTCGGTGCCACTTTGGCAATTCAATCAGTTTCATGGGTTCAAAAGGATAATCCCTACAGATGGAGGGGTTCAGAGGTAACCTGAATCTTTTGTTACGAACTCAGATGGAGTCACGCCAATAAAGGCTAATCAAGATCAGGACCGACTGAAGCTAAGCTTGTCAGGCTATGGACTCCCACAGGATCTGATCATCTAGACTTCTGCAGGATCTAGAGCTTATTCGAGGACAAAGGCTAGCCTCCTTCTCAAGGAGCTAGAGTCAAGTATTCAGAGAGAACCGAGTAGATTCAAGTTAAGGAAATACAGGCAATAACTACGGTCTTTAAATAGGTAAAGAGAATGAGCACAGACCAAGAGTAAAGGTACAGGAAAGGAAGGTTCATGGGAAAGCGAGTCAAGATGAGTCAGAGATAAGGAGAGCATGAGGAGTCAACAAGGTGATAGGGAAGCATAGTGGAATGGAAGAGAAGTGTACTGTGAGAAAAGAATATGGTGGCTGTAACACATATGTTGAAGGTAAATGAGACTTTTCCAGGTATATCCTGCACCACAACATGAGAACTTATGGCTTGCATGAGATGATAAAATAACTATATACTTTGAGAATTTCCTTAATATATACTTCAGTAGCTTTGGCCCTCTTGACAATTTCCTCATAATGAGTCTTTTGGTGTGGAATATCTTTGATGGACAAAATTGGTTGGACATATGTCAGCAGGTGATGAAATAGTCCCTTATCCACTAGTTTGAATGCCTGAATTTTGTTAATAGTGGTTAATAGCATAATATTTTAATGACAGATACTGACTTTGTCTTTGCACATAATACACTCAACAATGTAGTTATGAAGACCATAAGTAGTGAATACAGGTGCCCAAGGCTGATGAACCATGACACCATTAAGATTTCCTTGATATTTAAGATTTTCGTTAGGTTTTGGACATATTCACAGATTCATTGATATCTGTAAAGTCTTGCAGCTTGTTTCATAAATACTGAAGTGGTCCAGATGTCTAACATATGTTGACGGTTTATCAGCAATAGTGGTAGTCAATTAATGATAACATAGAGCACTTGCCTTGTAATATGAGTGTGAAGTGTGAATATACCACCATTAAAGAAACAATGTACATCCTTCTTTCTACAGAATGTAAGGTAAGATCAGCACTAAAATTACATAAGTCATGGGACAACTCACTTGCACACTGTACAAATATGTTTGGACTCGAGCAAACCAGTATGTGGGTTCAAATAGGCATCCTTCTTGACAAAGACTACTTTTTTTTTCAATTCTCAGGGTATTGCTTCTTCACCATATACTGCAGCTGAAAGGAATTCCATGGATGTATGTGGGGTAAAATTTATCATCCTTTAGATTAATTTATGGTATCCAACTTGCAACATGATGTATTGCAGCCTCTGTCAATTGTGCGACCTGGAATAGATAACCTTTATGCAGCTGCCATGGGTCAGATACCACATAGAAACAATACAATTTTTACTAGTACAATCAATCCCTGTGTAGCAGCACTCTGAGTCCCTCCCAGTATAGCACCATCATGTGCCATGAGTGTACAGTAGAGCCAAGGTTTTTGAACACCTTACAGCATACCTATCAGCCTGCTGCACCCACAATGCTTCTGGAGCATGTCATAGATCTAGTGCTACAGACTCAGGTGTCCTTGACTGGTGCAGGTGCACCAAGGTTTTCAAACACTCCCAGTATGTGACATATCCTATATATCTATGCTTCTCATCCAAAGTATTAGATCCAAGATCAGATCAGATCCAATGCACAGATCTGCTTTCCATCCAATATGATAAACTTTTTAATTTATATTCTGTTCATAAAACATTAAGCACAGCCTATTTCCTCTACTCGGCATATTCTACCTTCTGGTGCTTCAGTTACTCTTACTTCTGGCTATGCTTATTAATCTGCTAACCTGTGATTAACTAGTAAGCATTACTTATATATTACTTATGTTTTGTGCATAGCCTTCAGTTAGTCTTCTAGTATATAAACTCTTGTATATGTCCTGTAGTACCCTAGTTCAAATATCATTTTAGATTGTTCTCTTTCTGTACTCTGGACTTGAGTCTAATAAGCTCTTGTCACCCTCCAAGACTTAAGGATTGTATCTGATAAGTCTACATATCCACCTCTATCTTCAGATAGTCTATACTTGTCTAGATTAGCCTTTATACTCTCTTCCAATATCCAGACATGTTTCAATAGTAATATGATACTAGTTCAACCCTTCAGATATCATACAATAGTCATCCGCATCTTTGGATATGCTACATATACTACTCTGAAATACAGAGCAGTACTTGGAAAAGAGGCACAGCATACAAGCTGAGGCCATACCCCTTTAGATTCAATATCAATAGAGTACAATCTTAACAGTATGTTAATCAGTCTTTTATTGAACCTCAGGCTGCTGTGCTACTAAGAACCATCTTTCAATGAGTAACAAATCAGACCCTGAGGACAGCAGAAGCATGAACAGCGACAAGAGTTTAGCACATGAGGACACTGAAGAGGAAGATGAAGGTGCCAACAAAGATGCTGACATTGGTCACTGGGGAGTGTTTGGTGGACACTACACATCTCATCCAGGTGACCTGTATGTTCTACTCACAAATTTTCCTTGTTGATTCTTACCTTCAGGATTTCCCCAGAAACCCTCTCAGCCACCTCAAAACCCATGTCCTTGACACTCAAGTTGGAGTTCTAATACTTACATGAAGGCAATATAGCAGTAGCTCTGGCTTTGGCATAGCCAAAGTGGAATGTTCAATATTTGCATGACAAAGACAATGAAATAACTAATCTTATATCAGCACAGCCAAAGCCAAAGTTGACTAATGTCCCCAAGCAACACCAGAAGAATGACCAATATCATCTCCCTGACTCTGGACATCTTGAAATACTCCACCAGCAATCTGAAATCAATGTTCAACATAAAGCTCTGCCATTAAGAACCAAAGTAAAGCCCACTCAACTTGGGTGGTACAAGAGTAGGTGGAAAAGCTTCTTAGAGGAAGTGAAGGGAGAGTGTTGCACAGTCCATGCATTAGACAACCATTTCCAAATCTGATTGAGGACTTACTATGTTCAATAAGTGAAGTCCTCATGTCCCTCAAGATCAAGTGGGAGAAGATTGGGAAGCAGGTAGAGAGTGGTACATCTTCACATGTTTCTGACTTGCAGTGTCTAAATCTTGGCATAGGTGTGTAGCCTGCACAGAAATCTAACATGGCAAGGCTGGTAAGTATATCTGTTATAGCACAAGCCTGCTCTCATACTATCATTACAGCTCTACAATGATCTTGCAACTTGGTGGTCTGAATTGAAGAAGATTGTAATTTCTCTGGTCCCAAGAATGTTGGATCTCATTCCACCTGATGAGTTACCTGCACATGAACACTCAATGTGGGTCCAAAATGCAGTATTAGAGTTACACATTGACTCTCTGTTCCTACAAAATGGATATGATTCAAATGTTTTTGTTTTCACTCTTTTATTCATCCCCTCCATGACACTAACATAAGGAAACAGGGGAAGGCCAATAACTTTGCAAATCTTGCACTTCAATAAAACATCACACTATTCTACTATACCAGATCATATATAATTGCTTGGAAAAGACCAGATTTATTTTGCCATTGGCTACCTTTATCATACTTAGCTCTCATTGCCACTGTCATACATGGTGTGCAATTCATACCATGACAGATACTTAAGAGGAGTGATAAGGAGTGATAAGGAAGCTCTCAGGCACTATACAGTTTTCTATTACTAAGTTACTCTATCTTTTTTCCTATATTTTCTAGCTAGTTTCTTTTTCTTCATTCTTCACCCCTACTGAACCATTCTATCCAAAATACATATGATTTCCAGATCACTCAATCCCCCAAAAAATCCAAAAGAACCCAAAATAGTGGCCATTTTCAGGGGTGCTATTGGAGTATTCGATGGTAGCTATATTCATGTCACACCTAGAGCCATCAAACACCCTGTTTATTGAAATTGGAAGGGGTTCATATCACAAAACTGTCTCTTTGCATGTGACTTCAACCTTAACTTCACCTATGTATTTATGGGCTGGGAAGGGTCAGCAACAGATGTGTATGTCCTTGAGGATTCCTGTTCTTCTGACTTTCAAACTCCCCCTGAGAAATATTTTTTTGCAGATGTGGGATACCCTCTATGTCCTGGGCTACATGTCTCCTACTGAAACATCCATTATCACCTTGCTGAGTGGGGTTGTGCTGAAGGGTGAGGCTTTACTACAGGAATAAAAGAGGGGGAAACTAGGTAAGTAGGAGAACTCTGCAGTAAGACCTGGGTGCAAGGTAATATACTCGACCCATAGTACAGCTACTGAAAGGGAGAACCTCAAAATTTTAAGCAAGGGACTCTCTTGCAATAAGGGTGGGTACTCTGAGGGCACACATGTTAAGAGTGTGAGAAACATGAAAGGCATGGTGCATGACAAGTGATGCTAGCATATGTTGACAAGAGCACAAAGATATATAAAACAAATGTATTATTCAATAAATCTCAAAATCATCCAAGGCTAAGGAGTGGAGGGTGTGTAGCATCCAAAATAAAGTCTACTAAGGTCTATATATACTGTATCTATAAGCATGAAAGTGCATGGTACCAGGCCAAGTAGCATGTGAACCTAAATACTGGTGATTGTACATACATAACTATATAGATTGGTGCATGGGAGGGTCTAAAGTAAGCACTTCCATGACCAATAAAGGGACTCATCAGTAAATCAGCAAGAACAAATGAACAGACCAGTGCACAAAGGTAAGAGGCAAAGCATGCAGATGCACCATAGTGTGCATTCTGACTGCAGTGATAGGAGCATTGGAGTTTAAGCCTAGAAGATCTCAAAATCAATAGCTGGACATGATGTTCCTTACAGTACAAATATCAGATAAGTTCCTACTCACTGTGCAGACTGCTTATCCTAAGTTTTATAGGTCAGTAAATAAAGAAGAACTATTTAATATGTAACATGCATCAGCACAAAACATCATTAAGCGCATCTTTGGCATCCTCAGGCAACAATTGGATCTTGCTCCTACCACCTCCATATGCTATGGAGGTACAAGCTTAAATACCAGCTGCACGATGTGCCATGCACAATCTTATTCATATGCATGACCCTAGTAAAGGTGATCCTCCTGCTGACAATGGAGATGAGGATAGATTTGTGAAGGGTGGTCTTGGTGCTGATATGGCTGATGACAATGAAGAAGTGGCAGCTATTAAAGAAGACAACAAGCATGCTCTTTGTCAGGGCACTAGAATGCATGATCACATAGCAGCAGCAATGTGGGCTCAGTACCAGTGTGTCATGTTATAATGGGGTATGGAAGGGCTTGATCTTGCAGACGAGGATGATGAGGATGAAGATGAGAATGAGAATGAGGACAAGGATGGTGCTACTGAGGAACCTGAGGTACTGATATCTGTGTGATGAAGGAATGCTCTGTTCTTAGCTTATAAGTGAATACAATGTCAAACAAGATAAATGAATACATTGTACTGCGGTATTGCATAGTACAAAGTAGTGCGACAACAAGACAACATATTGAAACATATAGTGAACAAGTGACATTAGGTATGGGCAACTTAGTCCATCATTTCAGCATCATGATCAGCAGCCTGCACCTGCTCTTCAACCCCTGCATCAACTGGCTCACCAATCAGCTTTACTATGAAGGCACACCTCCTGACCTTGTTTGGCATGTTAACATAAAATTTAAAAAAGTGTTCATTACCCTTTAAGCTAATGACAGCAATCAGTGCTGCCTGCTGACTTTGTGGTATATCAGCATCAACACCTTCTACAAGGTGGATGGCCCACATCACCAAGTCCTCACTACCTTGTGAGCCATCAGGCTCTCCTTTGATGAACCACTCAAAGACATCAGTAAGCCGGTTGATAGTGCCTTGCATCCCCACCACAGCATGGATGTGGATCTAAATAAAATTTAAGTCAGGAAACAACTACAAGATGAAAAAAATACGAACTGAAGAAAGGTAAAAGTTAAATGTCCTCTGGTTATTTGTCAACCTGCCATTGTAGGGTTTCTTGAAGGGGGAGATGTTCTCAATAAATACAAGTAGATCTGGAAGCATAGGCACCATGAACACTTTTGGGGTGACTGAGAGTATAGTCAACTATGAGGAGATTGTGGGGCATAATCATAGCCTATAATTTAAATTAATTACAAATGATAGATAGATAGGAAATAAACACACCTGACAGCCAAGGGAATATCTTGATTTTCTATCAAAAAAAACTCACCATAAAAACCAGGTTTCTGAAACACATTGATTATAGAGCCATCCACAGCTAGAATCCCATTCTGCCACTCAGGGCAGACAGTTTCTGCTGCATACTTCCGAGCAAGCTTGAAATCCTCTGAATCAGGAGGAGGGAAACCCATAAATGTTTCATGCTAGTCCAGCAATGCAACCATAATATGGTTGGTGCAATTAATAACTGATCCAACACTAATTCCTGCCCACTAAGCCACATACTTCACTGCTATGGCATTACCATAGTGACCTGCATGGTTTAGAAAAATAGCAAGCTGTATAGAGACAGGAAGTTGGGAGTTGTGTGAATTGTTGTGGAATGTAGGGTGGTCAAATATTAAATTGAGGATGTCATTGAATATTTCAGGCTTAACACATAGCTTCTGCTGAAATAGGTGAGGGTGATGTTCTCCAAAATACACAAGGAGGTGCAGTTGTGGAGCTTGTGGCATAGGTTCATCAGGATGGTGAAGTACACATGCCTTCTCCACCTCATCCCAGAGAGCAGCAATCTGGTCTTGAAGGCAGTTGTAATGAGCCATATTATTATTAACTTCATCACCAGATGAGTTGAAGTCAGATTCAGAATAGTCAGAGAGGAATGGTGAAAGAGGTGAAGGAGGGGTGATTGCCATGATATTCATAAAGTCATCAGGGTCTGAGGCTGAAGAAGGGCTTGATAGAGAGTCCATAGTATCATCTTGCACTATGTGATCATATGTGACCCTAGCTAGTGCAAGTGCAGCCTTGTCAAGGCCATGTAGCATATCTGCTCAGTTGCTTGGATGAGGCATAGTGAGGAAGCTCAAGGGATCAATTCCCCTATCTTTTTACAGTTTGATATGACTTTGATTATGTTGGTTATGGCAGAGTTTAAAATTTCAGAAAGTTCCATTCCAGTTCATTTCTGTACAGCTCATGCTCTCATGACTAAGATCCATGATGTCAACACCAGCGGCCAATGATGGGTGCCCTTTCCCAGTACTAATAAAGGCATGGAGCTACCCAATGTGGATGCCTCCAGTACCTTCCCTGTTATATTTCCAACATTTCTGACATCTATTAAAGCACTAGACCTCCACTGTTACACCAGCTCCACAGATCTGCATTATCCATCAATGATCCATCAAACAAATTTCGCCATTTACACACACACACCTAGTCCTTATCTTTACTACCAATTGCCCATTGCCCAAGCCTGTAAGCATCTGTCATTTATCATGATTGGAATGTCACTTTACTGGATGTTGAAGGCGTTGGGTGCAGTCGAGGCGGGCTTTGGATGGATTGTGGGCGGTCTTACTCTAAGCTGCAGAGATGCATGTATGGTGCATTTTATGCTGCTTCACTGCACCAACCTGCCAGATCCCTATGTCTGTACTCATTCTAGGTGGGTTTTTGTTTCATATGTATATCTGTATATCACTTACAAGTCCTCCCTTCCAAAGTTTTTCGACATCTGCACTCGTCTGTTCATGCACATTTCCACCTGTCACCATACATTTTCAGTATTTGCACCTGCCAGTACTCATTTTCACTTGGTTGTGCTCACCTGCACCTGACCATAACCATTCTCATGCATTCTGAATGTTTGTATACTTTGATCAAGTATGTTGATGGACCACTAGTAGTTACATATGGAGGCCTGGACACTCGTGCTCAATTTCTCACCTAGAATTTCTACTTATGGTAATCGGACCTCAAGCACCATACTTTTGTATTTGTTCATGTTGACTTGTGAAAACCTATTTGTTATGAGCTACATTACATCACAACCACATGGCACTTTTTCTCAGTCATGTGACAGTGTCAGCACTTAGTTACTTTGTGACATTGTACCCCTAAGGAACCTGGCCTTATTATGCACTGCAAGCAGAATGGACGGATGAGCTTCTGGAAAGTGCTGCACACTGGCCATTAAGTCACTGCTTTTGTTTTTCTAGCAAGGTTTCTGCTGACGCAGGTGGCAACTCTTGAGTTGATGAAGTGTTTGAGATCTCATCAAGCAGTGAATACAATTTGTCCCAAGATAAAAAAGTCCTTACTACACATCGTATCACAGCTTAATGCAACGCAGTTGCCAAACATAAGCTAAAACAAAAACATTGTGCGATCTAAACTCCTTGTGCTCCAAGCACCTCAAGTCCAAAGGCAGGCCATTTGCAGAACTCATTGCAAAGATGACGCCTCTCGAATTCACTGACCGCCTTCGCGATGTGCCTTCACTAACAGATGAATGCGTCATGATCTGTGGGTCTGTCAGTAGCACTGTACTGCCTGATTGATCACAATATCAATGATGTTGAGAATATAAAATATTAGGTCATAGACTCGGTGCACATACCTTGATAATCAGATATAAATACCAGTCCACCTGTCTTCACATACTGGATGTGTTGTGTGAATGCCAAAAACAGCGCAAAGTCATACCCATCCTGGTCCGGGTCAAGCAGTGGGTTGGGATCCATATTATGAATGAACTTGGTGAAATCTTTGCCTGTAATAACCTCCTCAAGGAGGAAAGCTGCATGTGTCATCCCAGTCTTTAATCTGGTCTTGCTGCTGTCTTGAGAGTAACAGAGCGCAAGGCCTGCTTCAACAAACCGCGTGCATGGAATATTGAATGGAGGAGGATCAGGTGTGCTTGCAATGGTGTGGTCAATGAAATCGTAGACAAGATCCAAGAGAGCTTTTGCCCAGTACAGGATGTTTGCTTCTCTGAACAACTTAGGCAGCTCGTCGGCTGGCACAAAGTGCCCAATTTTGTATTCCGTGCTAGAGGCAGGCTTGCCTTGGGGGTAGACTCTGTGGAATGGACGTTTCACAATGACTTTGTGACTTGCCCATGATCCCAAACCTGAGGGAGGTACTGTTAGCATCAACCATCCTTGCTGTGCTGTTTTGAAACCGCCTATTCCAATACAGCCTTCAATGGATGAATCAATCATTATATGGCTGACTGACGAATCAGCATTATCCACCAAAAACGAATGGTAGCATGTAGACTTCAAGAGCTCACTGAGGGGTTGGGTAGGGATCAAGTAAAAATGAATATTTTCATTCTGAAACTGGGAGACTGGCACCGAGCAGTGAGTATGTTGAATAAAACAAATGGACTATAACATACTTTGTTTGACATGCAAGTCAGCGCCCCCACCAATCATAAGGGCCACCTTCAGGTTATCGCGATCAGGAGACAATGCAGGCGCAGGATGTACCCATAATTTGTGAGGGAGTGAAATTGTACTAGAACTACAGTGACTTGCAAAACTGTTACAATGTTTGGTACTTTTTCAGTATACAAATTATGGTGCCTGTATGCGTGGGAATCACACTTTATGTTGGTGAGAGATATTGGAGAGCCAACCACTGGCTACATGTGGACACCTGGGTCACATGATTTGGCCCAGGGGAAGTGAAGATATGACTATTTTAAGACAACGATACCATTGTAACAGTTTTGCAACTATTGATATGGATAGTTGGATCTCAGTCAAATAAAAGGATAGTTGCTGTTACTTGTTAATATAATTAGAGATATACATAAAAAAATTATTTCTGAGTTTGAAATTAGTCCCACACTTCTTTGTTCTCAACCATTACCACCATGAGATCTCTCTCTACCACTCAAAAGAATACCATCCTCTCTCAGCTTGATGCTGGTCATTCTATCCACTCCATTGCCTCTACAACTGGTATCAGCACTGCTACTATCTCCAGACTTGGTTCCAAGGAGCATTCTTCCTTACAAAAGTCCACTGGTGGTTGTCCAGCCAAGCTTTCCAGATGGTTGCAAATGGGCTTGGAAAAAGTCAGGAGAGAGGCTTAGTGACAGATTGGTACAAGGAACTGTCAAGTTTGGTGGAGGTTCTTTGATGATGTGGGGCTGTATGACCTGGGAAGGAGTTGGCTATGCTGCTAAGATTGATGGTAGAATGGATGGGGATCTTTACCTTCA
>Ga0310811_10009823_pt1 | contig 12371 bp, 13 predicted proteins | sample YCmetagenome_FD_207642 | JGI IMG/M metagenome (GOLD analysis project Ga0310811, IMG submission 207642) | Soil microbial communities from experimental microcosm in Duke University, North Carolina, United States - YC | ecosystem: Engineered > Artificial ecosystem > Soil microcosm > Unclassified ... | reverse complement strand
GAGTGCCAGCTGCCCCGCGCCGGCCAGGAAGCCGCCGCCCTGCCGCCCGGGCTGCTGATAGTAGTTCGGCTGCTGGTACTGCGGCTGCTGGTACTGCGGTTGCCGGTAGCCCTGCTGGTACCCCGCGCCCGGCGGAGGGCCGAATCCGGCTGACGCTCCGTTTTGCTGCTGGGTGAGTTGCGACCGCAGCTGGTTGAGGGTGTGCTGCTGGGCGACGAGCGTCTGCGCCATTTGGTAAAGCAGCCCAGGGGGTGCCTGCTTTATGTAGCGCTGGATCAGCGCCTCGGCGGCACTGTCGCGCGGACCTGCCTGCGCCGTGGCCTGGTACAGGTGCTGAAACAGTTGGTCGATGGCCTGCTGGTCTTGCTGGTTCACGCGCCGCCTCCAGCTGGGTTGTCGGTCCCTGCCGTTTTGAAAAACCCTACCTGCTGCGGCCTTGTCGCCAGATCGGGGTACGCCCGGCGCGCGGCCAGTGCTCAGGCCAATATCCCGGCGACAAGCGTCAGCACGAATGCCGCGATGATGATCGCTACGCGGACGTAGTGCAGCCGGTCCCAGCGCTGATGCTGCTCGCGCCAGTCGGCGGGATGGTCGTCGGCTGTCCACGTAGCGGAGCGGTTGGCGATCGGGACGAGCAGGGTGACCGACATGACGACGCTCACGACGAGAAGAGCCGCAGCCGCGACGGCCGTGCTACCGGCCGGCCCGCCCCATTTAGCGGCCGCCAGCCAGGCCGTGAGGAGCAGGGACCCGATGTACCAGAACGGCATCACGCGGCCGAGCACCCGGGCGCCATCGGCACTGGCCTCAATCCAGGACCCGACGGGCAGCCGCCGCAGGATCGGGCCGAAGAAGACCGCGACGGCGAACTCGACGCCAACCATGACGCCGACGACGGTTGCGGTGATGACAGCGAGCGTGGTGACCATGACGACTTCCTTTCTAGCAGTGCTAGATTTTCTAGCACTGCTAACCTAGGTGGTAGCGAGCCAGAATGCAAGGGGAGGAATCATGGCGGAGTCAGGTGCCCGCGCGCAGCGCATGGCCGAGCGCAGGCAGCAGATCCTCGATACGGCGCGGGCCGTGGCCGAAGCCGACGGGTGGACAGCGGTCACGTCCCGGCGGCTGGCCGACGCGATCGGCTACACGCAGCCAGTGCTCTACGGGCACTTCCCAGGTGGAAAGACCGAGATCATGCGCACAGTGGCGCTCGTCGGCTTCGCAGAACTGGCGGCAGCGACGTGGGCGGCCGTGGAAGGCAAGACAGGTCCGCAGGCGGTCGCGGCGGCAGCGGAGGTGTACCTAGACTTCGCCACCACGCACCCGGCGCTTTACGAGGCCATGTTTCAGCTGCCGATCGATGCGCGCTTCGCGCAAGAGGACGCGGAGGCCGAACTGCGCTCCGGCTTCAACGCACTAGCCGCCGCACTCGGCACACCCAACGACGGAACGGCAACCGAACTGTTCTGGAGCACCCTGCACGGCATGAGCCTGCTAGAACGCGCCGGCCGGATGCGCCCAGAACACCGCCCCAACCGAATAGCCGAACTAACAACCCGCTTCGCCAACTAACAGGGGCGCCGGAACAAGGCGGGCAGGACAAGCAAGAGCGTTGCTAGTGCCAGGCCCTTCTGCCGAAGGGGGCCGGGAAGCCGTTGCCGCCGTGCCGCGGGAGGTGGCCGCCGAACCAAGGGCTGTAGCCGCGCGGGCTCGTGTGTCCGTAGTCTCGCGAGCTGAGCTGCTGGCTAGCCGGTCCAGCACCGCTCGCCGGGGTCTGGGGTTGCGGTGCGGCCACCGATTGCGGTGTCGTTCTGGCCGCAGGCGCGGTCGGCTGGGCTTTCGGCTTGTGGCTTGCCGACGGGTGCGCTGGCATTGACGGCGGCACGGAAGCGGCGGAAGCCGGTGCTGTCGGGGGCTTCGCGTGCGCGCTGGCTACGCTCCGCACGCTCGCGGCGCCGCTCGCCGGGCTGGCATGGCCCAACGTGGCCGCATACACCCCGGCCGCCGCGATGGCCAACAGGGCGACAAGCGCGATCGCCGCGGTGATCAGGCCCGTGCGAAAGCTGATTTCCTCAAGCTGGGCGTTGACCGCCGCGCGGAGGCCCGAAGAAGGGGCGTGCACTCCCTGGTATCCGCCGACATTCACAGCATGGGACGATACCGATAAAGGTGGCCATTAGGGAAGTTACCGGTAATTGTGTGCATAGACGGTTATGCGAAGCGGTGACCGGGGGCCGGCCGGCCGCGCCTGCGTGTGCCAGGATGCACTCCATGAACGAAGTGGCCTCTCCTTTCGATCTGTCGGGGCGGGTGGCCCTCGTTACAGGTTCCTCGCGTGGCATCGGGTCGGCGATCGCGGACGGCCTCGCGCGCAGTGGCGCGGCGGTCATCCTCAACGGCCGGGACGAGTCTCGCCTGGCGGACGCGCTTGAATCCGCGCGCCGTCGCGTGCCGAGCGCCTCCTGGAGCGCATGCGCTTTCGACGTTACGGATGAGGGGGCGGTCGAGAATGCGGTCGCACAGTGCGAGACCGCGACCGGCCCTATTGACATCCTGGTAAATAACGCCGGGATCCAGGTACGCAAGCCGCTCCTCGAGATCTCCGTGGAAAACTGGCGGGCCATTATCGACACCGATCTCACCAGTGCCTTTCTCGTAGGACGAGCCGTAGCGCGGCGGATGATCCCACGCGGCCGCGGCAAGATCATCAACGTCTGCTCGGTGCAGTCCGAACTCGCCCGGCCCACCATCGGGGCTTACACCGCCGCCAAAGGCGGCCTGCGCAACCTCACGCGGGCCATGGCGGCCGAGTGGAGCAGCGCGGGCCTGCAGGTCAACGGCCTGGCCCCCGGTTACATCCGCACGGACATGACCCAGCCGCTCACCGCGGACCCGGAATTCGACGCGTGGGTGCGGAACCGGACCCCAGCGCGCCGCTGGGGAGAGGTAGCGGACCTGGCCGGACCGGCCGTATGGCTCGCGTCGCGCGCAGCTGATTTCGTCACCGGCCAGGTGATCTACGTCGATGGCGGCATGACATCGGTCGTTTAACCCCATTACCAGGGGATGATGCCGTAGCCGCCGCTGCCGTCGGCGGTCCAGACGTAGCCCCAGTGGATGCCGTTGGGGCCGTCGTCGGGCAGGGTCGCGAGGTACACGCTTGGCTCCGCGCCTTCCGCGGCCGAGCGGAACCCGCTGTTGTTGTTGAAATCCGTGGCGGTGTACCCGGGGTTGGCCGCGTTGACCTTGATCGGCGTGCCCCGCAGTTCCTTGGCGTACATGACGGTGATCATGTCGAGCGCCGCCTTGGATGACGGGTAAGGCACCGAGGCCGGCATCTGGCTGAGCGGGTGGGCGGGATCGCTCTCCGCCGTGATAGAGCCGACCTCGCTGGACACGTTCACGATCCGTGCGGCGGGTGAGCGGCTCAGCAACGGCAGCATCGCGTTCGTCACCGCGACGACGCCGAAGACGTTGATCTCGTACACCGCCCGCATGTCCTCCAGTGACGACTGGCTTGGCGGAAAGCCCTGGCGGGTGACGCTTGCCGTGCCCGCGTTGTTGACGAGGACGTCGAGCCGGCCGTACTCCGCCTCGATCCAGTCGGCCGCCAGCTGGATGGACTTGGCGTCGGTGACGTCGAGTTGGACGAAGCGGGCGGCAGCGCCAGCGTCGCGCAGGACCCGCTCCGCCTCCTGGCCGCGTGCGGTGTCGCGCGCGCCGACCAGCACCGTCATGTCCCGTGCGCCGAGCTGACGTGCGGTCTCGAATCCGATTCCCTTGTTAGCCCCTGTGATGAGGGCGATCTTCGCGGTCATGCCCGCACGCTATGACGGCCGTTAAGCAGCCGGGAGAGACCGGCGGAGCCTGGGACTCGCGGTACCACCTTGCCGGCGCGAACATGCGGCAAGATGGAAGCGTGACCACGGCGAACCGCGCCGAGCTCGCGGCGTTCTTGCGGAGCAAGCGGGCCCGGCTGACCCCGCGGGACGCCGGGCTGCCCGAAGTGGGCCGGCGGCGGACGCCAGGGCTGCGCCGCCAGGAGGTGGCCCAGCTCGCCGGGATGTCCATTGACTACTACATCCGGCTGGAGCAAGGCCGCGGGCCGCAGCCGTCACGGCAGGTGCTTTCCGCGCTGGCCCGTGCGCTCATGCTCAACGCCGACGAGCGGGACTACCTGTTCCGGATGGCTGGCGAGGCCCCGCCGCAGCCGGTCCGGCCAAGCCGCGAGATCACGCCCGGCATCAGGAACCTCCTGGACAGCATGCCGACCACGCCCGCCTACGTGGTCGACGCGGCCTACAACATCCTGGCCTGGAACCCGCTCGCCACTCACTTCATCGGGAACCTGGAGGGGCACGCGGACCGGAACATGATCCGCTGGACGTTCCTGCGGTCCCCGGGCGATCTCCTCTGGAGCGACGCGCACTTCCTGAGCTTCACCAGGTCAACGGTCGCCGACTTGCGGTCCAACTACGCCCGTTACCCCGGCGACCCCGAGATCGAGAGCCTCGTCAGCGAGATGCTCGCTCTCTCCCCGCAGTTCGCGGAGATGTGGGCCGAGTACGAGGTGGAGGCCCGCGCGCCGATGCTCAAGCACGTCGACCATCCCCAGGTGGGGCGGCTTGACTTCGAGTGCCAGGTCCTGCACATCGCGAATACGGGCCAGCGGCTCATCGCCTACTGCGCCGCCCCGGGCTCGCCGACGGAGTCGGCGTTCATCCAGCTCGCCGCGCAGACGGTGCACGGCTGACAAAACGGCCGTTTCCCCGACACGGGCCCGGAGAAGTTCCGTTCGCGCAGTCAGCCTGACAACCTGGAACCTCTCGCGTTTCTTACGGAGCGATGAAGCGTTTCCAGGTACGCGAACCATGGGTCTCAATGGCGCGTGCTGTTGGGCAAGTGCGATGCGGCGCGCACGGGCCAGAGTGGAACGCCTAAGCCGGGGAAGGGGAACAAGTATGACCCGAGGCGCGAGTCCCGTCGCTAGGAAGACGACAATCGACGAACTCCACGCCCTGTTGAAAGCGGATCTGGCTGACGAAACGCCGCTGCGGTACCAGTCGATCCGCCCTGTCCACTGGCATGTCGCCCGGCTCGCCTCCGCCGTAACCGCGAACGCGGGGGAATTGCCATTTCAGCACGCCACGGCGCTGCGTATTGACATGCCCGCCGTGCGGCGCTTTCGCGCGGAGATCGGGCGATTCAGGGAAGCGGACAACCACGTCGGCGGCGGGCGCGACCGCGAGGCCCTGCTCAAGCACCTGATCGCCAACGTCAGGCGGCTGGCGCGGGCGGACTACAGCGAGCAGGTCGGCCTTGCGCTTTTCTCGGCGATCGCCGAAGGGATACTGCTCCTCGCGTGGATGAGCTTCGACGTTGAGCCGGTGAGCGCACTGACGCAGATCTACTTCAATCATGCGCGGCAATTCGCGCACCGGGCCGACAACCGGCTGCTTGAGGTCACCGCTCTTGCCGCGATGAGCCAGCAGGCGCGGTACGCGGGAATGCCCGGCGAGGCGGTGCAACTCGCCGCCACCGTGCGCAAGGGAAGCATGGACGGCGACCCGCCGTGTATCCGGTTCTTCGACGAGTCGGCTGCGGTGCAGTGGAAGCCAATACTCAAGACAGTTTGCGGCTGACGGACGGTTAAGCTCCGCCCCGAGAGCGCCGCCTTCTTGGCGGCGGCGGCGCGGAGCCTGAACCACAAGAACAGCAAGGCCAGTGGCAGCAGCAGGCCGCCGATCCCGTAAATGATGAAGGCGGTCACGGTGTCGATATGCCCCACCAGCCAGCCGAAGTTCTGGCCGAAGAAGCCAGTGACGAAGGTAAGCGGCAGGAACACGGTCGAGAGGATCGTGAGCTGCTCGATGCTGGTGTTCTGCTGGACGCCGATCTTCGTTTGCTCGACTGAGATCACGGCTATGTTGGCCTCCAGGATCGTGCCGAGCAGGTCGCGCTGAGCAGCGACTTCCTCGTCGACCAGCAGCAGGTGGTCGCGCACGTCGGTCAGATAGTGCCGCAGCGCCTTACCGCCCCTGCGCTCGACCGAGCCCGCCACCGCGAGGAGCGGGTGGACGGCGCGGTAGAAGTCGGTGACCTCGCGCCGCAGCGAGTAGATCCGCTCGGTCGGCGCGGCGGCACCGGAGAACACCGTGTCCTCGATCTGGTCGATGTCACGTTCCAGGCCGGCGACGACCGGCGTGTACCCGTCGACCACTGTGTCAAGGATCGCCCAGAGGGCGGCCGCGCTGCCCACGGCGAGCAGTTCCGGTCGCTGCTCTAGCCGTTGCCGCGCACCGCGCAGTTCGCTGGCCGCGCCCTGGCGGACCGTGATCACGAAGGTCGGCGCGAGGAAAACGCTGATCTCCCCGAACTCGACCTCCTCGGCGGCGTCGTCGTAGCGCGCGGTGCGCAGGATGACCAGTTGCACGTTCTCGTCGTAGTTCTCGACCTTCGGGCGCGAGTGCATGTTCAGCGCGTCCTCGACCGCCAGCTCATGCAAGCCAAAGGTGTCCCGCGCCTCAGCGAGTTCGGCTGCACTGGGCTCGAACAACCCCAGCCACACGAAGCCGCCAGTCTCGCACCGAGCCGCCGCCTCCTGGAGCGACACGACGCCTTCGTCGAGCCTGCGACCGTCCTGGTAGTGAGCACAGTCGATGATCATGTGCGGAGTCTCCTTGCGCCTGCCGAACAGCCCCTTGCTACAGAGCATGGCGGAACCAGCAGGCGAGCAAACAAGGGGGCTCTCAAGTTGTGCGTAGGAGAGCTGTGGTTGGCGGGTCCGACCGAGCGGACCCGCGCCACCGCAACCGTTTACCAGTAGTGCCGGCGACCGCCCACGGCGTGGCCTACCGTGCCGAGCAGAGCCAGGATGAGGCCCACGACCAGCACGATGATGCCAATCGTCCAGAGGATCGCGATCTTCGCGACGAAACCGATAATCAGCAGGATTATGCCGAGGATGATCATCGAATTCTCCTGTCAGCAGATGAAATTCTCGGACCACCGCCGACTGCTCACAGGAGGCGACTTCAAACGCGTCTTGGGGCACGAATAGGGTTGCTATGTGAAGTTCTCGCTTTGGCCCCACAACGAGCGGACTCCCGCCGACCTTCTCGAAGAGGCGCGCGCAGCCGAGGAAACTGGCTGGTACGGCGTCTGGCTGGCCGACCATTACATGCCCAACACCGGCGACACCACGCCCGCGCGCGGTGACGCATACGAATGCTGGGCCCTCCTGCCCGCGCTCGCCGCCGTCACCGAACGGGTCCGGATCGGGACCCTCGTGAGCCCCACCTCGGTCCACCACCCGGCGCTGCTCGCCAAGCGCACCGCCACAATCGACCATCTCTCCCGCGGCCGCATGGTGCTCGGGCTCGGCGCTGGCTGGCAGATCAACGAGCATCACGCCTACGGCATCGAACTCGAACCGCCGGGGAAGCGCGTTTCGCGGTTCGAGGAGGCGATCCAGATCGTTCGCGCGATGCTGTCGGAGGAGTCCACCACCTTCCACGGTGCCTGCTACGAGATCACCGACGCCCCCTGCGACCCGAAGCCGGTTCAGTCGCCGCTGCCGCTCCTCGTCGGCACCCGCAGCCCGCGCATGCTCCGCATCACCGCTCGCTACGCCAACGAGTGGAACACCTGGGGCACCCCGGAGCAAGCCGCCGTGCATCGTGCGGCACTGGTCGAGACATGCGACAAGGTCGGCCGTGACCCAGCGACGATGTGGAAGTCGGCCAACGCCATCGTCGACCTCGGCGGGACCATGGCGCCGCCCGGCCGTGCCGCCCTCTTCGGATCGGCTGAGCAGCTGATTGACCAGTTCGGACGGTACGCCGAACTCGGCTTTGACGAGTTCATCATGCCCGACTGGAACCTCGGCCCGGACAAGGCGGAGCGCGCGGACAAGATCGCGCGAATCAAGACCGAGGTGATCGACCGCGTAAGCGTCGGCGCTTAATCTGCCGAAAAATAGCGATAAATCTAACATTTAGCCAAAATCCGGGCATCACACGCGCGTCATAGCGTTTACAGAAATATGACGAACCTGATGCTCTCCTGGCAGCAGGCTGCCCTGGTCGCGCTGGGGAGCGGCGCGGCCGGCGTGGCACTCGTTTACGCCGGCCGCATCCGTCACACATCAAGCCACATCGGCCCGTTCCTGCGCGAGGCGGGCGTTGTCGTCGGGCTGTACGCACTCTGGCAGCTGGCGGGGAGCCTCGCGACGGGCGGCTTTCCTAACGCGGTCGCGCACGCATGGTGGATCTGGGACGCCGAGCGCGCCTTCCGGCTGCCCAGCGAGCTCGAGATCCAGCGGCTGATCCTCGGGAATCCCCTGCTCTGCCAGATCGCGAACCTCTACTACGCGACCATGCACTTCGGGATGCTGATCGCGATGCTGGTCTGGCTGTTCATCTGGCACCGCGACGATTACCCGGCGGTGCGCAACGCGATGGCCGCGAGCACCGCGATCTGCCTGGTCATCTCTTTCATCCCGGTCGCGCCGCCACGCCTGCTGACGGGAGCCGGCATCACCGACCTAGCGGCCCAGTACGGCCAGTCGGTGTACGGGGCCGTCGGCTCGACCGCGGGCGCCGACCAGCTGTCCGCCATGCCGTCGGTCCACGTCGCCTGGTCGGTGCTGGTCGCGTGGGCCGTCATCACGCGGGCGACCAGCCGGGGGCGCTGGCTGATCCTGCTCCATCCGGCCGCCACCGTCTTTGTCGTCGTCGCGACCGGCAATCATTACTGGGCCGACGGCATCGTCGCGCTCGCGATCGTTGCCGCGGTCATCTCAGCGCAGGCGGTGCTGGCCCGCCCGCTCCGCCTGGCGCGCGTCGCCCGCCAGGTGGAGGAGCCTGTATCACCGACAGCTTCGACCCTCACCCCCGGGTCAGACGGTCAGCTCGGCCTCAATCCGCTTCAGGTGGTGACGGGCGAGCCCCTGGACGCCATCAAGACGCTGCTCGCTGACAACTCCGCGAGCGCGAAGGTGGTCTTAGGCGAGCGCGAGGGCGATGGCATGCAGCGCCAGGCCAACCCCAGCACCCACGACCGTCCCGTTGATGCGGATGAACTGCAGGTCCCGCCCGAGCAGCAGCTCCAGCTGGGTCGAGGTCTCCGAGGCGTCCCACCGCTCGATCGTCCCGGTGACCAGCCCGGCGAGTTCGTCGTGGAACTGGTCGGCGAGGCGGCGCGCCCCTGACTCGAGCACCCGGGAAAGGCTGTCCTGCAGGGACTGGTCCGTGCCGAGGCGACGGCCGGCCGCCGTCAGGGCGGCAGCGAGCCGGTGACGCAACTCCGAGTCCGGGTCGGCCGCCTGCTCGCGTAGCGACTCCTTCACGTTCTTCCACAGCAACGAGGTCCAGTCGCGCAGCCCTTCGCTCGCCAGCACCTCGCGCTTGATGCTCTCGCCGCGCTCCCGCAGCTCCGGCGAGTTCTGCAACCGCTCAGGAAGGCTCGCGATCCAGGCCTCGAACTGCTGGCGGGCCTCGTCGTCGGGGTCAGCGGCCATCGCCGTCAGCCGCTCCCGCAGCCGGGAATGCAGCCGGTCGTAGGCCCGCCGGTAGACCATGTCAGGCAGCCAGCGGGGCGCCTCGGCCTCGAACCGCTCGCGCAGATCTTCGTAGTGCGCCTCAAGGTAGCGGTCGGCACCGGTCACCAGGCTGTTGAACAGCAGGTTGTGGTGGCCGCCCGCGATCATGACCCCGACGGCCTTCCCGGCGAGCGGTGCCACCTCGATACCAGCGGCGGCCCGGACCACTTCGGCGGTGAGCGCGCTCTGCACATCCTCGTCGCGGAGGGTGCCTGCGACCGTGACCACCACGTCCGCCGCGTGTCCCGCGAAGCGCCCCGCATTGTCCGGGTCGGCCAGCCACGCGGCCACCCGTGGGGCGAGCCCCGCCGCCCGGATGCGATCGGTCAGGACGTTGGCGTTGAGGAAGTTCTCCTGGACAAACTGCCCCAGCGTCGCCGCGAACTGATCCTTGCGCTCGACGATGATCGCCGTGTGCGGGATCGGCAGTCCCAACGGGTGACGGAAGAGGGCCGTGACCGCGAACCAGTCCGCGATGCCGCCGACCATTGCGGCCTCAGCGCCGGCCTGCACGTAACCGAGGAACGTCCCGTGCACACCGACGGCAGTCACCGCGATGAACAGGACGGTGACCGCTCCCAAGAGCGCCGTTGCCCGCCGACGAGCGACGACAAGGCGGCGTTTCCGCGCTTCCAGTGACTCCCGCTTGACCCTAGGCACTGGTACAGCGGACGCGGCAGGTTCCATTCGGTGGCCCCCGGTCGAGTAGTTTTCTCGCCAAGCAAGCCAAGACTATGCAGCGCTGAGGAGCTATGGGTGCATGCGCGCGCCCTTAGTGACCTTGTCGACGGCATTGCGCGGCCCGTAAACGGCGATCCCAACCAGATCGAGATCGGCACTGCGCACAGCCCGCACCGCAGCCCGGTTATCCCGGTCATTGCCGGTCGCGAACAGGTCCGCGGTAAATACCGACAAGGCAAGGCCGCGAGCGACAGCGCGCGAATGCGACGCGGTCAGCGCTTCCTTGCTCCCTTCGAAGACGAGGACCGGCTGCCGGAACATCGGCAGGTACTCCGTCTCGTCCGCGTCCAGGTAAGGCTCGCCAATCACTTCTGGCATACGCTGCCCGAGACCGCTCACGAGGAACGCCGTCACGTTCAGCCGCTGCCACACTTCCAGGTCGGACCGCAGCAGCACCGCGATCTTAGTGTCGAATCGCACCGGTGCCAGCTCAGCACCGTCAGCGTCCACAGCCGTAGTAGTCATGGCAAGCAATCGAACACCGTCACCGGCTAACCGGTCTTGTACGATTTTTGCGTGGCCAATGACGCCAATGCCCCGCGAATCAGGGCCTGGCGACCGCGGGTTCCCGGCATCGCCGAGGTTCTCCATGCCCACATGACCAGCCACGTCTACCCCATGCACACGCATGAGGCGTGGACGCTGCTGATCGTGGACGACGGGATGATCCGCTATGACCTGGACCGCCACGAGCACGGGGCGCTCCACAGCGCCGTCACCCTGCTCCCGCCGCAGGTCCCGCACAACGGCCGCGCCGCGACCGCGGACGGCTTTCACAAGCGGGTCGTCTACTTCGACCTCTCGCACCTGCCCGCGAGCTTCATCGGCCAGGCGGTCGACGAGCCCGTGCTGTTCGACCCGCTCCTGCGGCAGCGCATCAACCAGTTGCACCACGCGCTCGACGAGCCCGGCAGCGAGTTGGAAGCGGAAAGCCGCCTGGCCTTCGTCGCAGAACGACTCCAGCATCACCTGGACAAGGCAGCCAAGGTTCCCCAAGCGCCAGCAAAAGCGGATGTCGCCCATCAGCTTCGCGAACTGCTCGATGAAAGCTTCAAGGAGAAGGTCACCCTCAGGCAGGCCTCGGACGTGATCCACGCCCACCCCGCGCACCTGGTGCGAATGTTCAGCCGCGAGTTCGGGATCAGCCCGCACCAGTACCTGACGGGCCGGCGGGTCGACCTAGCGCGCCGCCTCCTGCTCGACGGCATGCCCCCAAGCGAGGCCGCGGCCGCCGTCGGCTTCTACGACCAGGCCCACCTGAACCGCACCTTCAGGCGGCTCCTCGGCACCAGCCCGGGCAGGTTCGCCAGCGGCAGGATTTGAACCTTATTCTTTTTGATTATCCGACCCGGTGAACCTTGAAGGAAGGCAAAAAGTATAAGGTTCACAGGGCTGGCTCGTTGAACGGCACGGTTACGGTGATGGAATCGGGAAACCAGTGCGCGCCGCCAGCGTGCTGCGGCGCCCCGCAGACCGTCTGCAGGTACCGCATCGGCGGGCCGAAGCCGCCGAGCGTGTCGTCGACGGGGAATCCGTAGCTGTCCCGGATGACGTAGCTGAGGGTGCCGACGTACCGCCCGTTCTTGCGGATCCCGCTGCCAGTCACGGTGAGCCCTTGCGTGCCGCGAAAACCCCAGTACAGGTCGCTAGACGTCGAACTGAACATCGGCAGCGGCAACTCGCCGGCCGAAAGCCGCACTGCGGTCTTTCCCGCCGCAAGCTGCCGCATTATCGCCGCGGTGACCTCATTGTGCACCGCCGTGAATTGCTCGCTCGCCCCGGCGAGCTTGGCGATCTGCGACCCAGCCGGGTAATTAACCGCCTTCCCCGAGCCCGCCAGGAAATGCCGCAGCAGGTCGGCGGCCACCGGGAAGTTCGCCACGGCGAAACCCGAGGCAATCCGCGCGCCTAGCGCCTGGTCGGCCGAGAGCTGACTGCTGGAGCACGCGACCCCGGCCGCCTCCGCCTGGGTGTCCTGGCTCCCGTTGCCGGCCACCGGGCGCACGCCAGCCACGGTGAAAGCCCACTG
>Ga0310811_10009821_pt1 | contig 12372 bp, 7 predicted proteins | sample YCmetagenome_FD_207642 | JGI IMG/M metagenome (GOLD analysis project Ga0310811, IMG submission 207642) | Soil microbial communities from experimental microcosm in Duke University, North Carolina, United States - YC | ecosystem: Engineered > Artificial ecosystem > Soil microcosm > Unclassified ... | reverse complement strand
CACTACCTGTTAACGGAGGTTACCCGGCGTAGTTCTACTTTCGCTTGAGGCGATTTCTTCTCGCAGCCTTTTGAGGTCTTTTTCACGGATCAGGTATACGAGCTTTCCAGCAACCGCTCGCTCTCTGAATACCCTGGGACCGTTACTCGTCCTCTACAATGCTTCTCTTTATATTACAGATACGCTTCTATCTGTATCTCAGGCAAACAAAAAAAGCCCTTCATCCACATCAGGACGAAGAGCACGCTCTCGTGTTACCACCTGCTTTCATTGATGCCTCTCGACATCAACCTCAGCGAGTATATACATAATGTACATACTATCACCCGATTACGGTGGGCCTCCGGCGCAGGTCTACTCTCGCGATTTGCGATTTCTTCTCGCAGCTTCGGGATCTTCATCACGGCTGGTTAACGTGTAGACTTCTCAGCTACTATCTACTCTCTGTTCGTAACGGCTGACCGTTAGTTCCCGTCAAAGCTTTTTCGTATTAAGTTGTTTTCCTTGTTGACAGTTATAACATGCCCTTCTAAGCATTGTCAAGGGACATAGAACACGATTTTGGCCTTCCCCGGAAGAGGTGATAAATAATACAATCGGTCCGTTTATCCTATGTATATACTACACATGTGCCAGCAATCAACGCTCCCCTCACCTCAACAAAACCGAGAGAAAACAGTCTCACTCACGCAGAAAGACGATTTCCACGCTCCTGATCTTTTTGAACTCTGTTGAACATTGATAGGCTCAGACCTGCTACATGAGAATCTTGACAGCAAACACATGATCATGCTACCATCTTGTAGAGATTGTTATACTTCATCCAAAAAGATTGTATCACGAGAAAAAAAATGAAAAGGGCATTACCACTCACAGTTTATATCGCCGCATGAGCAACGACGCCTGGGCTTATGCGGTTGGAATGGGCGTTTGCTACACATTACTCACCTGATCGCTACGGTCACTCAGCAACTTTTCTCTGAGTACCAATGGAGAACAAAAGTGAGTTGTTGTGGTATTGCCACTCCCCTGCACGGATGAAATCTCCTATGAGTGTTTTCAGACTATCCTGATTCTCTTCGCGTGTGTTGCTGGCTGGATATGGACGTTGATGACCATCTATCAACCACTATCCACATATCCGCATGCCTTAACCGCACGTGGACGTCCATCTCCTGCATACGCCACATCCGCTTCTAGCCCGGTTACATGCGAATCGCCCGTTAGTAATTTCACAGAAACTCTATAGTACGACTGACAAACAGACAGAAGATAGGACGGAATCTTTATGTTACAGGTCAACCATATTAACCTTTCATATGGTCCACGACTTATTCTTGATAATATCTCTTTTACCGTTGCCCCTGGCGAAAAAGCCGGTCTGATCGGTGTCAATGGTGCCGGGAAAAGTTCATTGCTCAAAATTGTAGCAGGCTTACGTGACGCGGATCGTGGCAATGTCATGCGTCCTCGTACTTTCGGCTACCTCTCACAGGATGTGGCTCATGAGACGCCAATCTCTGAAGGCATGACTGTACGCGAGTATATGTTCAATGCCACCGGACTCGATCAGGCTGTCAAAAAATATGAAGAGCTATCACTCCAGATCGGTCAGACAGCAGATGATGCCGAGCTAGAAAAAGTGCTCAGACATTTTGAGCAGACCCAGGATGATCTCGAACGGCTCGGCTACTATGATGCTGATGCCCGTAGTGAACAATTAATCACTGGCTTGAAACTGGCTGGTGTGACCCTTGAACGCGAAGTAATTTCACTCAGTGGCGGACAGAAAACAAAACTGGCCCTGGCCCGCTTGCTCTTCCAGGCTCCTGAACTGCTCCTGCTCGACGAGCCAACAAACTTTCTGGACGTTGAAGCATCACTCTGGCTAATGGATTATCTCTCCACCTATAAAGGAGCCTTGCTGATCATTTCGCACGATCTGGACCTGCTGGATCGCAGCATCACCAAAGTCTTGCGCCTGAACGAATTCACGCACCAGATTGAGGAATACAAAGGGACGTATACCCACTATCTGGAACAGATCGGTAGCGCGATGGCATTACTGGAAAAAACACAGAAACAACAGGACCGGGAAGCCGCACGTCTGCGCAAAACCTCTGACCGCCTGCGTGGTTTTGGCGCGACCCGTGTAAAACAACGTATCGCTGTTGATCGACGTATTGAAGAGATTGAGAAAAACAAAGCTATTCTGCCTCAGAAGAGCAAACGCATCAAAATTGATTTCCCCGTACGACAGATCAGCAGTCAGGAAGTAGTTCGAGCCACAGGATTAAGCAAAAGCTATGGACCAAAGAAAATCTTTCACGAAATCAGCTTTGATATCTTCCGTGGACAACGACTGGTCATTGTTGGTCTAAACGGCGTTGGTAAAACAACCCTCCTGCGTACGATGCTCAATCTGACACCACTCAATGCAGGCAAAGTCAGCATTGGAGATCGTGTTGAGATCGGCTATTATGCACAGGAGAATGAGGGCCTGAATTATCAGAATACAGTCCTCAACGAAGCTACCGATGTGCTCCCAACCGATGCCAAACGTGTGCGCAGTATCCTGGGACGCTTCCTTTTTATCGGTGATCGCGTTTTCCAGCGCATTGAGACGCTCAGCGGTGGTGAAAAAACACGCCTTGCTCTGGCAAAAATGGTACTCTCTGGTCCAAACCTGCTCGTGCTCGATGAACCAACCTCGCACCTGGATGTAATGTCTAAAGAGGTAATTGGCGATGCACTGGGAAGTTATAATGGCACGATTGTGACCGTCACCCACGATGTCGAATTTGTGCGCTTACTCAAACCAACCATGATCTTAATGATGCCTGAAGGCCGCGTTCTACCATATGATACCAAGTACGATGACTTGCTGGAGCGTGCATAATTCTGTTGCGCGGGAAGAGGGATGATTGCTCAATAGCAGCATCTTCTCTTCCTCCCCACCATGTTCCCCCCTTCGCACAGCTCAACACGAAAAAACATAAATGATATGGTATAAAATGACTATATCAATATGTTTCATCTTTCTTGCATGCATATCCCTTGTCTTGTAGACGTTCTACGTAGTCTGAACAAGCTGCACACCATAATGCACAGGCATATCAGGGCTTCCTCTCAGAAAGGATCTGACCGCCTATGACATTTTTCGCACTCCTCACCAAAGAATTGCGCCTGCGGATGCGACGAGAACGCCCAATCTGGTTGATGATTGCCTACATTCTTCTCCTTGGCGCACTAAGCTGGTTCTCTCTCAACAGTACAGGCGGTAGCACACCAAATGTGACTGCATTTAATCAGGCTGGTTTTAATCTCTTTACCTTGCTCTCACAGCTACAACTCCTGTTTATTATCTTTATTACACCATCATTTATCGCTACAACGATCAATAGTGAAAAAGAGCATCAGACATTTGACATGTTGCTCTGCTCGCGCATTTCAGCATTCTCGCTGGTCATGGGAAAACTGGTAGCGGGGCTGTTGCATGTGCTATTAATCATCGCCTCATCCCTGCCTCTGTTCAGTCTGGTCTTCTTCTTTGGTGGTATTACTAGCACGCAGATACTGGCAGCCCTGGTAATCTTCCTCACTACCGCATTCCTGCTTGGAGCCATCAGTCTTTTCTGCTCAACAATAATACAACGAACTGCACACTCAACGACGCTGGTCTATCTCTTCTGTGTACTCTGGCTACTGCTACCAATCTTCATCTATATCGCATCCTTGCTCACAGTCGATGGCACCTCATTTCTCCCACTCTATCAAGATCGTATACATCTATTACTCTCATGGAATCCTGTCATCGCGATGATGAGTACCTATTCGCAGACTCTAAGTTACAATTCACCGCTCTTGTTTTACCTGGAAGCGGGCTATGGATTTCTCTATAATGCTAATAATGGCGCATCAGATTTCGTGCTGCTGCACACCTGGCATCTCTCCTATGGAACACTCTACAACAGTATCAATATCGCACTTGCACTGCTCTTCTGCGCATTAAGTACGCTAACAGTCAGACCGCGTATGCAAGAATTGCCTGGATTGCCCTGGACACACTGGATAAAATCAAGAAAAGGTGGAACATAATCATGCAAAGCATAAATTTCACTGTAACTTCATCAGGGATTCTCACGTTTCAGTAATGGGAGGGTAAAACCTTCTCTATATTTCTAGTTGTCCAAAAAGGAGCTAAAAATGGCTGTAGTTCACAATTCAAGAGTGGATCTGCGTGTTGGTAATGACGGAACTCAAGCCCTCATCGTACGTCCAGATGATGATAAAAAATATCCTGCCGTCGTCATGGTTCAGGAATGGTGGGGCATTGAGCCACACGTAATGGGTCTTGCCAATCAACTGGCATTAGAAGGTTTTGTTGTTGTCGTTCCTGACCTGTATCATGGCAAAGTAGCAACCGAGCCTAACGATGCTATGCGTCTGCTGATGCTCTTGCGCGATAACGTTGACCGCGCTGTCAATGAGATCATCAGCGCTCTGGATACTGCCAAAAGTCTGCCAAATACCGAAACAACCAAACCGGGTCTGATCGGCTTCTGCCTCGGCGGTTTCCTGACCTACACAACCGCAGCCAAATATGCTGACCTTGGCGCAGCAATGCCTTTCTATGGCGGTAGCTACGATCCAACTCCTGCTGAAGTTGCCAAAGTTACTGCTCCTGTCTTCGCCGTCTATGGTAGCCAGGATGATAGTATTCCAGCGGACCAGAGAGCGAAAATCGAGAGTCTGTACAAAGAGGCAGGCAAAAATTTCACCATGCGTGTGTATGATGCAGGTCATGCATTCATGAATCCTGATCACGGTGCAGGAAATGCTGCCGCTGCCGCAGACATCTGGCCTCAGATGGTCAAATTCTTACAGGACAACATCAAATAAGACGTGAACAGTATCCAGACAATGATTCCTGATGGCGCAATACTTCAGAAACACGTTCTGCGATAATAACAAAAAGAAACGTGAGTATCGACTTTCGCGTCTGCACAAGTCAGATACTTCCACGTTTCTTTTGCCATCCAGCCTCCCCGGTCTGGTTACCCGTGATCAATCCCCACCCACACGTCGACATCCACTATCAATCCCGGTAACCATAACCGGAGTACAGGCCACATCGTGAACCAGGCATCCTACCCAACCTACCACGTAGCCACCCTACACACCCACCATCACGCCACCAATCAATACATCCCCACCACTTGCTATCACCCACCACCCATCAACCACCCTACCACCTATCGTTTCCACCACCCTTACACACCCGGTCACGCTCTCCCCACACCAGACAAGCAAGAAATATAATGCTAACTAAACTGCACTCTCTCTCCTTGTCTCTCCTCTCACCCCACAAATCAATAATACCATATTAAGATAAAAATGAACATAAAATATGCATTAATAATACGTGACAATGTTTTAACATGTTTACATCTTTGTATCATTAAACGAAAACATTGATAAGCTCAAACACAAAACTATTATCATCTTATAATTACTTCTATTTTCTGCAATTATACACAAAATATCTATAAATATCTCTTCTGCTGGAAAGAAAAAAACACGTCTATACCATTACCCAACTTCGCCACTTCGATCCAACAACGCCTATGTCTGATGTAAATATGAATATTTTTTAATTTTAGCAGAAAACATTTGATTACAAGCGCCTCTATGAAAAATCATTCACTAAAAAGCGTTATGAAAGAGGAGTACAATAAAAATGAAACAAGACCATACTCGACATTACACTATAGGCTACATATACAAGAAGACCACATATTTTTAAGATTGCTAGTGGATTGTACGAGAATATTATTTACAGGAACGTTTATCAAGATAATACCGATGAAAGATTTTGTAGAGGAGAAATAAGCGGCTGTATCTTGAACTGAAACTATAAGGAGTTATTATGGGGAAGAGTGAAGTTGCGCAGATTCGGCAGCAAATTATGACCGAGTACGAAGCGATGCAACGGGGGATAGAAGGTCTGGCATATACTGCACAACATGCATTCATCAATGCCCGTTTGCAATCAGTTGATCGCTATCATGAGCAACTGTCTCAGTATGTGGGTGAGGAAGAGGCAACCAGAACCATTTGTGAATTGTATACTCAGATTATTGGATAACATCTCTCTACATTGACCATCTTCATTATTCATTTGTATATCCGTCAATCATCTAAACATTGCACTATACATATGTCCAACAATGTTACTGGTAAAGGAACGCCCCTGTATATTGCTGCTTTTGCTTCTTTCTTGCATACTCTTTAAGGGAGACAGAGAAAGTGCTCATTATTCGAGAGACAGAAAGGCACATCGCTATGCGCTTACGTAGATCAGAATTAGCTACTCCAGGTAGTAATGAACGCATGATGGCAAAAGCAGCCGCCAGTAATGCTGATCTGGTACTACTGGATCTGGAAGATGCAGTCGCGCCAGACGAAAAAGCAGAGGCACGTCTGAAAGTTGTTACTGCCCTGAAAACGCTGGAATGGGGCCAAAAAACACGTGCCGTCCGCATCAATGATTTAACGACAGAGTATGCCTATCAGGACATTATCACGGTGGTCGAAGGGGCCGCCGACAATCTGGACATGCTGATTATTCCTAAAGTCAAAAAAGCCCGTGATGTCTGGTGGGTGGATACGCTGCTGACACAGATAGAACAGCGCCTGCGCCTACCACGCAAGATCGGACTGGAAGTTTTGATTGAAGAAGTAGAGGCGATGCTGGTCGTTGAGAAGATCGCACGTGCCAGTAGTCGTCTGGAAGCCTTAATTTTTGGTCCGGCTGATTATAGCGCCTCACAGGGAATTGATAGTCGCGGTATTGAAGGAACGCTCGAAGGGTATACAGGCGATCTATGGTACTACGCACGTAACAAAATCGCTATCGCGGCACGAGCCGCAGGTATCGACGCAATTGACGGAGCCTATGCTGATTTCCATAATACCAGCGGCTATCAACAAGAATGTGTGCGTGCCAGAACATTCGGCTTTACAGGCAAATGGGCGATCCATCCAGATCAGATTGATATCGCCAATCAAGCATTCGCGCCAACCGCAGCCGAAATTGCTCTGGCCCGCAAGATCGATGCGGCATACAGCGAGGCTCTTGCGCAAGGCAAAGGCGCAATCGCCGTTGATGGCAAGATGGTCGATCTCGCGATTGTACGCAGCTACAAAAACATTTTACAAAAAGCAGATCTCTTAGGTTTATAAAAGAAATCGCATAGACAGAACTGCGCCCAAAAACGTCTATCCGCGATCCCCGATTTCTATTTCAAGTAATGAAAAAAACATTCATGCATAGTGTATTACCTAAAACAGAAATGGGGGGGATGTCCTGATTTTAGGTAATACAAATCTCATGGATGGGTGAGTGGGAAATTTTACCTGTTTCCCACTCACCCATCCATGTTCATGCACACATACCTTGTACACAAGGGCAGAGGGCGATAGACTTATCCCAGATAGCCAAGATCTCGCAATCGCCCCATTACAATCTCTTCCTCGGAATTGGTCAGAAGCGACTCGCGCTCATTCACATAACGAATTGCATGCCGCTGCATATATGTCTCAGAAAACAATGCAGACAACACAGTACCATCAAAAGCTGTCGTCAGTGGAATATCAAACAGATACAGAAGGGTCGGGACCACATCAATAAGTTCGGCTTCTAACGTCTGCCCACTCACTATATCTGGTCCCCAGGCCCATAAACGGGCATATGGTTTGTGTGGAGACGAACCGGCACGCTCCTCCTGCTCTGACGTCCGCCAGACACTCTGCTCATCCAATTTTAACAACGTCGCCTGTGAAGATGGCAGATAACCAGGAGCATATTCTGTAATTAAATCTGGCGCGAGAAAGAGATAATCCCCCTGATAAACCTCGTGTTTGCGCCGCGCTGCTCGCACCACAGGAGTCTGCGTGAGAGGATCTAGCCAGGATGCAGATAACTGTTCCACCAGAGCCATACACACATCCTCATACTCCTGTCCCACCCCCACAATACCATCTGGCTCACGACCTTGCAGATTGACCCAGACCTGACCACTTCCTAACCCATACGCTAACGTTTCTGACCAGACAATATGCCTTTCCGTATCAGCCTCACTCGATGTCTGTACCTTTAATAAGCCAATATCAGCCAGAAATGTATTGACATTCACAAATGCTTTTGGCGGCATGTGCCAGACACCCGTCAATAGAATGATGTGTACAGATGGCAATGCTTGCTCGACAAAACCAAACATACCTTCCAGGGCGCTATTTAATTCTTCCAGTGAGACACTACCAGCATCTTTCACATGCAATAAGGCATAGTTCACACTGATATCAATTGCGCAGGTACAGAGTTGCTCACAGGTTGTCTCAAAAGTAGCGGTCGCGATACCAGATGAACGAAGGATATCAGGGAGCAAACGTCCATAAATACCTTCTGGCTTGCCTGGCGCTGAACAGGCATGGTATGCAACTGGATGGACAGCATCAAATCGCCCCCATTTACCAGCATTCATCCCTGTTAAAGTTTGGTAGTAACACTGGTTTGTTTCCACAAGCGGAGATGGTGATAGACTGATAGTCGAACTCGTAACGGCATAGCGCGTAAAAACAGGCAAAGTGGCAAGGATTGCCGGGTCCACATCGTCCAACCACAACATATACATATTTCTTTCTGGCACAACTTCCTCCCATCCACATAGATACATTTATTCCCATTTAGTTTACAACATATATTGCATTTATTCAATAACATACTTCTATTTTAATACTATACATAACATACAAAATAATCTAGTATATAATACCCACATATAGAAATCTTAACCATTATCTGCAATTACGCTACATACCTCAATGTTTTTTCTATCGTGATACACACATCAAAATGGTACAGTAATTCTATATATCTTTAAAATAGTAAAAATGTATGCAGAGAGTCATTATGATAAGAGAAAAACAGCAGCAACAAAAGCGACATACGAGACTCTTAGACTTCCTGGCACCACATTCCCAACGTTTAGTCCATGTTCAGGAAGCGGCTACGTTTCAATTTAAGCCTCCCTATGTTGGAGACTCAGGACAGACAATCCCCGTTGTCGCCTTTACACCTTCGATGAGTACAGCCATTGCCCACACACCAGAGAAACAGATAGCATTCTCACCAATGAGTATTGAGGAGATGAGTGCGCTAACAACCCTTGATTTATCTGAACACATTGAACCACCCGATGCTCGATCAACCCGGGCAGCACAATCCACAGAGATATCTCTACCTACACCTGTTGCCACCCCTGATCTCTTACAAACAGATCAGCAACCATCAACAATACAACATTTCCTGAGCAGACATGATATCGGCCTGATCTTTTCTTTTTTTCTGCCCTGGAAACACACCATCATAATCATGACCCTCCTTACAACAGGTATCGCGCTTGGCTTACTCATTATTCCTTTCTATATACAACCAATCCTTGAACGCATCATCTATACTCATAGCTGGTATCTTTTTTGTTATACGACCTTTCTTCTCTCCTGTATTTTTGCCAGTCGTGAAATTCTCTATACATGTGGCAGTAACCTCTATCAACAGATCAGCCAAAAAGTTCTGGAGCAGGTACTTCGTCGCACCTATCAACAGCTTTTATATCTACCACTCACTTTTTATCAGGGATTATACAGCACAGGACGTCTCGTCACCATTTTGAATGAACTTTTTGATGCGCAACAACTTATCTTTCAATTTGTCTGCAAAATCTGTTTCTACAGTTTTGTTATGCTCTGCTCTTTATGTATATTAACCCTGACCGAATGGCATTTAGGGCTTCTCGCTACCATCATCCTGCCCTGCTTACTGCTCAGTACGATCATATTGCAACGAAAACAGCACACTGCCACAACCATCGAGCGCCACCTGCTCTCATTGCGCACACAACTGTACTATACACTGCTCCCATTCAGAACCATTAAAGTACTGCTCGCAGAACCACATGTCATTCTCAAAGCTCGCCAGCTTTTAACTCATATACAGCAACAATTAGTATTTCTCCAGCACAAGCATAACATCCAGGGCCTACAAATCGGCATTATTCGCCTTTTCTGCGTGATGCTTTTCCTCGACGTCTGTGGCTACCTGATTCTGGTACAACATATTCTGACAGGCCATATCCTGGCGGGACTACTCGTACTCATCCCTACCGCAATAACCTTCAATTCTTTATTGACTGTCGCGGGCAAACAAAATCAGGTGACAACAGCCCTGCGCAATGTCTTGCAGATCGCTCATTATCCACAAGAACAGCATATGCCCACTGAATTGCGCTCCACCGCGCTTCGTGGCGAAATACACTTACAACAGGTGTCCTTTTGTTATCCACAGACAATAACTCCGGCCCTGCAAGAGGTAACCCTTACCATTCCGGCAGGCACAACACTCGCCCTCATAGGACCGGATGGCGCGGGAAAAACAACGCTGTTACACCTGCTCATGCGCTTCTATCAACCCGATCAAGGCGTTATTACCTTCGACAATCAGAACATCAATGACTACAGGATAGACATACTCCGTCATCAAATGGGCGTTATACTACCGGGAGAAGAAGTATTCACAGGCACCATCACAGAAAATCTTACATTTGGGTTACAACACGCTGTCTCCTTTGAAGAACTGGAAGAAGCCGCTCATTACGCGAATATCCTGCATGTTATTCGTAGTCTGCCCGCACGTTTTGAAACGGAGATCTGTCCGCAGGATACGCTCTTATCGCATGGAGAGCTACAACGCATCGCCATCGCTCGACTCTTTCTCCGTCAACCAACCATCCTGCTGATTGATGAAGCAACCAGCAAAGTTGATACTACGGTAGATAGTCTGACCCAGCAGGCATTACGTCGCCTGCGCCACGGACGCACCACCATTATCGTCTCTCACCATCAGGGGCTATTGCGTGAAGTAGAGAAGATCGCGGTACTCATGAAAGGACAAATCATAGAACAGGGCACCCATGCCGATTTATGCGCCAGACGAGGGACCTACTGGCACTGGTACAAAAATCCACGTATATCCTTATAAAATATAACTCCCCGGTTGACAATTCCATGCTCGTGTGCCTGAGTATGTAGCAGAAGGAATCGTATACAAACCAGAGGAGGGATCATTTTGGAGAACGTTGAAGCACGATACGAGGAAAATTCCTGGTGGGCACAGGGCGATACACCAGTACGGGATCAGACACGCATCACCTATTTCGCCGATGGACGTGGAGCCTTTCTGGAACAATGCCGTCACTTCTTAGCAGCACGTCAATATATCTATATCGCGAATTGGGGTCTCACACCACAGATGCGACTGGTGCGTGGCACGGACCATGTTGGCGGAACAACAGACAATGAAGCTGACCGTGCTACGATCACGGAGGGGCTGCGTGCGGCTGGCCTACAGGAACAGGATATCGCGTTCTGGTTCCAACATGAACTGACAGTAGAGGCAGTGCTGGGCTATGCTGTACAAAAAGGCGTCGAGGTCAAAGTGCTACTCTGGAAATCACCATCAGCCTTTTCTCATTATGATCCACAGGAGGCACATGACCGCTTGACAGCAGTGGGGGTCACCTGCATTCTTGACGACAGCGCACATGGCATTGTTCACCATCCTGTTGAGTCTCTGCACCAAAAGATGACATCTGTCGATGGTGTCTCATTTGTCGGTGGTCTTGATCCACTGATAGAAAAAGGAGGGGATTTTGATCGTTGGGATACCCCCGATCATCTGTTTGATGAGCCACTCCGCTATACGCCAGAAGGCACTACACCTCATTCCTGGCATGATGTACACGCAATGATTGAAGGGCCAGCAGCAGGCGATGTCGAAGCAAACTTCCGACAGCGCTGGAATGATGTCTCACATCGCCACCATCTACCAGACATTCTGCACGTGCCAGAACGACCACTTCCCCAACCAAGAACAGAACAAGGACTGGGACTGGTCCAGGTTGGACGCACAATCCCCCAACATACCTATCATTTTGAGCCAGAAATCGCCCGGGGCATCGATCAATTCTATGAACATGGCATCCATAATGCGCAACGCTTCGTCTATCTGGAAAATCAATATCTCTGGTTACATGCCTTCTATGGCATCGATCTGCCATTTATGGGACAGGATAGCACAGAAATGGAGCGTATTCTGCACGAAATAGAAGAAGCGTTACACCGAGGGGCATTCATGAGCATCGTCCTGCCAGATCATCCAAACGTCGGTCGCGCATATAGTGATGCGGCCCTGACCAGACTACGAACCGCTGACCCACAGGCCGAAGAAGAGGGTAGATTGCAGGCATTCAC
>Ga0310811_10009820_pt1 | contig 12373 bp, 8 predicted proteins | sample YCmetagenome_FD_207642 | JGI IMG/M metagenome (GOLD analysis project Ga0310811, IMG submission 207642) | Soil microbial communities from experimental microcosm in Duke University, North Carolina, United States - YC | ecosystem: Engineered > Artificial ecosystem > Soil microcosm > Unclassified ... | reverse complement strand
TGGCTGCCGGACGAACGGGCCTTTGACGCAAGCCGCTCCATCATCAAGGAATACACCGGGCTTTTTCTCTACTGGCTGCGGGGGTGGATCTGATGACGGCCCAAGCCGCCATGTCCTGCCGACCGGGTTGCGGCGCCTGCTGCATCGCGCCGTCCATCACCCAGCCGCTGCCGGGTATGCCCGCGGGCAAGCCGGCCGGGATGCGATGCGCGCAACTGATGGACGACATGCGATGCGCGGTGTTCGGAAAGCCGGAACGGCCCGCCTTCTGTGGCGGGCTGCGGCCCGCCGCGGATATGTGCGGCCCGGATCGCGAGCACGCCATCTCCTGGCTGACCCGGTTGGAACGCGCAACGGCACCGTAGGCACCACCGGCAATGGCAATGGGCGCAATACCCCGGCCACCTGTCCGCGAGCCCGTCCTGAAGCCGTTTGACAATGCAGCCAGCGCCCACGCCAGCGATCGTGCTACCAGCGGCGGCGCTTGCGGTCTTCGCTGGAAGTCATGGTTTTGCGCAGAAAGCTGAACAGGCCGGTCGATCCCGCGACCAGCACGCGCGGCAGGCCCATGGGATCGTCCTTGTCATTTGCCAGGCCACGTTTGGTCAGCGTGGCATTGTCATAGCCGGCATCGCGCGCGAAGCCCATGAGCGCTTCGTTGTATTCACCGTAGGGATAGCAGAACGCCGTGACGGCGCCGCCCAGCGCATCTTCCAGTTCGCGGCGCGAAGCCTCCATCTGGCGCCTGGCCTCGTCCGGGCCCAATTGCGGCAAATGCACGTGGTCCAGGGTGTGCGAGCCGACCTCGTTGCCCGCCGCCGCCCATTCGCGCATTTCGGCGACGGTCATCAGGGGCGACGGCGGAACACCCTGCGCATGATCCCAGACGTTGCTGCCGCCGAACTGGTGCGCGACGAAGTAATTGGTGGCGGTGAAGCCGAGTTCGGACAGCACCGGCATCGCGTTGCGATGCACATTGCGGTAGCCGTCATCGAAAGTGATGCCGAACACCTTGCCGGTGCGTTCGCCGCGCAGATACGGCATCAAGTCGCGCATGGACAGTCCCCGGTAGCCGAAGCGGCGCATCCAGGACATCTGCCGGCGAAAAGCGGCCGGGTCCACGGTCAACCCGCGGTAAGGCGTACCGCGCGGCGGCAGTTTTCCGACCTGGTGATACATGAGTATGGGAATAGCCATGGCCGCGATTATAGAATCCGCGCGGCGAGTGGGCCTGGGCGTCGCCAGAGCCGAAAAGCGTAGATCGCGCGGCGTGGCGAAGGCGCGCGGCCCGGCGACCTAGCGAGCGTTCAACGCCGCCCGGTACACGCCGGACGTCGCGTCCACGAATTTGGCCAGATTGAATTCGCGCAGGCTCTTCTCACGAGCGGCCGCCCCCATGGCTCCGATGCGGGCCGGATCGGCCAGCATGCCGCGCAGCACTGTGGCGATTGCCTGCGGATCGCGCACCGGGACGATCCAGCCGTCCTGGCCGTCGATCACGTTTTCCGGCAGGCCGCCAGCATTGGAGACCAGCGCCGGCAGGCCCAGCGACATGACTTCGCGGCAGGCGAAGGACAGCGCCTCGCGGTACGACAGCACGAACCCGACGTCGCAGGCTGCCAGGACGGGACGCACGTCGTCCAGCAGACCGGGAAACACGACCTGATCCTGCACGCCGAACTCCCGCACGCGCGCCATCTTGGTCTCGTCGGGCAGATCGCCGGCGAGCAGCACGCGGAAGCGCTGGCGCTCATGCGGCGCAAGCTGGGCCAGGCCGGCCAGCAGGTCCAGCCAACCCTTGTCGTAATCGGTCCCGCCCGAGCTGCCCAGCAGGATCTTGCCAGGCGCGGTCGGACCGAAATATTTTTCCCGCAGGCCGGGACGCAACGCATCCGACGGCGGCGCGAAGTAGTCGGTGTCGATGCCATGGTGAATCATCGTGATGGGCAGGCGCCCATACGGCGACTGGCGCAGCAAACCCGCCACGAATTCGCTGACGGCGATGACCTGGTCGGTACCGAAGCGGGCCCGCATGCGATGGCCCACGGTGCCCAGCGGCAGATCGTTGTGCTTGGTAAAAACGATGGGCGGCCGCCGCATGCCCAGGGTGGCGAACATCGCCAGCCTATGGTCCGTCGAGCCGTTCACATGGATCAGGTCGAAATTTTCCTGACGGATCAGACGGCGCAGCGCCGCCGATTCGCCGAACAAGGCCGCCGCGCGCGACCGGAAAGCGATGTCGGCGACCCGCACGCCGGGCAGCTCGCCGGCGTAACGGTACAGACGGCTGGCTCCCGGCGTCGCCACCGTGATGGTGTGCGCGTGCCGCAGGCCACGCACCAGGTTCATGATGTATGTGACGTGCCCTCCGCCATTGCGGGGGTGGAAGTTCGTGTAAAGGATTTTCAAGGACGGGGAGCGCGATCGCGGCGCGCGTTTTCGGATAGAAACATCAGCTTGGCATAGCGGAAGAAACTTCCCGCCGCCGCCGTCACGGCCAGTACCAGGCCATGGCGGCCGTCCAGGAAACCGCGGCGTATGAGATAGATACGGACGAAGGTCCAGAATCCGTGCCCCAGGGCGCCGAAAATCCCGCTACGCTTGCCGCGCGCGTGCATCATTGCCGCGGCATCCGAGGAATAGCGATTGACCTTGTTGACCAGCGCGTCCAGGTGCGGGTACGGATAGTGCACGAAATGCCCTTGCAGCCGGCCGGTCGGTCCGGGCCGGGAAGGAATGACTTTTTCATGCACCGCGGCGTCGCTGAAGCGCGCGCTGCCGCGACGGAACAGACGCAACACGTAATCCGGCCACCACCCGCTATGGCGGATGAAACGTCCGCAGAAGTCGGAGAGCCGGGCGATCTCGTAAGCGTCGCATGCCGGCGCGGCGATGGCTTCCTGTATAGCCTTGCCGAGTTCGGGCGTGACGCGCTCGTCGGCGTCGATGGACAGTACCCATTCGCCTTGCGCCAGGTTCAGCGCGCGATTTTTCTGCGGGCCGAAGCCGGGCCAATCATGAGTCTGTTCCACGGTCGCGCCCATGGACCGCGCGAGTTCGATGGTGTTGTCGGTGCTGCCGGAATCGACCACGATGAACTCGTCGGCGAACGCCACGGAATCCAGGCAGGCGACGATATTGGCCGCCTCGTTCTTGGTGATCACGATGACCGACAGTTTCATGCGCGCCCCTTCACGCGGCGCTTCCAGGCCCTCCAGGCGTGATAACGCGGCCCCCAGATGGGATGCCTGCCCAGCCACAGGCGCCGCGCCAGCCAGCGTCCGGGCTCGTCGCGCACCGCCAAGCGGTAGATATGTTCCGGATCGGCCCCGACGGTGTTCTGCCCCAGCGAATCGGTGGTATAGAAATAGCGGAAGCCGGCCTGGCGGCCCGCGTCAAGGTAATCGTCGTCGAAGTATCCCTGAGGCCAGCACAGGTGCGGGCTCTCTTCGCCCAGCCGATCGCGCAGTACGTCGCGTGATTGACGCAGCTCCTGGGCAATAAGGGCGCGCTTCTGGCCCACATCCGTGCCGCAGACTTTGTCCCAGCGCGTATGGCTATGCGTATGGCTATGGAATTCGAAGGTGCCGGCGGCGCGCATGGCTTCGATCTCGCTCCAGCGCGCCATGACCTGGTCCGCGCGTTGCTCCGCGAGCGCGATCCTGCAGGCGGCGTGGTCCGGGGTGGCGGGGGCCCCGGCCTGACCCGCCATGGGCCGCGCCGGGCCGTCGCCTATCCAGCCGGTAACGACGAACATGACGGCATGCATGCCGTAGCGTTGCAGGATGGGATGCGCGTGCACCCAATTGTCCAGGTAGCCGTCATCGAAAGTGATCAGAACGGACTTATCCGGAACGGCTTCGCCCGCCAGGTGGGCGGCAAAGCGGTCCGCGGACAGCGAGGTATAGCCGGACCGCGCCAGTTGCTGGAGCTGGCGTTCGAAGTGCTTCGGCGTGGACGCAATCATGCCGCCCGCCGGGGTAATGTGGTGGTACATCAGCACTGGTACGTTGTGCGCGCCTTTCATCGCCGCCGCTCCGCTAGCCATTTTCGATAGATGAGTTCCGTGCGCTCGGCCAGACGCTGGGGCGAGAACACGCCTTCGTCCCGGATCATGCGCCGGCCCGCTTCGCCCATCCGCGCGCGCAACGCGGGATCGTCGATCAGACGCTGCAGCGCGCCCGTCAAGGCGGCATGGTCCTTGGATGGCACCAGAAACCCGCTGACACCGTCGCGGAACATTTCGGAAACTCCGCCCACGTTGGTGCCGACCACGGGCAGGCCGCTGGCCTGCGCTTCTACATAGACGGTGCCGGACGCTTCCTGCTCGGTGGCAAGCGCGAACAGATCGAAGCCAGCCAGCAGGTTCGGCACGTCGCGGCGCGTACCCATCAGGTGGATGCGCGACTCCAGGCCCAGTTCGGCGATATACGCCTGCACGCGTTCGAAGGTAGGAGAACCGCTGCCGACGAAAACCATGTGCAGGTTGGGACGCGTGGCCATAAGGGGTCGCATGGCATCGATCAGGTCGATATGACCCTTGGCCGGACGCATGACCGCGACGCAGCCCACGACGATATCGGTTTCCGCCAGCCCCAATTCATCGCGCAGGGTGGATTTTTCGATGGGCGGCGGCGGGACGATGGGCGAGTACAGCGTGGCGACGCGTTCGCGCGGAACACCGCGTGTGATCAGGTACTCGCGGACATGGTCGCTGACCGTGGTCACACGGTGCGGCAGTATGGTGTACGACCACATCGACCCGACCTTGCTCGCCAGATGCCGCGTGCGGACGATGAGCGGCGTGCCGGCCATGCGTGCCGCCGGCGCGGCGATGACGGTATCGCGCCGGCTATGGGTATTCAGTACATCGAAGCGGCCTGCGCGCAGGATGCGGCGGATCGCGGCGATGCCCTTGAAGTAGTTCGGCACGCCGTCCATATCGACCTGATGGACGGTGAAGCCTTCATCGCCCAGGCGCTTGACCAATTGCGCGCGCGACTGGCATATGGCTTCCATATGATGGCCACGCTCGCGCATGGCGATCATTTCCTTGAAGATGCGGTGCTCCTGCCCGCCGAAGGCCACCGCGGCTTCGGAATGGACGATGCGTAGGGGTGTCATGAGTAGGAGATCTCCACGCCTTCCGGGCGTGTCCATTCATTGAGCCTGTCGAGCAGCGCGTCGGCCATGCGCACGCGCCAGTCTTCGCCGAGTCGCACCGTGCAGAGGAAATTGTCGCGCGTGTAGATGACCTCTACGGGCGTTCCGGGTATGCCGTTTTCCGGCTCGGCGCGGTAAGGATTGAGCAGCTTGCGCAGATGCTCCGCATCGGCGTTGCCGTTCAGGCGGATGCGCAGCGACCGCGCGCGCGCCTCGCGCGCCAGCTGCAGGTCGAACAGCGATTCGGCGACGATGCGCATGCCGCCGGAATACTCGTCGTTGCTGACCTTGCCGTGGACGATCAGTAATTGGTCCTCGCGCAGTCGGTTGCGGTGCTTTTCGTAAAGTTCGTTGAAGATGGAAATTTCGACCTGCGCGGTGCCGTCGTCCAGCACCGCGAATACCATCTTGCCGCGGCGCGTCATCATCGCGCGCACCCCGGACAGCACGCCGCACATCCATTGCGGTTCGCGCTGCGGCTCGACGCGCGCCAGCGTCATCGGCACGATGCGGCGCACCTCGTCGCGCCAGGCATCGAAAAGATGGCCGCTGAAGTAATAGCCCAGCGCGGATTTTTCTTCCGTCAGGCGAGTGTGCAGGTTCCAGGGCGGTACCTTGGCAAGTTCGCTGGCCACGACTTCGCTGGCATCGTCGTCGCCGAACAGCGAAACCTGATTGGCGCTGCGCGCGGCCTGCTCGGCGGCTTCCATGGCGGTGGGCACGGAAGCCAGCAGCGCCGCGCGGTTGGCTTCGATGCCGTCGAAGGCGCCGGCCTTGATCAGCGCTTCGATGGTGCGGCGGTTCACCGAGTGCTTGTCGACGCGGCGGCAGAAATCGAACAGATCGCGGAAAGGGCCGCCTTCCTGGCGAGCGCGGACGATGTCCTCGACGGCGCCCTGCCCGGTGCCCTTTACGGCGCCCAGGCCATAGCGCATGGTGCGCGGCGGCCGCCCCTTGGCGGTATGCGCGTCGGCCACGGGTTCGAAGCGATAACCCGAAGCGTTGACGTCCGGCGGCAGCACCTCTACACCATTGTCGGTATCGTCCATATCGGACGACAAGGTGGCGGCCAGGAATTCGGCGGGGTGATAGGCCTTGAGCCAGGCGGTCTGGTAGGAGATCAGCGCATAGGCGGCCGAGTGCGACTTGTTGAAGCCATAGCCCGCGAACTTTTCCATCAGGTCGAACAGCTTGACCGCCAGGTTGGGATCGTGGCCCTTGGCCGCCGCGCCCTGCTGGAACAATTCGCGGTGCTTGGCCATTTCCTCGGGCTTTTTCTTGCCCATGGCCCGCCGCAGCAGATCGGCGCCGCCCAGCGAGTAGCCGCCGAAGATCTGCGAGATCAGCATCACCTGTTCCTGGTAGACGATGACCCCGTAGGTGCTCTTGAGCGTGCCTTCCAGATCGGAATGGAAGTAATCGACCGGAGCGCGTCCGTGCTTGCGGTTGACGAAGTCGTCCACCATGCCCGATTCCAGCGGACCGGGACGGTAGAGCGCCAGCACGGCGATGACGTCTTCGAAGGTATTGGGCCGCAGCTTTTTCAGCAGTTCCTTCATGCCACGCGATTCCAGCTGGAATACGGCGGTAGTGTTGGCGTCGGTCAATACCTTGTAGGCCGCCAGATCGTCCAGCGGCACGGCCATGATGTCGAAGTCGCGCTTGTCCTCGTTGAACTGCCGTACATAGCGCACGGCCCAGTCCAGGATGGTCAGGTTGCGCAGGCCCAGGAAGTCGAACTTGACCAGGCCGGCGGCTTCGACATCATCCTTGTCGAACTGCGACACGGCGCTGTTTTCCTGGCCGGGCTGGCAATACAGCGGGCAAAAGTCGGTCAGCTTGCCGGGCGCGATGAGCACGCCGCCAGCGTGCATGCCGATGTTGCGGGTCAGGCCTTCCAGCGGCTGCGCCAGGTCGACCAGGCCACGCACTTCCTCTTCCTGCTCGTAGCGTTCCTTGAAGGCTGGCTCGTCCTTGAGCGTGCGTTCCAGGGTCCAGGGATCAGCCGGATTGAAAGGAATCAGCTTGGACAGGCCGTCGCAGAACATGTACGGCATATCCAGCACGCGGCCGGCGTCGCGCACCACGGCCTTGGCGCCCAGCGTACCGAAAGTAGCGATCTGGCTGACTGCCTCGCGGCCGTACTTTTCCTTGACGTAGTCGATGACCCGTTCGCGGTTGTCCTGGCAGAAATCGATATCGAAGTCGGGCATGGACACCCGCTCCGGATTCAGGAAGCGTTCGAACAGCAGGTCGTAGCGGATGGGATCCAGGTCGGTGATGCCCAACGCGTAGGCCACCAGCGAACCGGCGCCCGACCCCCGGCCCGGTCCCACCGGCACGCCATTGTTCTTGCCCCAGTTGATGAAGTCCTGCACGATCAGGAAGTAGCCCGGAAAGCCCATCTGGATGATGGTCTTGCATTCCCAGCGCAGGCGTTCGAAATAGGCATCGCGCTTGGCGTTGCGTTCGCTCTCGTCGGGAAACAGGAATTCCAGGCGCTTTTCCAGTCCTTGCTCGGACAACTGGACCAGATAGTCGTCCAGCGTGACGCCTTCCGGCGTGGGGAAATTCGGCAGGCGCGGCTTGCCCAGGACCAGGGTCAGGTTGCAGCGGCGGGCGATTTCCACCGTATTGGCCAGCGCGGAGGGCACGTCGGCAAAGCGGCGCGCCATCTCCTGGCTGTCCAGCATGTACTGGTCTTGCGTAAAACGCCTGACGCGGCGCGGATTCGCCAGGATTTCGCCTTCGGAGATGCAGACGCGCGCCTCGTGCGCCTGGAATTCGTGCTTGTCCAGGAATTGCACGGGATGCGTGGCGACCACCGGTAGATCGCACGCGCCGGCCAGACGCAGCGCTGCCTGGACGTAGGCTTCGTCGCCGTCCATGCCGGCGCGCTGCAGTTCTATGTAATAGGCATCGGGAAAAGCGGAGGCCCACTGGCGCGCGAGCGCCTGCGCCTGCGCGGCATTGCCGGTTTCCAGCGCCTGCCCGACATCGCCGGCCCGGCCACCGGACAAGACGATCAAGCCGGTGGATTGCTGCACCCATTCCCGCCGGACTTCGGCACGGCCCTTGTGCTGGTTGGTCAGCCAGGCGCGGGTCAACAGATCGCACAGGTTCAGATAGCCCTGGCGGTCGCGCACCAGCAGCAGCAGGCGGTGCGGCTTCTCGCGATCGTCGTCGTTGGTCAGCCAGACATCGCAGCCGGCCACCGGCTTGATGCCGGCGCCGCGCGCGGCCTTGTAGAACTTGATCAGGCCGAACAGGTTGGACAGGTCCGTCAGGGCGACGGCGGGTTGGCCCAGCTTGGCGGCGCGCTTGATCAGGTCGGAAATACGGACCGTGCCGTCCACCACCGAAAACTCGGAGTGGACACGCAGGTGGACAAAAGGGGACGGGGCTATGGCGGCTTCTTCTGACATGACCGCGATTGTACTCAGCAGAGTGGCCGGCGGGCCGTTCCTGCATCATCCGATGCCCCACCGAAGGGCCGGCTGTGCAAGAATAGGCGATTGATTTGTTCTTGGGCGCGACTCTCGCTATGAAATGGCTGATCCCCGGCCTGTGGCTGGTATCCATCCTGTACGGGCACTATCGCGGCCGCGTGCGGCTGGCCTGGTCACGGGTCTTCCTGGACCATTCGGTCCTGCTAGCCCCGGTAAACGCCTTTATGGTGCTCGCCTCGCGCGTGCCCACCACACCGTATGTATCGACGCGGGAAATTCCGGAACTGCAGGTCCTGCAGGACAACTGGGAAATCATTCGCGACGAAGCGCTGCAGATGGCGGAAATGCGCCGCATCAAGGCCGCGGAGCGCCACGATGACATCGGCTTCAATTCGTTTTTCAAGTACGGCTGGAAGCGCTTCTACCTGAAGTGGTACGACGCCCGCCATCCGTCGGCGGAAGCCCTGTGCCCGCGTACCGTGGCGCTGCTGAAGACCCTGCCCAAGGTCAAGGCCGCCATGTTCGCCGAACTGCCCGACGGCGGGCAATTGAACCCGCACCGCGATCCGTTTTCGGGCTCGCTGCGGTATCACCTGGGCCTGGCTACGCCCAACGACGACCGCTGCTATATCGTGGTGGACGGCGAAAACTACAGCTGGCGCGACGGCCAGGGCGTGGTGTTCGACGAAACCTATATCCACGAGGCCTACAACAAGTCCGGCCAGAACCGCATCATTCTGTTCTGCGACGTCGAGCGGCCGCTGCGTTGGCGCTGGGCGGAAGCCTTCAATGGCTGGTTCGGCAGGGTCGTGATGTCGGCCGCCAGTTCGCCGAACGACGACAACGACCAGACCGGCGCGATCAATCGGCTGACGCATGCGCACTGGCGCGTGGACCAGGCGCGCAAGCGCTTCAAGGCCTGGAACAAGCCGCTGTATAAGGCGGTGAAGTGGAGCCTGTTGGTGCTGTTGGTCGGCACCTTCGTCTGGATCTGAATCCGGACTTCAGCGCCGCATCGATTCCCATGACTTCAGCAGCCGCTTGACCGACACCGGCATGGGCGTGCGCAGCTCCTGCGCGAACAGCGCCACGCGCAACTCTTCCAGCAGCCAGCGAAACTCATCCAGGCGCGCATCGGGCGCCCCCTTAAGGGCGACCCGCGCGCGCTGGTACTGCGTGAGCAACGGCGCCATGTCGGCCATCAGCCGCTGATCGCGGGCCGGGTCGGCGCGCAATTTGTCGATGCGCGCGACCGCCGCTTTCAGGTAGCGCGGAAAATGCGCGAGCTGGGCATAGGGAGAATCGCGCAGGAAGGCCTGCGGCACCAGCGCGCCGGCTTGCTGCTGCAGATCGGCGTAGGCCGCGGGGTGGCCCTTGGCCTGCGGCAGCTTGCGCTGCAAGGCCGACCACTCGGCCAGTATCGCGCCGGCCAGCCGCGCCACTTCCTGCGCCAGCAGGCCCAGCCGCCCCTTGCCGTCCAGGCGGCGCGACTCGAATTCCGCCTGGTTGACGGGCCAGGGCTCGGCCAGGCAGGCCCGTTCCACCGCGCAGTCGATGATCTGGTCGCGCAGGGCTTCCTGCGAGCCCAGCGGCATGAACAGCATGCTCATGCGCGTCAGGTCGGGCAGGTTTTTTTCCAGGAATTTGATCTGCTCGCGCAGGCCCAGCCGGAACAGGCGCAATAGCCCGGCACGGTGGTGCCGGCGCGCGTCGTCGGGGTCGTCGAAGACATCCAGATCGCAGTGCGTGCCGCGGTCGACCAGCGCCGGATAGCCGATGACGGACTGGCCCTTGCGCTTGATCTCCATGATTTCGGGCAGCTCGCCGAAGGACCAGTCGGTCAGTCCATCCTGCGCCAGCGCCTGCGCGACCTGGGTATCGCGCGCCGCCAGTTGCTGGAAATCGGCCTGCGCCTGGCGGCCGAATTCCGCCTTCAGCGATGCCAGGTTGCGGCCCGCCGCCAGCATGCGCCCGTGTTCGTCGACGACGCGGAAATTCATGAACAAATGCGGCGGCAGGGTTTCCAGCTTGAAGTCGCCGGGTGCCGGACGTACCTTGACCTGTTCCCACATATCGGCGGCCAAGGCGTCGAGCAGCCCTTGCTGGGGATCGCCCAGGCGATCGAACCAGCGATCGTAGAAGCCCGCGGCGTAGTCCGGCAGGGGCACGCAGTGGCGGCGGATTTTCTGCGGTAGCGATTTCAGCAGCAGATGGACCTTGTCCTTGAGCATGCCCGGCACGAGCCATTCGCAGCGCTGCGCATCGATCTGGTTCAGCGCGAACAGCGGTACGGACAGCGTCACCCCGTCGCGCGGCGAACCAGGTTCGAAGTGATAGTCCAGCGCCATGACGGCGCCCTGCCATTCCACTTTTTTGGGAAAGACTTCGGTGGTAATGCCCGCGGCCTCGTGGCGCATCAGGGCTTCGCGCGTCAGCAGCAGCGCATCGGCCGCGGTCTTGTCCAGGCCGGCGTACCATTTTTCCAGGGTCGCGGTCTGGCTCATGCCGGCGGGAATCTGCCCGTCGTAGAAAGCCTGGATCAGCGTGTCGTCGACCAGGATATCCGGCCGGCGCGCGCGGTGTTCCAGTTTTTCGATCTCGGCGATCAGGCGGCGGTTCTGCGCCACGAAAGGCAGGCGCGTGTCGATCTCGCCGGGCACCAGCGCGTCGCGTATGAAGATCTCGCGAGCATGGGCGGGATTGATGCGGCCGTAGTACACGCGGCGCCCCACGTAGATGGCCAGGCCATAAAGGGTGGCGCGTTCGTTGGCGACCACCTGCCCGGCCTTTTTTTCCCAACGCGGATCGGACCAATTGCGGCGCAGCACGTGAGCCGCCGCGCGTTCGATCCAGGCGGGTTCGATGCGTGCGATGCAGCGCGCATACAGACGGGTGGTTTCGACCAGTTCGGCGGCGACTATCCAGCGTCCCGCCTTTTTGACCAGGCGCGAGCCAGGATGGATATGGAAGCGGATATCGCGGGCGCCCTGGTAATGGCCGCCGTCGTCGCTCTTGTAGCCGATATTGCCCAACAGGCCGCTCAGGAGCGCCATGTGGATCTGTTCGAAGGTCGCTTCGGCCTGGTTCAGGCGCCAGCCCTGTTCGCCCACGACCGACGCCAGCTGCGTGTGGACGTCGTGCCACTCGCGCAGGCGCAGGGGCGACAGGAAATTCTGCCGCAGCAGGCCGACCAGCTTGCGCTGCGATGCCTTGTGCTGGACCTGTTCGCCATACCAGCGCCACAGCTTCAGGAAGGACAGGAACTCCGACTTGTCGTCGGCGAACTTGGCATGGGCGTTTTCCGCGGCCTCTTTTTCCTGCATCGGCCGGTCGCGCGGATCCTGGATGGACAGGGCCGACGCGATGATCAGCATTTCGGTCAGGCACTGCTGCTCGCGCGCGGCCAGGATCATGCGGGCGATACGAGGATCCAGGGGCAGGCGCGCCAACTCGTGGCCGGTGCGCGTCAGCACGAAGGCCGGACCGGACTGCGTGGCGGCATCGTCCGCCGGCGTCTCGCCTTCGGCCCGCTGCACGGGCTCGATCGCACCCAGTTCCTGCAGCAGATGGTAGCCGTCGGCGATCGCGCGGCCGGGCGGCGCCTCGACAAAGGGGAAATCCTCGATGTCGTCGAGCTTGAGCGACTTCATGCGCAGGATCACGGACGCCAGCGAGGACCGCAGGACCTCCGGATCGGTGAACGGTGCACGCGCGTTGAAATCGGCTTCGTCGTACAAACGGATGCAAAGACCCGGACCGAT
>Ga0310811_10009819_pt1 | contig 12373 bp, 3 predicted proteins | sample YCmetagenome_FD_207642 | JGI IMG/M metagenome (GOLD analysis project Ga0310811, IMG submission 207642) | Soil microbial communities from experimental microcosm in Duke University, North Carolina, United States - YC | ecosystem: Engineered > Artificial ecosystem > Soil microcosm > Unclassified ... | reverse complement strand
AAAATCCTGGTCGCATGAAAACACAATTACGCAGAGTGATCGTCCTGTCGCTGGTCCTCCTGAATGTCGTGATCGTGGAGAACGGGTTCGTCCATGACGAGAGGTGGTATTATCTTTTGCTGGTGGCCGCGCCCGCGCTGATCGTCACTTTTTTATCTTCTTCTCCACGAAGGCGATGAGCATCTCAAATTGCTCCATCCCTACCTCGCGTTCACCGGGGATGTACGAATTTTCAACGGAGTCGCCCAGCTGAGGGAATAAATTTCACCTTTGAAAATGCCTGTCTCGGGCCGGATTTCGTCCATTCAGCGGGATTTCACATTGAGAAGCCCTGGGACCCTCGATACTTTTACAGAAATCTTTAAAAATTTGACCATGAAACAGAGTAAAAGTATCATAGCGAGCACCGTGGTAGCCGGCGCGCTTGCACTACAGGGCAATGCACAGAGCGGTAGTCCGATGAAAGCGGAGTCCAGCGAGACGATCCGGCCTTTTCACGTCAAGGTGTCGGACGCACAGCTGGCGGACTTACGGAGACGCGTACAGGCAACCCAGTGGCCGGAAAAGGAGACGGTGAACGACTATACCCAGGGCGTGAAGCTGGAGACGATGAAGGCGCTTGCGCACTACTGGGCGACAGACTATAACTGGCGTAAGGTGGAAGCCAGACTGAACGCGCTACCGCAGTTCATCACCAATATCGATGGTCTCGACATACACTATATACATGTCCGCTCTAAACACAAGAACGCGATGCCGATCATCATTACGCACGGCTGGCCCGGCTCGATCATCGAGCAGATGAAGGTGATCGGACCGCTGACGGACCCGACGGCCTATGGGGGAACGGAAGACGACGCATTCGACGTGGTGATACCGTCGCTGCCGGGTTATGGCTTCTCGGGCAAGCCGACGACGACAGGATGGGACCCGCAGCGCGTTGCGCGCGCCTGGATCACGCTGATGAAGCGCCTCGGTTATACGAATTATGTGGCCCAGGGCGGTGACTGGGGCGACGCGGTGACCGAGCAGATGGCGCTGATCGCGCCTCCGGGGCTGCTGGGCATACATACCAATATGGCCGCTACGCTGCCGGCGGAAGTTTCGAAGGCGCTGGCGACGGGCGGTTCCGCTCCTGCCGGGCTCTCGACGCCCGAAGAGCAGCACGCCTGGGAGCAGCTGGACTATTTCTGGAAGCACGGTCTGGGTTATGCCAGCGAGATGGCAAACCGTCCCCAGACGCTGTACGGGCTTTCCGACTCTCCCATCGGCCTTGCCGCATGGATGCTCGACCACGACGAAAAAAGTTTCGAGATGATCTCCCGCGTCTTCGACGGACAGACCGAAGGCCTCAGCAAGGACGATATCCTCGACAACGTCACGCTGTACTGGCTGACGAATACGGCGGTCTCTTCGGCCCGTCTGTACTGGGAGAACAAGCTGGCCTTTTTCGATATCAAGGGGATCACTATTCCGGTGGCGGTGAGCGCCTTCCCGGATGAGATCTACCAGGCGCCGCGCACATGGGCGGAGAAGGCTTTCCCGAAGCTGATCCACTATAACAGGCTGGAGAAGGGCGGCCACTTTGCGGCCTGGGAGCAGCCGAAGGTATTTACGGAAGAGATCCGCGAGTCCTTCAAGTCCCTGAGGGGACAGTTGAAGAGCTAGGGTTTTGCGGGGCCCGGTCAGTGAGCGGCCGGGCCTTGTTTTTTGCAGGTTCGTTCAATCTTCCCTTTATGGACCTTACTCCACCGTTGATATTTTCGTGTACCGTCATCCATCGCAACTCCCGGAAGAGGATGATCGGTCTGTCCATCGTCCGCCGCGCGGATGGTTCTCTCGACGTGAGGGTACGCCAGGAGGTCTATGACGGCGCGGGAACGCTGGTTGACGCAGATAGTGCGGAGATTACGGAGGTCAGGGATACGGCGGAGGTCGGGGATACGGCGGAGATCGGGGATGCGGCGGAGGTCGTGGAGATCGAAGGCCGGCCCTGGCACAATATTCTCAGTAGTATGGGAAACAGCCTGAGAAATGGCCACTACGACACCCCCACCGAAGCCACGCCGCGGGCCGGAACCTTTGGAGGCCGAGCCCGGGAAAGTGGAGCCTGGCCCCGGGAAGGTTGAGCCCGATTCTGAGCCCTCGAGACCGACCCCGCCACCGGCCGAGCCCGGACCCACTCCGGACGAGCCCGGACTTACACCGGCCGAGCCCGGACTTACACCGGCCGAGCCCGGACTTACACCGGCCGAGCCCGACCCCGATCTGGCGGAACGCCCCGAAATACCGGGCATGGACCCCGACCACGACCCGGACCTGCCCGAACACCCCGGTCCGCCGCTCAGCGACCCGGAGAGCCCGCACAGGTAGGACCGCTATTTTACTTTCACAAATTCCTTCCCCTTCCACACGATCCTGTCCTTGTCCAGGATCTTCGCATAGTCCCCGTCCAGCCGGAGGTAGCTGATAAAGCCATAGCTCAGCTGCGGCAGGGTGATCTCGAAGACATTGGCCCCCTTGTCCCTCACCATATAGGTATCGGTATTCATTTCCCGGACGACGAGATTTTTGACAAAGATGGAGCCCTGCGGCTGGATCGTCAGACTTATACTGGTGATGCCAGCCTTTTTTGGATTGAAGAACCGGATCCGGTTGCTCCGGACCGGCCGCTGGTTCTCCTTAAAATAGCCGCTGGCCTGGCCGGCGGCTTCGACGGCCGGCGTATAGATGAGGTCGCCGCCTTCGGAATTGTATTTGTGGTACTGGGACTCGATGGGGTTGCGGATGATGAACTCTACCGAGTCGGAGCCCGGATTCGTCCGTTCCGCAACGGTCATCCCGACGAAGATCGGGTTCAGCGAGCGGTCGCTTTTCAGAAGTAAATACCCACCCCTGTCCAGGCTGACCTCCCCGTAAGTCAGCGTGTCGCAGCAGGGTGTCGCGAGGTCACCGCCCTTGCGGGAATCGATATACGTAAATCTTCCGTCGCTGATGACCAGCCTGAGTCTGGCGTCGCCCTTCGAGGCAAATACGCCGCTGACCATTTTATAGTCCTGTGCCAGACACCCGGTCGTGGCCGCAAGACAGAGCACTAAAAGGATGTTTAGTCTTTTCATAGTTTATTTTCCTTTATTAGCCTTTCGCTGTTCGTCCGCCCACTGCTCGTAAGCGTCATGGATGGCCTGATACACGGGCTTGTTGTCGCTGTCGATAATGTTTGCAATATACTTGACATTTACGTCATTGTAGCCGCCATGAAACTGTGGCAGACTCGACGGCTCAAATCCGTACTGGGCCCTGTATCCCGCAATCTCGTCGTCGATGCCCAGGTGCGCGGTCGGCCGCAGCATGCCGTTGTTGTCGAACTGGAGGCCGCCGGCCGAGGCCAGGCTTCTGGCGACGTGTTTGATCTCGTGGATGTGCAGCGCATCGGTCGAACCCTGGATGCTGATGGTACCGTCGTCGGTCCTGAACACGTGGTTCTTCTCGTCGGCATTCCCCACCAGCTGGTACGTGTGGTGCTGGTCGTCCCCGATCGCCTGGATATCGGCGATAGAGCCCTCCAGACTTCCGATCCTCGAATCCACGTCGGCGATCTTCGCCTCGATCTTTGCCCTCTGCTTGTCGGTGAGCGGCTTGTCCTTATTGTCCAGTTTCGCCCGCAGGTCGGCCTTATCCGTATTCAGGTCGGTGATCTTGTCCCGGGCCTGTTTCGTAAGACGGGCGGCGTCTTTCGGATCTTTCCAGATCTTTCCTTCGGGGTCGACAAACCGTACCGGGTTGTTGGCGGTATAGTTGTACGGACTCCATCCGGGCATCTTCTCCGTCATCGGGTCGACGCTCTGCCAGATGCTCGTCCTCGGGTCGTAGTACCGCGCCCCGTAATAGTAGAGGCCCGTCTCCCCGTCCAGCTCCTTACCGTTGAAAAGGTAGGGCGTCCTTTCGGTATTGCTGTGCTCTTCCACAAAGGTTTCGCCGAAGGCAAAATATTCGAGGTGCTGGTATACTTCTCCGGTAGCGTCAGTCACATAGCTGGAGCTTCCCAGATGATCTGCGTGATAAAAGTACAGAAAATCCGACCCGGCCGTGCTGCTGCTGCCGCCTTTCTTGTCGTGCCCATAGGCATAGTGGTTGCCGTTGTTGGACGGATTGGCGTTGTTGGTCTGTACCGCCGCGGGCCGCGAGTCCACGCCCATCTGCGCGGTATCTCCGCCCTGGAGGGCCTGCTGGTCCCGGGCCATGCCCTGCAGCAGCGCCTTCTCTTTCCTGCCCCATGCCACGCCGTTGCCCGCATCAGGAGCCGACACCTGCTGGTCCCATCCGTGCTCCAGTCTGGTCGCGATCCGCTGGGACCCGACGAAGTAGTGGTTGGAGTATTCGCCGCTCTGTACGACCAGATAAGGGTTGACGTAGACGGTAAAGTTGCCCACGCCGCCCGAACTGCTGCTGACGTCCCCGTTGAGGAAGACCGTCTGGCCGGCGCCCTTACCCTTCAGCACCCTCTCCCCTGCCGCGTCGTATACATAGCTGTTGAGCTGCCCGTTGACCGATACGCTCCGCAGGCGGTTGTCCTCGTCCCATACCATCTTCTCCCGCTGGCCCGTCTTGTCGTCGGTCCATCCGGTCTCATTGCCATCGTCGTCGTAGCTGTAGCTCTGCGTACCGATATGGGCCGCCGTGTGCGGCTGCGAGGCGCCATAGGTATACGTCATATCATAGGTCATCTTCTTCTGCGCGATCCATTTGTTGTTGCCGTTGGGACTCTTGTCGTCGGTCTGCGTCTTGCGCGTGATACTGCCGACAGTATTATATTCCATCGTCATGCTATAACGGTCCTGCTCATGCGGTCCCTTGAAGGAGCCCGCGGCCGTGGTCAGCCGGTAGAGGTCGTCGTAGGTATAGGTATACTGCGATGATCCGCCCATCAGGCTGTTGCCCGGCACGGGAGCGCTGTTCACGAGTCCCAGGATATTGTCGACCTTGTCGTAGGTATAGGTATTGTCCATGATCCGCCGCCCGTTGCCGGTAGTAGTCTGCAGGTTCTGCAGGCGCCTGCGGTCGGACTCATAGCTGTAGCTGGTCTGGGTACCGTTGCCGTATCCCATGTATACGCGGGAACCGAACTTGTCCCAGCCGAGCTGCTGTACATAGGCTGTCGGCTGGCCGCCGCGGTCGCCGCTCATCGACAACAGCAGACCCCCAACATTATAGGAATAGCTCACCACTTCGCTGTCGGGGTAGATCAGGGAAGTCAGCCGGTTCCAGGTGTCGTAGTTCCACTGCGTCACATAGGTGCGCTGGCCAAATCCGGGAACGACCATTGTCCGGACGTTCTTCACCAACTCCCCAAGCGGTCCGTAGAAGAACTCCTGCGCGCCGGACGCGTCTTCCTGGACGGTGATCCTGCCTGCCCGGTTGTTGGCCGCGCCGGCCGCGCCATAGGTATTGTGTACGTTGTTCTCCGGATTCTTCGGATAGCTGATATCGGTCATGCGGGTGTAGTCGTAGCTATAGGTAATGGCAGTGCTGTCTTTGTGGAGGTTCGCCGTCACCATCTTTGTCAGATTGCCCGCGAGGTCAAAACTATATTGTGTGGTCCCTTCGTCGGGGTGCATCCTGACCACTCGCCGCCCCAGCATATCGTACTGCGAGGAGGTCACGGCGCCGATATCGTCTGTGGCGGTCAGCAGCTGGTTGATGGCGTCGTAGGTGAAACTGGTCCATACGCCGCCGCTGCCGGTGGTGCGTCTGGTCGCCGTCGTCAGCCCCCGAACGTTGGTGAACTGGTCCGTGATCCTGCCGTTGGCGTCTTCCGTCCGCGTACTCAGCTGGGTTTGCTGCTTGCGGTCGGAGCCAAAGCCATAGGTCTCTGTCGTGACCGAGCCGTCGGGCAGCGTCGTAGTCAGCATCCGGCCGAGTACGTCATAGGTCGAGGTTGTCGGGGATATGTTGTCGAAGCCGGCATTAAAAACGGTATCTGCCCCCTTGTCTTCCGTCACCGGATAGTAAGCCGATGACTCCCGGCCGAGACCGTCAAAGATGATGCGTCCGCTGACGACCATCTGCTCTCTGTCGTCCCTTCCCTTGCCCTGGAAGATGGCGGCGTCCTTTTTGGTCTGGAGCACGCGGCCCAGGCCATCCATAAAGGTCACCGTCTCCATATCGTTGCCCGGATGTGCGGGGTCATAGTGGCCGGTATGCGCCCATGGAACGACCGACGCCGGGTGGTAGTCGAAGCGGATCGTGTAAGGCGCTCCGGAAGCCAGTTCGTAAGGCCCGGTGATCTTTGTCACGCGACCGAGGTCGTCAAGGACATAGTTCATGGTATTGTTGTTGAGGTCCACCGTGCTCAGCGCGCGTCCCCAGCGGTAGTCATAGGTAGCGGTCGAGCTATAGCCATAGCTGTTGGAGGCTTTGACGATATACTGGTGCAGCTGGTCGTCGAATGTATAGCTCAGCTGAAACCGCTGTCCCTTCGCATTGGCGGGACCGGTAGCGCTCGTCCGGTTGCCATAGCCGTCATAGCCCATGTCGTTGACCGCGGTGGTGCCGTCCTGCAGGTATTGTCTGATCTGTGTCACGTCGCCCGTCGTTGTGCTGATGGTGCTCTCGCGCTTGCGGTAGGTGGCGCCCGAGCCCGTGACGAGGATCGTCTTCGGCGAGCTCATGATATATTTGTCGGTCACGCTGTAGTAGGTAACGCTCGCGCTGATGTCGTCGTCCGGTCCGGCGTCGCCGGCGTCGGTATACTGCGTGATATTGCCCCTGGTATCATAGCCATAGGTCATATAGGTGGTCTTGCCGGCCTGGGGCTGGCCCTCGTAGAAATTGCGGTCGGTCCGGCTCAGCGCCACGAAGGCCGCGCCGGCATCGTCCGTCTTGTAGGAATCCGGCAGGACCGATCCCGAGGCAATGTCGTGCAGTTCGTAGGTGTTGATCGTTTCGGTGTATTTCTTTCCGTCGGCGCTCTGCAGCAGCTGCGAGAGCAGGATGCCCTTTGTATAGTAGCTGTTGTTGGCGTAGGTGTTGGTTCCGATGGAATATACGGCATTGCCGTGCGCGGCGTCGTGCGTATAGGTATGGATGGTGGCGAATCCGTAGAACTCGCGCTCGTCGCGGTCAAACTGGCCGCCGGTATAGTCATAGGTCGTCAGCAGCGTATCGGGGCCGTCGCCCTTGCATCCGTCGTAGACCTTTACGGAAGCCAGGGTCCACATGCTGTTGGGCATGGTGTAGGTATTACCCGCGCGCTGGTAGTCGAGGCAGAAGGCGGCGCCCATGGGGCGGTTGACCAGCCGCAGCAGATTCGTACGGCCGATCGTGGACAGGGCAACGGTGAGGTTGTCGTCCTTTGATGAGCTGATATAGTCCGGATAGCCGTCGCCGTTGACGTCCTGCATCTTGATCAGTTCGCGCGCCATGCCGTCGCCGAGGTTGGCGCTGGGGTTGACGGTGAACTTGACGCCGAGTATGGAGAAGCCGATCGTAAAGGCCAGGTTCGCCGACTCGGTCGTGCTGGTATTGTTGTTGATGGCAGCCGCGCCCGTCCACGTGATGACGTCGGGGCTAAAACCATTACCGGTGTTGAGCCGCACCTGCAGAACGGACGTTCCGCCTACGGTCACCAGGTCGGGCAGCCCGTCGCCATTCATGTCCTGCAGCGACTGGTTGTAGGAGTTCTCGCTGCGCGAGAGGCTGACACCGACGTCGATGCTGTTCTGGCCAAAATTATAGCCCAGGCCGGCGCCGCCGCTGAAGGAGTGGCTGGCCCCGCTCTGTATCTGGTCGAAGCCCCAGTCCTCTTCGGGGGCGAAACCATAACCGAGGTTCAGCGCCACGAGGTGGTTGGAGCCGTTGACCCGGTCGGGCAGTCCGTCGCCATTCATATCGAGGTAGCTGAAATTAGATTGGTTCGAGCCGTTGACGATGCCCGCGTTGCCCGTGACGCTGAGTTTTGCGGAACCGGAATTACTCGTTGCGGTACCCGCGTCGACGGTGGTGTTCCCGTCGGGGGTCGTGCGGAATACGGACGTGGGAATATAAGCCGAGCCCGTCAGGGTCACGCCGGTGGTGGTGCTACCGGTCTCCTGGACGGTGCCGTTCGAAACCGTCCGGTTCGACAGACCGCCGCGGGCGTTGGTATACTGGATCAGCTGCTGGCTGACGACGTCGGGATATTTATCGCCGTTCATGTCCATAAAGTCGGTAAGCGATTTCGACTTGCTGGTAGAGAAGCTGCCGCCCACGCCTGCCACGCCGGCGCTCGCGCTGAGCGAATAGGAGGTGGCGGTCACCTTGCTGATCTTGTCGATGCCCGGTGCGCCCGAGCCCGTGCCGGTGTTGATGGTCAGCGGGCTCAGGTCTTTTTGTCCCTGCCGGCTGCTGCTCATGACCGCAGTCTTCACAAACACTTCCTGGTCGTAGCCGCTCCAGCGCTGCTGGCTGCCGTTGGCGTTGAGGATGATGAAACGATCCTGTTTGGGGTCATAGGTCTGCGAAGGCGTAAGATTGCTGCCGTCCTGCTGGGACAGCGAGTTGGCGTCCGACCCGCTCTTCTGCTGGATCTGGTCGCTGGGCTTCAGCAGGCTCTCGTCGATGGGCTGGGTGGCGTAGGACCGGTTGCCATTCCACGCGAACTGTCCCCAGCCCCGGTAGAAGCTGCCGAAGATGATGTCTTCTTCTTTACCGTTCTTTGGCACGGTAGACCAGAGTCCGGCTGTTGTCTGGGCGGTGATGTCCCCGCTGACCGCGGCTGTCGCGCCGGTGATGGCGGCCGCGAGTGCGCCGTTACCAACGTGGTATTCAATATAAATAAGATCGTTGTTGTGGACCTTCACGTTCAGCGCATAGTTACCGGGCTGGATCGCGCCGTTCTGAACGGGCATGGAGACCTCACCGAGCAACAAGCCCGCCTCCTTGACGGAGAAGGTGATGGTGCCGAGGCTGGCCTGGCCGATGGCCTGCAACGCGTTGATCGTGACCTGCGGGGTGACCGTGATCGCGTGCTGCGCCGCGTCGCCGAGTACGATCTTGTAGGGCAGGCTGGGTTGGATGGCGTTGGCGAGTACGGTATACTGACATACCGCCGTCACCTGTATGGGCGTCTGCGAAAGATCGACGCTTGCATCTGATGTGCTGGTGAAGGTCATGGTCGGCTGCCAGCTGGTCGCCGCCCAGTCGATATTGGTGGGCGAGACGACCAGGAAACTATACTGGCTCGTATTGCTTACCGCTATATTATCGAGCGAGATGGTCGTATTGACGGCCTGGTCATGCGGGTAGGTCTGCTGCCAGATGGTGCTGACACCGCCGGCGCCGGTCTGCTGGATCATCAGCGTTACGTCGTCGGTCGTGACGGGTTTTACGAAGGGACCGCCGATATGCACCTGTCCGTTGAGGGGCGGGGTTACCGATTGTGTGCTGCTCAGCAGGTAGTCCTTTGCCGCGTCAAAATGATATTGCGTCTTGCCGTTGGCGTCCGCGGCCTGGAGGTCCTGTCCGGTATAGTCGATGACGGGCGACCAGTTGACCGAGTCGTAGGAGCCGTTGTCGATGGAGCCTACCCGGAAGTAGATGCGGTCGCCTTTCTGGACGGATAGTCCTGTAAGGCCGGTCGGCTGGTGGACGGAATAGTCGTCGGCGCCGATATTCGTGGTCCAGAGTTCTGTTCCTTTGAATTGCACGGCTACGCGTACGCCGTCGGCGGGGGTTGAAGAGCGCTCGGCATCGGTCGAAGCCAGCAGCGCGACGGGAGCCGTAACGTTGATCGTTCCACTATAGGGCGCCTGCCAGATCCGGACGATGTCCTGGAGGGGGTTGTTGTCGATGGCCTGCTGACGGTCGGCCTCCGCCTCGGCCGGATCGATCAGGTTCTGGCTGATCGTCACACCGGCGAAGATGGGACTTGGCGTGCCTGTGCTGGTGGGCGTGAACGTGATTTGACCTGTAGTGGTGTCGATATGGTTAAAATAGACTTGTCCGTCCTTTACGATATCGGGAAGCTGGTCGCCGTTGGCCTCGGTGAAATAAATGGTCGTGGTATTGGTCGTCCAGCTGGCATTGGCTGCGGCCGTGAAAGCGGTGAACGCGACGGCTTCAAGCCCCACCGTATAGCCGGTGGACTTGTCCTTCTGGAAGACGTTGATTCCGCCGATGGGGATCTTGTCGCCAAAACTGGTCCTGCCGCTTGTCCCCGACTGATTGGGTCGGTAGTATAAGGTATTGCCACCCGCGTCGAGGAAGAGCTTGTCGGGAAGACCGTCGCCGTTGATATCGATCATCGTGAGCAGGCCCTTGCTCTGTGACTGCGAATAGCTGAATGCGCCGCCCACGGTATTGAGCTTTGTGCTTACGTCGGCGCCGAGGCCTACCGATACGGTCACGCCTGCGCTGAGGTCGCTGTTCGAGGTGCCGCTGATGGCCGAGGCCTCGTCGGTAAATCCGCTGAGGTGGGTCAGCATATTGCCGTGAATATTATCCGAGCCCATTACCCAGGACTGGGCAGTCGCCAGTGGAACGAGGGCGCCGCCGGATGCGATATCATTGTAGTAGTCGAATGTATGCTGGTTGAAGAAGTTGCCGGATGCGTCGTACTGGCTGATGCCTGCCAGCAGCGTCTTATAAAAGGCTCCCTGCTTATAGTTAAGTTCGTAGTGGCGGATGTCGACGCCGTCGAACTGTACGTCGATGCGGCGCAGCAGGTCGGCGGTGACTTGTTTGAATCCGTTGACGGCGGTGATCGTCACGTCCTTTCTGGTCGTATGACCGTCGACGTCACGGTCGCGGCCGAAGAGAATGGAATAGCGGCCTTCGGTGCCGTTGTAGCCGGTGTAGGTGATCCTGGAAAGGTAGAGCTGGACACCCATGACCTGGCCGCCGGCGATGCCGGGGTCGCTGACGGTTGTATAGAAATAGTGTACGAAATTGCCGTGGAGGTCGAGCACTTCGCGCAGCGCCCAGTGGGCGATATTGCCGGAGGCGTCGGCCAGAGTGCTTGAAGGGTCCAGGCCCGTCGAGGGGTCGCCGCCATAGAAATATCTTACTCCTTCTTTATTGGTCACCTCCCACCAATAGGTCTGGGGGCTGTTGCCGTGCCGGATGATCTTGCTGAACGATCCTTCGATGCGGGGAAAAAATTGTTTCTCGGCGCCGCGGGCAATCAGGTCGCCTCGGTGCGCCACGGGGCTCAGCTGCTCGCCGCTGAGGGTATAGGTCTCTGTCTCCTGCTGCGCGTCGAACCTTGGAACGCCCCAGCGGGTATCGATGCCGACGGAAGAGGTGGAAAGGTCCCAGCCGATGCCGAGCCAGCCGTCGCCGCCGCTGCTGTTGTAGGCGATGGACAGCTGTGGCTGGATACCCTGCCGGCCTGCGGGGATCTCGATCGGATAGCTGAGGGAGGCGTTGCCCATCGGACCTGCCGTGGGTGGCGCGATGAGATTCACAGCCGCACTGGGGTCGGCGGCCTTGATGCCCTTCATCGAATTGGAATTATAGGCTTCGACCTGCGGGGACTCGGGGACCTTGATGATCGCGTTGATCATGTCGGTAAAATGGTGGGTCCGGGCGTAGACCTTGCCGGTCGTGGCCGAGACGCTGTCCAGCGGAAGGGCGATCCAGTGGCCCTGTTTCTCGTCGAAATAATAGGTTCGGATATCCTTGACCGTGTAGCCGTCCGGGATCTTTGTCGCGTCGTAGCCGATGGAGAGGCTGGCGTCCTGGGCGAAGAGCCGGCCGTGCGGAAGAAATCGGTATCCGCCCGCGCCGCTGCTGACGTTGACCATGCCCATGTCCATGGCGGGGAGGTCGACGGGCCGGAGGGCCGTGACGCTGACCGTGGAGGCGCTGCGGAGCGCATTTTTGGGGATAAAGATGGAGGCGTCGCTGACGCCGATGGTGGCGGATTCGGACTTTTGTATCAGTCGCTGGGTATGGGTGACGCCGGTAGATAGTTCCGTGGAGAAATCGGCTGAGTCATTGCCCGTGAAACGGACGATACGCTGTTCTTTTCGTCCACCGGGGTAGCTGACCTCGATGGTTGATGTCCAGTTGCCTGCGGTCCGCTGAACGATCGCTTCGAAGGCGCCTTTCCATGTTCTGGCGGCTTTTCCGTCGACGGTGACCGTGGCCTTGTTGCGGCCTGCGCCGGTGAGAAAGCCTTCGACGTATCCTTTGTCTCCGTAGTAATATGGCGCCGAGGTGACGATCGACTCGTCTTCGGCGGGACCGCCGACCTCGATGGCCAGGTTGCGCACCTTATAGCTATAGGCCGCGGAAGCGGGCAGCGTGAATCGGATGATATTATCGCCCTGTTTGAGCCAGGCGGCGCTGACGCGTTCGCGCTGGCGCTGCCAGCCCTGCCGTTTGCGGACAA
>Ga0310811_10009817_pt1 | contig 12375 bp, 12 predicted proteins | sample YCmetagenome_FD_207642 | JGI IMG/M metagenome (GOLD analysis project Ga0310811, IMG submission 207642) | Soil microbial communities from experimental microcosm in Duke University, North Carolina, United States - YC | ecosystem: Engineered > Artificial ecosystem > Soil microcosm > Unclassified ... | reverse complement strand
GGCGATCCGTCTGTTCGTCCTGGAGCACGCCTGCGCGCGTTGCGCCGAGGCCGAAGGCCGCGTCGTGCCGCAGGAGCGTCCGGCGCTCGCCGCCAACGCATAATCTACAATCTGTGGTTGTACAGCTTCATCGGCTGATAACCAGCAATTTCAACTCCCCGTCCACGTTTCCCCACTAGGGATTGTGTTGGACGGGGAGGAGGAATTATGGGGGTCGGCTTCTCGGCGATGGCCCGGAAAGGGTCGGCCGCGCTGCACGGCGACGCGTCGCCGGGGCGGCCGTCGGCCAATCCGCATCGCCATCCGCTCACCTATCTCCTGATCGGCGCGGCGCTTCTGATCGCCGCCATCGTCGCCGGCTCGGGCTTCCTCGTCGCCAATTTCCGCGAACGCGCGCTGGACGACAGCGAGCGCGAGCTCAAGAACACCTCACTCATCCTGTCCGAGCAACTCGACCGGTCGTTCCAGGCCATCGAGCTGGTGCAGCACAGCGTCATCGACCGCGTCGCCGCCGGCGGCATCGCCACCAGCGCCGACCTCACCGCGCACATGGGCGGCGAAGACGTCCACGCCATGCTTCAGGACAAGACCAGCGGCCTCGCGCAGGTCGACGCCATCGCGCTGGTCAACGCCGACGGACTCGTCGTCAACGTATCGCGCAAGAAATGGCCGCATGGCCTCACGGTCGCCGACCGCGACTATTTCCGTGCCCTCAAGGCCGACCCGCAGCGCGAGCGCTTCGTCAGCATGCCGGTCAGCAACCGGTCCAACGGCGCCTGGACCATCTTTCTTGCGCACCGCCTGACCGGCAAGAACGGCCAGTTCATCGGTATCGTGCTCGGCGCCGTCGAGCTCGACTATTTCGAGCGGCTGTTCGGCGCCATTGCGCTCGGCCGCACCGGCACGGTGTCGCTCTATCGCGACGACGGCACGCTCCTCGTCCGCTATCCGCGCTCGGCCAGCGCCATCGGCCACGTGTTCACGGCGGCGCTGCACGCCCTCGGCGACCACACCGAAGGCTCGGCTCGCGTGTTCGGCAGGATCAACCCGCACCAGCTGGTGATCGCCGCCCATCGCCTCGAGCATTTCCCGCTTTACGTCAGCGCCGCGCGCGAGGTCGATCAGGTGCTGGCGAACTGGTGGGAGCAGACAAAGGTGCTGCTCGGCGCCGGTCTCCTCATCGTGCTCACGATCATCGCCGTCATGCTGCTGGTGGCGCGCCAGCTCAGCCGCAATCACGAATGGTCGAAACGGCGGCTGGCGCTCGAGAAGCACCGCCTGGCCGCCGCCGTCGCCAGCATGCCGCACGGCCTGCTGCTGTTCGACGCCGAAGGGCGGCTGGTCGTCTGCAATCGCAGCTACATGGATATGTACGGCATCGCGGCAGGCGCGGTGTCGCAGGGCGACACGCTCCAGGACGTGCTGCGCGTGCGCAAGGGCACCGGCACGTTCGTCGAGGACGTCGACGAGTATTGCGAGCGGCGATTCACGGAGATCGCCCGTGGCGTCGCCTTCGAGACGATCTATCCGCAGCCGGACGGCCGCGCCATCCGCATCATGAACCATCCGGTCGAGGACGGCGGATGGATCTCACTGCACGAGGACATCACGGCACGGCGCCGGCTCGAGCAGGACCGCGACCGTGACCGCGAGTTCCTTAATTCCATCGTCGACAACGTGCCGACGCCGATCCTGGTGAAGGACGTCCGCGACCGCACCTACGTGCTCGCCAACAAATCCGCGATCGATTACATCGGGCTGCCGCGCGAGGCGGTGATCGGCAAGACCTGCGGCGACCTGTGGCCGGCCGAGGACGCCGCGCGCATCGACCGCCAGGACACGCTGGCGACCCAGGCGGGCGGCTATTTGTTCTCGGACGAGCACGTGCTCAACACGCCGGGCAAGGGTCAGCGCATCGTCACGTCGAAGCGCCTCTTGATGCGCGACGCCGAAGGCGCGCCGCAATACATGCTCACGGTGATCGAGGATATCACCGAGCGCAAGCAGTCGGAAAAGCGCATCGCGCATCTGGCGCACCACGACGCGTTAACGGGCCTGCCCAATCGCGTCCTGTTCCGCGAACAGCTCGAGCAGTCGCTCAAGCGCGTGCGCAGCCACGGCAACCGGCTGGCGCTGCTTTATCTCGACCTCGACCGCTTCAAGGGCGTCAACGACACGCTCGGCCATCCCGTCGGCGACGAACTGCTGAAGGAAGTAGCGCAGCGGCTGCGCGGCTGCGTCGGAGACGCCGATTTCGTGGCGCGGCTCGGCGGCGACGAGTTCGCCATCGTGCGCGACGATTTCGAGACGCCCGACGACATTACCGCGCTCGTGACGCGCATCCTCGTGGCCATGAGCGCGCCCTACGACATCGGCGGCCACAATCTCGTCACCGAGGCGACGATCGGCGTGGCGCTGGCGCCGGAAGACGCCTCCGATCCCGACGAGCTCCTGAAGAACGCCGACCTCGCGATGTACGGCGCCAAGTCCGACGGCCGCGGCACCTATCGCTTCTTCGAGACATCGATGGACGCGCGCATGAAGTCGCGCCGCGCGCTCGAATTCGACCTGCGCGAGGCGATCATGTGCGGCGGCTTCGAGCTGCACTACCAGCCGCTCGTCGCCTTCGCCGACGGCCGCGTCACGGCCTGCGAGGCGTTGCTGCGCTGGCAGCACCGTGCGCGCGGCCTCATCCCGCCGTCCGAGTTCATCCCGATCGCCGAAGAGACGGGTCTCATCACGCCGCTCGGCGAATGGGTGCTGCGCACGGCCTGCGTCGAGGCCGCGAAATGGCCGGAGGAAATCAGGGCCGCAGTCAACGTCTCGCCGGTGCAGTTCAACAATCCAGGGCTGGTGCAGGCCGTGATCGCCGCGCTCGCCGTGTCGGGGCTGGCGCCGCACCGGCTCGAGCTCGAGATCACCGAGGCCGTGCTCATTCGTGACGACGCGGCCGCGCTCGGCCTGCTGCACCAGCTCCGCGCGCTCGGTGTGCGCATCGCGCTCGACGATTTCGGCACCGGCTATTCCTCGTTGAGCTACCTACAGCGCTTCCCGTTCGACAAGATCAAGATCGACCGTTCCTTCGTCAGCGCCATCGGCGACAGCGACTACTCGCGCAATATCGTGCAGGCGATCGTCGACATCGCGACGACGCGGCAGATCACGACCACGGCGGAGGGCGTCGAGACCGAGGAGCAGTCGAAGGCGCTGCGCGCGCTCGGCTGCACCGAGATGCAGGGCTACCTGTTCAGCCCGCCGGTGACGGCCGCCAAGGTCATAAAGTACCTGCCGCGGCCGCGCCGCCGCCGGCTCGCGCGCGCGGGTTGAGTTCGCCCGCAGGCGGTCCTTCAGTTTCTGAAATTGGCGGGGGCCCGGCGGTTTTGCCGCCGAGCCCCCTTATCGTATCAGCCGGCCTGTAAGCCGGGTTCTGTATGGCCCGCGGGCGAACCCGCGAACGTGACGGCCATTCCTCTGGTACGCCGGTTGCCCGGCGCATCAAGCAACCTACCCGGACGGCTGATCCGGACCGATCCGGCCCCGAAGGGCCGCGCCGTCCCTATTCGGTTTTGCTCCCGGTGGGGTTTGCCGTGCCGCTGCCGTCGCCGGCAGCGCGGTGCGCTCTTACCGCACCGTTTCACCCTTGCCGCGGCCAATACGCAACGCGCCGCGGCGGTCTGTTCTCTGTGGCACTGTCCCTGAGGCCGGCGAGATGCCGGCACCCGCCGGACGTTATCCGGCACCGTTGGTCCATGGAGCCCGGACTTTCCTCTCCGGCCGCCTTTCGGCATTGGCGCGGAGCGGCCGTCCGGCCGACTGACGGGGTCAGGAATGGGGACTTCCCGGCTTCAGGTCAAGCCTTTGAGGCCGTTCGGGTAAAAAGAAGCCCGGACCTGCGGGAGGGGGATGCAGGGTCCGGGCGGGGGGAGTGGGAGGTTGAAGGCGGGGCGGATCAGACGCGCGCGGGGCTGCGGCGCAGGTCGGCCAGGAAATGCTTGAGGATCAGGCTGAGGCTGGCGGCGCCGCTGCGGAGCGCCTCGGCGCGTTGCTCGCGTGCGCGCGCGACGGCGGCCTCGATCTCGTCGAGCGTCAAATCGTGGTCTTGCAACATGGCTGTTCTCCCGGGACGCCGGCCTTGAGGCCTTGGGTCATCCCATGCACGAGAAGCATGATATTACATTTACTTATTTATATAATGTGCTATATAATGCATATATTAGTGACGCAAAGGAACGAATATGGACGCCACCTCCGACCTGCGCGTGTTCGTCCGCGTCCTCGATCGCGGCAGTTTCTCGGCCGCCGCCAAGGACTTAAGCCTGACCCCCTCGGCTGTCTCGAAGCTTGTTTCGCGGCTTGAGGACCGGCTCGGCGCCAGGCTGCTCGAACGCAGCACGCGCCGCCTGGCGCTGACGCCGGAGGGCGAGGGGTTCCTGGCGCGCGCGCGCCGCATCGTCGCCGATATCGAGGAGGCGGAGGCCGAGGTCATGCGCGTGCGCGGCGCGCCGCGCGGCAAGCTGCGCATCAACGCCGGCACCGCCTTCGGCCTGCATCAGCTCACACCGGCGCTCGCCGATTTCCTCGCCCGCTATCCCGAGATCGAGATCGACCTGTCGATCACCGATCGCCTGGTCGATCTGATCGAGGAGCAGGCCGACATCGCGGTGCGCTCCGGCCACATTCCGGAAGGCCCGTTCATGCAGCGCAAGATCGCCGAGCTCGAGCGCGTCATCTGTGCCGCGCCGGCTTATCTCAAGCGCCGCGGCACGCCGCATATCGCCGCCGACCTGCGCCAGCACGACTGCATCGTCGTCGCCGGGCCGGGGCTCAATCGCTGGCAGTTCCGCACCCGCGCCGGCATCGATGTCATCGAGATGCGGCCGCGCGTCACCACCGACGACGCGGAGGCGGCGCTGCGGCTGGCCATCGAGGGCGCCGGCATCGTGCGTTTGTCCGAAGTGATTACCGGCGACGCGCTACGCCGCGGCGAATTGGTGCCGTTGCTGACGGACGTGCACCACGTCGAGGCGGTGCCGCTGAACGCGCTCTATCCGCCCGGCCGCAACAGGCTGCCGCGCGTCGCGGTGTTCATCGATTTCCTGATGGAGCGTTTCGCCAAGGCGCCGTGGCGGCTGCGGGACAAATCCGCGGCCGCCACGCGCTGATGGCTATTTGGCGGTGTTGATGCCGGTGGTCGATTTCACCGGCGGGCCGCCGGGCTCATGCGCCATCGACTTGGTGCGGCTCGACACCTCGCCCTTGTGAATCTTGGTGTGGGTTTTGGAGTCGCTCCACGTGCCCTTGTCCTGGGCGCGCGCCTTCGACATGCCGTTCATGTTGTTGGCGTTGCCGTGCAACTTGCTCGAACTCGTGTCGCGGGTGCCGCCCGCGGCCGAGCCACCGGTGCCGAGCGCGGACGAGCCGCCGCTGGTGGCGCCAAGGCCGAGCGTCGATGCCGACGTGCCGCCGGCCGCCGCCGAGCCGCCGGTGCCGCCGCTGGCGGCGCCCGCGGTGCTGCTACCGGCGCCGACGGTCGAGGCGCTCTGCGCCGCCGCCAGCGAAGTCGCGCCGGCGATCAGGACGCCGGCGAGCAGGATCGATTTGATCGTGTTCATGATGCCTCACTTGTTCGGTTGCACGTAGACGGTGCAGTTGCCGTTGGCGGAGGTGACGGTCGTGGTGCGGCCGTCGCTCGAGGTCGAACTCGAGACGCTGGTGCCGACGCCGGCGCCGCTCGACTGCACCGAGACGCCATTGCCGGTGGTGGTCTGCCCGCTGACCTTGCCGTTTCCGGCGGTGATCGAGGTCGACATGCCGCCGGCCGGCGGGTTTTCGCCGGGCTTCAAGTGCACGACCTTGCAGTTGTCGGAATTGGTGACGGTCGTGCTGGCGGCGTAGGCGCCGCTTGCCGCCAGGCTGGTGACCATAAGGACAGCGATCGCTGCGGATCTCATGGCGGGTCTCCTTCGCTTGAAAGGGGAACGCCGCGCGGCATCCGGCATGCGGACGACTCGCGCGGCGCCTCGGTCCTCAACCGGACCTCACTTCACGTCAGTCGTGGTCGCGGTCGTGATCCCGCTTCTTCATGTGCTCGCGGGCTTCGTCACGGCCCTTCTTGCCGTGCTTGCCGGCGTGCTCGTCGGCGGTGTTCAGGCCGTTGGTGCCGGCCGAAGACCCGCCCGTGCCCATCGTCGAAGACGAGGAGCCCTTGCCGGCGGTCGAGCCGCCCGCGCCCATCGTCGAGGACGAGCCCGAGCCGCTCTTGCCGCTGCCGGCCGCGGAGCCGCCGGTGCCGAGCGCGGTGCTGGACGAGCCCTTGCCCGCGGTCGAGCCGCCGGCGCCCAGCGTGGACGCCGAGCCCGAGCCGGAGCCGCTGCCCGCAGCCGAGCCGCCGGTGCCGAGCGAGGTGCTGGCCGAGCCCTTGCCGGCGGTCGCGCCGCCGACGCCGAGCGTCGACGCAGAACCCGAACCCGAGCCGCTGCCGGCCGCCGAGCCGCCGGTGCCGAGCGAGGTGCTCGCCGAGCCGTTGCCGGCCGTGGCGCCGCCGACGCCGAGCGTCGAGGCCGAGCCGGAGCCCGACCCGCCGCCAGCCGCCGAACCGCCGGTGCCGAGCGTGGTGCTCGAGGAGCCGGAGCCCGCGGTCGAGCCGCCGGCGCCGATCGTCGAACTGGACTGCGCGTAGCCCATCGCCGCGGTGCCGAGCAGGATCGTGCCGGCGAGCGCAACGGTGCGAAGTTTCGTGAGTGTCATATGCAAAGCCTCCTTGTGAGCGCGGCGCGTTGACGCCGCGGCGTTCCGAGTTGCCGCATCGGATGGTCATCGGCAGCGCCGCAGGAACTCGAACCGTCCTGCCTCAGCGCCCGATCTCAACGAGAGGAGATTTTGTCCGTTCCCTTGCACAATGCAGGATCGGGGAAATAATTTGCTGTTCCGCAATCACGATGGATTGCATCCGTCATTCTGCTCCTGTTTCGGGAACGAATAGCAACACACGTGACCGCGTTCGCGCGGAGGCACGATGCAAAAGCAAGACGCCGGCCTTGGGGGCCGGCGTCGGGAAAATCCGGGAATGGCTGGCGGCGCTACTGGCGATACTGCTGGATGCGCGTCGTGCGCAGGCCGGCGAGGCCGTGCTGATCGATCGAATACTGCCAGGAGAGGAATTCTTCGACCGTCAGCGTGTAGCGGGCGCAGGCTTCTTCGAGCGAGAGCAGCCCGCCGCGGACGGCGGCAACGACCTCCGCCTTGCGCCGGATGACCCAGCGCTTGGTGGTCGGCGGGGGCAGATCCGCGATGGTCAGCGGACTGCCGTCAGGCCCGATCACATACTTGACCCTCGGGCGGTGGGGTTCGGTCATGGCGTACTCACACTCGACTGACAGGCACTGCGGCAAAAACTACAGGTCCCGGCTTAAAATTTGGCTAAGCGCAATGACCGGAAATGGGCCGTATCGGGCCCGATCCGCTAACGTTTTGGTTACGGTTGGCGCCAGAATGCCGCCCGGCCGGCGCCCGTGCAAGGCGCCCGATAGCCGTTAAGATATGGGTAAAACCCGGCATTTGCGGGGCGCGCGCGGCGCTCCCGCCGTGTCTCAATTCGCGCTGACGATGCGCTTGATTTGATTGAGCGTGTAGTCCTGGCCGTTGATCGACAGCGTCGGCGGGTTCTGGGTGAGATCGGCGGAATCGACCTTGCCCTGCACCTCGGTCGAGATCGCCACCGGCTGGTTGTTGGCGTCGGCCGCGGTCACCGTCAGCGTGTAGGTGCCATCAGGCCACTGCCGGCCGTCATTGCCGAGCCCGTTCCAGATGAACTGCTGGCTGCCGGGGCTGACGGCCACCGAGCCCTTGTAGGCGGTCTGGCCGGAGGCGTCGGCGATGGTCACGGTGGCGGTTGCCGGCTTGCTGACATTGAGGTTCCAGCCGGCGGTGCCGCCCTTGAGCGTCGCGTTCGAGCCGTCGACCGCGACGGTGGTGCCGACATAAGAGAGCAGGGCGGTCGCCTGCGATGACTGCTGCAACGCCACCAGCGTGGTCAGCTGGCTGTTCGACTTCATCTGCTGCTCGACCTGCGCGAACTGCACCAGCTGCTGCGTGAACTGGTTGGTGTCCATCGGACTCATCGGATCCTGGTTCTTCAATTGCGTCGTCAGCAATTGCAGGAAGGTCGTGAAGTTGCTGGCGATCATCGGATCGCTGACGATATTGCCGCTGCCGGCCGAGGCAGTCGCCGCGGTTGCGGCGGTCGAGGCGGGTGTCGAGGTGACGCTCATGGTTGTCCTCAGACGCGGATGTCGATGCCGCCGATGCGGCCGGCATAGCGGACATAGCCGCTTGCCGCCGGATCGATGACCGGAAGGGTGTCGTCGATCGCGACGACCTGCGACGCGTTGCTCCGGCTACCGCTATTCTGTTGCCCGTTGGAGGACTGGTCGCGCAGCGAGAATTGCAATCCGTCGCCGGCGGTCTTCAGGCCGGCGTCCTGCAGCGCGCGCTCGAGCCCGGAGGCGTCGCGGCGCAGCAGATCGAGCGTGTCGGCGCGGTCGGCGATGAGATGCGAGGTGACCTGGCCTTGCCGGTCGACCGAGAGCTTGACCTCGATGCGGCCGAGCTCGGGCGGGTCGAGTCTGATCTCGAAATTGTTCTTGCCGGCGTGGGCCCGCCCGGCGATCTCGACGGCGAGGCCGGCCAGCGGGATGGCCATGGGAAGCGGCGCATTCGGAGCGGCCTGCGGCGCCGCGGCGGTGCCGGCCGACGCGGCGGAGGCCTGCGCGGCGGCGCTCGTGGCGGCCGAGGCGGCGGACGCCTGGGCCGCTGCGCCGCCGTCGATCCCGCCTTGCGGGGCGCCGGCAATATTCGCGGGCGGCGCCAGTGTGGCATCGACCTTGGCGTGATGCGGTTCGGGCTTGCCGGGTGTCTTGTCGGCGGCGGCTTGCTTGGCGTCGGGAGCGGCGGCCGGCGTCGCCGGTGCCTGCGGCTGCGGCGCGGCCAATTGATCGTCCGGCGCCGGCAGCGCCGGCGTGGACGCAGCCGCCTTGCCGTCACTCGCGGCCGGCTTGTCCGATTGCGGCTTGTCCTTGCCGTCGAAGGGCTGGAGCTTCTGCTCGGTCGCCGCGGCGATGAAAGCCGGCTGGGCCGGCGCCTGTCCGGTGGCGGGGACGGTCTCCACCGCGACCGCGGCCGCCTTGCCGGCCGGAGGGGCGGCTACGGGCGTCACGGCTGCTGCGGCCCCGGCGGCGTCGGCGAGGATCGCCGGATCGACGGCAACGGGCGCGGCCGGATCGGTCGCGGCATCGGCTTTCGGGTCCGTCTTGTCCGCGTCCTTTGCCGCAACTGGCTTGGCGCCATCCGCCTGGGCCTCGGCGGCAGCCTTGGCCGCGGCTTCGAGATCGGCGGCGGCCTTCGCATCGGTGGCGGTGTCGCCCGGCTTCGCCGCCGCTGCGGCCTCCTGTTCGCCGGGCTGGGCCGGCGCCTGATCCTTGCCCGCATCCGCCTTCGCCGGCTGCTTCTGGCCGCCGGCCTGGGCGTCCCCTGCGGGGCTGCCCTGGCCCTGCTGCGGCGCGGGGGCGGGAGCGCTGTCGCCGACGAGGCTGTCGAACAGCGAAGGCGTGCCACCGCGGTCCTGCGCCGGCGCGGGGCGCGGGTGGGCCTGCGCATGACCATGCGCGTGGACTTTCGTGGACGGCGACGCGACCTGGGGCACTGCAAGGTCTCCTGGATATCCGCCCTGTGGACTGCAATCGGCAGGCCATCCGCAGGCCCGCCTATTGTTTTTCGTTTTCAACGGCTTAAGTCGGGCCGAGAGCGGCCCTCGCGGCCTCTCCCGGCAGCGCCTGCAGCCCGCGCGGCAGCTTTTGCCGGGGCGCCGGTTCCGCGGCCGGGCTTGCATTGCGCCCACCCCGTCGCACCCTGTAGTAACGAGCAGCCATGCCCAATTCCCTCGATCTCGACCGCCGCCCCGAGGAGACCCGCGTCGTCGTCGCCATGTCCGGCGGCGTCGATTCCTCGGTCACGGCCGCGCTGATGAAGGCCGAGGGCTACGACGTCGTCGGGGTGACGCTGCAGCTCTACGACCACGGCGCCGCGACCCATCGCAAGGGCGCCTGCTGCGCCGGGCAGGATATCTACGACGCGCGCGCGGTGGCCGAGCGCATCGGCATCCCGCATTACGTGCTCGACTACGAGAGCCGCTTCAAGGAAGCGGTCATCGACCGCTTCGCGCAGAGCTATATCCACGGCGAAACGCCGGTGCCCTGCGTCGACTGCAACATGTCGATCAAATTCCACGATCTGCTCAACACCGCGCGCGAACTCGGCGCCGACGTGCTGGCGACCGGGCACTACGTCGCCTCGCGCGCGCTCGCATCCGGCGGGCGCGGGCTCTACCGCGCGCGCGAGGAAGAGCGCGACCAGAGCTATTTCCTGTTCGGCACGACGCGCGAGCAGCTCGACCTGCTGCGCTTCCCGCTCGGCGACCGCGGCAAGGCGGAGACGCGCGAACTGGCGCGCCGCTTCGGGCTCGCGGTGGCCGACAAGCACGACAGCCAGGACATCTGCTTCGTGCCGACCGGGCATTACGCTGAGGTGATCGAGCGGCTCAAGCCCGGCGCTGCGGAAGCCGGCGAGATCGTCGATCTCGACGGCCGCGTGCTCGGCCATCATTCCGGCATCATCCACTTCACCGTCGGCCAGCGTCGTGGCCTCGGCATTTCGGCCGGCGCGCCGCTCTATGTCGTGCGGCTCGACGCCGAGCGGCGCCGTGTCGTCGTCGGCCCGCGCGAGGCTTTGCGCATGAGCCGCATTACCTTGCGCGACGTGAACTGGATCGGCGACGGCGACATCGGCGCGGCGCTCGCCGACGACCGGCGCGAGGTCTACGTCAAGGTGCGCTCGACACGGCCGCCGACGGCGGCGTGGCTGAAGGCGGCCGATGGCGGCTACGAGATCGAGCTCGTCGAAGGCGAGCATGGCGTCTCGCCGGGACAGGCCTGCGTGTTCTACGATGCGCCGACCGGGCAGGCGCGGGTGCTGGGCGGCGGCTTCATCAAGAGTGCGGTGGCGGCAGCCGAGCGTCCGCCGCAGCGCGACGGGATGCTGGCCGCGCTGCGCGGATGACCGGCGGCGGGCCCGGCCACGGGGAACGGGTTTCAGGCGGTTCGCGTATCAATTCGGCGATGGGCGACATCAACAAAGAGAGCGTGGCGCGCGCCTATGCGCGCTGGGCGCCGGTCTACGACGCGGTGTTCGGCAAGGTGTTCGCGCCGGGCCGCGCCGCGGCGATTACCGCGGCCGAGGCGCATTGCGGCCCGCAGGGCGGCCGCATCCTCGAGGTCGGTGTCGGCACCGGCCTGTCGCTGCCGTCCTATTCATCGATCAACCGCATCACCGGCATCGACATTTCAAAACCGATGCTGCGCCAGGCGGCGGAGCGCGTCGCCGCGCACGGCCTGACCAACATCGACGCGCTCGCGGTGATGGACGCCGCCAACCTCGCTTTGCCCGACGCGAGCTTCGACGTCGTGGTGGCGCAATTCGTCATCACCGCGGTGCCGGATCCGGAAGGCACGCTCGACGAGTTCGTGCGCGTGTTGAAGCCGGACGGCGAGATCGTGCTGGTCAACCACATCGGCGCTGAGAGTGGGGCGCGCTGGCTGTTCGAGCAGGGATTTGCGCCGCTGGCGCGCCGGCTCGGCTGGCGGCCGGAATTCCCGTTCGGCCGTCTCACCGACTGGGCGCGGCGGCACGGCCGCGTGCGCCTTATCGAGCGGCGGCCGGTGCAGCCGCTCGGGCATTTCTCCCTGGTCCGTTTCGCCCACGCCGTCTGAGCGGTGGAACCGCCGCTCCGGCCGAGCCGTTGTTCCGGGAACGGAAGACGGGAGGCGCCGATGTCCATCAATATGCCCATCCGCATGCTCGGTCTCGCCATCGTGACGGCGGCGCTGCTGCCGGAACTCGCGGCGGCGCAGTCGCCGCCCAGCAGCAAGACGCCGAACCCGCCGGCGGCGGCGCCGGCACAGTCGCGCGACTGCGCCCCGACGACGCCATCCACCACCGGCCAGGGCGGCGACGCCCATGTCGCCAAGCCCGATGGCAGCGACCTCAGCCAGAAGCTGGCGCAGTCGAACGGCGTCCTGTGCCCGCCCGACGAGGGCGATCCGGCCATGCGGGCGCCGACGCCGCCCGATTCCGGCAGCATGCGGGTGATCCCGCCGCCGGGCACGCCGGGCGGCCCGAACCAGTCGGTGCAGCCGAAATAGGGCCGGGGAGGGCCGGGCGCGGGTTTGCTTGACAGGCTTCGCCGCGGCTCCCTATATCGCGCCAGTCTTTGCGTCCGCCACTCGGAATGGCGGGGTAGCTCAGCTGGTTAGAGCAGCGGAA
>Ga0310811_10009816_pt1 | contig 12375 bp, 7 predicted proteins | sample YCmetagenome_FD_207642 | JGI IMG/M metagenome (GOLD analysis project Ga0310811, IMG submission 207642) | Soil microbial communities from experimental microcosm in Duke University, North Carolina, United States - YC | ecosystem: Engineered > Artificial ecosystem > Soil microcosm > Unclassified ... | reverse complement strand
TATCCATCGGAGACGCCGGCGACAAATACGACTACAGATTCTCCGCCAACACACAGAAAATGTTTGGCGTCATACCCAACAGCGACCTGGGCAGAAACAACTTCACCATCAACTCCACACTCAAGCTCGATCCACGGCTTACCCTGACGGTGAATGCCAACTATGTCCAGACCAGCGCCGGCAACCTGCCTGGCTCAGGCGGCAAACGTTCAACCAGCACCATGCTCCAGTTCATCTGGATGGGCCGCCAGGTAGATATGGACAAGCTCCGCGACCACTACTACAGCACAGGCAGCCCCCTCAACTGGAACAACGCCTACTATAGCAATCCCTTCTTCGTCGCCAACCAGAATACGGTAGGCCAGCGCCGCGACCGCCTCATCGGTAATATCGGCCTGAGCTACAAGATCACCAACGACCTGACGGCAAACATTAAGTCAGCCACCGACTACTATACAGACCGGCGCAAACTGAGGATCGCCTACGGGACCAGCGGAACCCCATACGGCTCCTACGAGGAAGACGCCTATACGGTCAACGAGACCAACACCGAGTTTACCCTCAACTACAACAAAAAACTCAACGGCGACTTTGCCCTCGAACTCCTGGGTGGAACCAACCTGCGGACCAAATCCTTCGAAGAGAACGACCAGAAAGCCCCCCGGCTGGCAGTCGCAAGTCTTTATACGCTGACCAACTCAAGAGACCCGCTCGTCTCATCGAATAACTTCTACAAGCTGAAAACATACAGCGTGTTCGGATCGGCTCAGCTGAGCTATCATAACTACGCCTTCCTGAACTTCACCGCCCGCAACGACTGGGCCTCCACACTGCCCGTCAACAACCTTTCCTATTTCTATCCCTCCATCAGCGGCTCGCTCGTCCTTTCCGACGCATTCGACATCAGAAGCGACGTCCTAAGCTACGCCAAGATAAGAGGCGGATGGTCAAAGGTCGGTGCGGATGCGACACCCTATCAACTGCTGAATACCTATCCTTTTATTACGCCCACCTTTGGCTCGAACCCACAACTGACGGCCGGCGCGCTGGACCTCAATCCAAACCTCAAGCCGGAGACAACCAACTCGTCCGAAGTGGGCGTCGAAGCAGGATTCTTCAACAACAGGGTACGCCTCGATCTCAGCCTCTATCAGAGCAGCAGCTTCAACCAGATCCTGAACGTCGACGTCAGCAACACCACCGGCTATTCACAGAAGCTGGTCAATGCCGGCAGGCTCAACAACAAAGGCCTCGAAGTACAACTGGGCTTTACCCCCGTCAAAACCACCCACTTCAACTGGGATATCGACGCCAACTACGCGATGAATCGCAGCAAGCTGATCTCTCTGGATAACCAGGGCCTGCTCAAGAACTACGTACTGGGCAGCGACGGCTCCATCCAGACGGTGGCTACCGTGGGTCAGGCCTATGGCAGCCTGTTCGGAACAGCCTTCCTCCGCGACGCTCAGGGACAGATCATCGTCAACGACGACGGAACACCCGCGACCAATCCCAACAATAAAGTTCTGGGCAAGTATACACCCGACTGGCTGGGCGGAATCACCAATACGTTCAAATACGACCATATCACCCTCAGCGTCCTCATCGACGGGTCCTTCGGCGGCAGACAGTATTCTTCCACCAATGCCACAGGCGCCTATACCGGCGTCCTGGCCTCTACCCTTCCCGGCAGGGACGCAGCGCACGGCGGCCTCTCTTACTACTACCCGGGCAACGACAATTCTAAGGCGCCCGTCGCGGGATCGGCCGGCCCCGCAGGAGAAAAGGTCTACGACGACGGCATCGTCTTCAAAGGCGTCACTCAGGCGGGTAAAGCCAATCAGGCCATTCTGCCCGCATCACAATACTATAAAACACTGAACAACTTCGACGAAGCATGGATATATAGCTCTTCGTTTATCAAGCTGCGGGAAGTTAAGCTTGGCTACGACCTGCCCTCGAAATGGATGCAGACCATCGGCTTTGTCGGCGCCAACGTCAGCCTGGTAGGACGCAACCTCTGGATCATCCACAAAAATGTTCCCAACGTTGACCCGGAAACTGCCTTCAATACGGGCAATGGACAGGGTCTCGAAGACCTCAGCCTTCCCGGCACACGCAGCTATGGCATCAATGTAAACTTCAAATTCTAATTACGATGAACACAATATATAAGCTTATACTCGGTGGACTGCTGTTGGGCGCCACGTCCTGCAAAAAAGAGCTGGCCGGTATCAACAAGAATCCCAATGCTACCGAGAACCCGCAGCCGGACTATCTGCTCACAGCCGCAGAGAAACTGACCTCCGACGCATACTGGGGCGTGGACAACAACCTCAACTCTTCCCTGCTTTTCATCCAGCACTGGGCAAAGATCCAGTACACAGACCCGGACCGTTATATCTTCAACAATAGCAGCTTTACCACCCTCTGGAAAGCGCTGTACGGACAAAGTATTACCGACCTGAACAAGGTGATCGCCATTGGAACGCAGCAGCAAAACAACAACTACAGGGGAGTGGCGCTGGCCCTGCGGTCCTGGACCTTTCAGATCCTGACCGACGCATATGGCGACATTCCTTACAAACAGGCGGGCAATATCGACAGCTTCCTGACACCGGCCTATGACACCCAGAGAGACGTCTATTTAGGACTGCTGTCCGACCTGAAGACCGCCCAGACCCTGCTTGACCCTTCCGGCTCCGCCATCGCAGGGGACCCTATATACAGCGGTGACATCGTCAAATGGAAGAAATTCGTTAACAGCCTCCGCTTGCGCATCGCCCTTCGCATCGCTGACCAGGAGCCCACGCTCGCAAAGCAGGTCCTAACCGATATCCAGAGCGAGGGCGGCTCCTATTTCACAAGCAACGCAGACCTCGCGGCGCTCATCTACCAGGATTCTCCCAACCAGAACCCGGTCAGCCTCACATTCGATACCAGACAGGACTACCGGATCAGCAAGACCATCGTGGACAGACTCGCCGCACTCAACGACCCGCGCCTGCCCATCTACGCCCAGCCGACGGACGACGCCCCTCATGGCTATGTTGGCGTGCCCAACGGCCTCCTCACCGGAGACGCCAATAACCTCGGCCTCAGCAAAACTTCCCGCCCCGGAGACTATTTCAGAGCGCCCCACGCACCGGCCGTCATCATCAGCTACGCCGAAGTACTGTTCGACCTCTCCGAAGCTGTGTCCCGCGGCTTCACCACGGGCGACGCGGCTGATCTGTACAATAAGGCGGTGCTGGCCAGCCTCGGCCAGTACGGGATCACCGACGCTACCATAACCGGCAACTACCTCAGTCAGGCATCTGTGCAATACGACGCAACGAATTACAAAAAGTCCGTTGGCAACCAAAAATGGATCGCGCTCTTTGGACAAGGTCTGGAAGCCTTTGCCGAATGGAGAAGACTGGACTATCCCCAGCTGACTCCCGCCGTGGCCGGCACTCTCGGAGGAAAGATGCCCTCGAGATTTATTTATCCGGGATCAGAGCAGTCCTTGAATGGTGCCAGCTACCAGAGAGCAGTCGCGGACCAGGGCCCCGACCTCCTGACGACCCGACTATGGTTTGACAAATTTTAAAGCAGTCTTCGCTCCCCAATCTTCAAACCGGACCTCACGTCCGGTTTTTTTTATTCCAAATATATCGGTAGATCAGCACCGCCACCACCAGCAGACTCCCACACGAGATCACCCCACTAATCCGCACGGCGCCGGCAATCCCCGCCGCCCCTCCACCGGCCATAGCGCCAAAAACCGCAACCCCCATCGCACCCGCCGCCTGCCGGGTAGTATTGAGCACCGCGGATGCCGTCCCGCTCCTCGTCTTCTCCACACTCGAAAGTATCCCCGTCGTCATAGCCGGGACGGCCACCCCCATACCCAGCGGGATCACCAAAAACGGAATAAACAACTGCCAGTACGGCGTTCCCGGAGATGCAATAAGCAAACCCGCATATCCGGCCGCAGCAAGGATACTACCCATCAGCAACGGCAGACGGATACCATACTTCGCCGTCAGCCTGCCGCTGACAATATTCGAAATGACAAACCCACCCGTCAGCGGCAAAAAAGAAAGCCCCGCCCTTACAACGTCATAGTGCAGCACATTCTGCAAATAAAGACTTAGCACGAACACGGTACCGTAATAGGCATTATTCACAATCACACCGAACAACAACAACACATTGAACACCGGAGCCCTGAAAAACTCCAAAGGCAGAATAGGGGTCTTTGCCCTCCTTTCAAACCCCAGGAACAATACCATCATGATCACACTGAAAAGAAAGAACGCCAGGACCAGGGAATGCGCGATCTCGCGGGCATGCCACTCGATAATTGCCGTGATAAAAGTGGTAAGCGCAAGCATCCACAGGACCTGCCCCGAAATGTCCAACCCCTCGTGCTGACGATAAATATCAGCCTCCAGCTGGCGATATGAAGAAGCAGTCCGCCCAGTATAGGCCCTGCAGCGATCGAGATACCCCCCGCCATCGTCCAGAGCGCAACAGCCTTCGCCCGCTGCTCCGCCTCGTGTGAAAATGCCTGGTTGAGGATGGACAGCGAGCTGGGGATCATGGTAGCGGCGCCAATCCCCTGCAAAGCCCGGAATGCGATTAGACTTCCTGCACTCCACGCCAGACCGCAGCCCGTAGACGCCAGCCCGAATAACACCAGCCCCAGCTGAAAAACACGCTTCGACCCCAGCCGGTCGCTCATCCCTCCGGCAGACAACATCAGCGCAGCAAACGCGACGGTATAGGCATCCGCTATCCACTGAAGCGAACTGATCTGCACCGAGAACGCCCTGGCGATACTCGGCAACGCAATATTGACAATGGATACATCCAGCTGCGATACCACAAATGCCAGACTGGTAGTCCCTACAATAAATCCGAAAGAAAGGTTTCCGTTTTCCTTGCTATCTGCTAACTTCTTCATTTGTAGCCACAAAATTAGCCCACGGCACGAAATAAAAAATAAATTTGGAAAATGACCGATCGGTCACTTAACTTTGCGTCAGCAATTGCAAAATACCCCGTCCACCTATCCACACGATACCCGATCCACTCCTCCCCCGAAAACGAATATTTTTTTTCTCAATAAATTGACCGATCGGTCATAAAACAAAAATTTATGAAACACTTTCTTCTAGGCGCCCTGCTAACCAGCGCCACCCTCACCTCCCACGCCACCCCCCTCATCCTCTTATCTCCCCTCGGATCCACACTCGACGACTGGGATCCCGCCATTATCGACGGACTGGCTAAAACTTCGACAGTCATCGTATTCGACAACAAGGGCGTAGGCAGCTCCACCGGAAAAACTCCCGCCTCCATCGCAGCCATGGCCCACGACGCCACCTCCTTCATCAAAGCGCTGGGCTACCGGAAAATGGACCTCCTCGGCTTCTCAATGGGCGGCTTCATAGCCCAGGAGATCATCGAGACCGAACCCCAACTGGTAAACCGGCTCATCCTCGTCGGCACGGGTCCCCAGGGCTCCGAAGGACTTTCCGAGATTGGCAGGAAACTCTCATCTGCAGACAGTCTAACCCCCGAAGAACTGTTTCTGGCAGGATTCTTCGCACCCTCTGAACATAGCCGGGAATTGGGCAAACAATCCTTCGCCCGCATCCAGGCCAAAAAAGACGGCCGCAGCCTCCCCTTGTCGAAAGAAAGCTTCGGCGCAGAGTTCACCGCCGTACTCGGCTGGGCTCAACCCGATCCGAAAGGGTTCGAACGAGCCAGATCTGTCACCACCCCCGTTCTCATCTTCGGCGGACAATACGACTTCTTCATCCCCGTCGTGAATCCGGTGAACCTCTACCAGACCCTGCCCAATGCCCGCCTCGTTCTCCTGCCCGACGCAGGCCACGCCTCATTCATCCCGAACTGTTCGTACAGGAATCAACCAACTTCCTCAAAAACTAATTAGATAAACACAAAAAATAACAACAATGGACACGATCACATCAGAAGCCAAAGTATACTATACCGCCCAAACACATACCACCGGCGGCCGCGAAAAGGGAGTATCCCGTAGCTCAGACGGCAACCTTGACATCAGACTATCAACCCCTGGCACCGGCGGCGCCGGCACCAATCCTGAACAATTATTTGCCGCCGGCTGGTCAGCATGCTTCGAAGGCGCCCTCGGCATAGCTGCTTCAAAATCCCGGATCAGCCTGCCCGCCGATACAGCCATCGACGCGGAAGTCGACCTTTGCGCTAACAAAGAAGGCTTCTTCCTCCAGGCCCGGCTCAACATAAACATTCCCGGTATCGACCGCGAACTGGCCCATTCACTAGTGGAAATAGCAAGCACTATCTGCCCTTATTCAAAAGCCATAAAAGGCAATATAAATGTTGAGTATAACCTCATCTGATTTACCCTCTCAAAATAAAAGCCGGACCGAAAGGTCCGGCTTACTTATAAAATTATATCCCCATATCAAATAAATCCCCCAAACCTTCGTTTTCCATTTCTCCTGACTAAAAAACCTATGAACTAAAATTCATAAGGTATGAAAAAGATCCTCTTCCTCTCCTTCCTGTTCCTGGCAGCAGCTACTGTCTCGCATGCACAGGTTAAGATCAACCTTGACGTCATCCTCGGCACCAGGCCCCCGGCTCCCAACGAAGCCCAAATGATGCGCGCAGAAGAATCCCGGCACCCCAATATCACAAAGGCCATGCGCGATATCGAGGCATCCATGAACGCCCTCCACAACGCCCCCGACGATTTCGGCGGCCACAAAGCCCAGGCCGAGGCCGACCTCAAACAAGCGTACATCTCCCTCAGAAAAGCCCTGTACTTCCGGCTCTACGAGGACAGACACTGATATCAAAAAAAAGCCGGACCGCAAGGTCCGGCCCATAATAATCATCCGGCCCCCTGCTAATTATACCCCGGATTCTGCGTCAGTGTATTTTTACCGGCCTTCTGCGTCAGGTCTATCTGCTGTTGCGGGATTGGATAGTGCTCATTCTTTCCCATAGTAAAATGCCCACCCGTCACATCCGTGACCAGCTTCGACTCACTGGCGAAAAATCCGTTCAACGCCGTCGGCGCCAAACCCCAGCGAACAAGATCGAAGAAACGATATCCCTCCATAGCCAATTCCAGCTTTCTCTCAAAATAGATCGCCTTCAGCGCATACGCCTGGCTCACAAAAGCCCCGCCCGGATACGGACTTATCTTGTAATTGGCAGCCAGATCTCCGCTAAAGCCCGCAGAAGGATCACTGTCATCTGTATACTTGTATACCCACCCTTCCGGATGCAGCGCCATCCTGTTACGTACCCGGTTGACATAGTCCTCCGCCTGATCCAGATTGTTCAGCTGCGCTTCCACCTCCGCCGCCATCAGCAGCACATCCGAGAACCGGATGACAAACACATTGATCGAGGATCCCGGCGCCCACTGGCTGTTATCCGCATCCGCTCCCTGTGTCGCACTCCAGTAGACATTCTTCTTCGGCGCATAGGGTCCCGCATAACGCTGGTCACGCACCCAGTCCTGACCAGGATAAACATCCCAGTCCAGATAAGGAATACCCCGGCGGCCAACCGTCCAGTCCAGCCGCGGATCGATAAAACCTCCATCCGGCGTAAAGGCATCAGAGGAAAGCAACCCCTCATCGCTCTTTATCGGATGTGTATTGTAGTCGTCGAGATAAGGCAGGCCATTGGCATCCGTTCTGAAAGAATTCACCAGGTCAAAACTGGGCTGGAAGAACCCGCAACAGGGAAAAGGCGTGGTCGCCCCATAAGGGAAATTGAGCGCATCCCCCTGATTACCGTTCGCGATAGTCCCATCCGCGATATTGGCGGCCATCTCGATAACAAAGACAGCCTCCGGATTATTGGCCTCAAAAGCCGGCATATAATTGTGCTCGAAGTCGTCGTTCAGACCATAGGCAAGACCATTCGGCGTCTTTCCCGAATTGATGACCGCCGTGAACAGCGGTTCAGCATCGGTATACTTCTTCTCATACAAAAAGATCTTGCCGAGATACGCCCCCGCCGCCCATTTATTAGCCCTGCCGATATCGCCCTGCGACTCCGGCAGACTGTCGTAGGCATACTTCATATCGGCCTCGACCTTCGGCCAGATATCCACGGTATTTGTCGGGGTATAGTCGGTCGTAGTCTCGTCGATCCAGGGGACTTTGTCGAACACCCTCTTCAGATCGAAATAATAATGCGCACGGAGAAAACGCGCCTGCGCCTTGATATTCACACCGTCATCATGCGGTATATCCGTAGCCAGCGCAAGATATTTAAGTACATTGTTGCACCGGTTGATACCTTCGTATACCGCTACCCACTTGTCGTTGAGAATACTGTTGCTGGGGTCTACCGTAAAAGTGACCAGCGGCATGAATACGATCTGATCTGTACCATCGCTACCCTTATGTGCGTCCCCACCCGCTACACTCCCCATCAGCCAGTTACTGGGAGAAACACCCCACGCATTGCCGCCCCCAAGGCTAACCATATCCCCGGTTCCCACCGTATCCTGTCCGTCCAGCGCCGCATAGGCGCCGACCAGCAAATTGGTCACCCCGGCCTTCGTAGCAAGATCACCGGGCTGCAGAGAGCCCTGCGGCGTCCGCTGAAGAAAACTCTTTTTACAGCCGAACAACATTCCCATCAACGCTATATAGATGATTACTTTGATTTTCATGACTGATCGATTTAAAATTTAAGACTTACGCCAACAAGATACTGCCTGCTGTTAGGATAGGACCCTTCATCGATGCCGAACTCCGTTACACCCTTGCCGGTGATCTCGGGATCCAGACCCGAATACTTCGTGATGGTGAAAAGATTCGTGACCTGCACATAAAAACGCAGACTCTGCACTCCCGCCTTCCTGATCAGGTCTTTGGGGAGACTATAGCCAAGCATCGCATTCTTCGCCCGGAAATACGACCCGCTCTCGATATAGTAACTGTTGGGAGCCCCATTGGTACTGGCATAACCGGCATTCTCCTGGATCGGCGCTTTGGCATTCATATGACTGGACGTCCAGCTGTCATACAGCGCGGTATGACTCTTCCCGCCACCGAATGAAGGATAGAAATCCGTCCACCACCTCACCTGATTCCAGATCTGGTTGCCCGATACCCCATAGAAAAAGATGGAGAGATCGAAATTCTTATACGCCGCTCCTAAATTGATACCGTAGTTGAAACTCGGATTGGGATTGCCAAGGAAGGTCCGGTCCGCATCCGTGATCTGACCATCCCCGTCGACATCCGCATACCTGAAACGGCCGACGCCCTCATCCGTCTGATATATCGCCGTAGGATCACTCTTCGACTGCTGCGCAGCAGCATCCGCCTTCGCGATATCATCCGCAGTATTCCAGAAACCGGTGATCTTATACCCGTAAAACGAACCGACCGGATGACCTACCTGATTCCGAATGAACTTCTGACCGAAATTTCTTCCATCCCCCGACAGGAAATAATTGGTGCTCTGCGTGACCTTCGTAACCTTGTTATTGGACGAAGTAAAGGTCAGCGTAGTGCTTAGCCGCAGGTCCTTGCCGATAGTCTTCCTGCCGCTGATCGAAAAGTCTATACCATGATTCCTCATAGCAGCCACATTCTGATAGGGAACGGTCCCCGATCCATAAGTCCCGGGCAGCGTCGGATTGTACAAAAGATCACGGATGGCTTTGATATAATAATCCGCAGTGACATCGATCGCGCCCTTGAAAAGCGACGCGTCAAATCCGATATTCGTATTGACGTCGCTCTCCCACTTAGCATCCGGATTCCCGATCTGACCGGTCGCAAAACCTTCTACCACCGAGTTATTGGTGCCTCCGATATCATAATAGGAATTAGCCTTGCTTCCCCTGAACGTATAGTAGGCATTGTCCGCACCCAGGTTTATCTGATTCCCCATGATACCCCATCCGCCACGGATCTTCAGATCTGTCAGCCAGGAAATATCATCCATGAATTTTTCCTGCGAAATTCTCCACGCCGCCGAAAAGGCGGGAAAGACGCCATAAGGATGGTTCATGAACTTCGAGGAGCCATCCCGCCTGACCGTCGCGCTGACAAGGTATTTATCCTTATACCCATAGTCCACACGGCCGAACTGCGACCAAAGCCCGTAGCCAAGGCGGCTGCTGCTGGCCGTAATGCTGCCCGAAGCATCCGACAGCGTAACATAATTGGGATCGAAAGAAAAATAGCCAAACCCGGTAGCGCCAAGTCGCTGCGACTCTTCGTCATAGCTTTCCACACCACCCAGCACCTTGATATCATGGTCGCCGGCAAGGACGGTATGATAGGTCAGCGTATTGCTCCAGGTCCAGTCGTACCCGGAATAGGAAGCCTCTGAATAAGAGTTCGTCAGCGTGTTCTCCTTATTCTCATAAGTGGGATAGGAAAAAGAATGGGAATATCCGCTGTAGTCCTCGCCGCCGAAAGAAGTCCTGAGGGTAAAATGCTTCAGGACGTCGACCTCCGCATAAACATTACCGAACAGACGCCGGTCAAGACTCCTGTCATTGGACGTACGCTCCTGTGTCGCCACCGGATTGGGTGAGTCTCCAAGATCGGCTCCAGAACTGGTGCCGCCATAATTTCCCCTGATATCGCGTACAGGAATGATCGGCTGATCCCGGAACGAATAGGCAATAGCCCCGTAGGCCTGAAGTGGCTCGACCTTGGGGTTCCGCGAAATGCTGTAAGATATATTCTCACCTACACGGATGTCTTTGGTAATATTATAGCCGGTATTCGACCGGATAACATATTTCCTGAGATAAGTATTGATGATCGCCCCCTGCTGGTTGAAATAATTTATCGAGAAAAGATACCGGGCGTTGTCCGTTGCCCCGCTGACACTCAGATTCTGATTGGTCATCGGCGCGCTGCGCGTGATCTCCCTGAACCAGTCGGTCCCCGCCTTATTGGCCTTAGTTATCTGATAGAAATTATTCGGATCGTTGGGATTGGTATAGTTGGGATTGACAAAATACAGGGAAGGATCGACCGACGCATCGCCTTCATGAGCCCCGGCAGGACTGATATAGTCCGGCAGCACCGGATCAGGGCCGCCCCCATACAGAACATCGGCAGCAGAAGGAGACACCGGCGTACCCGAATTGTCCAGCGCTTCGAACTTCAGTTTAGCCATATCCAGCGGACTCAGCGTATGCCAGACATTATTCCGCGCAACGGTCTGAAATCCGGTATAGGAATCATAGGAAACCACCGGCTTGCCATTCTTCCCCTTCTTAGTCGTCAGGATGATAACTCCGTTCGCCGCCCTCGATCCGTAAATAGACGCCGAACCCGCATCCTTGAGTATTTGCACCGAAGCGATGTCATTGGGATTGAGATCGGAGATATTCAGGGTCGGAACCCCGTCCACCACGAACAATGGAGTGTTATCCCCAAAAGTATTGATACCCCGTATCCGCACCTGCGGCTGCTCACCCGGCTGCCCGCTGCCGATGATCGTCACCCCCGGCGCCTGCCCCTGCAGCTGGCTGGTTATCTGATTGGTCGGCTGTTTGTTCATATCATCCACATTCACCACAGACACCGCACCCGTAAGGTCCTTCTTCTTCATAGACCCATAGCCCACCGCCACAACCTCCACATCACTCAGCTGCTTGTTTGCCAGCGTTAGGGAAAAACTATAGGTGCTCTTCCCCCTCAGTATCGTAATCTTTTCGGTATTATAGCCGATATAGGATATCAGGAGAATATCTCCGGGTGACGCGCTGATGCTGAACTTTCCATCGGCATCCGTCTCGGTCCCGCCGCTCTTGCCCTCGATACGGACACTGGCCTTGTTTACAGGCTGCCCGGTCTCGTCGATAACCCGGCCCGTGATCGTTTCAAAGGCGGGACTGACAACCTCTTCCACCTCTGCCTTCCTGACTACGATACTCTTATCGACAATGGAAAAGCTCAGCGAACGCCCCCGAAAACAGATATCCAGCACCTCCTGCAGCGGCACGTCCCGGACAAAAAGACTCACCTTATCCCCCGGTGAGACCCACTCACTGCGATAAAAGAAATTGTATCCGGTCTGGTAATGGATCTCCCGGAAAACTTTCTCCAGCGGAATATTTCTGCCGGAAAGAGTCACTGTCTGCGCGACACCCGAAGCGCTCGCCTGGGTCATGAACGCCAATAGCAGAATAGAGGTAATTCGCATGTAAAGGAAGATCTTTTTCAGCACAAAGCTCCGCCTCAGCGAAACTTTGCAATCAGCAGTTAATTGCATAGTTTTGTTCACTTTGGGTCCGCCCGGATGACCCCGGTCAGACGGGTTGAGAAATAAAAACAGTCTTTCCCAGACTTTTATTCAGCAAGACCCATA
>Ga0310811_10009815_pt1 | contig 12376 bp, 9 predicted proteins | sample YCmetagenome_FD_207642 | JGI IMG/M metagenome (GOLD analysis project Ga0310811, IMG submission 207642) | Soil microbial communities from experimental microcosm in Duke University, North Carolina, United States - YC | ecosystem: Engineered > Artificial ecosystem > Soil microcosm > Unclassified ... | reverse complement strand
ATACTAATTGCCCGTACGGCTTGATCCTATAACCGGAGCGTTTTATGCTCAGGTTTGATTCTCGCAGTGCCACGCAATCACCACCCCATTTCATTACACCGAGCTCACCGCTCGATACTTCTTCCCAGATTGGCTGTAGCGCCCACCCGCGACACAGCAACAAGTCATGCCTGATGATCATAGCGAGTTGGTACCACCCCTTCCCATCCCGAACAGGACCGTGAAACGACTCCACGCCGATGATAGTGCGGATTGCCCGTGTGAAAGTAGGTAATCGTCAGGCTCCTCCCTCTCCAAACCCCCGACAGCCAGCGCGCTCTCGGGGGTTTGTGTTTTGCAACAACGAAATAGCCGCATCCTCGGCTCCTTGGCTGAGCCAACGGGCGTCCGTCAAGAACGTCTCGAGCGAGTGACAGCGCACACGTCTGCACGCCGACACACCTAAGCCCACATCTAAGCCAATGCCCCGCCCATCGACAGCGATCGGAGCATTGACCTCATCGCGCGATCAGCGCCCGAGCCCCTCGGCCAAGTACCGCTGCGCGAGCCGAACCCAATACGTCGTCCCCACCGGCAGCAGCTCGTCGTTGAAGTCGTAGCTGGCGTTGTGGAGCATGCACGGCCCGGCGCCATGACCGGCATCGCGGTGGCCTCCGTCGCCATTGCCCAAAAACGCATAGCAGCCGGGCTTCGCCTGCAGCATGAATGCGAAATCCTCCGCACCCATCGTCGGTTCCGTATGGGCCTCGACGTTGTCCGCGCCGACGATCTCGCGCATGACCTCTACCGCAAAGCGCGTTTCCTCCGGGCTGTTGACCGTCGGCGGGTAATTGCGGTTGAACGTGACGGTGGCCGAGCAATCGAATGCCAGTGCTGTGGCCTCGGCAATCTTGGCCATCTTCGACTCAATGAGATCGAGCGTTTCGGTCGCAAACGTGCGGACAGTGCCGGCGAGCCACGCATCGTTCGGGATGACGTTCACCGCATCGCCCGCATGGATCTGCGTGATGGACAGCACAGCCGTGTCGATCGGTTTCTTGTTTCGCGTAATGATGCTCTGCAATGCGTTGCCGATTTGCATGGCGGCGAAAACGGGATCGCGCCCGTTATGCGGCATCGCCGCATGAGCGCCGACCCCCTTCACGTCGATACGGAATTCGTTGCTCGACGCCATGATCGGCCCTTCGGTCACGCCGAAGGTTCCAGCCGGCATGCCGGGCCAGTTGTGCACGCCAAAAACGGCATCGACGGGAAATTGCGTAAACAGCCCATCCTCGATCATGGCGCGGGCGCCGGCGCCGCCTTCCTCGGCAGGCTGAAAGATGAAGACGATCGTGCCGTCGAACTCGCCATGCATTGCCAGATGACGCGCGGCCCCGAGCAGCATGGCCGTGTGGCCGTCGTGCCCGCAGGCGTGCATTTTCCCCGCGGCCTGGGAGCGGTGCTCGAACGAGTTGAGTTCCTGAATCGGCAGGGCGTCCATGTCAGCCCGCAGCCCGATCGAGCGCTTGCCGCTGCCACGCTGAAGCACCCCCACAACCCCTGTCTTGCCGAGGCCTCGGTGGACGCGCAGTCCCCATTTTTCGAGACACTGAGCAACAAGATCCGCCGTTCGAACCTCTTCGTATCGCAGTTCGGGATGGGCGTGGATGCTTCGTCGGAGCGATTGGATTTCGTCTCGCGCGGCCAAGACTTCAGGAATGAGTTTCATGATGCGTTCGACCGTTGGATGTAGTTCGGGAATATAGGACTGCCATCGAACGAACCATTCTACGCCGAACCGTTCGACGCCAATTTGGTGCGCCTCCTGACGGAAACGTAAGCAGAAGGAATAGAATTATCGGCCTGCCCTTGGCCTCACCGCTTCTCACGGACTGCACCCATGAATGCGCCTTTAGAATTTGCCCGAGCAGTTTGCCCCCACGATTGCCCTGATACCTGCGCGCTGCGCGTCACCGTGGCTGACGGCCGCGCAATCAAGGTGGTGGGGGACCCCGATCACGTGCCCACTCAGGGGGTGCTCTGTACGAAAGTGAGCCGCTACCCTGAGCGCGTCCACCACCCGGACCGGCTGACGATGCCCCTTAAGCGCGTCGGCCGAAAGGGCGAAGGCCGCTTCGAGCCGATCGGGTGGGACGAGGCGTTCACGCTGGCCGCGCAGCGACTCACCGAAATCGCGAGGCGCGAGCCCCAAGCAATTCTGCCGTACAGCTATGCCGGGACCATGGGCCTCGTGCAAGGCGAAAGCATTGCGCAGCGCTTCTTCCACAAGCTTGGGGCGTCGCGGCTCGACCGCACGATTTGCTCGGCTGCCGGCATGGCTGGACTGAAATACACCTACGGCGGTGCGCTCGGCATGCACCTCGAATTCTTCGAGGAGAGCGAACTCATATTGATTTGGGGCTCCAACCCGATTGCCTCGAGCCTGCATTTTTGGACGCGTGCGCAAGAAGCGAAACGGCGCGGTGCGCGACTCGTCGCCATCGATCCCTACCGCTCGCTCACCGCTGAGAAGTGTCACCAGCATATTGCGCTTCGTCCCGGTACGGACGGCGCGTTCGCACTTGGCATGATCCACGTTCTCGTCGCCGAAGACCTGATCGACCACGCCTACGTCCAAGCGCATACGGTCGGTTTCGAGGCGCTGAAAGCCCGTGCGTCGGCCTACACGCCGGCTCGCGTCGCGCAGATTTGCGGTGTGGCCGAACAAGAGGTCGTGGAATTGGCCCGCCTCTACGGCAAGACACGCAAAGCGGCGATCCGTCTCAATTACGGCATGCAGCGCGTGCGGGGCGGGGGCAACGCCACCCGTGCGATCGCTTGTTTGCCTTCGCTGACAGGCGCTTGGCGCGACCGCGCGGGCGGGCTGTTGCTGTCGTCCTCCGGCTGGACGCCGTTCGACCCCACGGCGCTGCAGCGTCCCGATCTGATGCCCGGATGGCCGACCGACTTGCCGCGGGTGATCAATATGAACGCGATCGGCGACGCGCTACTGCACCCGGGCGATCACGCATTCGGGCCCAAGATCGAGGCCGTTGTCGTGTATAACTCGAACCCCGTCGCCGTCGCCCCGGATTCCCCGCGCGTCGCGGCTGGTTTCGCGCGCGAAGATCTTTTCACGATCGTTCTGGAGCATTTTCAGACGGACACGGCCGACTACGCCGATCTCGTCCTACCCGCCACGACGCAACTCGAGCATTTCGACCTTCACCGCTCGTACGGTCATACCTATGTGATGGTCAATCAGCCCGCTATCGAGCCCGTTGGTCAAGCGCGGCCGAACACGGAGATATTCCGCGGCTTGGGGCGCCGGATGGGGCTGGACGAGCCGGCCCTGTTCGAAAGCGACGAGGCCATCGGGCAAAGCGCGCTGCGCTGGGAAGACCCGGCGCTCGAAGGCGTCGACTGGGTGAAGTTGAACGAAATCGGCTGGGCGAAGATGAAGCTGCCCGACGCGCCTTTTGCCGAAGGCGGGTTCCGCACGCCCTCGGGCAAGTGCGAATTCGCCAGCTCCCTGCTCGAGCGCGAAGGCGTCGACCCGCTTCCCGATTATTTGCCGCCTTACGAATCGGCCGATGGTTCGCCCGAACTCGCTGCGCGTTTCCCGCTCGCGATGATTTCGCCGCCGGCGCGCCACTTTCTGAATAGCTCGTTCGTGAATATCGACAGCCTGCGGGAGAGCGAGCGCGAGCCGCACCTCGATATTCATCCGACGGATGCGGGCGAACGCGGCATCGTCGACGGTGAGATGGTTCGCATCCGGAACGAGCGCGGCGCGTTCGTCGCGCGGGCTCGCGTCACAGACCGCGCACGCGAGGGGCTTGTCGTCGGCCTGTCGATCTGGTGGAAGAAGCTGGCGCCGGACGGGCGGAACGCCAACGAAGTGACGAGCCAAGCGGTGACGGACCTCGGCGGCTCAGCGACCTTCTACGATTGTCTCGTCGAAGTGGAGCGAATCGACGTTTGAATGTGGCGCAAGCGGTTTTCCGAAAGTTCGAATTCGGTTTCTAATTCGGTTGTTTCGAGAGAGGCGACCGGCTAGGATGCGCTGTTTCGCACGACCATTCGAAAAGTAAAGGGAGACGCCACATGGAAAAGATCTGGTTGAAGTCGTACCCGCCCGGCGTCCCCGCCGAGATCGACGCGTCGGCGTACGCGTCGGTCGGCGAGTTGCTCGAACATAGCTTCCGTCAGTACCGCGAGTCGCGCGCCTTCGTCTGCATGGGCAAGTCGATCACCTACGGCGAGCTCGACGACCTGTCGCGCAAAGTCGCCGCATGGTTTCAATCGAAGGGGCTCGCCCGCGGCGCGCGCATCGCGATCATGATGCCCAACGTGCTGCAATATCCGGTCGTACTCGCAGCCGTCCTGCGCGCAGGCTACGTCGTCGTCAACGTCAACCCGCTGTATACGCCGCGCGAGCTCGAACATCAGCTCAAGGACAGCGGAGCGGAGGCCATCGTTCTGCTCGAGAACTTCGCCGTGACGCTGCAAGCCGTCGTGCGCAATACGGCGATCAAGCACGTCGTCGTGGCGTCCATGGGCGATCTCATGGGGGCGAAGGGCCTCATCGTCAACTTCGTCGTGCGACGGGTGAAGAAGATGGTGCCGGCCTGGAGCCTGCCCGGTCACGTGAAGTTCAACGATATGGTCGCGCAGGGCGCTCGGCTCCCGTTCGCGGCAGCCAAGCTCACGCAGCAGGACATCGCTTTCCTGCAGTACACGGGCGGTACGACGGGGGTGGCGAAAGGCGCGACGCTTACGCACGGCAACATCGTCGCGAACGTTCTGCAATCGGCGGCTTGGCACGAACCGGCCCACACGCTGCACCCGGAGGTTACACAAATCACCAACGTCATCGCGCTGCCGCTGTATCACATCTACGCGTTGACGGTCTGCGCGCTGCTGACGGTCCGCACGGGCGGACTGGGCATCTTGATCCCCAACCCGCGCGATATCGGCGGCATGATCAAGCAGTTGCAGGGCTTCGCCATCAATACGTTCCCCGCGGTCAACACGCTCTACAACGCGATGCTCAATCACCCCGACTTCGGCAAGCTCGATTTTTCGAAGCTGATGGTCGCCAACGCCGGCGGCATGGCGCTGCAGGAGGCGGTCGCCAAACGCTGGTACGAGCGTACGGGTGTGCCGGTGATCGAAGGGTACGGCTTGTCGGAAACGTCGCCCAGCGCCTCCTGCAATCCCGTTACGGCTACTGAATTCAGCGGCACGATCGGCCTGCCGATCCCGTCGACCGAGCTTTCGATCCGCGACGACGACGGCAATGAGGTGCCGATGGGCCAACCGGGGGAAATATGCATTCGCGGGCCGCAAGTGATGGCGGGCTATTGGAATCGGCCCGATGAAACCGCGAAGGTCATGACCGCCGACGGCTTCTTCAAGACGGGCGACATCGGCATCATGGACGAGCGAGGCTTTTTCAAGATCATCGATCGCAAGAAGGACATGATTCTCGTCTCGGGTTTCAATGTCTATCCGAACGAGATCGAAGACGTCGTGGCCAAACACCCGGGCGTGCTCGAGGTCGCGGCGGTGGGTGTGCCCGACGAGCACTCGGGCGAAGCGGTCAAGCTCGTCATCGTCAAGAAAGATCCCGCATTGACGCAGGCCGATGTCATCGCGTTCTGCAAAGAGCAACTGACGGGCTATAAACGTCCCAAGGTCGTCGAATTCCGCACCGAATTGCCGAAGACGAACGTCGGCAAGATCTTGCGTCGCGAGTTGCGCGATTCGGCCGCGGCGCGGCCGGCGGCGCCCGTTGCTCACGAACGCAGCGCCTGATGTCGCGATGCGGCAAATGCGCCGACTTCGCCGCGAGCCGCGGGCGATGCTATATGCATTGCTCAACATCGTCTAAAATGCGCGATTAGCCGCCGTTTTGCTATGAACTATGCGTGCACTCCGCGTTGGTTCAGCGGGTAGGGCGGGATCACGCGGTGCGGCATGGCTCCCTCCAGGGGGCGATTGCTGCGTCGCATGGAGATTGCGATGACGCTGGACGAGTTGATTACCGAGTTCGACCGTGGGCTTCGTTCGGTAGCGGGTGTGAGCCGCATGAGTCGGCCGGTGCCCGTCCCGCCGCCTGTTGCCGACGGTGTTGTCGGCGCTGCCGAGGCCGAGATGACATTGCCCGAGCGCGCGCATTCGGCTGCGCTCATGCGCGTGAACCACGTCGGGGAGATCTGCGCACAGGCGCTTTACCAAGCGCAGAAGCTCGCCACCCGGTCGCCCGCGCTCAAGGACGCGTTCGAGCATGCGGCTCAGGAGGAAGAGGACCACCTTGCATGGACTGCGGCGCGGCTGCGCGAACTCGATTCGCGACCGAGTCTGCTTAATCCGCTCTGGTACACCGGCGCGCTTGCCATCGGGTTCGCGGCCGGCTGTCTAGGCGATAAAGCCAGCCTGGGCTTCATGGCCGAAACGGAGCGCCAAGTCGAGCGCCACCTGGACGGGCATTTGGCGACGCTTCCCGAAGCCGACCGCCATTCGCGCGCCATCGTCGAGCAAATGCGCGATGACGAGCGTATGCATGGTCAATCGGCCACCGATGCGGGGGGCGTCGAACTCCCGACGCCGGTCAAGGCGCTCATGCGGGCTGCGTCGAAGGTCATGACGCAAACCTCGTACTACGTTTAACTTTTTCAGCAGTGGGAGCGGCGCGCCCGCGTCGCTCGTCGATCGGCCCGTTCAAATCCGCTTCTCATCCCACCTTTTTAGAGCCCGGTGCGCTTGCGGCGCCGGTGCTCCGTGCGAGCTTCTCACGTATCACCTTCACAAAACTCACTAGTGCATTCTTTTTTAACGATTTTCCGTTTTCTGCTGTTGCATGAGGGGTCGCACGTAAGTCCTTGTTCTTACAAACAAAATTCTCCGAAAAAACGGCTCTCTCCCTTGACCGCCCTAGGTCGTTACTCTAAAGTGGGAGACAGTGTGAGAAAGTGTATTTTTGTGGATTGTTCGGATCATTTCGGCCGGTGTTTTTCGAGGGATGGAGCATAGGGCTCCGAAGGAGAGAGCAGGGTGTTTCAGGGGGCGTCGGCGCTGACGCTCGATGCGAAGGGGCGCATGTCCGTGCCCTCTCGGTATCGCGAGGCGCTACAAGGCGAGGCACAAGGACGGGTGACGCTCACGAAGCACCCGGATGGCTGCCTGTTGCTGTTTCCCCGCCCCGAATGGGAAGTCTTCCGCACCAAGATCGCCGCGTTGCCGATGGACGCGCATTGGTGGCGGCGCATTTTTCTCGGTAACGCCTCCGACGTCGATCTCGACAGCGCGGGACGCATTCTCGTTTCGCCTGAATTACGCATGGCCGCCGGTCTGGAAAAGGAAATCATGTTGCTGGGCATGGGAAGCCACTTCGAGTTGTGGGACGCGCAAACCTATGCGGCCAAGGAACAGGCGGCGATGGCGCAAGGCATGCCCGACGCGCTGAAGAATTTCACGTTTTGATCGCGGTTTGAAATAGGGCGCTGCGATGGAAAACGAATTGCAGCATCGGACGGTGCTGCTGGACGAAGCGGTGAATGCGTTGGTGACGCGTGCGGACGGCATCTATGTCGACGGCACGTTCGGTCGCGGCGGTCATAGCCGCGCCGTGCTGACGAGGCTTGCCGAGGGCGGCCGCTTGATCGCGTTCGACAAGGATCCGCAAGCGATCGCGACGGCACGGGCCATCGCCGATCCTCGCTTCGAGATCGTGCATGAGAGTTTCGCGTCGTTGGCGCCGGCGTTGGCGACGCGCGGTATCGAGCGTGTCGCCGGCGTGTTGCTGGATCTTGGTGTGTCGTCGCCGCAGCTTGACGATCCCACGCGTGGTTTCAGCTTCCGCGCGGACGGTCCGCTCGACATGAGGATGGACCCGACACGCGGCGAATCTGCCGCGCAATGGCTTGCGCGGGCGAGTCAGCAGGAACTGACGGAGGTCATTCGAGATTATGGGGAAGAACGGTTTGCTGTTCAGATTGCAAAGGCGCTTGTTGCTCGCCGGGCAGAGTCCGACCGTCTTGGGCCTCTCTCCAGCACGGGCGAGCTTGCCGAAATCGTGGCTCGCGCAGTCAAGACCCGTGAGAAGGGCAAGGATCCGGCCACCCGCACCTTTCAGGCTATACGGATTCACGTCAATCAAGAGCTTGCGGAGCTGCAAGTCGTTTTAGAGGCGGCATTGTCGTCGTTGGAGCAAGGGGGGCGGCTGGTGGTCATCAGCTTTCATTCGCTCGAGGATCGAATCGTGAAGCGATTCATGCAGAAGCACGCGAGTGCGCCTGCGGTGGATCGTCGTTTGCCGATTCGCGCCGTCGATCTGCCCGCCGCGCCCATGAAGATCATCGGGCGCTTCTTCGCCGGCTCCGCCGAGGTCGAGGCCAATCCGCGCGCTCGCTCCGCGGTCATGCGCGTCGCGGAGCGCGTCGCGCCATGAACCGTCTGAACATCTTCCTGGTGATCGTCGTTCTCGGTTGCGCGCTTTCCGTCGTCAATGCCACGAATCAGCAACGGCACCTGTTCGTGCAGCTCGAGCGCGCGCAATCGGAAGAGCGCCAGCTGCAGCAGGATTACGCGCAACTGCAGTATCAGCAAAGCGCGCTCTCCAAGACTTCCCGCATTGAGCAGCTCGCGACCGACACCCTCAAGATGCAGCCCGCGTCGACGGGCGAAACGCAGTTCTTGACACTGGCTCCGGGGGCGAGCGTCGCCGAGAATGCGCCGATCCCCACGATGCCGGCAAGCGCGCCGGCTGCAGCCGTTCGCGCGGCCAAAAACGCGGTGCACACGGCGGCCAAACCGGCTAGCCGCTCCGCCAATCGCGGAGGCGCACGATGAAGCAAGCGCCGAAAAACAAGAGCGTGACGTTCTCGTCGAGCCCCGTGTTGTCCGTGCGGTTGCCGATGTGGCGCTCGAAATTCGTCGTGTTCCTGCTGTTCATGGCGTTCGTCGCGCTCGCCGGGCGTGCGTTTTGGATCCAGGGCCCCGGCAACGCCTTCTATCAGAAGCAAGGCGAAAGCCGTTACGAACGGACGATCGAGTTGCCCGCCACGAGAGGCAAGGTGCTCGATCGCAACGGCCTCGTTCTGGCGACGAGCCTGCCGGTGCGCGCCATTTGGGCAATTCCCGAATCGGTGCCCGAGGACGTCGACCCGTCGAAAATCGCCGCGCTCGGCAAGCTGCTCGGTATGACCCAAAAGGAGCTGCATCTGAAGCTTTCCGGAGACAAGACGTTCGTCTACGTGAAGCGTCAAGTGCCGAACGACGTCGCCGAGAAAGTGGCTGCGCTCAATATCCCCGGCATTTATCAGCGCGAAGAATACAAGCGCTTCTACCCGGAAGGCGAAATCACCGCGCATTTGGTGGGCTTCACCAACATCGAGGACGAGGGGCAGGAAGGCGTCGAACTGAGCGACCAGAAAATCCTCTCGGGCACGCCCGGCATGCGCCGGGTGATCAAGGACCGCATGGGGCGCATCATCGAGGATGTGGACGAGCAGGTCGTCCCCCATAACGGCAAGGACATCGAACTCTCGATCGACAGCAAGATTCAATACATCGCCTATTCGAACCTGAAGGCTGCCGTCGAAAAGTCGAAGGCCAAGGCTGGCGCGGCGATGGTCGTCGACGTGCGCACCGGCAACGTCCTGGCTCTCGTCAATTATCCGACGTACAACCCCAACGATCGCTCGCATCTGACGGGCGAGCAATTGCGCAATCGTATCCTGACGGATGTCTTCGAGCCCGGCTCGATCATGAAGCCGTTCACGGTGTCGCTTGCGCTCGACCTGCATCGCGTCACGCCCAATACGCTGGTCGATACGGGCAACGGACATTTCACGCTGGACGGCGCGACGATCACCGACGACAGCGGATTCGGCGTGCTCACCGTCGGCGGCGTGATTCAAAAATCGAGCAATATCGGCGCGACGAAGATCGCCATGACGCTCAAGCCGGAAGAGATGTGGAATATGTATACGAGCATCGGGCTTGGGCAGGCGCCGAAAGTAGGTTTCCCCGGTGCGGCCGCGGGCCGGCTGCGGCCTTGGAAGAGCTGGCGCCGCATCGAGCAGGCGACGATGTCGTACGGTTACGGTTTGTCCGCGTCGCTGTTCCAGCTCGCGCGCGCGTACACCGCCATCGCGCATGACGGCCAACTGATGCCCCTCTCGATCTTCAAAACCGACTCGAGTCAGCCGGTGACGGGGCCGCAGATTTTCTCGCCCACGACGGCGCGCGAAGTACGCACGATGCTCGAGTCGGTCGTGTCGACGGCCGGCACGTCGCCCGAGGCGGCCGTTCCGGGCTATCGCGTCGGCGGCAAGAGCGGCACGGCGTACAAGCACTCGGGACGCGGCTACGACCATTCGAAGTATCGCGCGTCGTTCGTCGGCATGGCGCCGATGCCGAATCCGCGCATTGTCGTCGCGGTGTCGATCGACGAGCCGACCGTCGGCAGCCACTTCGGCGGATATGTTTCGGGCCCGGTGTTCTCTGGCATCGTCGGCGATACGCTGCGCTCGCTCAACGTGCCGCCCGATATGCCGGTCAAACAACTGGTCGTGTCCGACGATACGGCGAAGGCGGCAAACTTGGCCGCCGCGGCAACGCCGTCGGGCGAGAAGACGCGCGCCCCCTCGTCCTCGACCGTCCAAAAGATCGCCGTCTCGGCAGACGCGCACGCGCGTGCGGGGGTGGTCCGATGAACATGCCGAACTACGACGACGCGATGCGCAAGCAAGTGGCCGAGGCGCTGGATTGGTTACGCCGCCAAGCGGCGCCCGGCGCGCACCTGCATAGCGATTCGCGCACGCTTGCGTCCGGCGACGTGTATTTGGCGTATGCCGTCGACGGCGCGGATAACCGTGCGTACACGGCCGCTGCCATCGAGCGCGGGGCGAGTGCGGTGCTCTACCAGCCGGAGGGTTTCTCGGGCAGCGTCGACGCCGCTTGCTCGCTGGCCGTGCCGGGGCTCGATCGGCTTGCGGGCGAAATCGCGAGCGGCTGGTACGGCAATCCGAGCGAAACGATGTGCACGATCGGCGTGACGGGCACGAACGGGAAGACGTCCTGCTCGCAATGGTTGGCCGCGGCGCTGACGGGGCTTGGACAGCCGTGCGCGGTGATCGGCACGCTCGGCACTGGAATGTGGGGCCATCTGGTTCACACGGGCTTCACGACGCCCGACGCGCCCCAAACCCAGCGCTCGCTTGCGCAGATGGCGAACGCCGGCGCACGCGCCGTCGCAATGGAGGTTTCGTCTCACGCGCTGCATCAAGGACGCGTGAACGGTACGGCGTTCGATATCGCCGTCTTTACGAATCTCACCCAAGATCACCTGGACTATCACCGGACATTCGAGGCATACGAGGCCGCTAAAGCCAAGCTGTTCGATTGGCCGACGCTCAAAGCGGCTGTCATCAACCGAGACGACGCGGCCGGCCGGCGGCTGATCGCGCGCACGCAGCCGCGTCTGCCGACGATCGCCTACGGTATCGGCGCCGCCGGCAGTGCGCCGAGCGCCCATGCGGCGCTTGTCGCGACGAACGTGCGGGCGACGGCGACGGGGACTGCGTTCCACTTGTCCTCGGACTGGGGCGTCGTCGACGTCGAAGTCGGCACGCTCGGCGAATTCAATGTCAGCAACCTGCTCGGGGTGCTCGGCGCGCTGCTCGCGGCCGATGTCCCACTGACCGATGCGCTCGCGCAGCTCGCGAAGCTCGAGCCGGTCAACGGCCGGATGCAGCGGCTCGGGGGGCGTTTGGCGAGCGACGAGCCCCTCGTCGTCGTCGACTACGCCCACACGCCCGATGCGCTCGAGAAGACCCTGTCGGCGCTGCGCCCGATCGCTCAGGCGCGCGGCGGCCAGCTCGTCTGCATGTTCGGGTGCGGCGGCGATCGCGATGCGACCAAGCGCCCGCTCATGGGCGAGATCGCCGAGCGGCTGGCCGACGCCGTCGTCGTCACGAGCGATAACCCGCGCAGCGAAGCGCCGCGCGCGATCATCGACCAGATCGCCGCGGGCATGACGCACCCCGAGAAGGCGCGCCGCATCGAGGATCGCGCGAATGCGATTTTGCAGGCGGTGCGCGGCGCGGCGCGCGAAGACGTCGTCGTGCTGGCCGGCAAAGGCCACGAGGCCACACAGGAAATCATGGGTAAAAAGCGCGAGTTCTCGGATCAAGATCACGCTCGGCTCGCGCTAGCCGCACGGGCGACGCACCCGCGTGGAGGCGAGCAATGACGCTGCTCTCGCTCGCCCAAGCCGCTGACACGATTGCCGGCGCCGCCGTGCGCGGCGAGCCCGCCGTCACATTCGAGCGCATCAGCACCGACAGCCGCACAGCGGGCCCGGGCGACTTGTTCGTCGCGCTCA
>Ga0310811_10009813_pt1 | contig 12378 bp, 8 predicted proteins | sample YCmetagenome_FD_207642 | JGI IMG/M metagenome (GOLD analysis project Ga0310811, IMG submission 207642) | Soil microbial communities from experimental microcosm in Duke University, North Carolina, United States - YC | ecosystem: Engineered > Artificial ecosystem > Soil microcosm > Unclassified ... | reverse complement strand
CCGCCCGAGCCGCCACCCGAGCCACCACCCGAGCCACCACCCGAGCCACCACCCGAGCCGCCACCCGAGCCACCACCCGAGCCACCACCCGAGCCACCGGAGCCACCGGAGCCACCGGAGCCACCGGAGCCACCGGAGCCACCGGAGCCACCGGAGCCACCGGAGCCGCCCGAGCCACCGGAGCCACCGGAGCCACCGGAGCCGCCCGAGCCACCACCAGAGCCACCACCAGAGCCACCGGAGCCGCCCGAGCCGCCCGAGCTACCTGACCCACTCGACCCACTCGACCCACTCGACCCACTCGACCCACTCGACCCACCTTTGCCGTTCCCACTATTGCCCGACGACGATCCGCCGCCACCGGACGTGCCGTTCCCGGCAGAAGCGCCACCTCGACCACCGCCATCTCCACGAGCGCCGCCGAATGCACCCCCGCCCAGGGCGCCGCCGCCGCCGTCGCCGCTTGCCGACGTGCCCTCGCCGGTCCCGCCGATCCCGCTCGTCGTCGCTGCGTCGCTCGGATTGTCGACGCAAGCGGCGTTGCCGGCAGCGTTTTGACACAGTGAGCTAGCTGAATCGATTGGAGTGGACGAACCGGCCGACGTCGACGCGACGCCTTCATCGTTTTTCACCGGCGCAGCGGCCAAAGTCGAAGCATCGAACGGCGCGGCAGCCAGTCTCGTCGCCGAAGGCCCGCCCGAATCGCTCGAGTTGGCCGTCGCCTCTTGCATGGTGGCGCTCGTTTGCACGACCCATCTGCCCATGAAGTCGGCTAAAGAGCCGGCGTGCGCGGCAACCGCAAGCAAGGCGAATACGGCGCTGGCCGTTGCTTTGAGGATCCCAGGATTTATGTAGGAGTCCTTATTAAATCGCTTGGTCTTCATCGTCATCTCCCGGCAGGAACGACGCTCGGATGTCGTCGTACTCCTGTCGCCTTACGGCGACCATGGCTGCCCGAGCGCGATGCGTGCGTCTGTCACACGACGGATGCCGTTCGAATGTGCGAACGGGCACGCGTCTGCGGTCGCGACACCGCTCGATCGTTTCTCGCCGGGCCCGCGTCGATCACGCGGCCATGTGCTAGGTTCTTTGCGATAACCGTGCCATTACGCGCCATGCCGCGCGGCATATGGGCAAGCGAGCAATGGAACGAAGCGGCCGCACGAAAACGGGACCGATACGTTTCACCGGTGAAACGCGTCAGCGTCCCGCCTATGAGGGATATCAGACGAAAGCTCGATGTAGGCCGTCAGCAGCGATGCTGCCGTGGCGGTCAGGCGCTTTGCGTTTCTCGCTGCAACGTGCGCAACTCAGCCACAGGGATATGGCAGCGAATCCGATGTCCGTCGCCCGCGTCCGCGAACGGCGGATCGTGCTCCTCGCAAACGGAGCCGAGCTTGCGAGGGCATCGCGTGTGAAACACACACCCGGATGGCGGGGCCGCCGCGCTCGGCGGATCGCCCGCCAAGCGAATGCGCGTCTTTGAAGGTTGGTTGAGATCCCCGAACACCGGCATGGCCGACAACAGCGCCTCGGTGTACGGATGCTGCGGCCCGTCGAAGACCGCCTGCGCCGGCCCGATCTCGAGCAGCCTGCCGACGTAAAGCACGGCAATACGATCGGCGACGTAACGCACGACGTGCAGGTCATGCGAAATGAACACGTAGCTGACGCCGCGTTCCCGCTGCAAATCGGCCAGCAGATTCAGAATGGCCGCTTGTACCGAAACGTCGAGCGCCGATGTCGGCTCGTCGCACACGACCACGCGCGGGTCGCCGGCAAACGCCCGGGCAATCGCCACCCGCTGCTTCAAGCCGCCCGACAATTGCCGAGTTCGCGCATCGAGATAGCGCGGCGGCAGTCGAACGGCTTGCGCAAGCGAGGCAAGCCGAGCGCCGTGCGCGCGACCGCGCAGGGCGCCGAGCTTCGAAAGCGCTCGGCCAATCAACCGTTTGACGGAATGCGCGCGATTCAACGCCGAATCGGGGTTCTGAAAGACGATCTGCAGCGATTTGACCTGTTCGTCGTCGCGGCGCGCGACGTGCGCGTGCAAAGGCTTGCCCTCGAGCTCGAGCGTGCCGCCCGGGTCAGGCGCGACCAGACCCACGAGCAGCTTCGCGAGCGTGGTCTTGCCGCTACCCGATTCACCGACGAGGCCGAGCGTTTCACCGGCGGCGAGATCGAGCGAAACATCGTCGACGGCGCGTACCGCCGCGCCGGTGGAATCGAACGTCTTGGACAAGTGAGCCGCGTGGAGCGCAAGCGGCCGTCGCTCGTGCGCGGCGCCGGCCTCGGCCTGCCGGACGACGGGCTGCGGCGTGGTGCGAGGCAACTGCCCCGCTTGCTCGTGGTAATGGCAACGCGCCATCCGCGGGCCGTGTTCTGCCTGGAATCGATGGGGCGGCGGCGCATCGCTTCTGCAGTGCTCGTCGGCCAACCGGCAACGCGGGGCGAACGCGCATCCCTCGATCACGGCGCCTGGCGATGGCAAGCTGCCGGCGATCGTGTCCAGGCGCTCGTCGTCTTTGCCGCGACCAGGGCTCGGCAAGCAGCGCAACAGGCCGACCGTATAGGGATGACGCGGCGCGCCGAAGACGTCCGCGGTCGACCCTTCCTCCACGAGCCTTCCGGCGTAGAGCACGCCCACACGACTGCACATGCGGGCGATCACGGCCAGATTGTGGCTGATGAAAAGGACGGCGGTGCCGTACTCCTCGCGCAGCTTCGCGACAAGGTCGAGCACCTCCGCCTCGACGGTTGCGTCGAGACCCGTCGTCGGCTCGTCGAGAATCAGCAGCGCGGGTTTCGACGCGAGCGCCATCGCGATCACGACACGCTGCTGCATGCCGCCCGAGAGCTGGTGCGGATAGCTCGTCATGACGCGCTCGGGCGCGGCGATCCGCACATGGCGAAGCATATCCAGCGCATGCGCGAGTGCATCGGCGCGGCTCGCGCCGGCGACTTCGAAGGCCTCGGACACCTGGCGGCCGATGGTCATCGACGGATTGAGCGCGCGCGACGGATCCTGATAAACCATCGACACCGTGCGGGCGCGCATCGAGCGCAACCCTTCGGGCGACAGCGAGGCCACGTCGTTTCCCGCGATTGCGATGCGCCCGGCCTTGATGGCGCCGTTGCGCGCAAGGTACGCGAGCGCCGCGAGCGCTACGGTCGACTTGCCGCAGCCCGACTCGCCCACTAGCCCATAGGCCTCGCCGCGCCGCACGCGAAACGTCAGGTCGTGCAGCACTTCGCGATCGCGCCCGCGTACGCGGTAGGCGACGCTCAGACCGACGACGGCGAGCGCATCGTCTTGCGCGGGCGAGGCCGGCTCGAATGCGGGAAGGGCGCGGCGCACGGCTGCTGTCATCGGTCGAGCACTCCCTGCACGCTGTCGGCGATCAAATTCACGCCGACGACGAGCGTGGCGATGGCTAGCGCGTCGAACACGACGGTCCACCATGCGCCGCCCGTCATCAGCGAATACGACTCGGACAGCGCGAGCCCCCAGTCCGCGGATGGCGGCTGAATGCCGAATCCGAGAAACGACAAGGTTGCGACGGCGAAGATCGCATACCCGAGCCGCACCGTCGCCTCGACGACGATCGGCTGCAGTACGTTCGGCAAAATCTCGGCGAACATGATGTAGAGCGCTCGCTCGCCCCTGAGTTGCGCCGCATCGACATAGTCGAGATGGCGCTCCGAGCGCACCGCCGTGCGGACCGTGCGCGCGGTGATCGGCATGAACGTGAGCCCGATGACGAGAATCACGGCCGTGTTCGATGCGCCGAGCGCGGCCAGCGCCGCCAGCGCCAGCACGACGAGCGGCAGCGCGAGCAGCGCGTCGATCAGGCGTCCGATGCCATTGTCGAGCCAGCCGCCGAAATAGCCCACGACGAGGCCGAGCGCCGTGCCGGCGAACGTGCCAACGAGCGTAGCGAGCGGCGCGATCGTCAAGATGTCGCGCGCGCCCACGATGACGCGGGAGAACACGTCGCGGCCGAGCTGATCGGTGCCGAACCAGTGCGCGCGGTCGGGCGGCGTCAACGAATTCAGCGGATCGGATGCGTACGGATCGTATGGGGTGAGAAGCGGACCGAAAATCGCGCAGCCGATCCAGAACGCGAGGATGGCCGCGCCCACGAGGAAGCTGGGTGAACGCACGAGCGCAAGCAGCACTTCGAAGCGTTGCGCCGGTACGCCGCGATCGCTGGCCGGCGTTTGCTGCGCGTCTTGCGGTTGCACGGCGCCGTTCATTGCGCGCCTCCCAGCCGCATGCGCGGATCGAGCGTGACGATGAGGGCATCGGCGATGAGATTGGCGAGGGCGTAGACGACGCCCACCGTGAGCACGCCGGCCTCCAGCATGGGGAAATCCTTCGACGTGGCGGCGTTGTAGATCAGCGAGCCGATGCCTTGATAGTGAAACAGCGTCTCGACCACGACGAGCCCTCCGACCATATAGCCGAGTTGCGTCGCGGCCACGGTGATCGTAGGCATGAGCGCATTGGGCAACACGTGACGCACGATGACGACATGCCCGGGCAGCCCTTTGAGTATCGCTGTCCGCGTGAAGTCGGCGTCGATCGCTTCGACCGTGCCGGCGCGCGCCATTCTTGCGATATAGCCGAAGAAGACGAAGACGAGCGGCAGCGCGGGCAGAATCAGGTGACGCAAGATAGTGCCGAACCCGGCGTCATCGGGATACCCTGCCTCGCTCGGCAACCAGCGCAGCCACACGCCGAAAACGAGAATGAGGGCGATCGAGGAAACGAACTCCGGCACGACCGTGGCCGATAAACCGACGATCATGATCGTGCGGTCGAGCCAGCGCCCGGCGTGCAGCGCGGCCCACACCCCCGCCGCGATCGCGAGCGGCACGACGATCAGGAAGGCGAGTGCGCCGAGCTTGGCCGAATTGAGCAGGGCATGACCGATGAACGGCGCGACGGGGGAACGATAGGCGTACGAGTCGCCCATATCGCCGCGCACGAAATGGCCGATCCAATGCCCGTATTGAGTGAGCACGGGGCGGTCCGCGCCGAGTTGATGGTCGAGAGCAGCCACGGCGCGCGCGTCGGCGAGCGGGCCGAGGATCGCGCGGCCCACGTCGCCGGGCAGCAGTTGACCGAGAGCGAACACGATCATCGACAGCAGCCACAACGTGACGAGCGACAGGAGAAGCCTGCCCGCGAGAAAGCGCGCGATGCGCTCGGCGCTGCCGCGCGCGGCGCGTCGGCGGAACAATACGGCAGTGTCTGACATCGTCGGAGCGATAAGCGGTTCGTCGTTACTTAGGGCTGCCAATGAAGCAAGGTCGCGCGCATGCCCGCCCACCTAGGCCTTCAATTGCGCACGGTCGAAGTACATCTGCGAAATGGCGGTGAAGCGCACACCCGTCACGTTCTTGCGCGTGGCGATGAGTTGATCGAAAAAGTACGGAACGATCATCGGCGTTTCGTCTAGCAGCAGTGTTTCGATTTCGCCCGCGATGCGCTTTTGCGAGGCGACGTCGACCGCGCCGACGAACTCGCCCACGAGCTTGTCGTATTGGGGGTTCTTGAAATGCGCGGCGTTCCATGCGCCGTCGCTGACGAGCGGGGCATTCAAGAACAGGTTCGGGACGCCGCGATGGCCGTAGTCGGTAATGCCGAGCGGCGCGTCGAGCCAATCCGAGCTGCCGAACGTCCCTTTGCCGTAGTACTGGCTTTGGCTTTCGACCTTTAATGTGAGGTCGATGCCGATGGCCTTGGCTTCGTTTTGCAGCACGACGGCCAAATCGGGAATCTCCATGAATTTTTCGGTGGTGAGCGTGGCCGCGATGCGATTGCTGTGCCCTGCCTGCGCGAGCAAGCTCTTTGCTTTGGCGATGTCGATGCGCCGCTGCGGAATCGACGAATTCGTGGAAGGGAAGGTCGGCGCGAACGGGCTGTCGTTGCCGATCACGGCGCGACCCTTGAAGAGTCCGCGCACGAGCACATCGCGATCGACGGCGAGCGCGAGCGCCTGGCGCACCCGCTTGTCGTTGAACGGCGCCGTATCGCAGCGCATGTGAATCTGCCGGTGCGCGCTCGATTTCACGCCTTGCACGGTAAATTCCGGATTGTTCAGAATGCCCAGGCCGCCTTGCACGGTCAGATCGCCCATGACGTCGGCTTGCCTGCCCTGAAGCGCGAGGATTTGCGCTTGCTGATCGGCGTAAAAGGCGAACTGCACGCGCGCGGGCAGGGCTTTGTCGCCCCAGTAGTCGGGGTTTCGCACGAACGACACACCGCGCTTGGCCTCGTACCGCTCCAGCTTGAACGGCCCGGTGCCCATAAAGCTTGCCTCGTAATCGCCTTTGAAGTTCGCGGGCAGGATCACGGCGTTGTAATTGTCGGACGACACGTAGTACGGGAAGTTGCCGTTCGGCGCATCGAGATGGAACGCGACGGTGTGGTCGTCGACGATGCGTGCGCCGCCCTTTGACAACACGCCCTTGAAAACCGAAAGGGCCGCCGATCCGCTCTTGGCATCCGAGAGCCGGTCGAAGGTGGCGGCCACGTCCTTCGCGGTCAATGGCTGGCCGTCGTGGAATTTCACGTTCGGTCGCAGCTTGAATGTCCAAACATCGCCTTTGTCGTTCGACCGCCACGAAAGCGCTAGGGCCGGCTTCAAGGTGGAAGCATCGCCTTCATCGTTGACGAGGAACTCGCCCGTTTGGGCGATGAGGCAAAGCCCTGCCGCATCGGCGACCGTCAAGGGGTCGACGCGGCCGGCGGGCGTCAGGTGCGCCACGCGGATCGTCGCGTTCGCCGCGGAGCCGCTCGTTCCTTGCGCGAGGGCGCGCCGCGGGACGACGAGGCCGCCGGCCGCGAGGGCGACGCTCGATGCGCCCAGCATGCTTGCATAGCGCAGCAATTCCCGGCGCGACAAGCGGTGAGCGAGATATTCGTCGATGGCGTGGTTACCGAGTTCGCCGGCATCGCGGCGGGCGGCATCCAAAGCGAGGCGAAGCGCGGCGGCAATCTTCATCGGTGAGTTCCGGTTCGTATGGGAAGGGCGCTCCGGCGAGCGTCTCGGCGTTGACGAGCGGTACGGCGGCGACGAATGCGCTTGCAGTGTAGCGCGACTCTCCGCCGGCGCGCCCTCGCGCCGTGCATCGCAGCGGGCGCGAGACCGATAAAAAAAGCCCGCCGGGGGTGCGGCGCCCCGACAGGCTCGGCAATTGCTGCGGCGCGACGTCCCCGCCCCGCAAGGGCTTGATGGCCCAAGCAGAGGCGCTTCACGCGGACGCGCAGGCCTTGCCTCGTTACTTGCCCTTCGCGTTGACGATCGCGTCCGACACGTTGTTCGGCGTTTCCGCGTAGTGCTTGAACTCCATGGTGTACGTCGCACGGCCTTGCGTGAGCGAGCGCAGCGACGTGGAATAGCCGAACATCTCGGCGAGCGGCACCTCGGCGCGAATGACCTTGCCGCCGCCGCCCGCGATGTCTTCCATCCCCTGCACGATGCCGCGCCGGCCCGAGAGGTCGCCCATCACGTTGCCCATGAAATCCTCGGGCGTCTCGACCTCGACGGCCATCATCGGTTCGAGCAGCACCGGTTTCGCGCGCCGCATGCCTTCCTTGAACGCCATCGAGCCGGCCATGCGGAAGGCGTTTTCGTTCGAGTCGACGTCGTGGTACGAACCGAACGTGAGCGTGACCTTCACGTCGACGACCGGATAGCCCGCCAGCACGCCGCTCTTGAGCGTTTCCTGAATACCCTTGTCGACGGCCGGGATGTACTCGCGCGGCACCACGCCGCCTTTGATCGCATCGACGAACTCGTAGCCCTTGCCCGGCGGCTGCGGGTCCATCTTGATGACGACGTGGCCGTACTGGCCGCGACCGCCCGACTGCTTGACGAACTTGCCTTCGACATCCTCCGCGCTCGTGCGGATCGTTTCGCGGTACGCCACTTGCGGTTTGCCGACGGTCGCCTCGACATTGAATTCGCGTTTCATTCGATCGACGAGAATTTCGAGGTGCAACTCACCCATGCCGGAGATGATCGTCTGGCCCGATTCCTCGTCCGTCTGCACGCGGAACGAGGGGTCTTCCTGCGCCAAGCGATTGAGCGCGATGCCCATCTTTTCCTGGTCGGCCTTCGTCTTCGGCTCCACGGCCTGCGAGATCACGGGCTCGGGGAAGATCATTCGCTCGAGGATGATCGGATTGGCCGGATCGCACAGCGTGTCGCCGGTCGTCGCTTCCTTCAAGCCGACGGCGGCCGCGATGTCGCCCGCATAGACCTCCTTGATTTCCTTGCGGTCGTTGGCGTGCATCTGCAGAATCCGCCCGATGCGCTCCTTCTTGTCCTTGGTCGAATTGAGAACGGTGTCGCCCGAATTGACGATGCCCGAGTAGACACGAAAGAAGATGAGCTGACCGACGAACGGGTCTGTCATGATCTTGAACGCAAGCGCCGAGAACGGCTCGTCATCGTTCGGATGCCGCTCGGCTTCCTTGTCGTCCTCGTCGTGACCCATGATGGCGGGCACGTCGATGGGCGAGGGCAGATAGTCGATCACGGCATCGAGCATCGCCTGGACACCCTTGTTCTTGAACGCGCTGCCGCACAGCATCGGCACGATCTCGTTGGCGATCGTGCGCTTGCGCAGGCCTGCCTTGATCTCGGCCTCGGTCAGCGACGTATGATCGTTCAGGTATTTCTCGAGCAGTTCCTCGCTGGCTTCCGCGGCCGCCTCGACCATCTTTTCGCGCCACTCGTCGGCCGTTGCGCGCAGATTCTCGGGGATGTCCTGATATTCGAACTTCACGCCCTGGCTTTCCTCGTCCCAGATGATCGCTTTCATCTTGACGAGATCGATCACGCCTTGGAAATGCTCTTCGGCGCCGACGGGGATCTGGATCGGCACAGCGACGCCCTTCAGGCGTTCGCCGATTTGGCGCTGAACGCGGAAGAAGTCGGCCCCCACGCGGTCCATCTTGTTGACGAACGCGATGCGCGGCACCTTGTACTTATTGGCTTGGCGCCAAACCGTTTCGGACTGCGGCTGCACGCCGCCCACCGAATCGTAGACCATGCAGGCGCCGTCGAGCACGCGCATCGAGCGTTCGACTTCGATCGTGAAGTCGACGTGCCCCGGCGTGTCGATGATGTTGATCCGGTGCTCCGGATAGTTGCCGGCCATGCCTTTCCAGAACGCCGTGGTGGCGGCCGACGTGATCGTGATGCCGCGCTCCTGTTCCTGCTCCATCCAGTCCATGACCGCCGCGCCCTCGTGAACTTCGCCGATCTTGTGGCTCACGCCGGTGTAGAACAGGATGCGTTCGGTGGTCGTGGTTTTGCCGGCATCGATGTGAGCGCTGATGCCGATGTTGCGGTAGCGCTCGATGGGAGTCTTGCGGGGCACGTCAATCTCCTTGGAATGTGGGCGCCGCGAACTTACCGGGCTGGCCCCGGACCGTGCGGCACGTGCGGTGTTGCAGACAGCCTTACAAGCATAGCGCTTGCCCAAGGCTTTTGCAGGGAGGTCGCGGCGTTACTGCGGCTTCGGCAGCCCGTCGATCTTCATGCCGGGCTTGATGCCCTTGGTTGCGAACCAGCCGCGGCTCATCTCGAGCGCATAGACCCCGTTGTTGCGCGGGCAATGGTTGTTGGTCGTCTCCGCCTGCATCTCGTCGATGTCCGTGATCGTGCCGTCGGCGCGCATGAACGCGATCGACAGCGGGATCAGCGTGTTCTTCATCCAAAAGCAATGAACGGCGGTTTCACCGAAGACGAACAGCATCCCTTCGTTCGGCGCGAGCTGCGTCCGATACATGAGACCTTGTTCGCGGTCGGGATCGTTGGCGGCCACGGCTGCGTCGATGACGAACATGCCCGCTGTGAGTTTCACGTGCGGGAAAGCCTCGGGCGGCTTGGCGCCCGCCGGCAGGGCCTGCCCGAAGGCCGGGCCGGGCACGAACGTTGCCGCCGCGAGCGCGCAGGCGGGCAAGGCGAAGCGAAGCGCTAGGCGCGCCATCCACGAGCGAAACGAAAATCGCACGACACCACTCCTTTTCTACGACGAGGACCCGCGCATATTACGCGAGCGGGCACGGCAGAAGCAAAGCCCGAGCCCCGAAAAAGAAAAAGGCAGGCGCCTTGCGGCCACCTGCCTTCAACGCCGTAAAGAACGGCAGTACTGCTTGTTCTTGACTGCGTTGCTACAACAAACTTATTCCGAAGCGGCCGAAGCGGCTGCAGCCTTAGCGGCCTTCTTCGAGTGCTTCTTAGCGTGCTTCTTGACGTGCTTGGCGGGAGCCGAAGCAGCTGCCGGAGCAGCAGCCGAAGCGGCTTCCGGAGCCGAAGCTTGTGCGAAAGCAGCCGTTGCGAACAGGCCAGCGACCAGAGCGGCGATGAGTTTGCTCATTTGTAAATCCTCAGCTTTAGTTGATTAACCAAATGACCCGGTCAATGAGTCATGTCGGTAAACGCGCCATCCACCTTTCGGTTGACAGCCGCATCGAACAAAGTTGACGACGCGTCTGCGGGCGCTTCGGTCGACGCTCCGTACTGCCGGAACGGCACGGCGGCGGGGCCGAAGGCGAATGCCGGATAGCTTTTAGCGGCATCTGCGTCGGATAACGCGCGAGTCGCGCGGACGGTTGACGCGATTTTTTCGATTTAGCGAAGCACCCGGCGAAAGCGGACGCCGAACCCGGCCAATTCGGACGCGGTCGTTTGATCCGGATGCATGCGACCCAGTGAAAAATCCTGCTAAGGCAACGGCTTAACCGATATTCGGCTTAATCCGCCAGTCATTTTGCGCGGGTCCGCCGCGGCGAACCGTCCCACGGCGCGTCGGGGGAGAGCGCCCGCCACTGTCCGGGCGCGAGGCCGAGCGCCATCAGATCGAGCGCGCCGATGCCCACCCGTACGAGCCTTAGGGTGGGAAACCCGACGGCCGCCGTCATCCGCCGCACTTGGCGATTCTTGCCTTCGGTGATCGCGAGTTCGACCCACGTCGTGGGAATGGCCGCGCGGTAGCGGATCGGCGGCACGCGCGGCCAGAGTTCGGACGGTGCATCGATGACGCGCGCCTGACACGGACGCGTCACATAGTCGCCCAGGTCGACGCCGGCCGCGAGGTTGATGAGCGCCGCTTCGTCGGGCGCGCCTTCCACTTGGGCCCAGTAGCGTTTGACGAGCTTGTGGCGCGGCTCGGCGATGCGCGCTTGCAGGGCGCCGTCATCGGTGAGCAGCAGCAGCCCCTCGCTGTCCGCGTCGAGCCGGCCTGCCGGATAGACGCCCGGCACGTCGACCCAATCGCCGAGCGATGGGCGCGTTTCGTGGGCCGAGAACTGGCAGATAGTGCCGAACGGTTTGTTGAGAGCGATAAGTCGCATGACGTCGATCGAAGCGAAGCGCGCGGATGCAAGCACGGAAAGAGGCCTTCCCGAACAGCACGCAGTTCGGGCGCGCGTACGGGCGCGGCATGGAACTGGCCGGGCCTCTATGGCAAATGGCGGAATCTTAATGCATAATACGGAACGCCTAAGTCTTTTGTCTTATATAAGACCCAAGACTGACCGCCTCGCTTTGCCTTCTATCTTCCCGTGGCGCCGCGTGCCGCATGCGGTGCGTCGGGCGTGCTTGAACCCGAATCGATTCGGGCGGTGCGCGTCGCAGCCGCCGCCGATCGGACGTGGGCTAGAATAGCCATCCAGCCGCATTGGCGCGGCCGCATCGAGCGCGCCGAACCGAAGATTGGGCAAGTGCTGCGCGTCAGCGCTCGGGAGACTGCGCCCCGGGTGCGCCGTTACCGCACATCATTGCTTTCCACCCGCACAGCCAACACTGGAGTCGATCATGCCGTATCAGCACATCAAGGTTCCGACGGGCGGTGACAAGATCACCGTCAACGCGGACTTCTCGCTCAACGTTTCCGACCAGCCGATCATCCCCTACATCGAAGGCGACGGCACGGGCTTCGACATCACGCCCGTGATGATCAAGGTGGTCGATGCGGCAGTCGAGAAGGCGTACGGCGGCAAGCGCAAGATCCACTGGATGGAAATCTACGCGGGCGAGAAGGCGACGAAGGTCTATGGTCCCGACGTGTGGCTGCCCGAGGAAACGCTGCAGGTGCTCAAGGACTACGTCGTGTCGATCAAGGGGCCGCTGACGACGCCCGTCGGCGGCGGCATCCGTTCGCTGAACGTCGCGCTGCGCCAGGAGCTGGACCTGTACGTCTGCCTGCGCCCCGTTCAATACTTCAAGGGCGTGCCCTCGCCGGTGCGCGAGCCGGAAAAGACCAACATGGTGATTTTCCGCGAGAACTCGGAAGACATCTACGCCGGCATCGAGTGGGCGGCCGAATCGGAGCAGGCCAAGAAGGTCATCAAGT
>Ga0310811_10009812_pt1 | contig 12378 bp, 9 predicted proteins | sample YCmetagenome_FD_207642 | JGI IMG/M metagenome (GOLD analysis project Ga0310811, IMG submission 207642) | Soil microbial communities from experimental microcosm in Duke University, North Carolina, United States - YC | ecosystem: Engineered > Artificial ecosystem > Soil microcosm > Unclassified ... | reverse complement strand
TACCGTTATTTTTTCCTGTGTCAGTCAATTAGATAGATGGTTACGCTCCGGCCCGACAGGCCTCTACGTGGAAAGGTAGAAAAAATGAGCTTATTATTGCAGGCGATTGTATAAATTCCCCTAAATTTTCTCCTATGCGTAAAAGATGGTGGCTGCTTATTCCCGTTTTGTTGATCGTCATTTATCTCTTAGGGCCTTCACCGGCTACTCCTGTCTACAATAAGACAATGCCCACCGTGCCTTCGGACCCGGCAGCATTGGAAGCCTATGTAAGCAGCCGGGAAGCCGTTCATCATTTGAAGCCGGATAACGAAGCCCGGATCGTTTGGGCAGACTCCAACCGCAGAAAGACACCCTGGGCAATCGTTTATCTTCACGGCTTCTCCGCCTCGCAGGGCGAAGGAGATCCCGTACACCGTTACATCGCCAGCAAATACGGCTGTAATCTTTATCTGCCAAGACTGGCGGAACACGGCATCGATACCTCCGATGCAATGGCCAATCTCACCGCAGACAATTATTGGGAGTCCGCCCGGGATGCCCTGGCCGTCGGCCGTCAGCTCGGCGACAAGGTCATTCTCATGGGCACCTCCACCGGCGGCACTTTTGCCCTGCAGCTGGCAGCGACTTACCCGGAGATGGTTTCAGCACTGGTCCTGCTCTCACCAAATATTGCGATCAATGATAAGACAGCCTGGATCCTGAATGATCACTGGGGCTTACAGATCGCTCACCTGGTGACGAAGTCCGACTATATCGTCAGCGAAGACAAATTCGGTCCCCTCTACCGGCAATACTGGTACCTGAAATACCGCACGGAAGGCGTCGTAGCCCTGGAAGAGCTGCTGGAGACAACAATGAACGAAAAGACCTTTTCCAAAGTAACCCAGCCGGTAGGCCTGTTCTATTTTTATAAGGACGAGATCCGCCAGGACAGCACCGTAAAAGTTTCGGCATCCCTTTCCATGTTCGATGAGCTGGGCACACCTGCAGCCTTGAAATACAAAGAGGCTATCCCCGAAGCTGGCACACATGTCATTGGCTCCTCGATCCGGTCTCATGACGTGGAAAGCGTAAAAAAAGGTGTCGTTCACTTTCTGTCAGAAGTAGTTAAGGTCCCCACGGTAGCGACGGACAGCGCCAGATAGCAAGGAATGATGCCGGACTGTCGCCGGTTATCGCCCGTCATCCCCAGACTATCGCCCGGTTATCGCCGGATAAGATTTTTTACGTGATCTTTGCGGCGCAGGATGGACCCTTGGTCCATAATAATTGCTATGTCAAGAAAAATTATCTATCTGATCAATCCCATTTCGGGTACCCGCGGCAAATCATCTTTACAGCAGCTGATAACCCAAAGGACCCAACGGGAGAATATTGAATTCAGCATATTTCCAACCAACGCAGAAGGCAATTACGACTTCCTCCGGACTGTCATCCAGCAGGAGAAGGTCACCGATATCGTCATCTGCGGCGGCGATGGAACGGTAAGTGCCGTCATGGCTGCCCTGATCGGGTCGGACACCCGTGTCGGTATTATCCCCATGGGCTCAGGCAACGGCCTTGCCTTTGCCGCCAAAATACCAAAGGACCCCGAAAAAGCGCTGGATATCATTTTTTCCGGCAAGGCTTCTGCTATCGATGGCTTCCTGATCAATGGGCATTTTTCCTGCATGCTTTGTGGCATCGGCTTCGATGGAAAGGTAGCCCATGAGTTTGCCGTTCAGCCAACTCGCGGACTACAGACTTATGCCAGGGTAACCCTGAAAAATTTTTTTACGGCCCGGACCTGGCCTTTCACCATCAGCATCCCTGCCGGCGGCAATGGAGGAGCGCTGAACTTTTCAGTGGATGCGTTCTTTATCAATGTCGCCAATGGAGACCAGTTCGGCAATCATTTTACCATCGCCCCCAAAGCCAGCCTGGATGATGGGCTCCTCGATATTGTTATCGTTAAAAAAGCGGGACGGATCTCATTCCTCTTCTCCGTTATCCGACAGATCCTGGGAGGGTATTCTGTACAGGACAGCCCCATAGAAAAAGGGCGCCGGACGGTGCTTTATTTTAGGACTCCATCACTGGAAATAGCCAATCCGGAATATGCACCATTGCATATCGACGGAGACCCCGCAGCGCCGGCAAAAGAGTTTGTTATTAAAGTGGTGCCAAAAGCGATCTGGTTGATACAGCCGTAGTTCCGGCCTAACCGAGCGGTCAACGCGCCAGATCACGAAACATACTAAAGGCGCGCCTGTTCTCACTATTATCCAGCGACCCGGTGATATTCAGCTTCTCCTGTTTCGTCAGGTGAAAATTCAGCGCCGCTCCGGCATCTTCTGTTTTAGGCACATATTGAAAGATCAGCTTGCGGAAAGAAAAACCCATCGCATGCTGCGAAAGACTGAGCAGATCGTCCTGGTTATATTCCTGCATCTTATACCAGTTGTCCTGCAACAGCAGCAGCGGCTTGGTAATGATGTCCGTTACGTCATCCGATTCATAGGGGTTTTCCCAGCCCCCGGCCTTCCGGTCGCGGATCTGGAGCAGCACGACCCCACTGGTATTCTCCTGTAGCCATTCCCTGAAGGCGTTGAGAAACCGGATGGCATTCATCTCCCCGAAATTATCCCGGAAACCGGCATCCATAACATCGATGACAGGCCTTGTCGGCAGCCATACATTCGGTAATACATACGGAAACGTAGCATTCATGCGCAAGGCCGTCAGCAGTCGCAGGTCCATCGGGTCCTGTTTTGCAAAAAGAGCACCGAAGTCGACCGCATCCGGGTCCATAGCAGGGATCTTAGTGCTGTCGAACCGCGGTCGCATAAGGAAGCTGACAGGCTGGGTGCTGATGACCAGGGCCCTGCTGTCACGGGTAATGACAGGATTGAACAGCATCAGCGGCATACGGGCCGCTGCCTCTTCCGGCGCAATGTCTTTCAGCTGGCGATTCAACACATTTCTGGTATTATAATTCAGCTTCTGCTCGAAGGCAAAACCCCTGTCCTTGACATATTCATTCTTTCCCACAGTAAACTTCTGGGCAGGAGAGGCCAGGTCCCTCGCGACAAAAGAAGAGAACAGCGTATTGAGCAGGTCTCCGGAAATATCGTCTATATAACGATGATCCTGCAGATAGATCGAAGAGTCGCCTTCGTCGCGCCGGCGGGATAGCTCGCGAAAATAGGCGGCTCCCAGCATACCGCCGGATGCACCGGTGATCATAAAGGTTTTCCGCATCAGCTTCCCCTTGCTCAGGCTGTCGAGCCGCTGAAGGATGCTCATGGTGAAGGTAGCACTACGGCTTCCCCCGCCGCTGGTATTGACCAGGAATAGAATGGGCTTTGACTCCGACTGCCTGGCCTTCCATTTCTCCAGGATGCCCAGCATATTAGCCTCGTCTTTTTCGAGGTTTTTTTCCGAACACAGCTGCAGCAGCGTCTGCCGGTCATACAACGGGCGATCCTCCCTCGCATTGTAACTCAGGCCATAGGCCTTATTCGTTGGGTCAATGACGTTATATTGGTAGAGCAGGTTGAGGATGAAGAAAAGGACTACAAAAAAGGGAATGCTCCAGGATTGAAGGAAATAGGAAAAGGCGCCCGACAAAGAGATCAGGATGGTAAAAAAGATGAGGATGCTGGCGGCAGCCGGCAGCTGAAAGAACCGGCTGTCCATAAAGAATCCAACGGCTATCAGGAAAATGAACGCCACAAAGATCGAGAGTACCGCAGCGATATGATGACGGTTGAAGATATTTTCGATAAAATCCGCACTATAGTGAGCGACATCCCGCGTCTTACGGATCGTCCGGAAAGAATTGAGATACCATTTCACGTGCATAAGCCGGCTTTCATTGAGCCGTATCTCCTCTTTTCGAAAATGCGCCTTGAACAGCTTGGGATTGCTGATCACCGGCGCCATCCGACGGATAATGGTCTTGTCCGCACGGAAGAAATAAAAAAGGGACACGCCGATAATAAAACAAAATCCAAGGAGAAACCCGGCGCTGAGCCAGATAATGGCGGAAGCCGATAGTAATTCCCGCCGGGTACTGAACTGGACAACTTTTACAAAATAGAACACCAGGAAAATGATGGGCAGGATGGCATTGTTGATGCAGTATTTCAGGAAAGGCTTGGTCGTAGTGGCCAGAAACCGGAAATGCTGACAGAAGAGGATAAAAGTCGTAATATTCCAGCTCATGACAAAGACACCGGTAGCCATCCCCACAATGGCCGTGCTGATGGGACTAACATCCCCCAGGTATTCCGGAGAAAGGAAAAGAGCCGCAGCGCCATAAGCGCGCATAAAACCGCCATTCAGCGTGCTGAAGAGGACCAGCCAGAATATCAATAGTACCTGGAACTTTTTTACATGCAGCAATAGCAGTTGTACGGGGAAGAAACAATAAATTGCTTTTAAGATTCGCATCATACGGTTACAGAGTATACGGTGTGTCTTACTGGAATCACAAGGTACAACATCCCGACCATTGTAAGTAAGAATAAGAGCCCGGTAACCTGGTGAAGTTGGGCCAGCCAGTCGAAGGCCACCCATTGCTGCGGGACAATGCCCGGGCTCGTCAGCAGGCTGCTGATTCCAAGGATGATCTGCACTACGATAAGAAGCAGAGGCAGCCAGCGAAGACGATTAAAAATGGGGCTGCCGCCCCCCCCTCCCCCCGTGATCCGCGCCGCCAATACCGACCATATCCCAACCAATACCAAAAGCAAATATGCCAGCCCCCTGTGAATAAAATGCACGGTAATTTTATTGCCCGCCACATCCTGCATCAGCGGCCTTTCGCTGAACAGACCAGCCGGTATCCAGCTGCCATTTATCGTCGGCCAGGTTGGAGCTGCCGTCGCCGCCTTAAGACCCGCCATCAGAGCACCATATAAAAGCTGAAAAAAAAGCAGGATCAGGATGACAATAGTCCAGCGACGCAACACCGCCAGCCGGCGTTGAAAGCCGCCCCTGCCTTCAGAGCCCGCCCGCGCTGCAGTCTTCGGCCCTCCATCCCCCGATCTTCCCTCTCCGCTTGCAGCAACCTTCGCGCTGTCCGGAACCGAAAGCCGAAGCGCAAACCAAAAAGTATAAACGATCAATCCCAACGCAAACACAAAATGCAATGCCAGCTTCGTGGGTTTTACATAAATGGCATCCCCCGTTAGTCCGCTGGCGACCATTATCCAGCCAATGGCGCCCTGCAAAGCACCCAGCAGGAACAAAATGATCAATGGCCGGACCATCCACGGCTGCATCTTCCTTTTCCAGATCAATCCCACAAAACCGACCAGGAATACCACCCCAACAAGTCGCGCCCAGAAACGATGGAACCACTCCCAAAAAAAGATGAACTTAAAATCAGCCAGCGTAAAGCCGGAATTGAGGAGCTGGTACTGCGGGGTCGCTCTATATTTAGCAAACTCCGCCTGCCATTGGGCGCTATTCATGGGAGGCACCGCGCCCGTGACGACATTCCATTCCGTAATGGAAAGACCGGAGCCCGTCAGACGGGTAATACCGCCCAGGATGACCTGTATCAGCAGCATGATGACTCCTGTATAAACCCAGATGGCTACCGCGCGGGATGTGCCCGGCAGATTCGAAGAGACCCTTTCAGAGCGCAGTGAAGTAGTGGATACCATAGCGGCGCAAAGGTAAGGCAGCAGCACCATGCCAAACCCTTTCGGCACTTTTTTTCCACTGCCGGAGCCGCCAATAAAAAGATGAACTATTTTTGAGACATGGAAATCCCGCTGAGAAGCCATTACCAGGAGGAACTCACCGAAGCCGGCTGCGACGAAGCCGGCCGGGGATGTTACGCCGGCCCCGTATTCGCAGCAGCAGTGATCCTGCCTCAGGGGTTTTTCCACCCCCTCCTCAATGATTCCAAACAGGTCAGCCCGGATAACCGGAACGAGCTGCGCGTTTATATCGAAACCAACGCCCTCGCATGGAGCGTGGCCCAGGTAGACCACGACGAGATCGACCGCATCAATATTTTAAAAGCCTCCTTCAAGGCCATGCACCTGGCCCTCGACGAGCTAAAACTGCGCCCCAGACTGCTGCTGATAGACGGCAACCGGTTCGCAAAATACAGAAGAGTCCCCCATCGCTGCATCATAAAGGGAGACAGCCTCTTCGCATCCATCGCCGCTGCCAGCATCCTGGCCAAGACCTGGCGGGACGAATACATGCGGGGACTGCATACCGAGTTTCCTCACTACCGCTGGGACAGCAACAAAGGATATGGGACAAAAGACCATCGCGACGCGATCGAAAAGTTCGGTCTTTGCAAATACCATCGCAAAAGCTTCAACATCCTCCCCAATGGCCCCGAAGAAGAACAGCTAACCCTTATGGATTAGCTGTCCGCTGTAAGACCTGTCGCCCTCGGCTGCCTGCCCTTTCAAGATCGGCTATCCCCGCCGGACGACCGGCCCAACCCTACGGCGCCAGGCAAAACGCCACCGACGCCGAAGCATCATACTGGCTCTGCCGGCCAACCCCATTGATGACCGTCGAGGCCACATAGAACGATTCGGCAAAAGCGGCCACCGTAGGACAGCCGCCCAGCATAGTATTAACCGTTTGCAAATAGTCAAGGGCAAAGAACGTGGCCGGAAAAAGCGAACCGGACTGGCCATAAAAGGAGTTGACCCCCTTGATGATGCCAAACGACCAGGTAGCAAAACCCTGCGGATGCGCCGCCACACCCTTCAGCTCCACATTTTTGGTCTTATCGGTATATTTCAGATATCCGCAGTTGGGATCGGCCGCCACGCCATTCAGCGTAGGAATGTCCAGGGAAACCACGCATTTCTGGTTATTTACCATCAGCGCATTGCCCATCGTACTCACCTTGACATGTGCCGCATTGTAGAACTCCAGGCTCAGGGCGTGCCCGGCATTGCCCAGATCAGTGCTGTCCAGCAGACAGCCCAGATCGCTGTTGTAATACACTTTGGCAGGATTGTGCACGTTGTAAAAACCATTGATATCAGGCTTTTGCAGCTCGATGATGTCATACTGCCCGTTCACGGTATTCAATACGAGATCATTCCATGCGTCAAAACGCGGATTGCCGTCTACTAATACCTTGTAATAGGTTACGCCGCTGTTCCAGGCCGTATAGTGATCGATATTTATCGGCAGGGTGCCGCCAAAAGGCGAATCTTTCGGAAATTGATACGGATAGGCCGGTTGCGTGGTGGTATCCGCCTTGCCCGCAGCCGTGACCAGGTTCCAGGGCACATAACCGATGCCCTTGTATAGCCAGTTGTTGACATTGGGCGTCAGAAAATATTCGTCTATCTCCCCGTCGCTGCACACGCAATATGTCCCGGACTGTATGACCGCGATGCTCGATGGGCGGCTGGCCGTACCAGTGATAAAGGGCGTGACATTCGCCGTTGTTTTGGTGATATCCACCAGCGAGATCCGGTTGGCCGGGTCACGCTCGGCTGCCAGCAGCCGCGTTTCCGTGGTATCAGCCCAGGTCAGGAAAAATGGGGCAGTAAGACCCGATGCCACCGTTGTCTTGTTACCGTTAGACAGGTCGATCCGGCTTATCGTGGAAGGCCCCTGCTCGCTTACATAGGCAAAGGCAAGGTCAGAACTGAGCGTGAGCCCTACAGGGGAACTTAGTCCACTGTGCACCACCGTTTTATTGCCATTGGTCAGATCCACCCGCAACAGCCGGCCGGGATTGGCATACTCGACCACCCAGCCCTGGTGATGGGTCTCGTCTATCCATAGCTGCTGGGGAGCCGTCAGCCCGGCACAAACCACCGTAGCAGCAGAGCGGTTGGCATTGGTAAGATCCACTTTCAGCAGGTTGCCGGAACGCTCCGTTACATAGGCCGTCTTTGCATCCGACAGTACAAAGATGTCCTCCGGGTTAGCATAGCCGGTACCGATATGTGCATAGGCAGGGTTGAGCTTGTAGGTCACCCAGTTGACCTTCAGGTCATAGCCATAGGCCGCCACCTCCAGCTTGCAATAGTTTCCTTCACGCGTCTGCACGCAGAACACATCCCCGTTCACCAGCTTATTGGTGGCGTCATTGTTGCCGGTCACCGGCGCAGTGCTATAAGCATAGGTCTGCAGCGACGCGGGCGTCACCTGGCCAAAATTCACCGTACCCAGGTTAACGATCCTGGCCGTACCCTGTGGCACCATTTGACGCTTCGTGGTATCGATCTGTTCCCACCAGATATCGGCGGCCGGGCCACTGGCGATATTGGCCCCGGTTTCGCAGTCGAACAGCCACGTGCCCTTTATCGTCGCAGTGCCCTGTGATACAATAGATGCCGACGATTGGATCAGGTCTACCTTGGAGAGAAAGCCTGAATACTCTGTAAATACGAGCCGATTTAGGGTTTTGAGGTACTTGGAGCCAATAGCTCCGCCCAGCCCTCCTACGAGCTTTTTCATGACATGAAAAATTTAATGAGTGATTAAATAAGAGGTTGTTCCAAGAGAGGTGGGTCTGGTAGACGCTGGATAGAGGTCTATTCCATGGGTGCCGGTGAGGCAAAGTTGAAGCTAATAAATGGTCCTCGCAATACCGCGTTGGTGGTATTTTGTCTACCGCGCAGGAGCGCCCTTCACGGGGCCCTTAGTGTTCCACGCCCAACATGGCCTTCGGCCCATAGCTACTTTGCACTAAAGCTCCAGGGCGCCTTCCCAAACACCCAATCCCTTCCTGGTAACAACCGGCTCTTCCCCCGTACAATCGACAATAGTGGAAGGTAATATCCCCCCGATCCCCCCATCGACGACAATGTCCACAAGCTTTTCAAACTTATCGTGGATCATCTCCGGGTCGGTATACTCTTCCACCATGTCCCCCGGTAATGAAGAACTGAGAATGGGATGATCCAGCTCCTTTACCAGGCAGCGGGCGATGGTATTATCCGGAATACGCAGACCGATGGTATCCTTTTTGCTTTTCAGGATCTTTGGAACCTGTTTGCTGGCTGGCAAAATAAAGGTATAAGGGCCTGGTAAATAGTTCTTTAACATTCGATATAGCGGCGTGGAAATGCTCTTGGTATAATTGCTTAGATCACTGAGATCATAACAGACAAAGGAGAGTTGCGCCTTGGCAGGATCGACCTGTTTGATCCGGCAGATCCGCTCCACCGCCTTGTGCTGAAAAATATCACAGCCAAGACCATATATCGTATCCGTAGGATATACAATGACTCCGCCGTCGAGCAGACATTCCACGATAGTTTTAATGTTTCTGGGCTGGGGATTCGCCGGATGGAGGTGCAGTATCATAGTGAAAGTTATAATAATTTTGCCGCAAAAGGATTGCCAGTAATGGCTAACATTTCCTTAACATGGATTTAGTCTTAAATTTGTCGAAATCTTAGATTTAAGCATGCAGTTACAATCGGTAGACAGGGTCGATAGTATCAGTCCTGAAGATTTCAGGGATCAGTACTATGCCCCCATGAAGCCCTTGGTGATCAGCGGCCTGTCAAAGGGATGGCCAGCCTGTGAAAAATGGAGCTGGGATTATTTCAAGTCGGTTGTCGGGGAGGTCAAAGTGGGCGTTTACAATAATGTAAAAAGTGACGCGTATACCCCCATCAACACGGCCGATGATTACATGAAGTTTGGGGATTATATCGACATGGTCCGCAAAGGCCCCGCAGAATGGCGCATCTTTCTCTTCAATATTTTCGAACACGCCCCCCAACTGGTCAGGGACTTCGAATGGCCCGAGCACCTGATGAAGGGATTTGTCAAACGCTATCCCATGTTATTCGTTGGGGGAAAAGGTTCGGTGACACACATGCATTTTGACATCGACCTTTCCCATATCATTCATACGCAGTTCGTTGGACGCAAGCGGGTATTGCTTTTCCCTTTTGAAGAGCAGCACAAGCTCTACCGGAAACCCTGGGAGGTCCTGAGCTTTGTCAACTTCGAAAAGTATTTTGACCAGGACCAGAACAAGCTGCAGCTTGAAAAATATCCCGCAGTACGACTGGCAAAAGGATATGAGGTGATCCTCGAACATGGAGATACCCTTTTCATGCCGGCCGGATACTGGCATCATATGGAATACCTCGAGAGCGGTTTTGCTATGAGCCTCAGAGCCCTGCAGTCCTCCTTCAGTGGCAAATTAAAGGGCATCTGGTATCTTATGGGTATGCGTTACATCGATACCCTGATGAAGAAAACCGCGCCCGAATGGTGGTTCAACAGAAAAAAAGAAAAAACTTTCAAGGCTGCAGACAGAGAGCTTGAAACCCTTGCTCAGTAAGGCTTACAGCGCCCCTTCATTGCAGGCGGCAAAGATATTCCAGGTGATCAGGGCAAAAATTGGAAAAAAAATATTGCTTTTTAACAAAACTGTCTTTACTTTTACCCCGCTTATACACTCTGAATACACGTCTTGATTACGGACACGCCACCAAAAGCTATCCGAATCCAATTTCCTCAATTCCGACCGTCCAATTTCCATCCGAAGACTCCAATTCCATAGATATCCGGGTTCAGTTCAGCATATGAGGTGCAATCCTTCATATTGTTTAATTCACCTATCCCCTGTTCAGACATTTATTCCGTTCTTACCCTTTTTTAAGCAATGCTACGGCACGTCCAGTCCGGATCCATGATCTTATAATAATACTATTGATATTTGATATACCCGTATAACAGGACCCTATCCAGTGAATAGAGAACCGATACTAACAGAAAGGTATAGTGGAGTAACATGCCCTGCCATGGGTCATTCGATGTAACAAGAGATATAGCGCGCAATGAAAATATTCGAACTTTTTCTTTTTGTGGTTTCAGAGGTAAGCACAGGCCGGCGATGTCTATCGCTGGCTCTTTTGTTTCCATTTACCTCCATTTACCCCCCACTGATCTAAAAAGACTTCACTGTGAAAAAACCAAAAAAAAGAGGCGGCTCTCTCCTGTCGAGCCGGCCTCTTTTTTCGTTTTATCTATTGTCGCATTCCCGCACGACCACGTTTCCGTCGCCTGCGCGGGCTTTCTTTGTCTGATTCTACGCTATCGTCCAGGTCTCATTCCCCCTCAACAACTTATCCAGGTCCCCCTTTCCTTTACTGAGGATCACCTCTTCGATCTGCATGTTCAGCATATCCTCGTAACATGGCCTTTCCGTCTCATAAAAGACGCCAAACGGCCTCGGTAAATGTCCTTCGATCCGCGGATCGTCAAACATCCGGACCAGGATCTGCGCTTTATAAAAGTCTTTCTCATCGTGGATCCAAAGGTCACTTTCGCTTATGCCATTCCCCAGGTCCACAACAGTAGGCTGAAAACCCTCCAGGCGAATGCCCTTGTCCCGCTGCGCCCCGAAGACCAGCGGCTTGCCCTGCTCCAGGAACAAGGTCTCCATCGGCTTGGTACCCTTTTCGGTAAAGATCTCAAACGCGCCGTCATTGAATATATTACAGTTCTGATAGATCTCGAGAAAGGAGGCTCCCCTGTGAGCCTGGCTGCGAAGCAGCATCTCCTGCAGGTGTTTCGGATCACGGTCCATGGCGCGGGCTACAAAGCTCGCATCAGCCCCCATAGCAAGCGCCAGTGGATTAAAAGGATGATCGATACTGCCGAATGGTGTCGACTTGGTGACCTTCCGTTCCTCTGAGGTTGGCGAATATTGCCCCTTGGTCAACCCATAGATCTGGTTGTTGAATAACAGGATATTCAAGTCGAAATTGCGGCGCAGCAAGTGGATGGTATGATTCCCCCCAATGCTGAGACTATCCCCGTCGCCGGTGACAACCCAGATGCTCAGCTCGGGACGGCTGGCCTTCAACCCCGAAGCGATGGCCGTAGCCCGCCCATGGATCGAATGCATGCCATAGGTATTCATATAATAGGGGAAACGGCTGCTACAGCCTATCCCCGATATAATAACGATGTTCTCCCGGGGTATTCCCAGGGTAGGCATAACTTTCTGCACTTGGGCGAGGATGATATAATCCCCGCATCCCGGACACCAGCGGACCTCCTGGTCTGTAGCAAAATCCTTTGCCGTCAGGGTCTGCGATGGGATGGTTCTTGTTTCACTCATGGTAAGATAGCTCCTTGTAACAGGATGCGACCGCAAATTTACTGAATTGCACCGTAACATGGTTTCGCTTTGTGGAAATCCCGCCTCAACTATCTCCTGAATTTGCATTTCCGTATCCGCATTTTCCCTTTACCGGCTATGGCATATTATTCGCCTTTATATGAGCAGCCCCGTTTTACTCACAAAAAACGAAAAAATATGAATAAGACATTATTAATCATAGCAATAGCAGCCTCTCTGGCCGCCACTGGCTGCGCCGTCGACGGCTATGTCGAAAGTCAGCCCGGGGACGTATA
>Ga0310811_10009811_pt1 | contig 12379 bp, 12 predicted proteins | sample YCmetagenome_FD_207642 | JGI IMG/M metagenome (GOLD analysis project Ga0310811, IMG submission 207642) | Soil microbial communities from experimental microcosm in Duke University, North Carolina, United States - YC | ecosystem: Engineered > Artificial ecosystem > Soil microcosm > Unclassified ... | reverse complement strand
GGCCGACCGGGGCTTTCCCAATCCCTTCGCGGCGCGGAGCCTTTCCGCATCAAACGAAGTCACTTGACGCGGAAAGCTCCAATTTCAGCGATTTGAGCGTGACCGCCGCCGAAACCGGCGGCCACTTTCGGCTGTCATGCTCAAGGCCTACTCGTCCGGCATGACGATGTGCGGCGCCTCCGGGGGCCGCGTCTCGAACAGGCCGATGTCGAGGGGCTGCTGCGGCCTGACCGGCTGCAGCGGCTGGCCGGCCAGGGCGCGCAAAGCGGCCGCATCCAGGGTCTCCGCCCCCGCCGTCCTGCGCAGCTTGCGCGCGGCTTGCCCCGGCGTCTCCGCAGGCCCGGAGCCGATCTTCCAGTAGGATACCGACAACCGCCACACCGAAGTCGGCCGCTTCGGATCCGGGGCAGGCCACCGCCGGCCGTCGCGGTTGACCGGCTCCACGGTGCGGGCCCGGCGCCGGGCCTCGGGCGCGACGGCCCGCAGGGCGCACCAGCGGCTCTCGGGCGCCACCTGGACGCGCCGGCCGGACCGCTCGTCGTCCAACCGGCCGGCGTAGGCGTCCAGGGCGGCGGCCTCGGTGGCGAAGGACGGCCCCACCACCTCGGTGGCGAACACCACCGCCCCCCCGGCCAGCCCCTCGGCGGCCCGCTGGCGCGCAGCGAAGCCTCGCGGCGCCTGCAGGGCGGCTTCGGCGGTCTCGGCGACGGGATAGAGCACGCTCATCCCCTTCATCTTGGACGCGGCGGGCCTTAAGTCCAGGCGGGCGGGCCAGGCCGGGCGTTGCATTTGGCTCGCGGCCGGTCTGTCCTGCGCCCGACAAGCCGGCCGGGGAGGGTTTCGTGACCGCAGACCGAACGACGCGCCGGGCCTTCCTGGGCGGGGCCCTGGCCGCGGGACCCTCGTGGGCGTGGGCGGCGCCGGCCGGGCGCAAGATCGTCACGGTCGCGGGTCGCCGCGTGCGGGTGATCGACATCCACGGCCACTGCGCCGTCCCCGAGGTCGAGCCGGTGGTGGCGGGAACGCCTCTGGCCCAGAAGGTGGCGGCGTCCAACGTGTTCGGTCCGGCCCGGATCGCCGAAATGGACCGCCGCGGGATCGACCTCCAGGTGCTCACGGTCAACGTCTATTGGTGGTACGCCGCCGACCAGGCCCTGGCCGAGCGCATCGTCGCCGTCCACGACCAGGGCCTGGCGGGACTGATCGCGGCCTATCCCGGGCGCCTGGCCGCTCTCAGCTCGGTGGCGCTGCAGTTTCCGGAGCTGGCGGCGCGCCAGCTGGAGCACGCCGTCCGCGGCCTCGGTTTCCGCGGCGCTTCCATCGGCGGCCACGTCAAGGGCGAGTCCCCGACCAGCGCCCGCTACGACCCGTTCTGGGCCAAGTGCCAGGAGCTGGACGTCCCGGTGTTCATGCACCCCGACAACGCCGTCAGCCTCGTGCGGGACGGGGCCCTGGCCGGCGGTCCCAACCTGGACAACATCGTCGGCAACCCGCTGGAGACCTCGGTCTTCCTGGCCCGGATGATCTTCGACGGGGTGCTGGACCGGTTTCCCCGCCTGAAGATCTGCGCCGCCCACGGGGGCGGCTTCTTCCCCTCCTATCTCGGCCGCTTCGAGGCCGCCTGCGCCTACCGCCCCGGCGCGGTTTGCCGCAACAGCAAGCCCCCCAGCGCCTATCTGAAGGACCAGATTCTGGTCGATTCCATGGTGTTCTCGGAGGAGGGGATCAGGCACCTGGTCGCCGAAATGGGGGCCGGCCAGGTCGTCTACGGCTCGGACCTGCCCTTCCCCTGGCCGGACACCATCGACACCATCGCAAACGCCCGCGCCTTCACCCCGGCGCAGAAGACCGCGATGCTCGGCGGCAACCTCGCCAGGCTGCTGAAGCTCCCAGCCTGACGGTTCCTCCGGCGGCGCCGGCGCGCTAAGGAGCAGCCATGACCCTGGCCCACGGCGACTGCCATGACCGTTTCGCCCCCGTCCGCGACGTCTTCGAAGCCGCGCTCGCCGCGGGCGAGGAGCTGGGCGCCCGGTTCAGCCTAGTGGTCGAGGGCGAGATGGCGGTGGACCTGTGGGGCGGCCACGCCGACCGGACAGGCGCCCGGCCCTTCGACGACCGCACCCTCACCCCGGTCTTCTCCACCACCAAGGCCATCGCCGCCATCCTGATCGCCCGCCTGGTGGACCAGGGGCGGCTGGCTTACGACCAGCCGGTGGCGCAAGTCTGGCCCGAGTTCGCGCAGGGCGGAAAGGGCGCGGTCACCGTGGCCCAGGTGCTGTCGCACCAGGCCGGATTGCCCGGGTTCCTGGAGCCGATGGAGCCGTCCCTGTGGTTCGACTGGGACGCCATCTGCGCCAGGCTCGCCGCCATGGTCCCGATGTGGCCGCCCGGGACGGCCAGCGGCTATCACCCTGTCACCTTCGGCTACCTGGCCGGGGAGATCTTCCGCCGGGTCGACGGCCGGACCATGGGCGCGGCCCTGGCCGAGGATCTGCGCGAGCCCTTCGGCCTGGACCTGTGGATCGGCCTGCCCGACGCCGAGCACGGCCGCGTCGCCGAGCTGGATCGGCCCAAGGCCCTGCCCGACTTCGGCGAGATCAACGAGGCCCGGCGCGCCGCCTTCCTCACCCCGTGGGCGGCGCCGGGGGGCCGGGGCGGCGCCGAGTGGCGGCGGGCGGAAATCCCCTCGGCCAACGGCCACGCCACCGCCCGCGACCTGGCCCGGCTGATGAGCGCCATGGCCGGGGACGGCCGGCTGGAGGGACGTTATCTGCTGGACCGGCCGACCATCGCCGAGGCGAGCCGCGAGCGCATCACCGGCCCCGACCTGGTCCTGCCCTACCGCATGAGCTGGGGCGCGGGTTTCATGCGCAACGCCAGCCTGGCAATCTACGGTCGCGAGCGGGAGAGCTTCGGCCATTCGGGCTGGGGCGGCAGCTGCGCCTTCGCCGACCCGGACCGGGGCGTGGCCGGCGCCTATGTCATGAACCGCCAGTCCTCGCTCCTCCTCGGCGACCCGCGCGCGCGGCGCCTGATCGACGCGGCCTACGAGTGTTTGTGAGCGCGATTGCCCCCCGCCTCCCGCCCCTGTAAGGCGGGCCGACGATCCACCGAAACCCACCATTCGACCGCGGAGAGGGAGCCATGCCCGTGCATCGCCCGTTATCCGCCAGCCGAAGGCCGCTCCTGGCGGGCTACACGCCGCCCAACATCTGGGACGTAGTGGTGTTCGCCCTGGTGATCGGGGCGCTGACCCTGATCGCGCTCGGCGGGCGGGAGACTCTCCAGCCCCTCGTGGTCGCCAATCGCACGCCGATCTCCCTCGATCCGGCGGTCCTGCCCGGCTACGCCCTGCGCACGACGATGCGGATGTTCGCCGCCATGGCGCTGTCGCTGCTGTGCACCTTCGTGTTCGGGGCGCTGGCGGCCAAGAGCCGGCGCGCGGAGATGGTCATCATCCCGCTGATCGACGTGCTGCAGTCGGTGCCGGTGCTGGGATTCCTGTCGTTCACAGTCACCGGCTTCATGGCCCTGTTTCCGGGGCAGGTCCTGGGCGTGGAGTTCGCGGCGATCTTCGCCATCTTCACCAGCCAGGCCTGGAACATGGTCTTCAGCTTCTACCATTCCACCCGCACCCTTCCCCGCGACCTGAAGGACCTGTCCGATTCCATGCGGTTGGGCGCATGGCGGCGGTTCTGGACCCTGGAGGCGCCCTACGCCGCGCCGTCGCTGATCTGGAACGCCATGATCTCAATGTCGGGCGCCTGGTTCTTCGTGGTGGCGTCGGAGGCCATTTCGGTCGGCCGGGTCACCGTCTCGCTGCCGGGCGTGGGGTCCTACGTGGCGCTGGCGATCGTCCAGCACGACCTGCGCGCCATAGGCTGGGCCGTCCTGACCATGGCCCTGGTGATCCTCGCCTACGATCAGCTGCTTTTCCGGCCCCTGGTCGCCTGGGCCGAGAAGTTCCGCCTCGATCCGCCATCGACCGACGCGCCGATACCCCGGTCGTGGGTGCTGGATTTCCTCCAAAGGACCGACCTGACGCGACGCCTGTGGCGGCCGGTCCAAAGCTTCCTGGGCTCGCTCGCCAGCGTCCGGCTGGGACGCCCCATCGACCTGACCCCCGGCTTCAGCCGGGTCTGGTCGAGCCGCTATGCCGACTGGGGCTGGTATGCGCTCCTGGCGCTGACCGGCGCCCTGGCCGCCTGGCGGGCCGCCGCCTACATCGGCGGTGAGGTCTCCTTGGGCGAGGTCGGCTGGTGCCTCGTCCTCGGCCTGATCACCCTGCTGCGGGTCGTGGTCCTGGTGGTGGTCGCCAGCGCCGTCTGGCTTCCGCTCGGCGTGATGATCGGACTGCGCCCCCGCTGGGCGGCGGCCCTGCAGCCCGTCACTCAGTTCCTGGCGGCCTTCCCCGCCAACATCCTCTATCCGCTCGTCGTCGCCGCGGTGGTCCGCTTTCGGCTGGCCCCCGACATCTGGCTGTCGCCGCTGATGATCCTTGGGGCCCAGTGGTACATCCTGTTCAACGTCATCGCCGGGACCCGGATGTTCCCGGCCGACCTGCTGGAAGCCGCCGCCTCGATGCGCATCCGCGGCTGGACCTGGTGGCGCAAGGTGATCCTCCCCGGGGTCCTGCCCTCCTACGTGACCGGGGCGGTCACCGCCGGCGGCGGAGCCTGGAACGCCGCCATCGTCGCCGAGGCCGCCAGTTGGGGGTCGACGCGGCTGGAGGCCCACGGCCTGGGCGCCTACATCGCCAGGGCCACCGCCGACGGCGACCTGCGCCGGGTGGTCCTGGGCGTGGCGGTGATGGCGGTCTATGTGGTGCTGTTCAACCGCCTGGTCTGGGACCCCCTGTTCACCAGCGCCGCCCGGCGCCTTCGCGCGGAGTGAGTTGATGGCCTCCGACATCATGACCGCCCCCGCCCGGACCGCTCCGGCGCCCGAGGTGCTGCTGGAGATCGCCGAGGTCAGCCAGACCTACGCCAAGGGCGCTTCGGACGACCTGCTGGTGCTGGACGGGGTCAACATCACCCTCAAGGCCGGCGAGATCGTCGGCCTGCTCGGCCGCTCCGGCTCGGGCAAGTCGAGCCTGCTGCGCATCATCGCCGGGCTCGCCCGCCCCGCCGCCGGCGAGGTGCGCTGGCGCGGCCGCCCCCTGCGCGGGCCGTCCGAAGCCATCGCCATGGTGTTCCAGAGCTTCGCCCTGTTCCCCTGGCTGACGGTGCTGGAGAACGTGGAGATCGGGCTCGAGCCCCTCGGCATCCCCACCGCCGAGCGGCGCTCGCGCTCGCTGCAGGCCATCGACCTGATCGGCCTCGACGGCTTCGAGAACGCCTACCCCAAGGAGCTGTCCGGCGGCATGCGCCAGCGGGTCGGCTTCGCCCGCGGCCTGGTCATGCAGCCCGAGCTTCTGCTCATGGACGAGCCGTTCTCGGCCCTGGACGTCCTGACCGCCGAGACCCTGCGCACCGACGTGATCGACCTGTGGATGGAGGGGCGCCTGCCCCTGCGGTCGATCCTGATGGTCAGCCACAACATCGAGGAGGCGGTCCTGATGTGCGACCGCATACTGCTGTTCACCGCCAGCCCCGGCCGGGTCGCCGCCGAGATCCCCATCACCCTGTCCCACCCCCGCAGCCGCACCGACGCGGCCTTCCGTAAGCTGGTGGACCAGGTCTACGAGCGGATGACCAACCCCTCCGACCCGGCCCTGACGGCCGAGCAGACCACCCCCGAGCAGGCGGCCAGCGCCGGGGTCGGCCGCAAGCTGCCCGACATCTCCACCAACCTGCTGGCCGGCCTGATGGAGGCCCTGGCCGCCCCGCCGTTCAAGGGCAAGGCCGACCTGCCCGAGCTCGCCGACGAGCTGACCATGGAGGTCGACGAGCTGTTCCCCATCGCCGAGACCCTGCAGCTGCTGGGCTTCGCCGAGGTCGCCCACGGGGACATCCGCCTAATCGAGCCCGGACGCCGCTTCGTCGAGTCCGACGTGGACGGGCGCAAGCGCCTGTTCTCCGAGCAGTTGCTGGCCCATGTGCCGATCGTCGCCCTGGTCCGTCGGGTGCTGGACGAACGCCCCAGCCGCCGGGCTCCGTATCGCCGCTTCTCCGAAGAGCTGGAGGACTTCATGTCCGAGGAGTTCGCCGAGGAGACCCTGGCCGCGGTCATCTCCTGGGGCCGTTACGCCGAGCTGTTCGCCTACGACGAGCAGGCCCAGACCTTCAGCCTCGAGGACCCGGCTTAGTTTGTCCCTCATCATGCAGGGCCGCCCGTCGCAGTCAGGCCTCTGGAAAGCCAAGATTCCGCACTGCTACAGTCGATAAGAGACATCCCGAGACCGACCGCCCAAGGACGCCCATGACCCGCCTGAGCCTCTGCGGCTTCGCAGCCCTCGCCCTGTTCGCGACGACCCCGCTCCGGGCACAGGAGCCGAGCCCTCCCGCCGGCGCCCCCGCCTCGGCGCCCAACGCCCCGCCGAAACCCGACCCCGCGCCCATGCTGACCCCGCCCAAGTTCGGGACCTGGGGCATCGACCTCGCCGGCCGCGACACGAGCGTGAAGCCCGGCGACGACTTCAACCGCTACGCCAACGGCAAGTACCTCGACGCCCTGAAGATCCCCGCCGACCGCACCGGCTACGGGGTCAACTACGTCCTGAGCGAGCTGTCGGAGAACCAGGTCCACGCCATCCTTGAGGAGGAGGCTCGCAAGCTGCCCGCCGGCGCCGTCCCGGCCACCGACGGCGCCAAGGGAGCGGCCTTCTACAAAGCCTTCATGGACGAGGGCCGGATCAACGCCCTGGGGGCCAAGCCGCTACAGCCTGAGCTGGCCGCGATCCGCGCGGCGGACACCCGGGTCAAGCTCGCCGCCCTCATGGGCCGCGGGAGCCAGGGCTTCAACGCCTCGATCTTCGACGTCTACATCGACGCCGACCCCAAGGCGCCGGACCGCTATGTGCTGAACTTCGTCCAGGGCGGCCTGGGCCTGCCCGACCGGGACTACTACCTGCAAGCCGCGTTCGCCGACAAGAAGACCAAGTACCAGGCCTATGTCGCCCGGATGCTGACCATGATCGGCTGGCCCGACCCGCAGGCCGCCGCCCGCGCCGTGGTCGCCTATGAGACCGCCATCGCCCAGGCGAGCTGGACCCGCGCCGACCGCCGCGACGTCGAGAAGACCTACAACCCGATGACGGTGGCCCAGCTCGCGAAGTTCGCGCCGGGCTTCCCCTGGACCACTTTCCTGAAGGCGGCTGAGGTTCCCGGTCTGCCCAAGGTGATCGTCAACGAGAAGACGGCCTTCCCCAAGATCTCCGCCGTCTTCGCCCGCACCCCCCTGCCGACCCTGCGCGCCTGGGCCGCCTTCCATCTGGCGGATTCTTCGGCGGCTTATCTGTCGGAGCCCTTCGTCCAGGCCAGGTTCGAGTTCCGCTCCCGCGACCTCTCGGGGGTGGAGGAGCAGCGCCTGCGCTGGAAGCGCGCCGTGGCCGCCGCCGACGGCGCCATGGGCGAAGCCATCGGCCGGGTCTATGTCGAGCGCCACTTCCCGCCAGAGGCCAAGGCCAAGATCGACGCCCTGGTCACCGACCTGAAGACCGCCATGGGTGCGCGCATCCAGCGCCTGACTTGGATGAGCCCGGCCACCAAGAAGGAGGCGCTGGAGAAGCTGGCCAACTTCACCACCAAGGTCGGCTATCCGTCGAAGTGGAAGGACTATTCCGCCCTCACCGTGCGCGAGGACGACCTGTACGGCGACATGGAGCGCTCGACCGCCTTCGAGTGGCGCCGGCAGGTCAAGCGGATCAACGACCCGGTCGACCGCACCGAGTGGTTCATGACCCCCCAGACCGCCAACGCCTACTACAACTCGGTCATGAACGAGGTGGTGTTCCCCGCCGCCGAGCTGCAGGCGCCGTTCTTCGACCCCACCGCTGACGCGGCGGTGAACTACGGCGGCATCGGCATGGTGATCGGCCACGAGATCACCCACGGCTTCGACGACGAAGGCCGCAAGACCGACGGCAAGGGGATCCTCCGCAACTGGTGGACCGAGGAGGACGCCAAGAAGTTCGAGGCCGCGGCCAAGGGCCTGGGGACGCAGTACTCGTCCTATGAGCCGGTGCCGGGTTCGCACATCAACGGCGAGTTGACCATGGGCGAGAACATCGCCGACCTGGGCGGGTTCCTGATCGCGCTGGACGCCTACCACTTGTCGCTGAAGGGCCAGCCGGCGCCGGTGATCGACGGCCTGACCGGCGACCAGCGCTTCTTCCTGGCCTATGCGCAAGGCTGGCGCGACAAGCGCCGCGACGAGGCGGTCAAGCAACAGCTGGTGTCGGACCCGCACTCGCCCGAGGCCTTCCGGGTCAACGGCGTCGTGCGCAACATCGACGCCTGGTACCAGGCTTTCGACATCAAGCCCGGCGACAAGCTCTACCTCAAGCCGGAGGAGCGGGCGCGCATCTGGTAAGGGCGCAGCCGCGATGAAAAAATGGGGCGGCCCGTGGCGGGGCCGCCCCATTCCCTATTCTTGATGGGCGCGCTTTAGCGCTGCTGGTTGTTCTTGCGGCCCTGATCGCCCTGCTGGCCCTTCTGGGTCGCCTCCTGCTGCTGCTGGCGGGACTGGCCCTGCTTGGCGCCGGAGGAGGATTGTTTGCGGTCGGTCTGGGTCTTGTCGTCCTGACGGTTCATCGGTTCACCCACTGTCTGGTTGAGACGTGGGTGCAACCGGCGATCCACCCAAACGGTTCCCGCCTCAGCGATGCTCCAGGCCGCGCTGGGCCAGGCTGTCCAGGGTGGCCGCGCGCGAGGTCAGGTCTCCGCCCAGACGCCGGCACAGGTCGCGCACGCCGGCGGGATAGACCTCGCCGCCTTCGGCGATCTCCTCAGACAGCGCGATCACCCGTGCGATGGCGTGTTCGACAATGCGGACCTGCTCCATCGCGGCCTCACGGGCTTCGGCATAGAGCCGGAGCGCCCGGGCGCTGGGGGAATCCGGACCGCTGCCCGGCTGGACGACGACTAGCTGCGGGAGGCTCATGCTGCCCTCGGGGTGATCGGGGTTCGGCTCGCCCACTATGGCGGGTTCCTTCCCTCAACGGCCCAGGCGTTGTTGAGTTCACCCTCTGTCTGCATCGTCGTCGAGCGTGTGTTTTTCGCCACATCCGGAGGGCGCCCCCGGTGAGGGCCTGGGTCCCGCCCTCCGCAACGGCGGTCGGCCTACCAGCTTCCTGTATTGGGCATGGACGCCCAGGGCTCGGCCGGCGGGAGGGCCGGCCCCTTCTGCAGGAGCTCGATCGAGATGCCGTCGGGAGAGCGCACGAAGGCCATGTTCCCGTCCCGCGGCGGGCGGTTGATGATCACGCCTCCAGCCCGCAGCCGCTCGCAGGCGGCGTAGACGTCGTCGACCCGATAGGCCAGATGGCCGAAGTTCCGCCCGCCCGTATAGGCCTCGTCGTCCCAGTTCCAGGTCAGCTCCAGGGCCGGGCGGATGTCGGTCAGGGTCCCGCCGGCGTCGGCCACGTCGCCGGGGGCGGCCAGGAACACCAGGGTGAAGCGGCCCTTGTCGTTGTCGACCCGGCGCACCTGCTGCAGGCCGAGCTTGGCGCAATAGAAGTCCAGGGCCGCGTCCAGGTCGCGGACCCGGACCATGGTGTGCAGGTATTCCATCAGCCGTCCCGGAAATAGGGCTCCACCGAGCCCTGCAGCTTCAGGGTCAGGGGGTTGCCCGCGCGGTCCTTGGTGTTGCCCACCGCCAGTCGCACCCAGCCCTCGCTGACGCAATATTCCTCGACGTTGTTCTTCTCCACGCCCTTGAAGCGCACCCCAACCCCGCGGGCCAGGACGTCCTGGTCGTAGTGCGGGCTTGCGGGGTCGTTGCTGAGGCGGTCGGGCGGGGCGTCGGTCATGTTGAACTCGATGGTCGGACTTGCGGCATAGCCCTTACGAAACTCGGGCCCGGCTGTCAGCAGCTTCCGACCGGCGAGTCTTCAAGGGATTTGCGGCCGAAGCGCGTATGATGGCTTTGCAGAGGGAGTGGGCGGCGCCTCATGATCCGTAGGCCATCGGGATTTCAGCAGGTGATCGGCCGAGCGGCGTCGCTCGCGGTCGCGCTGCTCGCTGTCCTGACCCTGGTCGCCAGCGGGGCCTCCCACGAACTCCTCCACGCCGACGAGGGCCCCAGTCCCGTGGCCCACGCCGCGTGGGCCACGGCGACGCATGTCGTCGGCCTTTCCGAGAAAGCTCCTCAGCACCGCAGCACGCCCGCCCACGGCTGTTCGGGCCATTGCGTCGCCCACGCTGCGGACCAGGCGCCGATCCTGACCCTGCTGCCGGCCCCCCGCGAACGGCACGCCGGCTGGCGGCTGGAGGCCAGAGCGGCTCTGCCCCAGTTCCCCACCGCCGGACCCGAACGCCCCCCAAGAGCCTGAAAAGCCCACAGCGCCCTGACCGGGGCGCCCCGCCTTTCAGTCCACGGGGTTTTCCATGTCTCCCACCACCCGCCGGTGGCCGCGTCTCGCGGCCGTCGGCCTGACCACCGGCGTTCTCGCCATCTGCACCCACACCAGGGCCGACCCGGCCCCGCCCTATCGCGACCTGCTTCGCCAGGCCCAGACGACCTCCCCGCGCCTGGCCGAGGGCGAGGCCGGGATTCGCCGCGCCGAGGGCCTGGCGGACCAGGCCGCCGTTCGCCCCAACCCCACCGCGGGGCTGCTGGTCGAGAGCTTCGGCGGCAGCGGCCCCCGCAGCGGCCTGTCGGGCTCCGAGACCACCCTGCAGGTCGACCAGCCGTTCGAGCTCGGCGGCAAGCGCCCGGCCCGCATCGCCGTCGGCCGGGCAGACGTCGCCGCCGCCCGCGCCCGGCAGGTGCAGGTCCAAGCCGACTTCGCCTTCGACCTGGCCGACGCCTACGCCCGCGCGGAAGCCGCCGAACGGCGCCTCGCCCTGGCCGTCGAGGCGCTCGACCTCGCCGAGGAGGACGCGCGAGTGGCCCGCGCCCTGGTCGAGGCCGGCCGCGAAGCCGATCTTCGCTCCGTCCAGGTCCAGGCCGCCGCCTCTTCCGCCCGGGCCGATATCGAGCAGCGCAGGGCTGAGCGCGAAGGCGCCCTGGCCCGTCTCACCGCCCTCTCGGGCTCCCCCGTCCCCCTGACCTCGATCCCCGACGGCCTGCTCGACCGCGCCCCTTCCGGCGCACCGCCGGTCGCGGACGTGCTGTCGACCCCGGCCTATCTCGCCGCCCAGGCCGAGCGCGAAGCCGCCGCCCGACGGGTGCGGCTGGAGCGGACCCGGGCCGCGCCGGACCTCACCGCCTCGTTCGGGGTCCGCCGCTTCGGCGACGACCGTTCCACCGCCTTCGTCGCCGGGATCTCCGCCCCCCTGCCGATCTTCGACAGGAACCGCGGCGCCACCGCCGCCGCCCGGGCCGAGCTCGACGCCGCCGAGGCGCGGCTGACCGCCGCCCGCCTCGACGCGGAGGCTTCCCTGCGAGCCGACGCCGCCCAGACGCAGGCCGCCGCCAGCCGCGTGACCGCCGCCCGCCAGGCGGAGCAGGCTGCCGACGAGGCCTACCGCCTGACCCGCCTCGGCTACGAGGGCGGCAAGCTCTCTCAGCTGGAGGTCCTGAACGCGCGCCGAACCCTCGCGGAATCTCGCGCCCGAACCCTAGACGCCCAGCTCGATCGGCTCACCGCGGAGGCCGCCCTGGCGCGTCTCCAGGGGCGCACGCCATTCGGAGACCAACCATGACAAGCACGAACACCCGCCTCCTCGCGGGGGGAGCCGCCGCCCTGGCCTTGGCCGCGGGCTTAGGCTTCGGGGTCGCTCGCCTGACGGCGCCTGGGGCTCCCACCGCACCGGCCGCCCCCAAGGCGGAGGACTCGAAGACCGCCAAGGACACGCTCACCATGACGCCGGCGGTCCTGCAGGCGTCCGGGATCAAGGTCGAGGCGGCGTCGACGGGAGGTTTGAACGACGAGATCCTGGCCTCGGCGACGGTCGCGGCCGCCCCCGACGGCCAGGCGGTCCTCACCGCCCATGCGCAAGGCGCCGTCACGCGCATCTACAAGCAGTTGGGCGATCCGGTCCGGGCCGGCGAGATCGTCGCCCTGGTCGAAAGCCGGGAAGCCGCGAGCATTGCGGCCGAACGGAGCGTGGCCGCCGCCAAGGCCGCCCTGGCGCGCCAGGTGCTGACACGAGAGCTGCGCCTGTTCGAACAGCGGGTGTCGCCCCGGCAGGACGTCGAGCGGGCGCAGGCGGAATCGACCGCGGCGGCGGCGGAGGTGCGGCGGGCCCAGGCGGCTGCGGGGGCCGCGCGTGTCGCCGCCGACGGCCGGTCGGTGATGGTCACCTCCCCTATCGGAGGCCGCATCACTTCGGCG
>Ga0310811_10009810_pt1 | contig 12379 bp, 11 predicted proteins | sample YCmetagenome_FD_207642 | JGI IMG/M metagenome (GOLD analysis project Ga0310811, IMG submission 207642) | Soil microbial communities from experimental microcosm in Duke University, North Carolina, United States - YC | ecosystem: Engineered > Artificial ecosystem > Soil microcosm > Unclassified ... | reverse complement strand
ACCAGGCGGTTTCCGAAGTACCCGGTTTGACGATGAGCGGATCGACAGGCCGGGCGGTCCGTCCGTCGCGGCGGAGCAAGGGATAGGAGGCGACCATGGATACGCTTCAGAGGACGACAGGTTACGATGTCGGCGGTGTGCGCTATCCGCAGCCGTTCAAGATCAGGCGGCTCGGGCATTTCGGCTTCAATGTCGCCGAGCTGCAGGCGGGCGTCGATTTCTATTCGAAGCTTCTGGGTCTGCGCATCACCGATACGCGCGACTTCTCAAAGATCGCGGGGCGGGAGGAGCTGGCCAGGCGCCTGGAGGACCCGCGCATCGTCTTCATGAGCCACAACTCCGATCATCACGCCTTCTTGCTGGCCCACAAGTCGCTGGGCGCCATCTTCGGCGACGATGCGGTGTCCAAGGACATCACGGTGAACCAGATCACCTGGCAGGTCGGCTCGATGGAGGAAGTGTTCGCCGCGGCGGACTACTTCCGCGACAAGCAGGTCGAGATCCGCCGTGTCGGCCGCGACATGCCGGGCAGCAACTGGCACACCTATATCCGCGATCCCGACGGCCACACGGTCGAGCTCTATTACGGCATGGAGCAGATCGGCTGGGAGGGCCGCAGCAAGCCCGAGACGATGTACTATCGTGCTTTCCGCGAGCGGCCGGAGCTGCCGCAGATGTCGGAGGCGGCGGAAGTGCGCGAGGCCGTGGCCAAGGGCATCGATATCGACGCCGGCAACACGATTCGCGACGAATCGGGCGAGGAATACATCGTCGCCGGCGTGCGCCTGCCGCGGCCCTTCAAGATCGTCAACATCGGCCCCATGAGCCTGTTCGTGGCCGACGTCGGTGCTTCGGAAGCCTTCTACACGCAGACCATGGGTTTCGTGCGGACCGAGGTGGTCAACTACAAGGGCCACCGTTGCGTCTATCTGCGCAACGGCAGCGAGCATCACAGCCTCTCGCTCCTTCCCAAGGCACTGCGGGGCGAGCTGGGCCTCAATCCCGATACCTCCGTTGCCTCGATGGGCATGCAGGTAGGCAGCTACCGGCAGCTTCGCGATGCGGTCGACTTCTTCAGGAAGAAAGGCGCACGCTTCACGGAGGCGATCCCGCAGGAGCTCTATCCGGGAGTCGATTACGCCGCCCACATCCTCGATCCGGCCGGCCATGCGCTGATGCTCTACTACTACATGGAGCGGGTGGGCTGGGACGGACAACCGCGCCCGGCATCGCAGCGTCGGCCGATCGGCAAGGAATGGCCCGAAGCGCTGGAGCCAATGTCGGACACTTATGCCGATCCACCCTTTATGGGCCCGTTGGGATAAAGCTGGATCGAGATCCTCGAATGACGTCGGATTGCCGGGAGTAAGCATCATGAGCAAGTATGGTATCGGCCAGCCTGTCCTGCGCTTCGAGGATCCTCGATTGCTGCGCGGAGAGGGGCGGTACATCAACGATGTGAATCTGCCCGGCCAGGCCTATACGGTGTTCGTCCGCTCGCCGCATGCCCACGCGAAGATCCGCTCGATCGATGTCGAGGAGGCCAAGAAGACGGCGGGCGTCATTGCCGTCTATACCGGCCATGACGTGACGGCCGACGGGTTGGGCATGCCCAAGGCCAACATGCCGCGCAAGCGGCCCGACGGAAAGCCGATGTACGCGCCGCAGCGGCCGCCGCTGATCACCGATCGCGTGCGCTACGTCGGCGATCCGGTGGTGATGGTGATCGCCGAGACGCTGGCCGCGGCCAAGGACGCCGCCGAGCTGGTCAATATCGATTACGATCCGCTGCCGTCGGTGACGCTCACGGAAGATACCGTGAAGCCGGGTGCGCCGGCGGTATGGGACGATTGTCCAGACAACATCTCGAACCACGTCGAGCGCGGCAACAAGGCAGGCACCGACGAGGCCATCAAGTCGGCAGCCAAGGTGATCAAGCGGCGTTACGTCATCACACGCGTCCATGCCCAGTTCATGGAGCCACGCGGCACGCTCGGCACCTACGATCCGGGCGAGGATCGCATGACCCTCTACGCCGATGTGCAGTATCCCCATCGCGTGCGCAACATGCTGGCGCAGAACGTGTTCAAGGTCCCCGAGAGCAAGATGCGGGTGATCTCCGGCGATGTGGGCGGCGGATTCGGCACCAAGGGCTGGCAATACATCGAGCATCGCTTGACCTTGTGGGCGGCGCGCAAGCTCCGCCGGCCGGTGAAATGGACCTGCGAGCGCAGCGAGGCCGTGATGGCCGACGAACACGGCCGGGACAATGTCGGCGAGATCGAGCTGGCGCTCGACAAGGACAACAAGTTCGTCGCGCTGCGGCTCAACATGCTGGCCAACATCGGTGCCTACGTCGGCTCGGACCGAAATCTGCTCTCGCCGTTCGGCATGATCACGACGGTGCTCGGCGTCTACAGGATCCCGACGGCCTACCTCAACGTGGTTGGCGTGCTCAGCAACACCAACCCGACCGCGCCCTATCGCGGCGCCGGGCGACCGGAAGCGATCTACCTGATCGAGCGGTTGATCGACGATGCGGCGCGCGAGCTCGGCATCGATCGGGTGGAGTTGCGCCGCAAGAACATGCTGGCCGAGGCCGAGCTGCCTTATCAGAGTCCGGTCGGCCCGTTCTACGACTGCGGCCAGTTCGAGAAGAACATGGACATGGCGCTCGAGCTTGCCGATGTGGCGGGCTACAAGGCGCGTATGGAGGCCTCGAAGAAGCGCGGCAAGCTGCGCGGCCTGGGGATCGTCAATGCGATCGAGCAGGCCGCCGGAACGGTGCAGCCGGAGTATGCCGAGATCCGCTTCAATCCGAGCGGCACGGCGGCGCTGCTGATGGGCACCAAGGCCCAGGGGCAAGGCCACGAGACCATGTTCAAGCAGATCCTGAACGACCGCCTTGGTATCGATCCCGCCGATGTGCAGTTCATCGACGGCGACACCGATCGCGTCGCCTTCGGCATGGGCACCAACGGCTCACGCTCGACCGTGCTCGGCGGCTCGGCGCTGTTCTTCGCCGCCAACAAGGTGATCGACAAGGGCAAGAAGCTCGCCGGCCACATGCTCGAGGCGGGCGAGCAGGACATCGAGTTCGCGGAGGGCACGTTCCGGGTCAAGGGCACCGATAAGACGGTGTCGCTGAAGCAGGTCGCAATGGCCGCCTTCAACCCGGCCCGATGGCCGCAGGGCTTCGAGGGCGGGCTGTACGAGAACGCCACCTACAAGGGCGAGAAGGATACCTATCCCAACGGCTGCCATATCTGCGAGGTCGAGATCGACCCCGAGACGGGCGAGGTGCAGCTCGACCGGTACGCGGTCGTCGACGACGTCGGCACGGTGATGAATCCGATCGGGCTGAAGGGCCAGATCCATGGCGGTGTAGCGCAGGGCGTGGGCCAGATCCTGGGCGAGCAGGTCGTCTGGGACCGCGAAAGCGGCCAGCTCCTGACCGCGAGCTTCCTCGACTACACCATGCCGCGCGCCGACATGATGTGCAGCATGGAGATCAAGTCCAATCCGGTGCCGACCAAGTACAATCCGCTGGGCGCCAAGGGTGCGGGTGAGGCGGGAACGGTCGGGGCCATGCCGGCCTTGATGAATGCGATCATGGATGCGCTGGCGCCGCTCGGCGTGAAGGACGTCCTCATGCCGGCCACGGCGCAGAATGTGTGGCGCGCCATCCACGACGCCGGGAGCGCCTGAGGAAAGGAACGATTGAGGGAGGGAACATGGGCCAGATCGTCGGCGCTGCCATCGTCTCGCATCATCCGGGTCTCGTTCAGCCCAAGGAGATCCGCATCAAGCGCGGCAATGGCCGCGACTCCGACCTGGTCGAGGGTTTCGATCGGGTGCGTGCCCGGGTCGACGCGGTGAAGCCGGACACCTTCGTGCTATTCGACACCCACTGGATCACGACCGGCTCGCATCTGGTCGCCGGTGCGGCGCACTTCAAAGGGCACTACACGTCCTCGGAGCTGCCGTACATGATGTCGCGCTTCGCCTACGATTATCCGGGAGCGCCGGAGCTTGCACGCCTGGTCGAGGAGGTGGCACGGGAGAGAAAGACAGTGGCGCGCAATATCACGGACGAGACGTTGCCGCTGCAGTATCCCACCATCAATGTCATCCACTATCTCGGCCGCGGCGAGAGGGTCCTGAGCGTCGGGACTTGCCAGACCGCGCAGTTCAGGCATTTCCTGCAGATGGGCGAGATCATCGCAGAAGCGATCCGCCGATCCGATGCGCGTGTCGTGTTGCTGGCGTCGGGATCGATGAGCCACAAGTTCTATGATCTCGATCACGTGCCGCCCAATCCGTGCCTGTGGCATCCGGACAACGTCTCCGACCCGAAGAACCGCGCGCTCGATCTCGAAGTGCTTGGACTGTGGAAGGACGGCCGGCACGACATCGTGCTCGATCGCTTTCCTGAGCTCGAAGCCGCCAAATACGAGGGCCACGGGGCGCACTACGCGCAGATGATGGGCGCGCTGGGTGGCAAGGCCTGTCGTGCGAGAGGCACGCAGCTTGCCGAATACGAGAACGCGGCCGGCACAGGCAACGTTCATGTCTGGTTCGATCTTCAATAAGGAAACGGAACAAATGAGTGCATTGGAAGGACCGCGTAAGGAAGTTCGCCGTGTCGTCAAGGACGGCAGCACCTATTGGACGGAGTTCAAGGACGGCAAGATCGTGTTCGCCGACGGCCGCACCTGCGGCGAGGACGAGGTGGTTCACCTGCCGCCCTGTGAGCCGACCAAGATCATCTGCGTGCACGTGAACTACATCTCGCGTTACTACGAGTTCAACAACACGCGCACGCCGCCGCCGTCGCCGACCTATTTCCAGAAGCCTCTGACGGCCCTCAACGCCCACAGAGGCGAACTGATTCGGCCCAAGGGCTACAAGTACGTGAACTACGAAGGCGAGATGGCCGTGGTGTTTGGCAAGGTGACCAAGAATGTCTCGCGCGAGGAGGCGTGGGATTGCATCGCGGGCTTCGCGCCGGCCAACGATTTCGGCTGCCACGATTTCCGCGACACCGATGCGGGCTCCATGTTGCGTGTAAAAGGCATGGACGGCTTCTGCCCGATTGGACCGGGCCTGGTGTCGGGTGTCGATGTGCGCCAGTCGATGCTCCGGTCGTACAGGAACGGCAAGGTGGTGCAGGAAGGCGCCGTCAGCGAGCAGATCTTCGACTGCGGCTACCTGATCGCCGATCTCGCGCGGCACATGACCTTCCTGCCGGGCGACATCCTCCTGACGGGCACGCCGGCCAATTCGCGGCCGCTCGATGTCGGCGACACGATCGATATCGAGGTGAGCGGCGTTGGCCGGCTCTCGAACAAGGTCGTCGAGGCGCCGGCGCCCAAGGCGAAGGACGGCTTCCCCGCAAGCCCCGACAGCGAGGGCGTTCGCCGCGTGGCGCTCGGCAACGACGAACGCCTGCCTGACAAGCTGAAGGCCAAGTAGAGGCGGCTGCGGCTCACCGCGGGCGGTGGATCACGCTCGCGGTCCCAGCCTCTCCACCAGCTGCCTCGTCGCCGTGAAAGCGCGCGCAATACGCGCCGTGGCATCGGCGATGGGTGAGGGCATCTCGACGCTGATGAAGATGTCGCGCGGCAGGGCCTGCAGCAGCGCCACGAGCGGGAGGCCGCCTTCGCCTGGCGGCAGCCTGTGCGTACGGGCTTCGGCGATGATGGCAGCCTCGGTCGCGGGAATCGCGGCGGGCGCGTCGCAGATCTGCATCGCGCGCAGCAGGCCGGGCGGGACCGAGACGAGGTCGGATGGTTTTCCGCCCGAGCGGCTGAGATGCAATGCATCGACCACGATGCCGGCATTGCTCTTGTCGGCGGCGCGCACCATGGCGTGGGCCTGGGCCAGGGTGCCGACCTGTCGCCACGGCATGAATTCGAGGTCGACCCGCCGGCTGAGCGGCCGGGCGAGATCGCACAACGCGGCGAAGTTCGCCAAAAGCCGTGCCGGTTCGGGATCCTCACTGGACGTCAGCATCGAGGTTGCGCCGAGATCGGCCGACGCCTCGAGCAATGGGCTTAGCGCCGCTACGTCGATCTCTGGCGTGAGGGAGATGAACTCGACATCCATCAGGCGCACGCCCGCGGCCTTCAGTGTGCTTGCCAGCGCGCGATGTGCCGGGCTGCCGACCTTGGAGGGATAGGCGATGCCACCGGGCGTGGTGGGATGAAAGCGAAGGCCGATGGCGCGAAAACCGGCGCGGGCCGCCTCGCCGACGAGTTCGACCGGCGCGAGCTCCAGCGCCGTGAGATGAGCCAACCCGAGATCGACCAAGATCGATCCTGCCGTTTGGAGACGAGAATTCTACGGGCTGGCGTGGCCGATGAAGCGGTCGGGCGGCCGATCGCCCCATTGCGACTGGAAGCCCTCTTCGACGCTCAGCACATTGCCGCCGTTGGCCGCGTTCAGCCGATCGGTGTCGGCCCAGCGCTCATGGACCCGGCCCCACGGGTCGGCCCAGTAATCAAACACCTGGCTGCCGAGCAGATGGCGGCCGATGCCCCACATGTGCTCGTACTTGCCGAGCCCCTTGATGTACTCGTGATCCTGGAAGATCGCATCGATGTCGTGCGCTTCGTAGGAGACATGGTTGAGGCCGGTCTTGTCGTTGTGGACGCAGAACAGCACGTGGTGGTCGACGTAGTCGTCGCCGCGATCGAGGCGATTGAACGAACCGATGACGTTTTCCTTCTCGCCGGCATAGACATCGTCGGAGCGGATCATGCCCAGCGCATCGCGGAACCAGGCGACCGTCTCCTTGACCTTGGGCGTCGCCAGTACGCCATGGCCGATGCGTTGGACTGGCGTGGGCGACTTGGAAAGCCGCATCAGGCGGCCGACGCGCCGGGTCGGCTCGCTGCCGGAATTGACGAAATCGCGATTGTGCTTGCTCGATGTGCCGCGCTTGAATCCAGCGATGACCTCGATCTGATAGCCGTTGGGCTCGGTCAGTCGCACGCGCTTGCCGCCACCGGGCTCGTTCAGGGTCTCGATGCCCGAGGCGCCGGGCAGCTTGGCGACCCGCTTGAGGTCGTCCTCGTCGGCGGCGTGGTAGGCGAAGCCGATGAACTTCGTGCCGCCCTTGTGTGTGACATGCAGATGATGATTGCCGTCCGTCCCCCGCATGTAGAGCGCATCCGGTGTGCGTTCGGCGCGGGTCAGGCCGAAATGGGTGAGAAATTCCTCCATTTCATCGAGGTCGGGCGCTTCCATGCGCGGGAAGGCGAAATCGGCGACCTTGATTGCAGGCATGGTTTCCTCCGAGACTTCGGCGCAACGCTAACGCCGTCACCCGGCGATGAAAAGGAGGAAAGCATGTCGAGGCCACCAGCCCCCAATCCACGCGACCGGCTGAGGTCGTTCGCGCCGAAGTTCATCGACCTTACCGAGAACGTCCTGTTTGGCGACGTCTGGGAACGGCCGGGTCTTTCCAAGCGCGACCGCAGTCTTATTACGTGCGCCGCACTGGTGGCGCTCAATCGCACCGAACAGCAGCGCGGCCACTTCGCCCGCGCCGTCAACAATGGCGTCACCAAGGATGAGCTGGTTGAGCTCATCACGCATCTCGCGTTTTATTCCGGCTGGCCCACCGCGGTGTCAGCCGCCAATGTCGCCAAGGAAGTGCTTGAGGAAGGGGACAAGAAGTGAAGCTCTGCTATTTCAACGATTATCGTCTGGGTGCCATCAAGGGCGACTCGGTCGTCGATATCACCGACGCCGTGAAGGACATCCCGCATATCGACAGCCGTGATCTGATCATCGGCCTGATCGCCAAATGGGACTCCCACAAGGCCAAGGTGGAGAAGGCAGTGGCAGCGGGCAAGGGCGTGGCCCTGGGAAGCGTGCGTTTGCGTCCGCCGGTGCCGAAGCCCGGCAACATCGTATGCATGGCCGTCAACTACATGGAGGACGGCACGCTGCCGCAGAAGCCGCACATCAATGCCTTCCACAAGGCGGCGACGGCCGTGATCGGCGATGGCGACACGATGGTGCTGCCGGATGTGCCGGCCACGATCTTCGAGGGCGAGGCGGAACTCGCCCTGATCATCGGCAAGCGTGCGACGCGGGTGTCGCAAGCCGACGCGATGAGCCACATCTTCGGCTACACCTGCTTCATCGATGGCTCGGCGCGGGGCCTGCCGCCGCCCGGCAACGTCTTCTTCCAGATGAAGTCGCGCGACACCTTCGCGCCGACCGGGCCCTGGATCGTGACTGCCGACGAGATCGCCGATCCGCAGAACCTCGACATCACGCTCACCAACAATGGCCAGGTGATGCAGAAGTTCAACACCAACGACATGGCGCATCAGATCCCGCGCTGCATCGAATGGGCGAGCTCCATCCATACGCTGGAACCGGGCGACATCCTCGCCACGGGCACCAACCATCGCGGGCTCAACGCCTTCATGGATGGCGACAAGATCGAGCTCACGGTGGAAAAGGTCGGCACGCTGCATGTCAGCGTGAAGGACGAGCTGAAGCGTACCTGGGCGCGCACGACGCGCTCGCAGCACAAGGACAAGGGCGGCGAGGGCGCGCACACGCCGCAGCTCACGGGCAAGCACGCCGCGAAGTGATCGAAAATGAGGCGCCGCGAAAACCGCGGCGCCTCTCCCGGAACGTCCGTTCCGGTTAGTCGGTTAGTGCGTCAGAGCCGGCTTGGCCTCGGCCTTGATCTCGATGGCGCGGGGCTTCTTCTCTTCCGGAATCTCGCGCTGCAGCTCGATCGTCAGCAAGCCGTTGCTGAGGCTCGCACCGTTGACCTTCACATGGTCGGCGAGCTGGAAGCGGCGCTCGAAATTGCGCCCGGCGATGCCGCGATAGAGGTACTGCTTGCCTTCGTCGCCGTTCGGCGCGCTCTGGCCGGTGACCAGGAGCTCATTCTCCTTCTGGGTCACGTTCAGCTCAGCCTCGGCAAAGCCCGCGACCGCCATCACGATGCGATAGGCGTTCTCGCCAGCCTTCTCGATGTTGTACGGGGGGTAGCCGTTGCTGGCCGCTTGGCCCGCCACGCTGTCGAGCAGGTCGAAGACCCGGTCGAAGCCGACGGTGGCACGATAGAATGGCGAATAATCGAATCCACGCATTTTAGTCATCCTCCTAGATGAGCGATGTCAGATGTCCCCGCCCCGGAATGGGCACGGCGGACGACAAGGATTTAGGAACGATCGGCCGGGCTTCAAGAGGCCTGGATCGGCCTGGGCGACGCGAATTTTTCCCGCCCTGTCGTCCAGACAGAAGATTTTGTCCGCAGTCGGAGAACCTTCGGAAATTCACCTCCTGGCGAACATGCGAAAAAGCGCCAGATAGAAAGCCTGACCGTGGTGAGAGCCTTCCGTGGCCCAGACCGACCTCTTTTCGCCGAGCCCGTGGCGCCAATTCTACGAGCGTCACCCTGACGCCGTGCTCTGGCTGAGGGCTGCGGCACAGTTCGCCGTCATGGTCGCACTCGCCGTCGGCTTGCGTGCACTCGTGTCATGAAACACCTGCCGCTTTTCTTTGATCTGGCCGACCGCACGGTGGTCGTTGTGGGGCAGGGGGCTGCCGCCGACCGGCGCGCATCGTTGGCGCGGTCCGCCGGCGCACTCGTCCGACGTCTTGAGGCCGTTGGTCCCGGTGATCTGGAGGGCGTCGCGGCGGCTTTCGTGGCGACCGACGATGCCGAGCGCGACAGACTTGCCGTCGATGCGATCCGCCTGGCCCGCATACCGATGAATGTCGCCGATCGCCCGGCGCTCAGCGACTTCATCGTGCCCGCGATCATCGACCGCGACGAGGTGGTCGTGGCCGTGTCGACGGCCGGAGCGTCGCCCACCCTGGCGACGATGCTGCGCGGCCAGATCGAAGCGCTGCTGCCCGAGCGGATCGGCGCGCTCGCGAGGCTCGCGGGCTCCTTCCGGGCGCAAGTGAACGGCTTGATCGGCGACCCGGCCGCTCGGCGTGCCTTCTGGCGGCGGCTGATCGCCGGACCTGCTGGCCGTCTGGCCATGGCAGGCGATGCCTCTGCCGCTCGGCGCGCCATCCTGAGCGATCTCGACGTCGCGCGTCGGCGCAAGAAGCCGATGGGTGCCGCTCATATCGTTGGTGCAGGTCCAGGCGATCCTGATCTCTTGACCTTGCGGGCCGCGCAACTTCTGCAGGAAGCTGATGTCATCCTGCACGATGATCTCGTGCCAGCGGCGATCCTCAATCGTGCGCGCCGCGACGCGGCCCTGGAGTGCGTCGGCAAGCGCAAGGGTCGTGCGGGCTGGGCGCAGAGAGACATCGAAGCCGAGATGATCCGCCGCGTGCGGGCCGGCGAGATTGTCGTGCGGCTCAAATCAGGCGATCCGTTCGTATTTGGCCGCGGCGGTGAGGAAATCGAAGCGTTGCGGGCGGCGGGCGTCCCGGTCTCGGTCGTGCCAGGCATCACGGCGGCGCTGGGCGTTGCTGCATCGGTCGGTATTCCGCTGACGCATCGGCGGCTCGCCTCGGCCGTTACCTTTGTAAGCGGCCATGCGGCCGAGGGCGCACTTGCGCCCGCCTGGCCAGCACTGGCCGCGCAGGGTCATACGATCGCTATCTATATGGGCGCAACGGAAGCAGCTTCCGTGCGCGATCGCTTGCTGGGCGCCGGCGCTTCTCCCTCTATGCCGGTCGCTATTGTCGAAAACGGTACTCGGCCGGATGAGCGCGTTACGGTCGGCCGTCTTTCGGATCTGGCGCGGCTTGCCGTCTCGCATACCTCCCGCGGCGAAGCCGGTCCCAGCCTCATCATCGTTGGTGAAGTCGCTGCTTTCGCCAACATGCAAGAACAACCCCTCGCACAGGTGTCGTAATGGCCAAGAATCTCAGTGGCGATCTGCAGGTTGCCTCCGCCAATCGTCTCGCAGACGGCATGGTGGTCTTCCTCGACGCTGCGGGGCAGTGGACGGAGCGACTCGACCGAGCCGACATCGCGCGCAACAAGCAGGCGGCCGATATCCTTCTGGAGCGAGCTCGCGCGGAATCCTTCACGGTCGTCGACCCGTTCCTGGTCGCTGTCATCGAGGACGAGGAGGGGCGCATCGAGCCGCTGTCGCTGCGGGAAAAGATCCGCGCCTCCGGCCTCACCTTTGCGGCCATTGCCGCCGAAGCGGTGCGCTATGCCTGACGCCCATTTCTATAGCTACGATGACTTCGACCGCAGGCTGGTGGCCGAGCGCGTCGAGCAGTTCCGCGATCAGGTGCGCCGCCGGCTGGCGGGGGAGTTGACGGAGGAGCAGTTCAAGCCGCTTCGGCTGACGAATGGGCTCTACCTGCAGCTTCACGCCTATATGCTGCGGATCGCCATTCCCTACGGCACGCTGTCGTCCCGCCAGTTGCGCAAGCTTGCCGCGATCAGCCGCAAGTACGATCGCGGCTACGGGCATTTCACCACGCGCCAGAACCTGCAGCTCAACTGGATCAAGCTCGAGGACGCACCGGACGCGATCGCGGCGCTGGCCGAGGTCGACATGCACGCGATCCAGACCAGCGGCAACTGCATCCGAAACACCACGGCCGATCATTTCGCCGGTGCGGCGGTGGATGAGATCGAGGATCCGCGGGTGTGGTGCGAGATCGTGCGCCAGTGGTCGACGCTGCACCCGGAATTCAGCTTCCTGCCACGCAAGTTCAAGATCGCGATCACAGGCTCGCCGAATGACCGCGCCGCGGTGCGTGTCCACGACATCGGCCTTCGCCTGTGGCGCAATGATCAGGGGGAAGCCGGATTCGAGGTGATCGTGGGTGGCGGCCTCGGCCGGACGCCCATGATCGGCAAGACCGTGCGCGAGTTCCTGCCCAAGGACGAGCTGCTCGCCTATCTCGAGGCGACGCTGCGTGTCTACAATCGCTACGGCCGTCGCGACAATCTTTACAAGGCGCGCATCAAGATCCTCGTTCACGAGATCGGCGTGGAAAAGATGCGCGAAGAGGTTGAGGCCGAATACGAGTCCTTGAAGGACAGCGCGCTCAAGCTTTCGCCAGAGACGATCGAGGCAATCGCTTACCAGTTCACGCCGCCGCCGCTCCAGCCCAAGCGCACGCGCGTTCCCGAGGTTGAGGCGTTGAAGCTCGAGGACCGCAATTTCGCGCTTTGGCTCAAGTCGAACGTCGCGCCGCATCGCGTGGCCGGCCATGCCATCGTGACCGCGTCGCTGAAGCCCGCCGGCGCGCCGCCGGGCGACGCAAGCGCCGCCCAGATGGAGGGCGTGGCCGATATCGCCGATGCCTACAGCTACAGCGAGATCCGGGTAAGCCACGAGCAAAATCTCGTGCTGCCGCATGTCGCGATCGAGGATTTGCCGGCGGTTTATCGTGCCCTCGACAAGCTGGGCTT
>Ga0310811_10009809_pt1 | contig 12380 bp, 11 predicted proteins | sample YCmetagenome_FD_207642 | JGI IMG/M metagenome (GOLD analysis project Ga0310811, IMG submission 207642) | Soil microbial communities from experimental microcosm in Duke University, North Carolina, United States - YC | ecosystem: Engineered > Artificial ecosystem > Soil microcosm > Unclassified ... | reverse complement strand
CGCGCATTCTGCTTCATCTGCGCGTGCGGATCGATGCCTTTCATGAAGTTGGTCGCCAGAATGTAGCGACCGTAGGCGTTCAAACTCGGCGGGACGGTATGGCACGTCTCGCAGCTCACGCCGCCCTGCGCGTCGGAGAACAGCGGCAACGCGAACGCAGCCTGCGGATGCTCTCCCAACGCAAACATGCACGCTGCGAGAACGAACAGCCCACGCAGCGCACGATCAAAACGTATCACGAATAGAATGACTCTCCAACGTTTCCTAGCGACGCAGCCGTGGAGCCACCCGTACTTCATCTTCGTCACGCGCGTCGCACGACGTGGTGACGATGTCGCTATCCATGGAACTCTAACGATCGTGCAAACACGAAGTCAACAGCGACACACATCGCAACTGCGACCGAATCATCACATGCGACGTTACACGCAGCATCGTCACATGACTGAAAAAGCTCATGCGGGAAAAAGAAAAACGCGGCGAGCATCGCTCGCCGCGTTTCGCGGATTATCGCGGTTGCGCCGCGTGTGTTACGCGGTCGCGCCCGTCGGACGCACGCGCGTCGGATCGACCTTCACGCCCGGCCCCATCGTGGAGGTCAGCGTGATCGAGCGCAGATACGTGCCCTTCGCCGCCGAGGGCTTCGCACGCACGATCGCATCGAGCAGCGCGGAGAAGTTCTCCGCCAGCTGCGCTTCCTCGAACGACGCCTTGCCCAGGATCGTGTGCACGATCCCGGTCTTGTCGAGGCGGTACTCGACCTTACCCGACTTGATCTCTTTGACCGCATTGCCGATATTCGGCGTGACGGTGCCGGACTTGGGGTTCGGCATCTTCTGCGCGAGGATACGGCCCAGCTCGCGACCGATCGAGGGCATCATGTCCGGCGTCGCCACCGCGACGTCGAAGTCCGAGAACCCGCCCTTGACGCGGTCGATCAGATCCTGTTCACCGACGACGTCCGCGCCGGCCGCCTCGGCCGCCCGCGCCGCGTCGCCCTTGGCGAACGCGATCACGCGCACCGAGCGCCCCGTGCCGTGCGGCAGGTTGACGGTGCCGCGCACGTTCTGATCGGACTTCTTCGGATCGACGCCCAGGCGCACGTGGATCTCGATCGTCTCGTTGAACTTCGCGTTGGCGTTGCGCTTCACGAGCGCCGTCGCCTCGGTGGGATCGTACAGACGATCGCGGTCGAACGCGGTCTCGAGGACCTTGAAACGCTTCCCGTGGGTCTTCATCTCAGCCGACCTCCACGCCCATCGAGCGCGCGGTTCCGGCGACGATCTTCATCGCCGCGTCGATGTCGTTCGCGTTGAGGTCGGGCATCTTGGTCGTCGCGATCTCGCGGACCTGAGCCTCGGTCAGCTTGCCGACCTTCGTCTTGTGCGGCTCCTTCGAGCCGGACTCCAGACCGAGCGCACGCTTGATCAGGAACGACGCCGGCGGCGTCTTCGTGATGAACGTGAACGTACGGTCCTCGAAGACCGTGATCTCGACCGGGATGATGAACCCTTCCTGGGCCTTCGTCCGGTCGTTGTACTGCTTGCAGAAGTCCATGATGTTGAGCGAGTAGGGGCCCAACGCCGGACCGACGGGAGGCGCAGGTGTCGCCTTCCCGGCGGGAAGAGCGAGACCGATCTTCCCGACGACTTTTTTCGCCATGGTGTCCTTTCGATGGCCGCCGAGACGGCCGTCTCCCCCGCGGAGCAACCGCACCGGCCGCCGGGGTACCACGGCCGGGCGCAACGCCCTACTCTACCACACCCCGCGCCCCCATGTCATCGAGTGGCGCCGCCCGCCCTCTCGCCGTCCTCTCCCGGTCCCCGTCGACGATCCGACGCTTGCACAGAGGACCGCGCTCCCGCCATGCCAAGAAGCCGGGCCATGCGTCCGCGTGCTCTCGCGGCCGTCGCTCTCAGCGCGGCGGCGTTCTTCGTTCCCCTCAGGGTCAGCGCACAGAGCCGCACGATCTCCGGGACGGTTCTCTCGCCCGACGGGAAGGCGCTCGCGGGTGCCGTGGTCCGCCTCGGGAATGCGTCCGCGAAGACCGGCGCGGACGGCCGCTTCTCCCTCGCCTGCGCGGCCGCGCAGACGACGCTGCACGCGAGCCGCGCGGGCTTCGGCGCGACCGAGGTCATCGCGGCGTGCCCCGGCACGGTGACGATCCGCCTCGCCGCGGCGACGCTCACCTCGATCGGCGGAACGAACGTCCAGAACAGCCGCGTAGCCTTCAACACGAGCGCGGGCGCGATCTCGACCGTCGATCGCGAGCGCATGGAAGACCAGGGCGACGTCCAGCTCAACCAGCTGATCGACCAGACCCCGGGCGCGGTTTCCGCGCACACCGGCACGTCGAATCCTGCCGCGCCCGGCGCGCAGACCTCGCCGAACCTGCGCGGGACGCTCGACTACGAGAAGACGACGCTGATCGACGGTCACCCGATCGCGAACGGCAGCCACGGCGACTACGTCACGACGTTTCTGACGACGTACATGCTCGACAGCGTCGAGATCGCGAAAGGCCCCGGCGCCGACGCGCCGATCGTCGTCGGCGGCGTCGGGGGCTCGATCAACTACCGCACGCGCAATCCCTCGCTGCGCCCGACGAGCGAGCTGGACTTCGAGAGCGACGGCTACGGCGGCACCGTGACCGACCTGATGGCATCGAACACCGTCGGCCGACTGGGCTTCCTGATCGACGCCGTCGACTACGACACGCCGGGCCCGTTCACGCAGACGCCGACGACGATCGCGCTCCCGAGCGGGACGCAGATCGCCGGGATCGGCGCGATCAAGGGCACGACCTCCGGCACGCCGCCGGCCGGGACGCCGGCGGGCGCGTTCCCCGTCACCGGCGCCGCGGGGAATCCGTCCAACGCGTACACCACGATGACCGCGTGCTGCGAGAACGTCAGCTCCTGGTATCAGGCGCGCGGCCAGCTCGTGAAGGCGCGCTGGCGCTTCTCCGACACGACCTCGCTCACGGCAGCATATCTGGGCACGCACGCCGTCTCCGACAACGACGGCGCGACGCTGCAATCGCTCGCCGCGACGTTCGCTCCGAGCGGGACGCCCGTTGCGCTCAACCCGACGACGCATCTCCCCGCGAACCAAACGCTGACCGAGAACGAGCCGATGTTCGAGGCCGAGTTCCGCACCGCCGCGTCACCGCGCGACACGATCGTCGGCCGCTGGTACGCGCTCGCGCTCGACCGCTACACCGCCAACGCCGTCAACTCGCCCGCGACGCCGTACACCGGCACGCTGGACCTCACCGGCAGCGCGGGCCTCAGCGCCGGCGGCAGCGCGAGCTTCACCGGCCAGCCCGAAACGGTGACGATCCCCAACGTCTACAGCCGTAGCGCCGAGGAAGACGGCCTCCACGGCGGCTCCGTGGAGTTCGACCACAGCTCGGGACCGAACGTCTACACGCTCGACGTCGACCGCTGGGACACGACGACCGTCGCCTACACCACGACCGCCGCGAACAACGCCGCGATCGTGAATTCGACGATCCCCGCCGGTTCGAAGCAGACCGTCACCTCGTTCCTCGCCCGCGCGAACCTCGCGCTGAACGAACGCGACAACCTCACGCTCGCGACCTACGTGACCGACTACGCCAGCCACTTCGCGACCGCGAACAGCGGCGGCGCGATCGCCTTCGGCGACGCGACGGTCGGCCACGTCGATCCGCGTCTGGGCTACACGCACCGCTTCAACCCCGATACCGTGCTGCGCTTCGCCGCCGGCTCGTCGATCACGCCGCCGAACATTGGCCTGGTCTCCGTGCTCACGACGGCACCGACCTACACGCCGGGCGCGACGTCGATCACCGGGACGCGCAATGCCGGCGACCTGCTCCCCGAGACCGCGTTCGGCTACGACCTCGGCAGCGACATCCGCCTGCACCGCGACACCGTCCTCTCGCTGGACGCGTACGAGACGACGCTGCGCAACCAGTTCGCCACCACGATCGCGCAAACCGGAACGTTCACCCCGCCCGGCGGCGGCAGCCCGATCCCGGTCTACACGACCGCGAACGCCAACGTCGGCGACGCGCGCTTCTACGGCCTCGAAGCCGCGCTGCAGGCCGATCCGCGGACGGGCTTCGGCTACATCGTGCAAGGCGCGCTCGTGCGCTCGTACGCCTTCGACGTCGCCCCTTCGATCTACGCGACCGCGACCAACTCCTACGGAACGAACCTCGCCGTCGTCCCGGGGATCAACTACACCTCGACCGGGACGGGCTTCAACGGCTACTCGAACAAAGGCATCCCCTACGCCGACGGCTACCTGGAGCTGCACTACCGCACCCTGGGCGGCGGCCTCGTCCTGCTCGGCACGACGTACTACGGCAACAACAACTCCTGGAACCAGCGCGCCTTCGCGATCGGCAACGCGACGCTGCGCGTCCCCGTCGGCGGCCCACACACGAACGCCTCGCTGCAGCTCTCCGTCGACAACCTCTGGAACACGAACCCCGGCTTCTCGATCGCCACCGCCGCCGGCATCCCCGTCCCCCTCGCCAACGGCAGCGTCGGCCTCGTCAACGCCCTCCCGTTCCCCCCACGCGTCATCCTCCTCGGCTTCCACCTCGGCACCGCAAGGTAACGCTCCCGCCCCCTTGTGTCACCCTGAGCCTGTCGAAGGGCCATCTGTCATGCTGAGCTTGTCGAAGCATGGCCCCTCGAAGCACGCGCGACCGACGATCCCCGCAGCCCCGTCCGATACCGCTTCGGCGCCGTCCCCATTGCGCGCTTGAACGCGTTACTGAACGCGCTCTCCGATGTATACCCCAGCGAAAACGCGACCTCCGCAACCGGCGCGTTCCCCTCGCGCAACGCACGTTCCGCGAGCCGCATCCGCCACGCATGCAAATACGCCAGCGGCGCAACACCGGCGACGTTCTTGAACCGCAACGCGAACGTCGTACGCGACATCGCCGCCGCATCGGCGAGCTCGGCGAGCTGCCACGGGCGCCCGGGGTCGCCGTGCATCAGCCGCAACGCCGGCGCGAGACGCTCGTCCGCGAGCGCACGCAACCATCCGACCGGGCTCGAACCGGCCGCGTCGAGATGGACGCGCAACACCTGCACGAACATCAACTGCGCCAGCTGCGCGGTCGCGAGGCTCGCGCCGAGACGGTCGGCAGAGGCTTCCCGCACGAGCTGATCGAGAACCCAGCGCAGCACGGTCGCCTCGCTACGCTCGGCGCGCACGTGCACGTACGGCGGCAGCACGTCGAGCAGCAGCGCGCCACGCGTCGGATCGAGCGCGATGTGACCGCCGAGCGCAAAGAACGTCTCGCCTGAGCCGACCCGCCCGATCTCGCCGACCACGCCGGCGAAGACCTTCCTCGCGTCGGTCGGGACGACGTTCAGATCGTCCGCGATCACGAACGAACGCTGCGCCGTCAGCAGCACGACGTCGCCGCTCTCCAGCCGCAGCGGCTCCGGCTCACCATCCAGGGCAAGCCAACACGCGCCGCGCGACGCCGAAAAACTTGGTCACGCGCGGCGGCGAGAAGCGAAGCGACCATGCCCCGCCGCCGACCAGGCCGCCGGAGACGACGCCTCGCGCGTCGACGAAGGTCAGGATCTCCGAAAGCGGGTCGGTCACGCCCGGATTTTCGCGCAAGAAATCGGGATGCGCAAGCATTCATCATCCCGCCGCGTGCGTCTAGAGTCTCCCTAGCGATCTCTGCTCTCTCGAGGAGACCCACGTGTCCAGCCCGCAAGCGCCGATCGGCTCCGGTTTCGGCGCCGCCACCACCGCCGCCGACGTGATCCGCGGCCACGATCTCTCCGGAAGGGTCGCCATCGTCACGGGCGGCTCCTCGGGGATCGGCGTCGAGACGGTGCGCGCACTTGCGTCGGCTGGCGCACGGGTGATCGTCCCGGCACGCGACCCCGACAAGGCCCGCGGTACCTTGGCCGCCATCCCCAACGTCGCCGTCGAGCCGCTCGACCTGCTCGACCCGTCCGCGATCGACGCGTTCGCGAAGCGCTTCCTCGCCGCCGAGCCGGCGCTTCATCTCCTCATCAACAACGGGGGCGCGTTACACCTCTCGCTCGTTCGCGACGCGCGCGGCTACGAAGCACAGTTCGCGGCCAACCATCTCGGACATTTCCAGCTCACCGCGCGGCTCTGGCCGGCGCTGCTGCGCGCACACGGTGCGCGCGTCATCGCCGTGTCCTCGCGCGGTCATCACTACGCGGGCGTCGACTTCGACGACCCCAACTTCGAGCGGCGCCCCTACGATTGGCTGGTCGCCTACGGTCAATCGAAGACCGCGAACGCGCTCTTCGCGCTCGACCGCCGCGGCGAGCCCCACGGCGTGCGCGCGCTCTCCCTCCACCCCGGCGGGATCGTCACGACGAACCTCGCCCGCGACTTCACGCCGGAACAGCTCCGCGCGAGCGGGTACGTCGACGACGCGGGACGTCCGATCATCGACCCGGAGCGCAACATGAAGACCGTCGAGCAAGGCGCCGCTACGACCGTCTGGTGCGCGGTAAGCCTGCAGCTCGACGGAATGGGCGGCATCTACTGCGAGGACTGCGAGGTCGCGAAGCCCGTCGCAGCCGATTCAACCGACCTCCTCGGCGTCAAACCCTGGGCGACCGACCCCGACCTCGCCGAGCGCCTCTGGAACCTGAGCGAACGCCTCACCGTAACCCCACGATGAGGCCGGCGACGACGACTTCATTTCGGCGGAAGCTCGCTGCTCCCGAACATGTAGCTGAAGCCGAGCGTGAAGGAGCGCGGATACGCCGTTCCCGTTGCGTGCGCGAAGCCCTCGACGGGGTTCGCGATATCGATGCTCGTGTTGACGCCGCCGTACGTCGCCTGGAGCTGCAACTGCCGCGTGAGGAGCTGCGCGGTGTTGATGGTCAGCGACGTCGCGCTCGACGAGAAGTCGTGCCGCACCACCAGGGCGAGCAACGTCCCTCCGGGCGATCGCCAATAGGGTACCGCCTGCGGGGCGAAGCTCCAGGTGCGTTCCGTCCCTGACGCAGGCGCGTCGGTGATCGGAAAGGCGAGGCTCACGCCGATCGATCTGGCCTTGTTCAGCGCGATGTTGAGCAGCGGATTGAACGCGTAGGCGGGACCGGGTGCGACGAGCCCCGGGGAACCGGTGGGCGCGGCGTACGTCAGCAACACGCCGCCGAGGATCCCTCGGGCAGCGTTGACATAGGCCAAGTTCTTATAGCTGAACTCCATGTCCGCCGTTCCCGCGACGACGGTACCCGCGAGCGCACTGTTGACCTGCGAGAACGACGGCAGCAGGATCGTGATCTGGGAGTTCGAGGTGACGCCGATGTTCAGCAGCGGGGCGGGGTAGCTGAAGGCATGGCGATATCCGCTCATACCGATCATCTGCACGCCGCCGATGAGGAGCGCGTCGGCCGGAGCGTTCGTGCCGCCGTACGTCATCTGCACGCTCCCCTGCCCGGCCACGAAGACGCACGGGGAGGCAGCGAGGTACTTTTTCAGCAGTTCTTGCGAGCCGCCGCAGGGATCGAAGCGCCGCGGCGGCGGAGCGGTCGCGGACGCATGCGGCACCGGGGACGGCGCAGCTTGGGCGATGAGTCCGGCGAGCGCGACCCCGGCGAGCAGCATGAACGCGTGCTCCTTGCTTCACCAACTCGCAAGGTTGCGCCAAAAGCGTTGAAGGCTCTCGGAACTCCCGAAAAGACTCCCCGTGAACTGCGTCGAGTCGATAACGAGCACGTCGCCCGCGTGTCCATTCCCCGGCGGGAGCCAAAGGAGTGCGTTGAGCTCGCGGTTGCCGGCGGCGGTAAACGGGTGCGGCGGGGCGTGCGGGTTGAGCGGCTGCTTCGCGAGTACGCGGACGTCACTCCCTCCCGGCAACACCTCATAATGAGGGAGGTGCGGGTGGGGGACGAACGTCGTGACGCCTTCGAGCAATCGACGCGTATCGAGATCCCGCGCGATCGACAACGGGGCCGGTTCGGAGGTCCCATCAACGCGCGCCGGACTCAGTCCGTACCGATTCTCGACCGGGATGCCGAGCCCGTGCAGCAGCGAGAGCCCGAAGGTTCCGAAACGCTGTTGCCTGGGGACCAGCGGATCGCCGTGGTGGCGATACTCCATCTCGCGCACTTGGAGGTCGGCGGTATTTCCGATATCGTGGTGCGGCCCCACCACCAGACACGTCTCCTCGCGTTCGACAAAGTGCCGTACGGCCTCGATCTCTTCTTGCGTCGCCTCTTGCTGCGTGCATTGATGGTCGAGGCTGAACACGAGCAGCGTATCGACGTCGCCCAGAACGCGCTCGTCGAGCGGGTGTTTATATCCCGCTTGGTCGATGCGCTGAATCAGCGGGACGGGATGCCCGGTGACGTCCGCGACGGTCGTTTGAAAGAGCTTCCAATCGCGGAAGAACAGCTCCAGCGTCCCGCTGATCCCTTGCAGGTAGGTCTGCGGGTCCGCTGCCCATTCGAAGGCGGGCCATCCGACTCGCCGCACTTCCCACATCGCGGAAAAACGGTTGTCGAGCACGTGAAGCGGCGCGCCCGACTCGGCGGGATAGCTCCATGAGACGTAGATGGTGAAGCGTCGATGTCCGGCCGAGTATCTCCGCGCCGGCTGGTCGATCCCGCTCACGGAGCTTCTCGAGCGCCGGCGGGGATGAGCTCCGACTCCCGCGCCGGCGAAAGGCTCGCGAGATAGCGCAGTGCCCGCAGACCGGGGAGGAAGAAATACGCACCGCCCCTCATGGTGGTGAAGGCCGGTATCCCCTTGAGCACCTTTTTGATCGGGCGCTTGGGGATCGTGAAGTCGAAGGTGCCGTCCTGCGAGCCGCAGAGCGGATCCCGTTCGTTCCCAAGCTCCTTGAACTCCGGATCGTTGATCCAGACGTTCTGCAGGAACTCGAACTGACGCACGAGACTAGCGCAGCCGATGAACGCCGCGATCCCTCGCTCGATCCCGTCCTCGGGGGCACCTTCGGGGAGCGGCGGACCGTACGTCCCCCCTCGCCGGATGATCCGCCGGCGCTGCATGTTGACGGTGGTGTCGCGCGGATTGAGGCGGCGAATGTGGCAGCCGAGCGGAGCCGCGTAGCCGTGCGGGTCCATCTCCCCGTAGTTGAAGTCGTTCGTCCGGTTCAGGTCGCCGCCGAGAGCCGGATCGTCGTTCTCCGGCGCCAACACGAGGGGAGCGCCGCTGCGCCAACGCCCCATCAGCTTTGCCGCGATCAGCTCCTGCTCTTCGGGCGTGTCGCCATGTCGATGCAGAAAATCGCGGAACGCGCCGACGTGTTCCTCAAGCCGGCGATACGCCACGTAACTTCCGTTGCGGGAAAGGATCTCGGGTTGCGGTAACGGCGGCGCTGGTCCCGCTTCGTCGTCGTATCCGAGAAAGAACTCACCGGCCTTGAGCGCCGGCCCCGAGCCCGGTCTCGGCGCGGTATCCGATCCCTCGATCTCCGGCTGCGAGAGGCGATCACGATAGCCGAAGTGTTCGTGCGCGTAGTCGTACGGCGGGAGCGCCTCGAGATCGAGCGACGAGAGGATCTCGACGCCGCCGATCTCCGCAAGGTAGCGTTGGTGCTCGTGCGTGCACCGGTCGCGCTCGGCCGCGTCGCGCGCGAAGAGGATCGCGATCGCATGAAGGTCCGGACTTGCGAGACCTCCCACCCAGTGATCGGGATGGTGGATTCCCGTGTCGCCGTTGACTTGCCACCGCGCGGCCATCCCCATCCGGAACTCCTCTGGGAAGGTCGCCAAGGAGGCCTCGTCGACGCCGAGCGCGCGCAGGCCGTTCCAGGTGAACGCAACCGTCACCCAACGCGCGTCGACCGCCTCGGCGGCCGAGACGGTCTGCGCTGACCCGACCTTGTCGAGGATGCCGCCGAGCCACGCTCGAGCGCGCTCGCCCTGCCGAAACGTCAGAAAGTCGTAGCGGCCGGCAAGCGCGCGAGGTCGCGACCAGAGGAAAAACTGGATGTCGTCGAGCTCGAGCATGACGTCATTGCATCTGGTCGAGCACTTCGCCGAATGCGCGCTTCATCGCCAACGCCTTGATGACCTCGACCGCCGTCACATCGGGGTACTCCACGTATTCCATGAACGACTCGACCTGATGGTCGCGCGCGTACTTCGCGAAGGCGGCGGGATTCGTGCGCCAATCCGCCGGGAATCCTTCGAGGTTCTCGAACAGCGTCGTGACACCGGTCTTGTTGAAGAGCATCACGGCATCCTCGACGTACTTGTCGAAATCGGTGTCGAACCACGCGATGTACGCGAACCGTGTGTCGTTGTCGAAGATCACCCAGCGCAGGAAGTGGAGCGCGAGCGGCGCCAGCACGTACGGGTCGGACAAGACGGCCGTCGCCAGCCGGGCCCCGGCCGCACGGACGTCGTTCGCTTTTCCGGGTTTGATCGGCGCGATGATCGTGAACCCGTTCGCCACGGTCTTGGGAAATTGCGAACCGTACCGCCCCATCACCGGCTTCGCGTTTTCGTCCGGGTACAGACCGGCCCCCGGCTTGATGCTCGTCCCGTGCGCCGACCGGCTCAGTTCCGTCGTTTCCGCTGTAACGGTCGCCATGGCTGTGCTCTCCTATCCGCCTCGTCTACTGCCAAGTCTAGCGGATCACGCCGGACGACCCTATCCGAAAGGCGCAACGTGGCGTGCGCTCCCGCGAAGTATCGGCCGCCTGCCCGCCATGCGACCGCTCGACGACCGTCTCGGCCGGCGGAGAGATCATCGTTCATCCGGGGTACGTACGGTCGGGGTCCGGGTGACCCGAAGGAGTTCTCGACATCATGCGTTCTCTTCTTGTTGCAACCATCGCCGGTACGGCGATCATCGCCCTCGCAACGCCCTCGTACGCCGTCCCGCCGGCACAGCCGAACGGAACCGTGCCGTCGGCCAACAAGCAATCGCAGCCGAAAGGTTCGGCCGCCGGCGCGGAAGGTACCGCGCACCTGACGGTCCCGCTCCAAGCGCAGAACGGCTCCGGAGAGACGGGGACGGCGACGCTGCGGCAAAGCGGTCCGAACGTCGTCGTCACGATCGCGCTCCATGGTGAGGACACGGCGGCGCAACCGGCGCACATCCACGACGGCACGTGCGCCAAGCTCGACCCGAAGCCCGCCTATCCCCTCACGCCGATCGCGAATGGCTCTTCCCAAACCACGATCAAGGGCGTCACCATCGCGAAGCTGACGAGCGAACCGTACGCGATCAACGTGCACCAGTCGGCCTCGCAACTCAAGAAGTACGTCGCCTGCGGAGACGTCAAGTCATAGCATCTCGGGGAGCGCGTACCTCCACCGTTACGCGCTCCCCGTCCACCGCGATCGCCTCCACGAGCGGATGCGCGCCGTACGCCACGGCGGCGCGGACGTCGTCGACCGAGACCCGCCCCTCGTCCCTCTCGCGCGCGAGGCGCTCGTTCACCAAGACGGTCAGCGCCTCGAGCGTGAGCGGCGCCGCCGGCCGTTCCACCTCCGGATCGTCGCTCGCGAGCAGCTCCTGATACCGCAGCCCTTCCTCCAGCACATAGCGGTACGCGACGTGCGCCCGTTTCCGTGCCCCATGCAGGTGCTCGAACGCAAGGGCCGCGATCGCCGCCGCGCTCCGCCCCGGCGCGAACAGCGGCACCAGCCGCGACCACCGCACCGGATACGCCGCGTGCGCACGCAGCAGCGCGACGAGATCGTCCACCGCCCAGAGCGCGACGCGATGCGCCTGCAGCTCGCCGTCCAGCTCCGCCGCCTTCGGAAACGCCGGGCCCAACAGCACGGCGTACGTCCCGCCGACCTGATCGCGCAACCTCCCCGCTTCCTGCGCCGCCGGGTTGTCGACGACATCCCGCTCCGTCGCGACCGTCTTGCACTCCACGACGACGGTGTACGCATGGTCCCCGAGCGGCGCCGTCGCGATCACGTCCGGCTCGCCCTCGCCCCCGAGCCGCCGCGCGTTCAACCCCAGCGCCGTGAACGCCGCCGCGACGTCGCGCTCGAACGGCGCGCCGATGTCGCCGCCGTCCCCCGGCGCCGCCGGCGTCTGCCGGTGCGCACTCGCCGCGAGCCGCGCGACCAGCGCCTCGATCGCGCGATCGCGCTGCCGATCCAGCAGCGTCTTGATCGCGTTGCGCACGTAGTTCGGGATCGTCTCCGCGGGGAGCAGCCCACGCTGGATCCCGAGCGCGCAGAGGTCTCCGCGCTTCGCGCCTGACCGTCCGCGAGCAGCGCTCGCACCGCCGCGAGCACCGCGCCGTGCTCCGTTCCACGTCCGACGAGCAGCTCCCAAAACCGCACCGAGCCCTCCCTCACGCCGACAGCCACCCCATACGAGCGTCGCGAGGGCGGCTCCGAGCTCGTTGCGATCGAAGCGCTTGAGCG
>Ga0310811_10009808_pt1 | contig 12381 bp, 14 predicted proteins | sample YCmetagenome_FD_207642 | JGI IMG/M metagenome (GOLD analysis project Ga0310811, IMG submission 207642) | Soil microbial communities from experimental microcosm in Duke University, North Carolina, United States - YC | ecosystem: Engineered > Artificial ecosystem > Soil microcosm > Unclassified ... | reverse complement strand
CACGAGATTCAAACCTTCATTCTTGAGGAAGAGCCGGGTACAAGTCTGCGAGCAGCAGGATGGATCGAAGACATGGAACGCTGCAGCAAAGGCGGTGACTGGAATCGCCCCAGCCGCAGTGGAAGAAGAACTGACCAGCCACAGTCACAAAAGCGAAGATGGTTTAAGAAATTTCGAAAATAGGCGTTGACACAAATCTGCATTTCAGAGGATGCTCAACAACAGCTAAGGCAGAGATCCGCGCTCCAGTGAAAACTGGTGAGCAAGGAATGGCCATCAACGATCTTCGTTGGTGGCCATTTTCTTTTGTCGTAGTTACCTCGGATGTAGCGGTGGAGGCCGCGAGGAGTCGATCGGGTAACACCGATCTTCACACTCAATAAAACCCGAGACTTCGGTCTCAGAGAGGAGTACCTATGGCACGTCGCAAGGGTCGTAAGCACGGTCGTAAGGGCGGCCGCAAGTAATTTGCGGTTGTAACCGAATAACAGGGGGTGGGAGCGCGCAGGTTCCCACCAATCCCCTTACCAGGAGAGAGAGATGGCGTCGACGAAGAAGAAGACCGAAGCGGGATACGAAGGACACGGGGAAACCTCGTCGTCGCCGAGCCCGCGCAAGGGCAAGTTTTATGCAGTCGGAACGTACCTTGATTCCGGCCAGATGACCTCGACGTTCCCGAAGGGTACCAGCCCGAACGTCAAGACGGGTACCAGCAGCGGAATGGAGCAGTAATCGATGGCGAGTCCTGCAATGGCTATGGAGAAGCCTCCGCTGCCGCCTGAAGTTCAGGCGCAGGGCGCTCCGCCTTTTGCTCAGGTCGGCGGCATGCTGAATCAGCAGGCCGCTGCCGGCAATCCGCTCACTACAGCCTTTCAGGCGGTGAGCAAGGTGTTGGAGCAGATGGCCAAGACCTCGCCGAAGATGGCTCCGTTTGTGCAACGGGCGCAGGCCATTCTGAAGGCCGGCCTTGAAGAGACGATGGGCGGGAAGCAGGGCGGCGGTCCAGAGGAGACGGCTCCGCAAGCCGCACCTCCGGGCAACATGCCTGGTTGAGCAGTACGAAGCACGACGTTGATCCGCAGCTTCGCTTGAGGGCGAAGAAGGATACGAGAGGAAAGCATGGCATTGGATGCAGCACTGCTGAAGTCGTTGACGGAGCATATGGCTCCCGAAGATGCGAAGGTCTTTGAAAACCTGACTACGAAGTACAAACCCCTCGAAGAGGGCTACCTGCGGCAATCCGATTACGACCGTTTTATGAACAAGACGAAGACGGAGCTGGATGACGCCAAAGCGAAGCAGAAGGAATGGGAGGACTGGGCCAAGGACAACGTGCCGATCCACCAGAACCTGATCAAGAGCTACGAGGACCTGGAAAAGAAAAATAAAGAATTTGAGGCCCAACTGGCCGAGGCACAGGCCGCGCGCGCCGCGGCGGGAGAGGGCGAAGTGGACGCAGCGGAACTGGCACGACGGGTACAGGAAGAAGTTAACAAGTTGGGATTCGCCAGCAAGGGCGAGATCGACAAGATCATCAACGAGCAGGCATCGAAGCTGGCGCGTGAAGAGGCGACGAAGGAGATTGCAGCCGCGAATGACCGGTTCTTTAAAGAGACGGTTCCCGGCATCACGAACTTCACGATGGACGCTGCCGAGATTGCGTATGACCACAAGGTTGAGTTTGGTGCCTCTTTGGACCGTGCGAAGTTTTCGGAGTTCATGAAAGAGCGCAATCTATTGGACCCGAAGAAGGCTTATGAAGAGTTTGTTCGTCCGCAGCGCGATGCGAAGAAGTTGGAAGAAGAGGTTTCCAGCCGCGTGAAGGCGAGAGAGGAAGAACTTCGCCAGCAGTATTCCGCACACGGTATGCCGGGCGGCGGTGGAGTTCCAAATGGTTTGCAGCCGAAGGGCGCGATGCAGATGAAGATCGAGCGCGACGAGGCGGCGAAGCAGGGTTCGATGGCGACCTCGGTTGCAGCGCAGCAGGCTGCAGCAGAGCTTCGCAACGAAGGACGTATGTAGTCGGGTTTTAGAAAAGTTTGAATCTGCGCCAGCGGGAAGGAGAGAGGCCCACGGAGGCCTTTCCACCGCAGCCCACAAGGCAGCAGGGATGAATCGCCGACGCCGGGAAGGCCATTTGCGGCCGCAGCCCCCGAAGGCAGTGGTTAATCTCTGTCCCTTTGTGGACCGAAATGAAAAGGCGCACGCATGCTTACGTACGACGATCTCACAAGCAAAACAAACAAGTTCATCATCCCCAGCCTGATCGACACGATCTATAAGTCGTCGCCAGTGCTGACGCGCTTTCGGACGCGCAATATGGAGCGTTTCGAGGGTGGTATCACGATCCGCCAGCCGATCATGTACGCGGCTCTGAAGGGCGGCGCATTTGCGCGCGGCAGTTCCTTCGATACGAGCTACGTCCAGACCGACACGGCGCTGGAAATCAATGTCAAGTACTACTACGTCAATGCGACGTTGTTTGGTACGGACAACGTTCTGAACCGCGGCCCGGAAGCGGCCATGAGCTACGTCGAGTCGAAGATGGTGAACGCATCGGGCCGTATGGCTCAGTTGCTGGCCACAGACTTCTACCTTGACGGGCAGGGCGTTCAGTCGCAGCCGATCGCGCTTGACGGCTTTGCGGCGGCAATCGACGACGGTAGCAACTATGCGACCTACGGCGGCATTACCCGCGCCGACATTGCAACCGGTCCCAATCAGGGCATCAACGCCTACTATAACGGCACCAACACCACGTTTGCTCTTTCGCAACTGCAGACGGCGTACGGTGCTGCGTGGTTCGGTGCGGAGCATGTGGACCTGATTGCGACGACGCAGCCTCTGTGGGACACCATCTGGTCGAAGATCCAGCCGCAGCAGCGATTCCTCGAGGAGTCCAGCGACGTGGCCAAGATCGGCTTCCAGTCGTTGCGCTTCAACGGAAGCTCGATTGTGGTGGACCAGTACGCGCCTGCCGGCAAGATCTGGGGCTTCAACACGAACTACATCCAGTTCTGGCTCTCCACGCTGCCTCTGTTCCAGTTCGGCTTCACCGGATGGAAGGAAGCGCAGAACTCCATCGACGTGTCGGGACAGTATGTCTTCGGCGGAAACCTGCTGGTGACGGCGCCGCGCCTGATGTTCCAGCTGGCGAACTACACGAGCTAAGGGGAAGGGAAGAGGACAATGGCACAGTTCGGACCAAGCATTCAGACAGCAACGATTACGACCGGCAATGTCCGCACGACGATCGATCCGTATACCGGGTCGTCGTTTGCGGCCTATCCGGAACCCTTCGGGGCAAAGAACCCTCTGGGTTCGGCGTACTACGACAACCAGGGTTCGACCACGAACCCCTACGGAACGGGAACGAAGTACCGCTACGTGCGTTACAACTCGACCTCGAATCCGGCGCTTACCAGCGTGACGGGACCCTTCGTCGTGTATTGGACGGATGCGACCTTTACCACGGTGACTCCGGTGTCGAGCGAGGCGTTGACGGCAACGGTGAACCTCCCTGCAGGGTTGGCGATGCCGAACCTGACCTCTCTGCCTTCTCTGACCGCAGCGCAGCTGAACGGCAACTACATCTGGATTGCTGTTGGCGGCTATGTTCCCGGAGCCTACTTCGCGAACTACGCAGCGGCCATCGGAACCGGCTTCATCGGTACCGCAACCAACTTCACCCCGGCAGTCGTTTCGGCAGTGACGCAGCGCGTGATCGGATTCACGACCACGGCGGCGGCAACGAATCTGGCGAACGTCTTCCTGACGCTGGAGAGCTAAGGAGAGGCTATGGCGCTGACGATTACGCAAAGCACAATTCACCCGGTCGACGACTGGGGAGCTCTTCCGATCCGGTTCGTCACCGCGAAACCCGCGGCGGCGGATTATCCGACAGGTGGTTACACGCTGACTCCGGGTCAGGGAATCCCGCTGGGCGCTCCGATTTTTGGAGTTCTCCACGTCGCTACGGCGGCAGGGGCTTCCGCCATCGGAGCCGTGCCGGATTTCGATCCGGTCACAGGTAAGTTGCGGATGCTGGGAACGGGCTCTGCTGCGGATGCAGCTCTTGCTGAACTTGCAGCAGGAACTGATATCTCCGCTCTGACCTTCACGCTAGGCATCATCGGCATCAACCCCTAGTCCTCTACGAGGGCTAACGCTGGGCCGGGCGCCGACATGGCCCCGGCTCAAGTTTTTAGAGGAGAAGAGCGATGGACTGGAAGTCTTCCGACAGTAGTGCGCGTACCTGGTCCTCTGGCCTCAAAGAGGCTGGAAGTTCATTGCGCGATTCCGGGAGCGACATGATGGCTTCGGCGCGGGAGCAGATGGCTGCGAACGCGAATCGCCAGACGCCAATTCCTTCGTATAAGCGCGGCGGCAAGGTACGCAAGACCGGATTGGCGCGGCTGCATAAGGGCGAGTTTGTGGTTCCCCGCAACAAGGTGAAGAAGGTACGCCGGCTGCTGAAGTCGAGAAACCGGAGCCGCTAAATGCCGATCGTCCCCGGGAATCCACAGTTTCCGATGCAGTACGGGTTCAACGGCACTCAGCCGTATACGACACAGCTGAACTTCGGCCAGATGATCGGTGAGGTGCAGTTGTGGAATCCGGATGTCAATCCGTTGCTGATCGGGCGCTGGATCAACAATAACTACCGCAAGATCATCGAGCGCCGGAACTGGTATGGCCTGTTTACTCGAGGCCAGATCAATACGCCGCAGATGACGACGGGCGGTACCGCAACCGTTACCAATGGCTCGAACTCCGTACAGGGAGTAGGAACGACGTGGACGCCGGCAGTGATCGGACAGCAGTTCCGTATCGGCTTCACCAACCCTTTCCAGACCATTGTGGATCTCGATGAAGAGGCACAGGTCCTCACGCTCGACATTCCGTATGGGGCACAGAGCATCACCAGCGGCTACCAGATTGCGCAGGTATGGGTGACGCTGGGCGCGAATGTGCGCTACATCATCGACGCCGTGAATCAGCAGCAGGGATGGCGGATGTTTACGAACGTACCGCAGCAGACGCTGAACGAAGTGGATACGTGGAGAACGAATGTGGGCTGGTCGTATGCCTTCAGTTCGAAGGAGCCGACTCCGGACGGTCAGTTGCAGATTGAGATCTTCCCCTCACCCTTCTTCCTGCAGGTTTTTCCCTATCTGGCGATCACACAGCCACCGAATCTGGTGAATGACAGCGACAGTCCGGTGGTCTTTATCCGTTCCGACGTTCTGGTTCTGATGACCATCGCCGATGCTCTGGTGTTTCAGGGCAAGCAGAACAAGTACTACGACCCGCAGACGGCGCAGATGAAAAAGGCCGAGGCCGAGGTTGAGCTGCAAAAAATGGAGAAGAACGACGACGGCATGTACTCCCAGGACTCGGTGTGGAACTACGGCGAGGAGTGGGGCTATGCGAACTACGGATCAATCTTCGACCAGAACCATCCGGTGATGGCTGGTCAGTGGAGTTGAAGGAGAGATGCAGATGGAGATGTTTTGTTCGAACGAGGGCTGCAGGAATCACACCGAACGAAGCGGTGGTCGCTTCACGTATCGGGCGGGGAAGTGGTTTTGTGCGGAGTGCGCCGGCAACGGCTTCGTTGCAGACAGCGCGAAGAATCTCTGGGAGTTCCAGACGATGAACATCGGAAACGATCCCAACAAGGGCGCGATTCAGGTGAACAGTCTGAAGCACCTGCGGCAATTGGAAAAGCAGCACGGAGTTATCTCCGTGGCTGCGAACTACGACCAGGCACGTTGGTAAGGGGAGAGCGATGAAGAAGAGATCACTGGATCTTTGCGACAAGGACACGAAGGTGATGCGCTATCCCGGCAGCGACGTTCCGGGGATGGAGTACACCACGGCGCGGCCGATGGCTTACGAGACCGGAGCGAATCCGAAGGTACCGATGCCGGGCAAGCCATGGCCGAAGAGCTTGTGCCACTACAGCACCACAGAAGGGAAGGGATAATTCATGGCAAACCGCGCATTCAAGTTTCTGACGATTCAGGCTGGCGGAACGCCGCAGCCGGTTGTGGGCAGTTGGCTGACGACACCGGTGACGCAGGGTGCGGTCGATGCTTCGTATGCCTATAGCGATAACGTGCAGAGTCCCCTTCTGCTGGAGGTGAACGATAGCAGCGTGTTTCAGAAGGGCGACTACATCAATGTGATCGATCCCGGCACGTTTCTTGCAGAACGCGGTCAGGTGTACTCGGTTCCTGATGCTACGCATCTCCGCGTGTACGGGCTGAAAAATCCGCATCCCGGTGGAGCCTATGGAACCGGCGCATGGGTGGCGAATGGAAGCTTTGCGCAGAGCCTCTATATCCAGAGTAAGGCTGGCAATACCGGACCGCTCTACATCGGAACGGGACCACAGATGGATTCGTCGACCGGCGAACTGCTGATGACGGTGCTGCAGTTTGTGGCAGCAGGAACGCAGCCTTATGAGTTCTCTACGTCGCGGCAGGGTCTGGCGAATACGGAGACCCTGAGCCAGTACTGGATTGACGGAACGACGGGAGACGGATACCTGCCTTCGATCGGCGAGGTGTGAGCCGTGACGACGATCAACGATATCGCGGTGCGCGTACAGCAGCGCCTCGAGGAAGAGACGGGACCGCCTGGAGTCTTCTGGAAGTACCAGGACGAGATCCTTCCGATGATCGTCGAGGCGATGAACGAGGCTTCGTTGATTACGGGTGTCGTGCAGGTGGCTCAGGAGACTCCTCTGACGCTGCCTGCCGACACCACATACATCACGATGCCGACGAATGCTGTGTGCCTGCTTTACATCAAAGGTCCGTTGTGGGTTCGGAAGACGGACCTCTACAGTCTGGACCAATTGATTCCAGGATGGGAGAACGACGGCGGAACGACGGCGACGACGCCGGTTACGCAGATTACGAGCTGGTTTCCGTTGGGAACAAATCGTTTCGGAATCTATCCCAAGCTTTCCGCAGAGCAGAGTGTGCAGATCGGATATCTTGCGTACCCGGTGACGGTGGCGCCGCCTTATACGGGGACGGAAGAGGTTCCCTTTCAGCAGGAGTTTCAAGACGCGCTTGAGCAGTACGCAGCGCAGGCCCTGCGGTTGAAAGAGGCGGGATACGAGTGGCAGGCGGGACAGACGATCTACCAGGAGTTTCTGGATACGATGCGAACTTTGTCGGTCTTCCAGTCGCGTCACGATTCGCTGGTGTTTGCCGGTGCCTTGGGAGCGCGGATGCGGGTGTCTCCGGTGGAGGTGCGTTAGTGGCCAGCCCCGGAAACGGATACAAGATCGCGAACGATGTTCTGACGGAGATGTCGTATCACCTTGTCGAGCCGGTGGTCTCGACGACTGTGACGAGCGACATTCCTGCAGGCACCGTCACCGCTCCGGTAGGTTCCACCGATGGAATCTACGTCGGAGCCATGCTGATTGTCGGCACGGGGGGAGTGCAAGAGGTTGTCACCGTATCTGCGGTCGGAGTCAACAACTTCACGGCAACGTTCGCCTTTGCGCATCCCGCAGGGAACCTCGTCTTTGCCGCGACGTTTCCGGTGTGCCAGACGATCGATCCCTTCTTCACGCAGCAGGAGATGCTGAACTACGTCGCCAACGCGCAGAACGATTATCTGGTGCGGGTTCCGTTTATCTACACGACCGTGGCGCAGAACTTCGTCTCGACGCAGAGAACGGGAACGATGCCCGACGACACGATCCAGATTGAGCGGATCAGCTACAACGGCAAAGCTCTGCGGGAGCAGTCGCAGACGAGCATGTCGATGTTGAATCCCGGATGGAACCAGCAGGCGGCGATGGCTCCGACGATCTGGTACGAGGATCGCACGGGGTATATGACCTATGGCCTCGACCGGGTTCCGCTGAATGCCTTCAGTGTGAATCTTCTTTACGCGCAGCGCGACTCCGGGGTTCTGGCGCTGACGGATGGATTTCTGTTGCCCGATCCGTTTTTGACCTATGTGAAGTACGGAGCTCTGGCGCAGGCCTTCGCCAAGGACGGAGAGCAGAAGGACTCGGAGCGAGCGAAGTTCTGTCAGGGCCGGTTCGATACCGGAGTGAAGATTGGCCTTCAGTTCTACAAAAACATGATGGCGCAGGAGGTTGTGGGTGCCGGATAGTTACGTAACGTTTCCGAATAAGTTTGTCTCCCGCGGAGTGGTCGCACGCTACGCCGATGACACGCTGCCGCAGGGAACGTATCTGAACGAGCAGAACTGCGAAGAGCAGACTGAAAACACGATCACGTCGCGGCTGGGCAGCACGATCATCAATCGCACCGGCACGACGATCAATGCGCTTCCGGCAGGGGTTCACAGCCTCGGACGGTTGCTGGGTCTGGACAGCACGTCGTGGCGTTATGCCGGAGCTGGACAGGTACTGTACCGGCGCAACGGAGATACCCAGGGAGCGTACACGCAGATTGCGGCCGGGATGAGCGGAGGCCAGTGGTCGTCGGCGGTGTACCGTCCTACGTTGTCGAGCTATCCCTACCTGTTTATCGCAGATGCCGGGAAGATGCTGAAGGACAACGGCAGCTTCACGAACCCGCAGCAGTGGGGAATCTTCGCTCCGTCTTTTCCGGTTCGCACTCAGATTCAACCGCCACTTCTCCAGACCTGGAATGGAGCTTTCAGCAGTACGGGATTCAGCAACTACGTAAACTTCACATCTCCGATTTCGACCACTCCGGTGAATACGACTACCACGAATGCAGTCACCGGAGGGAGCGTCGTCACCATCATCCCGGCAAGCATGACGAACATCATGACCGGGCAGTTGCTCTTTCTCAACCTTTCCAATCCCAATGTTGAGATCGTGTATGTTCTCTCGACGACGACGAACAGTTTCACAGCCTTCTGCACGAATAATCATGCCGCAGGGGAGACGATCACCTGGTTCGCTTTGAATGGATCGGTGGCAACCAGTACCACTGCCACGATTACTTATCCAAACACCCCTGGAAGTTTTCCTCCACTTGGCATCTTCGCTGATGGTCCGAACACGAAGTCGGGTCCAGAGGACTACATCAATTTCAATATCTTTCTCGATCATCCCAACAATCTGCAGCAGATCAATCTCCTCTTCGATGTGGGCGATGGGTCGTTTACGCAGGATTACTTCATCAAGAGTTATCTTCCGTCGATCCAGCAACCGCTGGTCTCGGGAACCGAGACGGCGGAACAGGCTGCGGTGAATCAGGTCTTCGCAGAAGCTGTCGGCCTGACCACGGACAGTCTCTACAATCCTGCTTACCTGAATACCGGGGACAACACCTTCAACTTTATGAGGGTGAAGCTGAAAGACTTCGCTGCAGTTGGAAATGCCGATCCAAATGGAGCGCAATTCAACTGGAACGATACGAACGCATTTCAGATCCAGATCATCACGAACACGAACGGCAGCGTCAACGTGTCGTTCAACAATATGTTCCTTTCGGGGGGCTACGGACCCGACAGCTACGGCGGAGTAGCGTACGACTATCTGTACACCTACTACAACGCCAACACCGGAATGGAATCGAACCCGTGCATGTTTATGTCGGAGGCGCTTCCGACTACAGGACTGGGTTATTTCCCAGCCAGATTTCCGTTGCCATTTCGTCAACCGATTTTGCTGGAGCTTACTGCCTCTACGGATACTCAAGTGACGCACTTCCGTATCTATCGACGTGGTGGAACACTGGCAGGAAATTTTTATCGGGTCGACCAAATTCCAATCGCTCAGACTACTTATCTCGACACGACCTCAGACGCTCAACTGGAAGGCGCAGCAACAATCTCGTTTACCAACGATGTCCCGGTTACGTCGACGCTACCGGTACCAGTAAACACAACGCTCACCTCTGCCCTGAATCCTCCGATGCCGGGAGCGTTCTCGACGATCTTCGTGTCGAGTACCACCAATATCTCGACCAATCAACAGGTGACGATCGGAGCCGATAACGATCCGAATCAGGAGATCGTGATTGCGGGTGTCGTCAGCCCCGGTTCTTTCCAGGCTTACGTGCAGAACCCGCATAAGATTGGAGATCCGGTTACAGCGGAGGCCTTTTATGGTCAACCCTGCTATCTGTGCGCCGTCGCCTATAACGCAATGTGGCTGGCGGGAGATCCGAACAACCCGCACTATCTTTACTACTCAACGAATTTCTCGCCCGAAGCCTTTGGTTCTGCGAACTTCATCGAAGTCGGCATCCCCAGCGATCCGATTACCGCGATCATTCCATTTCAGGGAACGTTGTACGTTGCGACGCGAGATCACTGGTACCTGATTGCGCCTTCGAGCGGAGCTTCGCCTACGGTGTATCCGACCACAGCGGTGCATGGCGTCTACGCGCCGTTCGGATGGACGGCTACCGAGACGGAGATCTGGCATGTCGCCATCGACGGTATCCGCACTTTCGCCGGCAATGCGTCGACATACCGTAGCCAGGAGATTGAGTTTGTCTTTCAGGGCGGAACGACGCCTGTGGCACAGGCGGACTTCTCGAATCTCGAACTGGCCACGATGGCGTATCGCGACAACATGGTGTTCTGCGGGTACAAGACGACCGGAGGCCCCTTCAGCCGGTTGATCTACCACACGGTCTATCAGCGATTCCGCAACGACACGATTCCGGCGACGGCAATGTTTGTCGAGAGCGACACCAATCTGCTGTTGTATGGCGATGCCAACGGCATCATCCACCAGGACCGCATCGGCGTCATTGACGAGGCGTCGAACGCCGGAACGTTGCAGAACCAGCCGATCTCGCTGAACCTGCAGACGGCGTTTCTGGATCAGGGATTTCCGAAGAACCAGAAGAACTACAACGAACTGACGCTGGATGTGGACACGCAGGGACAGACGGTGCAGGTTGCGCTTTCCTTCGACGATGGCGAAGAGGGCTACACCGTGGGAACCGTCAACACAGCCAACCGACAGAAGGTCAATCTGAATCTGCAGAATGGCCTGGGAACGCAGGCCTATCGCGTCTCTCTGGTGTTGACTGGAAACGTAAGCCAGAAGGTAACGTTCTATCAGGCGGACATCCGCGCTGTGGTTCTGGCGGAGACGCGCCAGAGCTTTGACACGTACTGGCTACCGAGCGGAGCCGGAGGCAATGCCGGCGCATCGCTGGGACCGGATGAATCGAAGCTGTGCAAGAACGCCTACATCGAGTACAACTCCACGGCACCTCTGACGGCGAACTTCTACTACGACCAGATGACGAGTCCGGGGTACACCTTCACGTTGCCTGCCAGCACACGGATTGCGACGCGGATTCGGCTTCCGGCGATCAAGTACCGACTGATGCGCGTAACGATTACGTCGACGGCAGACTTTCAGATCTGGCCTTCTTCGCATCTGCAGATGAAACCGATCATCGCGACGAAGGGCTATTACGACGTGAATCTGCCGGTGTAAAGGAGGGACGATGGCGAGAAACAATCAGCTACCGCGGGTGAACTTCAGCGGAGGACTTCCGCCTGATTTCATCCAGCACTACTACCAACTGATCGACAAGGTGAACGGCCTCGCCGGACACAACGGCCCTATCGTCCTCGAAAACCATGTCGATATGCAGGGCAACCGGATTCAGGGCGTTGGGAGTGCGGTCGATGCTACCGACGTGGTTTCGCAGGCCTTCGCGCAGAGCAAGTACAGCGCGGCGGCGTTGCGGCCGCAGCTCGAGGGGAACGGTACGAATCCTCTGCAGACGGTACGGCAGTTGAACAGTACCTATCAGCGGGAGCAGACCTCGAGCTATCTGAACGATCTCTATTCGACTCCGCCGAATGCGAACACGGCGAACGTGAGCTTTGGAGGCGGCGGAGGTTCGACGACGATTACCGTGAATCCCACGGTGGTGGGACTGGCCGATGGAACCAACGTGGCGATTGCCGGGAGAACCGACACGGTGACGAATCCAACTGCCATCTCGATTGTGAGTATTACCAGTGTCGGCAATACTGCGACGGTCACGACCTCGGGTCCTCATGGATTGGTAGCGGGAGAGATTGTGTATATCGCGGGCAATACGGAAGCGTCTTACAATGGAACCCAGCAGGTCTCCGGTGTTGGATCGCCGACGACGTTTACGTTCCAGGGAAGCTTTAGCGGAACTACGGGAACGGGCGGGACGGCGAGTCTGGGTGGCGTCTATTACTACGTTGCACAGAAGCGAAAACTGACCCTGACGATGGTGGGGCCTTTTGACGCAGACACTCCGCAGAACCGGCTGCTGGCCAATCTGGATGGAAGTCAGATTGTGGCGGTGGCGGTTGTGAACTCAAGCGGTGGAGTACCAGCACAGAGCGGAGGCGGTGGGACGCCGACGACAGGAGCCGTCAATGCCGGAAGTTTCTTCT
>Ga0310811_10009807_pt1 | contig 12382 bp, 14 predicted proteins | sample YCmetagenome_FD_207642 | JGI IMG/M metagenome (GOLD analysis project Ga0310811, IMG submission 207642) | Soil microbial communities from experimental microcosm in Duke University, North Carolina, United States - YC | ecosystem: Engineered > Artificial ecosystem > Soil microcosm > Unclassified ... | reverse complement strand
GTGCCGCCAGGAAAAGTAGTACAGCATCCAGGTAAATACATTGTTATATGGTATCAATGGTTCAAAGCATAATGGCCGCTATGTTCCTGACCATCCATGAGCGAATGTGCTGCTGATACGCCCGCACTGAGCAATCCCAGACCAGCCGAACTGAGGGCAACCAGCTGAATAACACGTCGACGACTCACACGTTGTTCACGTATATGTGTGGCGAAGAGCTGTTGCTGCTGCAATTCTTTGGCTTTCCGCTGTACTGAGGCTGTGAGTTGCTGTTCTAATGCCTCTGGAACAGGTGCTTGATCGTCATAATGGCGTGATAGCAGAGTCTCAAGAGTGTCGTTATGCATAGCTACTCCAAACTTCTGATGGATGGGGCATCCGCGACATATGCTGATGTTTGTTCGTCAGGACGGATGACTCAGCAGAGGCTGCCCCACTGGATCGCGCAGGGGAGGGTGAATCTTGTCGAGGCTCAGGGACATCAGATGTATCCAGTAGCGCTTCTCCACTCTCCTGTAAATAAAGCTGTTGAAATTGCTTGCGGGCACGTGCCAGACGCTGGCGTACCGCAGGCTCTTTCAGCTCTAACATATCGGCAATTTCAGCTATTGAAAGGCCAGCCACAATCGATAAGAGCAGGCAAGCACGCGCTGCTTCTGGTAATTGTGCCATCGTGCGCTGAACAGCATCCTGTTCAGCAATCGTATCGGCGGGATCACCAGTATTTGTTGCGCTATACCCTCCTGGTTGTACAGGGGCGGCTTGCTGTTGTAGTGTATCAGCCTCTCTATCAGAAAGTGGAGCAGTATCCAGGGCCTTGCGTTCAAACATGTTTGAAAAAGGAATAAAGCTAAAAAGTGCTTTTCGTCGGCGTGACATGCGTACAGTATTTAAAGCGATGCGTAGGAGCCATGCTTTCGCATGGAAGTTCGCACCACTCTCTGTTTCTGCCGCATCAATGCCTTTTAATGCTTGATGGAAGGTATCCTGTGTCAGATCCTGGCTCTCCTCCCAGTTATTGGTCAGGCCATAGATTGTATGGAAGACCAACTTATAATACTGTTGAACGAGAGCTTCAACTCTTTCACTGGCTGGTATTTTATCCACTATACAACTCTTTTCGCAATTGTAGGAAGGATTTGTAACCCGCCTACAATAATGGAGATGCACGAAGGATGGAGTTTGTGACAACAAAAACAAGAAAAAATGAACAGTGCAAAAATCTGTAGGAAAATAAAACGATACGTGGGGTTGTTTGTGGGCATCAATGGACGGCCATCAGATTGTTGACTGTTGGCCGCCCACCCGGTACAGCGCCATAAGCAAAGATGCGCTGTGCATTGCGAAATATTAGCGCAAATGCTCTTCTATGTAGTCCTCGGCCTCTTGTACCGTAGTGATTTTCTCGGCATCCTCATCGGAGATCTGGAGTTTGAACTCTTCTTCCAGGGACATGATGAGTTCGACCAGATCGAGCGAATCAGCATTTAGATCCTCTACAAAAGAGGCATTAGGAACAACCTCATTTTCATCGACACCGAGTTGGTCAATGACAATTTTTTTCAGGCGTTCTTGAGTAGTTGGCATTAGGATTTCACCTCGCTTTCGGCTTTTGGGATGGGCTGTTGTTGGGCCCGATTAAATATCGTACCGAGGACACCATTGACGAAGCGACTTGATGTTTCGCTGCCAAAGGTTTTGGCAAGCTCAACTGCTTCATTAATAGCAGCCTTGGCTGGTACAGTATTATTGAACAGAATCTCGTAGATTGCAAGTCTCAAAATGTTTTTATCGATACGCGCCATCTGCTGCAAAGGCCATTCACGGGCTGCGCTCTGGATGTGTGCATCGATTTCTGCAAGATGAGCACACGCGCCCCCGACAAGCTCGCTAGCGTATTCTACGACCTTCGGATGCAGATTGCGCTCCTCGGCATGGCGCTGCAACACCTCTGTTGAGGTATGATGTGCAATGTCATATTCATAGAGTGTTTGCAGTGCGATCATTCGCGCTTGCCTGCGTATCCCTGGCATAGTATCCTCAAAATTTGGTTTGCTATAATTGTTGATGTCTAGCTGCTCGTCAGGCTATACGTGAATATAACCCTGGGTACGATGACCAAGACAACTTCGTACGGTGATCAGGCTACGTCCTGGATGTAGACATTGACATCCAGAACCTGCATGCCGATCATCTCTTCTATGGCAGATGTAACCTCGTCCTGGACGGTTGTGCCTATTTCAACAATGTTACTGCCTGCCTGCACCACAAGATAGAGGTCGGCAGCAACGGTGTTCTCTTTGATGGTCAGGATTACTCCTTCGCGATTTAACCAGCGTCCCCAGGTATCTCCTATTGGAGCCATTCGCACTACACCAGGAATTTGTAGTGCGGTGTTCACGACAATCGCGGAAAGTACTGATCGAGCAACACGCACGACCCCCTGTGGTTGTGATTCGATTGCCATAGCTCGCTTCTCTCCTTCAAATCAGGCTTAACGCTTGTTTGTTTTGTGATTCCTCAGAACAGGCTGGCTTTGCATTGCTTCTGCGTAATCGTACTATATCCTATTACGCATAGAATACCTGCTATATTTTTTACATACAACATTGAGACGCTTGTCTTTCTGCTCAAAAGATAGGCACTTTTTTGATCTGTGTCAAGTATACTATCTTTCTGGTTACTATGCAGGTCTCCTCATTGGTTGAGCATACTTCTGCGTGTTTTTTTCCTGTTCCTGGACCGTCCAGGAGTACTAATTGGTTACAATCTTTCTATGTCTATTTTCTCTCTGAAAGACGCAACAAATGATTGATCTCGATCTGCTATAACGCCTCTGATGAGAGTAAACTTTCTGCCTGGACAAATGCGACGGCCTTTTTTAGATCTTCCACACTGCCAATTGAAAGTGTACGGGTACCTTTGGCAATGCGTTTAATCATACCTGCAAGTGCCTGACCAGGACCAATTTCAAAGAAGGTGGTGACACCTTCTCCCGTGAGATATTCAATTGTCTTGACCCATTGGACTGATTCCGCAACCTGCTGTGCTAATTCTGCACGCAAGCTCTCCCCTGTTGTGAGTGGCGTTGCGGAAATATTACTGATGATGGGAATCTGGGCGTTTTGAATGTCTGTCTGGGCGATGGATTGTGCCAGTTTTGCTGCTGCTGGTTGCATGACAGGTGAATGGAATGCTCCACTGACGGAGAGTGGGATCACCTTGCGTGCGCCGCGTTCCTGTGCCAACGCGCAGGCCGCATCCAGTGCCTGTTGCTCACCGGAAAGTACCAGTTGTCCAGGAGCATTGTAGTTGGCGAGAATAACTTTGCCCATGCCGGGATGGGTGGTGACACCCGTTGTGTTTACGGTTGTCTGCTGTTGCGTAACTTCCTGACATATTTGTTGTACGGCTTCTTCATCCATGCCGATGATCGCTGCCATACCACCAGGACAAACGATCTCTTCTTCGTGCATGTGACGTCCGCGTTCACGAACGAGATATGCGGCACCTTTGAGATCAATGGCTCCTGCAGCAACCAGGGCTGCGCATTCTCCCACACTGTGCCCTGCTGTAAAAGCGGGGGTGAGTGGGGTTGACCAGGAAGAATCATGTGGAGAAAGGGCTTCTTGGAAGGCGGCTAGATAAGCCAGACTGACAGCAACAATTGCGGGTTGGGCATTGATCGTTGAGCGTAAGGTGTCTTCTGGACCCTCGAAGCAAAGCTGGCTCAGAGAGAATCCAAGTGCGTCATCAAAAGCTGTAAAAACCCTTCTGGCGGCTTCTGATGTCGCTAAAATATCTGCACCCATCCCAACTTTCTGGCTACCCTGCCCAGGGAAAAGAAATGCAACTTTCGTCGTCATTATGTTCTCTATCATCCATCAAGAAGGATATCTAAAGCTATTTACCTGTCTATGAGAGCTTCGCTGGTGTTGGAATACTCTCATACCAGGGAGAACATCTCCGCGTCGATGGCTGATGCGTGGATAAACGCCAATCGATGTGCGTTGTTATAAACCAGCACTTCTCATCACAAAGTTCTCTTCGATATACCAATCTGATATGTCTGTTTGATATAGAAAACTACTTGAGACAAGCATACGCGGAAATGTGCCTTTAGGCTGATCTCCGTGGTTGGTCGCTTTAGACGACTTCTTTAAAATTACTTCTGTGCCTTGGGCAAGGTCACCTGACGACCACGGTATGTTCCACAATTGGGGCAAGCGTGATGCGAGAGACGAGGCCGCTTGCACTGAGGGCAGGCAACTAATTGTGGCAGGTCCAGGTGATGATGAGCACGACGCTCACCCTGGCGGGCATGCGATATACGCTGTTTAGGTAACGCTCCCATTGTTTGTCTTCTCCTCTTCCACCAGTATCGTACCCTGAGGATCGCTCAGGCGTTGCTACTCGTGTTTATGATAATTGTTCGTTCTGTAATAATGATTTGAGCGCACTCAGACGGGTATCAACCTCTGGTTCACAATTACATGGTCCGAGGTTGAGATCATGTCCACATCGGGCACAAAGCCCTGCGCAATCCTCTTTACATAAAGTTACCATCGGGATCGCCAGCAGTATCGCCTGGCGCACTGCCTCGGTCAAATCGACCTGATGGTGATCGTCGATAGGAAAGACATCTTCCTCATCGCTCGGCGGCAGCGGTACCCCTGTTATGACATCCATAGTTGGATAGAAATGTTCTTCAAAGGTGACATGCAATGGTTGATTGAACTGTTTCAGACAGCGTGTACATGTCATCTCAGCGCTTACATCGACCCAGCCATCAATCAAGAGTCCCTGATTAATGCGGCGCATGCGGACATGACCGTTCGCAGGGCCAACAAGTCTGAGATCCTCTTCGTTAAACTGTAGTTCTTCTTCCTGGATGTCTGCGGTTAATGAAGTCCCTACAGTAGACTTCATCAGTTGCGCCACATTATAGATCATGGAATAACTTCCTTTCCATTGGAAACCACACAGAGTTCAGAAAACGTATCTCTTACACAAAAAAATACTGTATGGCGCAAGGCGAATGATTCCCTACTCTTTTCTGGCGCTTGCTCATTATAGACAAGGCAAGAGAGGGTGTCAAGACCTGCCCTTATATTGATGAGTATGCAGCCTTTTCCCCTCAATGATGATCTTGAGGATAGAAGGGAGTTCCCATTGTATCGGCGGCAAGAGATGCGCGACGAGGTATTTCTGGTGTTGAGGGCGCCTCTATTGTTTCTTTCGCTGCGATTTCTTGTACATTGTTTGCTTCTTCTGGCTGGCCTTCAAGGCTCTCTATGCCACGTTCGATACTCATAACTGTACGCTCGATGGTCATGCTGACACTGAGGAGTTGTTCTCGTAAGTTATTCAGGGTTTCATGTGCGTACGAATCAGCTTCTATCTGTAGTTGTTCGGTTTGTTTTTCAGCCTGCTGGCGTATGATCTTTGCCTGTTCATTGGCTTGATGAACGATGCTCTGTGAACGCTCTTCTGCTGTGCGCATCAGCCCTTCACGGTTGAGTTCACGTTCGGCTTCTTCTCGTGCCCGTGCCAGAATCATGGTTGCATCAGATTGTGCCTGCGCGATGATGCGTTCTTTTTCCTGAATAATACGTCGAGCCTGTTTGATTTCATTGGGAATCGCGGTCCGCATCTGGTCAATAATAGTGAGAATATCGGCATCGCGTAGCATAATTTGATTCATGAGTGGCATTTTTTTACTGTTGGCGACAAGGTTTTCCAGGCGGTCAACAAGATAAAGAATATCCATTTGCCTTGTCTCCTTCCCATGCCTGCGCGTCCTCTTCAAACAAATGTACTGACCGTTGTGTTACTGATGTCGTTTGTTGGCGTTCTGTTATTACTCTAATACGGTCTGGTACTCTAATGGGTTCCAAGTTTGTGACGCAAGGCATGTGCCACTGAGGGTGGGAGCATATCGGAAACATCACCCCCAAGGCGGGTAACCTCTTTTAATAAAGAAGAACTGACAACGAGTTGTTCAGGGTTTGTAAATAAGCAGATCGTTTCTACTTCCGGGGCCAGTTTATGATTCATGAGGGCCTGTGGAAATTCAGCCTCAAAGTCGTTGGGTGAGCGTAGTCCTTTGATGATTGCCTGCCCTCCAACCGCTCGCACGAATTCTGTGGTCAGACCAGTATACTGCTCGGCGCGGACATTTGTGAGCCTTTCACTATTGATGACTTCTTGCCAGAGCGCGACCCGCTCTTCGGTTGTGAAGAGGAGTTGCTTGGCGGGAAAGGCATAAACCGCGACGATCAGGGTGTCGAAGAGGTGTGCTCCACGGCGTGCTATATCGAGATGGCCATTGGTGAGCGGGTCAAACGTTCCTGCATAGACGGCGATGCGCTGACGCGATTCCGGCTTATTCACAAATGCTCCTTTGGCAATAGACTGGGAATGTGTGCTGCAACGAGCACTTTTATCATTAAAACATATTCGTTGTGTTTCGGCAATAGGCTAAGGACTGTGGCTGTGCAGTTCCTTTTTGAGGACTTTGCGCTGACGTCGTGGCAGAGGTAAAAGTGGGAATGCAGGACCAGAGAAACCTGCTTTTTTGTCAGTGCTGGTGACTTAGCTCTCTCTTTCTCACAGGAGATCGAGAGAGGCTAAGCTATGCGGGGGGTTATGCCTGTACCTGGGCCGTCTGTACGTTCATACGGCGGTAGCGCCCACTGATCATTTCGCCAAGACCGATCGCGCCAATGCCGAGGATGAAGTGTACGATCTGGATAATCCAGTGCGTGGAAGAGTTGAGATAGAGTGAGCCATTCTGATTAAGTCCCACGAAAAGCATTACCAGACCCCAGACAAAAGCGACCACTGCCAGCGGAATGCTTTTGCCTTTTGCTGCTGTTGCGATGCCGAAGGCCAGTACCCAGAGCGAGAGCATGACGAGAATGCCCAGAAGCATATGTACGGGAACCAGCGTGTCCGCGACATTGGTAAACCAGAAAAGCAGTCCGAGAATGAGGGCCAGTAATGCGCATACACGCAAAATCATGACGGTAATTCGTATGAGCATAGGTAGTTCATCTCCTTGAAATACTGTGATGGTAGTGTAAGCACAAACTACTTGGATTGTTCAAGTGCAAATGGTTGCCCTGTGTGTTTGGTGTGCTGCTTGCTATCATCAGGACGGTGTATTTTTGACAAAACAGGAAAAACAATCAATGCAGATAATATCACAAGTATACCACTTATAAGGAGTGGCATGCTGGGATTGCTGAGTGTGTCAACACTTCCAGCAAGAGCGGGACCGATGATGCGTCCCAGTCCAGCGAAGCCCTGAGCCAGTCCCAGTGTTTCTCCCTGCGCATCTGCCGCACTGACAAACGAAAGTGTTGTAGAGATGGTTGGACTTACCGCTCCATCGCCGACACTGATCAATCCTATACTGATAAGTAATAGCGCGAAATGGCTGCTGAATGCCAATGTGATCAGACCAAGTGCCAGGATCAATAAACCAATCCACATGATGGTCTGTTCTCGCCAATGTTTGACGAGTTGGCGTACAATGCCCCCTTGCATGAGTATGACGATGAAACCAATATAAGTAAACATGTACGCATTCTGTGTTGCGCCCCAACCAAAGGTTTTTTGTGAAAAGAGGGGGAATATGGTTTCCATGCCCGCGAAGGCGACTGTGTAGATCAGATTAACAAGGATGAGCCGTAAGATAACAGGCATATGAGCGGCGTGACGAAAATTGTGCAAGAGCGTGTTGATTGGTTGGTTATGATTGTTTGCACCTGTGTTGTTGGTGTGGGGACGATGTGTTTCTGGTAGCAGGAAAAACACCAGACAGGCATTTAACAGCGCGATGCCTGCCGCGACCCAGAAAGGAAGCGTGGGGCCAATCGGGGTCAGGAGTCCACCCAGAGCAGGACCAAGCACAAAGCCAGCACCAATAGCAGCGCCGATATATCCCATCCCTTTCGCTCGATTGCTGTTTGAGGTGACATCGCTGACCACTGCTTGCGCGGAACCAATGTTTGATGCTCCCAGTCCCCCGATAGCACGAGCCAGTAAGAGCATGGCAAATGAACCGGAGACAGCAGTTAAGACCAGTGAAAGTGCCTCGATCAGGAGTGACCAGAGAATGATTGGTCGGCGTCCATAGCGATCTGAGAGTGAACCGAGTAAGGGGGTGAAGATGAATTGAGCCAATGCATAAATTGTAATCAGTGTCCCAATGCCAAGTGGGTTTGCGCCCAATCGCTCGGCCCAGAAGGGGAGGAGTGGTATAATCAGGCCGAAGCCAGTGAAGTCGATCAAAATGGTCAGAGCCATGAGCAGCAACGGTGACCGCTGTTTCTTATCCATAAATAGGTAAACTCCTCTATGTATACCTACAACGTTACCTGTCAACGGTAGCTGAACGAAACGTCAGGGCTTCATTGCCTCTAAATAAATACGTATTCTCATGATATTGTTACTGGTTTCGCGCAAGTGCGCAAAGTGAACAATAACATCGTGTCCTGATCTGAAAAAAGTTTGTTGAACTGTGTTTTTGTACGACTGTTGCGTTGTAGAGGCATATGGATGAATATAGAACAGATGATGGGAGTCGTGCGTATGCTTATGCAGGGGACCATCTGTCATGGAGAAAAATAACTGAAGGAAAACAGAGCCAATCCTTCTGGAACAACACATGAAAGAACATTTGTTTGTTTACCCCATCCTTTGTGGCTACCACCTGATTACTTTCTATATGACGTAATTATAATGAAAAGAGTGAGATTGGGTCAAGATCAACAGGAATGCATTCCTTGTTATAATGCGTTGGAAGCAGGTTTTGGGGCTGACATTGCGATTTCCAAAGGGTACTAACGGTTGTGTGCTGTTGCTGGAATGTTAGGTATTTCATAGCGTTTTTACCGCTTGTGGTATATTTACAATAATATCTCTTCCTTTCGGCAATTAATGGATGCGCTTTTACAGACGAATAAATAGGCATTGAAGAGATTGTCAAAGGGAGGGAAGTTTCCATTGGTATGGAATTGTTTTCCAGTGTAAGAATGATTAAACTCTGGATGTAGATTTATGATGAGTTGTTTTGTTATGGAGGAATCCGTTGTGCGCCAGGTGTTGATATAAGGAGGGAGATTCTGTCATGGTTACAACATCTCACCTGTATTGCGCACATTGTGGTGCGGCTAATCCTCAACATGCACGTTTCTGCCGCGTGTGTGGTTCTCATTTAGAAGGTGAGCATGAGGATGGTGCATCGAAAAAACTAGATGCTGTTTCTGTCTCTCCATCTCCTCAGATCTCTTTGCAGGCAAATACCGGACCATTGGCACGTGGTGTGACGCTCAAGCAGCGGTATCGGATTTTAAAAGAGATTGGTTCTGGTGGATATGGGAAAGTGTATATGGCGGCGGACAGCGATTTTGCCGGACGGCGTGTCGCAATCAAGGAAATGATTCAAAGTGGATTGGACCCTCAAGAGATCCATGAAGCGGCCGTAACTTTCAAACGAGAGGCGTTTCTGCTCGCGTCGTTAACGCATCCGAATTTGCCGAGTATTTATGACTATTTTACAGAAAATAGTCGCTGGTATCTTGTGATGAGTTTTATCGAAGGGGAGACGTTAGAGAAATATCAGCAGAAACTACAGGATGGTCGGGTGCCAGTCGAAAAAGTGATCCAGATCGGGACACAACTTGCCAGTGTTCTGAGCTACCTGCATGGTCGGCGACCGCCAATCATTTTCCGTGATCTGAAGCCCGCGAATATTATGCGTACGCCGGATGGTCAGATTTATCTGATCGATTTTGGTATCGCTCGCCATTTTAAGCAAGGGCAGGCCAAGGATACCGCTATTTTAGGTTCGCCGGGCTATGCATCACCGGAACAATATGGTCGAGCGCAAACGACGCCACAGACAGACGTGTATAGCCTGGGTGTTACCTTACATCAGTTGTTGTCTGGCGATGATCCAACGCAATCGCCGTTTCATTATCGACCTCTGGTGTTGCCTGAGTATCCCCAAATGGAAACGTTGATCTCCTGTATGCTTGATCGTGATGTGCGTAAGCGTCCCGCGAGCATGGGCAATATCAAACGTGAACTACAGCGCATTGCGACCGGGCGAGCGTTACCGGCGCATGATCAAAATTCGCAACGTTTATGGCCTTCATTTGTGTCTATTCCGGCAATACCTTCCGTTAGTACTCCGATGCCAGTAGTGAAGCCAGCACAGGCACCAATGCCTGTGACGACGCTTTCATCGTTGTCCTGGGCACCTGATAGCAAGCAGGTGGCACTGGCGAACGGTCAGAATATAATTCGTGTAGTCGATGCTCAGACAGAGCAGGTGGTCAAAAATTATGCATTTGCGCGCGGCATTCCTCTGTCCTCTGTTTCCTGGTCGCCGGAGGGGATGCGCATGGCGAGTGCCTGTAGTGATGGCACTGTGCGTGTTTTTGAGACAGGAAACGGTGTACAGACGAATCCCTACCCTGCCCATTCATATCCGGTCTGGACTGCCATCTGGTCGCCCAATGGGAAGTATATTGCTTCGTCTGATACACAGCATTTTGTGCATGTCTGGAATGTGCAGAATCGCAATACGGTTCGTATCTATCGGCATCATGCTGCACGTGTGCTCTCTCTGGATTGGTCCCCCGATAACTGGCATATTATCTCTGGTGGATTAGATGGCTCTGTCCATGTCTGGCATGCCATTTCCGGCAAGATGATGTACTGGTTTGCGGTTGATCCTGTGCTTTCGGTTGCCTGGTCGCCGGATAGCCACTATATCGCTGCCAGCACCTGGAATGCGGTCCATATCTGGAGTGCCCTTGATGGTCGACCACTCAGTACGTATCGTGGTCATGCTGCTCTGGTAACGGCTCTATCCTGGTCGCCGGATAGTCGTTTTATTGCTTCAGCCAGTTATGATCATACCGTACGTGTCTGGGCTGTGCCGCAAGGAACGCAGGAGCGTATCTATACGCACCATCAGGAGCGCGTGTTATCGCTGGCCTGGTCGCCTGATGGCAAACTGCTGGCTGCTGGTGATAGTGCTGGCAATCTGCGTATCTGGCCCGCGCACTAATGAATGATTTTATGTTGAATGTATAATCTCTCATTATAGATACAGAAGATTTGGCTTATAAATCATATAAAGTGGTAGAATAATTGTTTATAGCGGAAAATATGTTGTTTCATGAGAAGAGAGGAGTATTGATCTATGACCCGTGCAATCTGGAATGGTATTGTGCTGGCTGAGAGTGACCAATGTATTATTGTCGAGGGAAATTCATATTTTCCATTGGAGTCAGTTCAGACCTCGTATTTTCGTGACAGCGCTACCCATACAGTGTGCCCCTGGAAAGGTACTGCCAGTTATTATACTATTGAAGTCAATGGTGAGCAGAATAAGGATGCAGCCTGGTTCTATCCTGAACCAAAGGATGCGGCTAAACAAATTACCAACTACGTTGCGTTCTGGCGTGGTGTACAGATTGAGCAAGCGTAAGCAGTAACCTGTTACCTTGCATTGGAAAAGCGGGGATACAAGGGGCCGTAGACTCCTTGATCGGATTCAGGGCATTGCCCTGTCTCCCCTTTGCTGGCCCGCGCAGTGGGCAACGATGTAATTGGAGAGCAACAGATTTCCACGTATTCATGAATTCTTAGTGGATTGGTAAGGAATAAAATAGTCTCTGTATAGCGTTTGTCTTTTCATATCACATACATTCTTTTCTCGTAGGACGAGGAAAATCAGTGTGTGTTTTTATTTGTAATGCACATTTTTCATCACTATGGTGTGTAGTTATCTGGAAAGAACAAAAAGCTATGGTTATATGTAGAAGGCAGAGGACCTTACCATGACGAGACAGGCGAAAATTATTGTTACGATTGCTCTGATGCTCGGTATGACATTGGCGGCATTGGATACAACGATTGTTGGTACTGCTATGCCAAGCATTGTGGGAAAGTTGGGTGGAATTACTCTCTATTCATGGGTTTTCTCTGCATATCTTCTTACATCGACGACGACTGTGCCTATTTATGGTAAATTAGCTGATCTGTATGGTCGTAAACCACTCTTTCTCTTCGGTTCAATTCTTTTTCTGATCGGTTCTGTTGCTTCTGGCGCATCGCAAAATATGGTGCAACTGATACTTTTCCGTGCGTTACAGGGGCTAGGTGCTGGTGCCGTGCAGCCGATTGTATTGACGATTATTGGTGATATTTTTGTGTTGCGGGAACGGGCCAGAGTGCAGGGTTTATTTAGTGGTGTCTGGGGGCTTGCCAGCATCATTGGTCCGGCTCTGGGTGGGATTATCGTCGATTATTTTTCCTGGCGCTGGGTATTTTTTATTAATGTGCCTTTCGGTCTGGTCTC
>Ga0310811_10009806_pt1 | contig 12382 bp, 11 predicted proteins | sample YCmetagenome_FD_207642 | JGI IMG/M metagenome (GOLD analysis project Ga0310811, IMG submission 207642) | Soil microbial communities from experimental microcosm in Duke University, North Carolina, United States - YC | ecosystem: Engineered > Artificial ecosystem > Soil microcosm > Unclassified ... | reverse complement strand
GCCGGCGCCGAAGAACACCACCATGAGCGTCACGCCGCGCACCTTCATCGCCGCGCCGCAGAAGAGCCCGATCGACTTTCCGGGCGTCTCCAGCGCGCGGAGCGGCAGGCCGCTGGCGAAGGGCTACGTCGCGGTCGCGCGCGGGGTGAGCATCACCCGCGGGGACGAGACGGCGTTCGCGGCGCTGCGCCTCACCTGCCCGAAGGGCAAGACCTGGCGCACCGGTGGCTCGGCGGGCGACGTCGGCTTCACCGTGCTGGACCGGCGCGTCAGCGGCAAGCGCTCGGTGCTCGTGATGGCGGCCGCGCGCCCGCAGGCGGTCGGCGAGACGGCGTCGGGCACGGTCTTCGCGCTCTGCCGCTGAGGCCGAGCACTACTTTCTCGCCGCGCGCCCGTCGACCCACTCGCCGAGCGTCCCGACGATGTTCGCGGCGCCGTGCATGACGCGCCCGGGGAGCCCCGGCGCGGCGGCGGCGATCGACGCGTCCGGCGCGGCGCCGAGCGCGACCGCGGCCGCGCGGATCGCCTCCTCCTGGGCGCGCATCCGCGGCGCCCAGCCGGCGAGGAACGCCTCCAGGGCGCTGTCGCCCTCGCCATCGGCGAGCACGGCGAGGTAGTCGAGCAGCGTCACGACGTGGACGACGTCGAGGACCGCGAATCGCAGCGCCTGGTTGACCTCGAGCGCCGTGTCGAGCAGGACGCTGTGCACCGACGCCAGGCGCGCGCCGAAGCCCTGCGCGGCGGGGCGCCCGTGCAGGCCGCGGGCGGCCGTGACGTCGGTGAGCTCGCCGATCAGCCCGCGGGCGAGGTCCGAGCCCGCCATGAGCAGCGCCGCCTCCGCGGGCGCGCCGCTCTGCAGCCGCGCCGCGAGCGAGCGCCAGTGGTCGCGCAGCTGGCGTGCCGCGACGTACAGCTCGCGCAGCCCGCGGTGCTCGGCCGGGTGCACGAGCTCAGCGATCGCGGGCCTTAGATGGCGGATTCCACGACCCGCACCGCCAGCTGACCGCGTCTCGCGGCGCAGGACCGCCACGTGCCGAAGGCGGCCGTGCCGCTGGCACTGTCCACCTTCGGCCCGCGGCGCCCTGCATCCGCGATACACGGCCATCTGACGGCACGGGCCATGAAATCCACCATCACGCGTCGCCGACGGCGACCTGCTCGTGGACCGCGCCCTCGGCGACGCGGTCGTTCCAGACGTACAGCAGCGGGACGGTGTACCAGCTCGAGCACGCGATGCGCCAGTCGGTGAACTCGGGCCCGAACCAGAACGCGTCCCAGTCGCCGTGGCTGTCGAAGTCGATCGCCATGAGGAACTTGTAGCGGTCGTCGCGCGAGCGGAAGACCTCGTACTTCGTCGCGCCGTAGCGCAGCGAGATCGGCGCGAGCTGCTGCAGCGAGGCCTCGACGTCGTCGCCGCGAAAGCCCGTCGCGTACACGGGCAGGTGCACGATGCCGGCCATCAGGCGCCGACCTCCGCCATGATCGCCCCGGGTCCCTCGGCGGTCTTGCCCTGGCCGGTCTCGGTCGCGCCCACGAGGATCGCGATCTTCCCGGAGTGCTTGTTCTCGTACATCAGCTGGTGGGCCTCCGCGACGCCGTCGAACGGCATGGTCTTCCACAGGACGGGCCGGATCTTCGACTCGCGGATGAGGTCGTTGGCCTTCGTCGCCTCCCAGGCGTTGGCGAAGTGCGAGCCGATGATCTGCTTCTGGCGCATCCAGAGGTAGCGCACGTCGAAGTCCAGCTGGAAGCCTGACGTCGCGCCGCAGATGACGACCTTGCCGAACGGCTTGACGACGTAGACGCTCGTCGGGAACGTCGCCTTGCCGACGTGCTCGAAGACGATGTCGGGCTTGTCGCCGCCGAGCAGCTCGCGCACGCGCTTGTCGAAGCGGCGCATCTCCCCGAAGCGCGCCTTCTCCTCCTCGGGCGTCTCGCCGCCCTTGCGCATCATGCCCGCGAAGTCGTTGCGGTTGATGTAGTCGACCGCGCCGAGCTGCTTGACGAGCGCGCCCTTCTCGTCGGAGGAGACGACGCCGACGCAGTCGGCCCCGGTCAGCGCGCAGAGCTGCGTCGCGAACACGCCGAGGCCGCCGGCGGCGCCCCAGATGAGGACCTTGTGACCGGCCTGCAGGTCGCACTGATCCATGAGCATCCGGTAGGCGGTGAAGTACGTCAGGCCGTAGGAGGCGGCCTCCTCCCAGGACAGGTGCTCGGGCTTGGCGAGCAGCTGCTGGGCCTGGACCTTGCAGAACTGCGCGAACGAGCCCCAGCTCGTCTCGTAGCCCCAGATCTGCTGGCTCGGCGCCGCCAGTGGGTCGAGGCCGTGGACCTCGACGTCCTCGTAGGAGGCCATGTTGCAGTGGATGACGACCTCGTCGCCGACCTTCCAGCGCGTGACGCCGGGGCCGACCTTCCAGATGACGCCGGAGGCGTCCGAGCCGCCGATGTGGTGGTCCTCGTGGCCGCGCGAGTTGAAGACCGAGACCGGCTTGCCGAGCGACGCCCAGACGTTGTTGAAGTTCACGCCCGCGGCCATGACGCGGACGATCACCTCGAACGCCTGCGGCTCGGGGACCTCGATCTCCTCGATCTGGAAGGCGTCCTTCGGCTCGCCCTCACGCTCCTGGCGGATGACCCACGCGGTCATCGTCGCGGGCAGTTCGCCCGGTTCGGTGGTGATGCTTGATACCTGATTGAGATCTACGGACACGCGGGAATCCTACGCGCCGACCGCCTCGCGCGTGGCTTCCGCCGGAGGCGCCGCCGCCTCGCCGCCCGCGGGCGCCTGCAGCGTCGCGCCCGCGAGGTCGGGCGAGATGAGCGTCCAGGAGACGAGCGCGCCGAGCGCGGCGACGATCGCGCCCATGAGCAGGCCGTGGCCGAGCGACGTGACGTAGGCCTCGGGGGCGCTCGGCTTGCCGATGAACGCGCCGAGCACGGAGACGCCGAGCGTGCCGCCGATCATCCGGCTCATCGAGAGGATCCCGCCGGCGACGCCGGCCTTCGTCCGGTCGACGGCGTTCATCGCGGCCGTGCTCATCGGCGACATCGTGAAGCCCATCCCGATGCCCATGAGCACGAACCCGGGGGCGAGGAACGCAAAGCCCGAGCCGACGGACAGATGCGACTGCCAGAACAGCGAGATCGCGACGAGCAGCAGGCCGCCGGTCATCAGCGGCCGCGGGCCGACGCGGTCGGCGAGGCGCCCGGCGAACGGCGAGATGAGGATGATGCAGAGGGTCGTCGGAAGGAAGCGGACGCCGGCCTGCAGCGGCGTGTAGCCCTCGATCGTCTGCATGTAGATCGCGATGAAGAAGAACATCGCGAGCATCGCGAAGGAGACGATGAAGGCGACGAGGCTTGCGCCGAGGAACGTCCTGGAGCGGAAGAAGTCGAAGTCGACCATCGGCACGCGGACGCGCCGCTCGACGACGGCGAAGGCCGCGATGCCGACTGCCGCGACGGCGAACAGGCCGATGTTCGCGGGCGAGCCCCAGCCCCAGCTGCTCGCCTCGACGAGCGTGAGCGTCAGGGCACCGAGGCCGATCGTGATCGTCGCGATGCCGGCGAAGTCGAGCGTCGGGAGGACGGTCGTATCGCGCGACTCGTGCGTGGCGAAGAGCGTGATCGCCACGGCGCCGGCGGCGACCGGCAGGTTGAGGAAGAAGATCGACTGCCACGACACGTACTCGACGAGGTAGCCGCCGACGACCGGGCCGATCGCCAGCGCGAGCGCCGAGACGCCGGCCCACGTCCCGAGCGCCTTGCCGCGCTCGTGCGGCGGGAACGTGTTCGTGATGATCGACAGCGTCGCGGGCATCATCAGCGCCGCGCCCATGCCCTGGATCGCCCGACCGGCGATGAGCCAGGCGTCGGTCTGGCTGAAGCCGATGAACGCGCTGGAGGCGGCGAACAGGCCGACCCCGAGCAGGAAGACCTTGCGGCGGCCGAAGATGTCGCCGATGCGTCCCCCGGTGATGAGCAGGACGGCGAGCGACAGCGTGTAGGCGTTGACGGTCCACTCGAGCGTCGCGTAGGTCGAGTGCAGGTCCTTCTGGATCGACGGCAGCGCGACGTTAACGACCGTGTTGTCGAGCATGATCATGAACAGCGCGAAGCACATCGCCGCGAGCGTCCACCAGCGGCGGTTGCCGTCGTTGAGGGCCATGCGCTTGGTCATGCGTCGTCCTTGCGCAGGCCGTCGAGGACCGGGCCCAGGGCGCCGGAGAGCCGCTTGACGTGTGCCGGGGGGAGGGTCGCGACGAAGTTCTCGATGCCGGCGAGGCGGGCCTCGTCGAGCCGCCCGAGGGCGTCGCGGCCGGCGTCGGTGATGCGCAGGCGCTTCATCCGGCGGTCGGCGGTGTCCTCGCGGCGGTGCAGCAGGCCGCGGTCGACGAGCGCGTCGACGGCGCGGCTGGCGCCCGGCAGCGAAAGGCCGAGGCTCTCGGCGAGCTCCTTGACCGTGCGCTCCTCGCCCGACAGCGCGCACATGGCCTTGACCTGCGTCAGCGTGAGGTCGAGCTCCTCGAAGATCTCGTACGTCCCCGCGCGGCCGGTCGTCATGACGGCGCGCCAGAGGCCGAGCAGCTGCCCGGCGAGCTCCGTGGCCGCGTCGGTTGCCGGGGCGGGGGTGGAAGTCGATGCTTGCATGCACGCAAGTATTGCATACTCGCACTGGTTGCCGGGAGTTCGGGCGGGCGGGCGGGCGGGTGCGCCGTTGTCAAAGCGCGCACCGCGATCCGCGTGTGCCGTTTGTCGCCCCTGAGCGGGGATTTCAATTTCGGGGGGGGTCAAACGGGACAGCGGCCTACGACGTCGACGACTCGAGCCCGAACGCTGGCTGTGCGCCGGCCGCGGACCGGCTGGTGCGAGGAGGGCAGTTCGAGAGATGCGTGCACCTACATCAATGTCGAATCGACACCGGATAGAGGCTGTTGCGTATGTCCGCAGACGGGTCAGGCCTTGACCTTGTGGAATGGATGGTCGACAGCGAGACGTTGCCGGAGACCATCACGGTGCACTCCTGGAATCCTGAGGCGGCCGCCGAGATGGCTCGTCTTCTACGTCAAGCCGGTGCGGCAGTCGAGGTTCGGAGATATCAACCCCCGTGATTGTCCTGACCGCTTTCCGCTGAGGGACCGGCTTGTGGACCCAAGCTCGTGCCGCGCGGTCCCAGGCGAACGCGGAAGTCATGGCAACGTGCTCCGCGACGTGATCCAAGGCCTACAGTCCTTGCCGCGATGCCCCGCTACCGAGCGATCGCCGCGATCACCTATCTCGTCCTCGCTCCGTTGATGGCTTACGCCGCTGGCGAGGACCCTTCCAGCGAGGGTACGTGGATCGTCCTGATTGTGCTGGTGACGCTCGTCGCCGGTGCGGTCGTCGGGCGATGGTCTGTCGTGCTGGTCACGGTGCTGAGCGTGGCGATGGTCCTCGCCGCGACGCTTGGGCCTTGCGACCCGGAGGTCGCTTACAGCTGCGATCCGAGCGTTGACCCGTGGTGGCCAATGGTTCTGATCAACACCGTGGTGTTGTCGGTGGTGTTGGCATTCGGCGCCGTTCTCGGCTGGCTGCTCTCCCGGACCTGCCAAACCGGGACACCGATTCCGGCGGCCGCCGCGTCCCTGGCCTGCTCATCGAACCAGGGCCCCGCGGAGCAGGACGATGCTTTGAACGAGATCGAGGTTGTCGACGGCGGCTAGATTGTCCAGGTCCGGCGGTGCCGGGCGCCCCAGCCTCCGCAGCCCATCGATGAGCGCGATGTGCACCGCCCAGCTCACGCCGGGCGGGTCGTGGAGCAGCGAGATTAAGCTCGCGAACTCGCCCACGGCGCCGAGATCCGCCAGACACGAGACGGCGGTCACCCGGATGCTCTCCCGAGGATCGGCGCGAGCGAGCTCGACAAGGCGCCCCGTCGCATCGGCAGGGGGCGCGTGTGCCACGTACGTCCGAAGCGCTTCGCACCCGGTCGTACCGCTCGTGGCGCTCACGTAGCGCCACGCGGACGCCGCCACCGCCGGGTCCCAGGGAACCACGCGAAGGTGGTACATCGCGGACTTGCGAACGGAGAAGCTCTGGTCTGACGTAAGGGCGACCAGCTCCTCGGTCCTGGCCCAGGCGGCCAGGGGCACGGCAGCGATGGCCCGGACGACCGGGTCGGGGTGGGTCACGAGGATCTTGCAAAGCCGGTCGCGCTCGGTTGATCCGTACGCGTCCCAATCGAGATCCCGCAGCGCCTGCTTCTTCGGCGCCCACTCGCCGTCGGGATCGCGCAGCAAGGCCGTGAGCTCACCCGCCGGCATGGCGACGCGCGGGCGACCGGTCGGCAGCGCCGAAGTCTCGACACCGCGAACCTCGTCGGGCCATCGGACGATGTCGACCACTGGCTCCATCCATGCGCGGAGGACCGCGACCTGCGAGCGGTTGCCGTAAGTGGCGCAGTACTCGAACCGGCCCCGGGTGTAGTCGAGGCTCTCCGCGGCCTTGGCGCGAAGCCCGTCGCAGCCGCTCTCCGCCAGCTCGGCCAGAAGGCGGAGCACGCGTCGAGAGGGGTAGTACTGCAGCGCATCTACCGCTGCCACGGCCACGTCGAGGGAGCGATCCCCCGTGGCGCTGACCAGGGGCTCTTCTGCTGCCACGGGCTCGTCCCAAACCAGGACGTCGGCGGCCGCAGCGCGCACCTCGGCATGCCCATGTGCGAGAGCCCTGATTTTCACCGGCTGGAACGTCGCGTCATCGAATCCGAAGGCCATCGCAGCGAGGGCGGCCGCCTGAAGCGGATGGGAGTCATCGCCGGCGACGGCGGCCACGATGTCCGCCTCCGAGCGCTCCATCAGGCGCAGCGCGTGCGCCATCAGGATCGGGTCGCTGCTCGCCCACCAGCCGCGGCGATCCTCGCCCGTCGTACGGTCGTCGAACCCCGACAGCACCTCTGAGGCGGCAGCCCGGACCGGCGCAGCCATTTCCTGGTTCTCCACGATCGCCGTCAGCGGCTCGATCGAACGGTGGTCCTCCAGAAACGCGAGCGTCCGAAGCGCCTCGGCCCTTTCCGCCTCCGACGTCGACGGCACGCGAACCGCGTCAAGGAGCGCGAACGTCCTACCCCGGTCCTCGGCGTTGCGGACCAGCTCATGTTCGACGGCGGGAGCCACGGCCCCAGGATGACGGGTGGCCGGCTCACGCGAAGCGTCTCGGCGGTACATCACCCGAGTGGCGGCACGCTGGCCCCGCAACAGGTTCTGCGCCTCGACGTCGTCGGTCACCGCGACGAGGACCAACAGGTGAGCGTGGTATCCGAGCCGCCAGTAGCCGAGAGCGGAAGGCCAGGAGCAGCCCGATCGGATGACGTAATCCACTTCTGCGTTAAGGCTTCAGGAGACGTCCGGTTGCCGTTCGGCTCGCGGGAGTCCCGCTCGGGGACGGTCGAATGACAGTCACCGGCTGGTGGTCGCGGCAGCATCACCGGACGCTGGCGGGTTAGAGCCAGGCGTTTGCGAGCCCTTCAGGTTGCTTGTCGCCGTCAACCCAGCCTTGGGCGCCGTCGACGTAGATGTAGGCGCCCGCCGCGAGCGCCTGCGTCCACCAGATCACCAGCTGCCCGAGCGACGGCGCACGCGCTATCGCCACGTCCTCGGCCAGGGCGCCATAGTCGGCCAGGTGAACCGGCGCGATGCCCGGCGCATGGCAGTCCAGCACGACGTGTCCCGTGGCGTAGGTGATCGGCAGCCACTCGTCCGGCCACAGCGGCCCCGAGTCATCGGGCAGCAGTTCCCCGGCGAACCGCTCGCGGACATCCGCGGCACGCCACACCGCCTCCTCCAGCGAGAGCCATTCCCTCCAGGGCAACAGCAGCCGTTGTGCGTACTGCGGCGTTCCGTTGCGCCAGCCCCACCACGCTCGCGCCTCAGCGGGAAGCCTGAGCCCGAGCGGTTTGACGAGGGCGTCCATCGCCTCGTCGGTCAGCCCCGGCTGGGCGTACGCCAAGCCAGGCGCCTGCCGGCGGCGCAACTCGTCTTCGAACTGCGCCAGCAGCTCCGCGGTCAAAAGCGGGGCCTCAGGCGCCATCACACCACGTGGCGATCCTCGCGATGTGCAGCGACGAGGGCGGGTCGATGGTAGTGAAACGGCTGCGTGACGGGTCTCGCGCCGGCAATTCGCGACACCGCGCGCGGTGCTCGGGCTTGAGGAACGCCGCCAGGCCAGACTCATGCTCCTGACGTACGGCCACCGTTGCATTCAATCAACGGCCTTCCCCGAACGTGCACCACGGCCGGCACGACCGCCGACATCCCGCGCGCCGTTCCGGTTGGGGACCGGCTTGCGGTGTCCGTCGAGAGCGCTCCGTTCAGCGAAAGCAGCGGTGAACTGACGTTCGGCCCGCTAGCCTCGCTCGGTGATCGAGTACGACGAGCATCCGAGCAAGGCGGCGGCGTGGCGCAAGGGACGGTTCGTCGTCCTGCCAGATGCGGAGCTAGAGGACTGCACGGTCTGGGTTGCTGCCGAGGTCAACTCATCGACTTCGATCTCGTGGGAGGGACTACTCGCGCGTCGGCTGGGTGATGGGCGGGCGCGGATGTGCGCGGTGCCGTTCTGGGTGTATGACCTAAACCTTGGCGATGAGGTTGCGGTCATGGACTCCGCTGAGGGCGCGGCCGTGGTGACCGCGGTCGTTGTCGACGGCGGCAACTACACCTTCCGTGTGCGTTTTGAGGACGCGGCAGATGACGACGTGCGCTGGCGTGACTTGATGGTCGACCTAGAACCGTTTGACTGCTGGTTCGACGTTCGGTCTCCGACGTTCGTCGCGCTCTCGGCGCCATCCGCGCACGCGCAGGCGGTTGCTGACTACCTCGCTGACCGCGAGCAGCACGGCGAGCTGTTGTTCGAGACCGGCCGTTCGGCGCCACAGCCAAACTCCTAAGCGCCTGGCTACTGCTTGGAGGCACGAGGGGCGCTCTCGGGGACCGGCCACGGAGTCCGGTTGGCGTTCGCATCTGGGGTCGGCCGCAGACGCCGGGAGGCTCCGCCGAGGGACTGGCCGCGAGCCAGAGCTTGACCGTGGCAGATAGCTGCCCGGGAGCAGAGCCAGCACCACACGAACCCGGCGCGTTCGCATAATCCTCAGATGGCATGGCTGCTGATCGCGCTGCTGGCCGCGGCTGCGCTGCTCGCCGGCTGGAAAGGCGGGCGCGTCGCGATCTCAGTTGCGGCAGCGATTGCCCTCGGGTGGACGGCCACCGCACTCCTGGTGGCGAGCGACTACCGCGACGTCCAAGGGTTCTTTGACTGTGGCATTCACTGCACGACACTGCAGGACGCGGTCGGGTTCGTCGCGTTCGCCGGCCCCGCTGCCCTCGTCGTCCTGCTACTTGGCAGCCTGGCGGGCTATCTGACCCGCCGCATCAAGCCCTGAGCACCCAACGGCTGGCCACGCCGGCGTCCCGATCGGCGTTCCGGTAGGAGACCGGCGGTCGGGTTCATGCCTCGGGATCGAGTTCGTGGATCCGCCCGCGCCACACTGCGCGGGCGACCGATCAGCGCTTGATGATGTTGTGCACTTCGAGCACTTCCGGTTCCCCCGGCTCGATGCCGAACTCGGCGAGGATCGGCATGAGCTGCGCGCCGAAGGCGTCCATCTGTTCTTGCGAGTCCCAGACCTGGCTGACCTTGAGATTGCCGGACTTGCCGAAGCAGATCTCGTAGTCCAGCCCGTCCGCAGGAAGGATGCCGTCGTCAGTCATCCTCTGAACGACGCTGTCGTACTGCTCGGCCGTCAGCGACGGCGGGGAAAAGCGAATGACCAGGCTCACGGCGTCCTCCATTCCAGGTGTCGTTCGACACTACTGGTCCGGAGCTTCCGCGGACGGGGTCACGGGGCGAGGACCAGCCGTGCGATGCGATCCCCGGCGGCGGCATGCGTTGTCGAGCCGATGACGCTCGGGGAGGATGCTTGACGGGTGGGCGCCTCACGGCGCTCGCGCGGGCTTCGTGCCCGGACGCGACCGACGGAGGACGTGCAATGGCCGGGCAATCGCGAAGTGTCACCGGAACCGCCGGCGATGACGCGACCCCGCTCGCGCCGCGAGCCGTCGACCTGGACACGCTGCGCGCGGTCCAGGACCGGGTGCTGTGGCTCGCGACATCGATCGTCCATCACGCCAACAAGGTGCGCCACACGCCGTCGGGCGTGAAGGTCGGCGGACATCAGGCGTCGTCGGCGTCGATGGTCGCGATCATGACGGCGCTGTACTTCCATCATCTGCGTGGCCCGGACCGCGTCTCCGTCAAGCCGCACGCGGCGCCGGTCCTGCACGCGATCGAGTACCTGCTCGGCCGGCTCGACGAGAAGTACCTGACGACGCTGCGGGAGTTCGGCGGTCTGCAGAGCTACCCGAGCCGCCTCAAGGACCCCGTGCCGGCGGACTTCTCGACGGGCTCGGTCGGCATCGGTGCGACCGCGCCGATCTGGAGCGCGCTCGCGCACCGCTACGTGGCCGGACATTTCGACGTGCCGCAGGGCGGTCGGCAGGTGTCGCTGGTCGGCGACGCCGAACTCGACGAGGGCGCGATCTGGGAGGCCCTCGTCGATCCCGTCGTCCCGCATCTGGGGGAGGTGTTGTGGGTCGTCGACCTCAACCGCCAGTCGCTGGATCGCATCGTCCCGGACATCGCGGCGGGCCGTCTGACCGGGATGTTCGAGGCGGCGGGGTGGCATGTGTCGACCGTGAAGTACGGCCGGCGCCTGGAGGAGCTCTACACCCGCGACGGAGGATCGGCGCTGCGTGCGCGCATCGACGGCATGACCAACGAGGAGTACCAGCATCTCCTGCGCGCCACACCCGGCGAGCTGCGCGAGCGGTTGCCGGGCGTGGGTCCGGGGCACCGCGAGGTCGCCAAGCTCGTCGCGGACCTCGACGAGCCCGACCTGCTCGCGGCGGTGCGCGATCTCGGCGGCCACGACCTCGAGATGCTCATCGACGCGTTCGCCGGCGCCGACGTCGTCGTCGACCGCCCCTCGGTCGTCTTCGCCTACACGATCAAGGCCTGGCGGCTGCCGACGCAGGGCCATCCGGCCAACCACTCCGCGCTGCTCACCACCGAGCAGTGGCGGCAGCTCGCCGGGGACCTCGGGGCCGACGCCTCCGACCCGTGGGCGAGGTTCCCGGACGCAAGCCCGGAGGCCGAGCTGTGTGCCGCGGCGGCGCGGCGGTTGCGACGCGAGCCGACCGCTGCGGTGGTGGCGGTGCCGGTGCCCGCCGACGTCGGCCGCAGCCACACCGGCAGCGCGTCGACCCAGCAGGCCTTCGGGCGCTTCTTCGTGGACCTCGCCCACGCGGCGCCGGAGGTTGCGCGCCGGGTGGTGACGGTGAGCCCGGACGTCGCCTCGTCGACGAACCTCGGAGGCTGGATCAATCGCGTCGGGATCTGGTACCTCGGCGAGCGCATCGACTGGTTCGCCGATGACACCAACACCCTCGTCAAGTGGCGCCAGAGCGAGCACGGCCAGCACATCGAGCTCGGCATCGCCGAGGGCAACCTCGTCGGCCTGCTCGCGGAGCTCGGGATGACCTGGTCGCGCGACGGCGAACCGCTCCTGCCGATTGGCACGATCTACGACCCGTTCGTCAACCGCGCGCTGGAGCCGTGGTCGTTCGGGATGTACGCCGGGGCCCAGTCGATCCTCGTGGGCACACCATCGGGCGTCACGCTCGCCCCCGAAGGCGGCGCCCATCAGTCGATCACGACCCCCTCCGTCGGGCTCGAGCAGCCGCGCTGCACGGCGTGGGAGCCCGCGTTCGGGCAGGACCTCGAATGGACCCTGCTCGACGCGATGGGGCGCCTCGGCCGGCCCGACGGAACGTCGGCGTACTTCCGGCTGACCACGCGGCCGATCGACCAGGCGCTGGCCGGCGTGCCGGCGGACCCCGCGGCGCTCGCCGACCGGCGCCGCCGGGTGCTGGCCGGCGGATATCCGCTGCGCCGGCCCGACGGCATCCCTGCGGTGACGCTCGTCGGGACGGGGGCGATCATCCCCGAGGTCATCGCCGCCGCCGACGAGCTGACGCGCGCAGGGCACGTCGTCGACGTGGTCAACCTCACCTCCGCCGACCTCGTCTTCCGCGCCCTGCAGGCCAGAAGCGGTCTCGCCGACGGTGAGGACTGGATCCTCGAGGACCTGTTCCCCCTGGCACGCCGATCGCCGATCGTCTCCGTGCTCGACGGCCACCCGCACACGCTGAGCTTCCTCGCCGGGATTCGCCGCGACGCCATCGCCTGCCTCGGGGTCGCCGACTTCGGCCAGTCCGGCGACGTCGACGACCTCTACCGCCACTTCGGGATCGACGCCGAGACGATCGTCGGCGCCGCGCTGGACCTGCTC
>Ga0310811_10009805_pt1 | contig 12383 bp, 16 predicted proteins | sample YCmetagenome_FD_207642 | JGI IMG/M metagenome (GOLD analysis project Ga0310811, IMG submission 207642) | Soil microbial communities from experimental microcosm in Duke University, North Carolina, United States - YC | ecosystem: Engineered > Artificial ecosystem > Soil microcosm > Unclassified ... | reverse complement strand
ACACAGGCCTTGCCGCTGAAGCCGACCTCTCTCGCGAGTGCTCGAGATGGTTCGTCGCGGAAGGATACATAGTTGGCGATCCGCAGAGCGTGCCTGATGAAGAATCGACTGAGCCTATGCTGCAGCGGACCGGCACCAACGTTCAGAAAGTAGCACTTCGCGCCCGCCAGCCTGGCCAGCAACACCCATTTGAAGATGGTAAATGGATATTCCCAGGGTCCGCCCCAGGAATCGAGAAGCTGGCCCGATCCACTCAGAATGAAGACGTCGACACGCCGGACGGCCGCATATGATCTGGCGAGGAAGGCCAATTCGCTCATGAGCGTCCTTGGCTTTCGCGCGATCGAAGCCACCGCGGCGAACGCCCGCCGAATTGTTGATTGCCGAACCGGTGTGATCGCTGCTCTCTCGCCCAGGGCCTCGCCCGGACGATCCCATGTCCTGCGTCGGAGTGGGTATGACTGTATGCCGTGTCGCGCCTCCGTATCGGGCGGGTTCATTGTGAACCCGACAATCACCGCATCCGGCCAGCGCTGTCTTACGTTGGCAATGACGGCGGTCTGGGTCGTGTCATCGCCCAGATTGCCCGCGCCCATGTGATCCATGATGCCGATCGTCCTGGCCGCGGGCATCACCTTTTCAAGGCGATTCTCCTCAGCTCGTCGTTTGGATGACCGCTGCACTGAGTCGCTGCTCCGAAAGAAGGCGTCGTCAAGTGATGCGCCGCTGATTCCCTGGGCATCGTTGCGTGGCATCGAAGCGATCTCCATAATGCAACTGCACGCGATCGCTAGACCGCACGCGATACTTCCCCACAAATCCAACATTTTGCTGAAAGCGCCCAATGCGAGCACCAGAAACACCGCTGCATCTCTTCAGATGTCTGCGGCTGACTGTTTCAACGGATAATATAGCACATTTATCGCTAAATGCACTGACTTAAATCAAAGACTATCCGCGCAACCGCTGCACTCTGGATCGCTCCACGAGTTCGCGCCCAATGCCAGGCGCAGTTCGTCGCGCCGCCAGTAGCCAGGTTGACATGCGGCCCGCGAATGCGAAGCGATCGTGGCTGCCCGGTTTGCAACATTCATCACCACGACATCTGCCATCGTGTGAGCAAGAGATGCTGAGGCGCTCAAGACGGACCCGGCCGGGTCATGCGCTGGACGACCCTCAGCGCGCCACGAGCGGGGGCCGTGCCTTTCTCCATAGTGGCACGAGAACCGCAAGATTCGATCGCACGTAGTGGCCCGCGAACAGCAGCAAGGCGCCCACGAAGACAGTGCCACCGAGCAGCACCGCCACCGCCAGGAATGCGATGCCGTGTCCCAGGGTTTCATGGAGTCGTGGCACCGCCAGGAGCAAAACGCCGACCATTGCCTGCGATGCCAGGAATGGCGGCATGACAGCACGCATCAAGGGCATCAGGCCGACCCCGGTATCGCGTCTGAACAGATGCAGGTGGTACGGCAACATCAGATACGCGCGCAGGACATAGGCGGCGGCCACCCATTGCACGCCGAATGGCGCTGCCAGAAGCGACAGGCCCAGCGCGGCCACGGTCTGCACACCAGTGCTCTTCGCGATGGAACCGGGGCGGCCGATTGCCGCAAGCGCCGAGACCAGGAAGTGGTTGATACAGAACGGAACGGCCATCAGTGAAAGCACCTGCGCGATGGCCACGCTGGACTCCCATCTGGCACCGAACAGCAATGGGATGATGTCGCCGGACAGTACGCCGAAACCGCTGAGCGCCGGCAACGTCAGGATGGCACCCAGCCCGACCATGCGAAGCAACGCATTGCCGAACCGCTCCTTGTCGTCCTGCAGATGTGCCAGGGTGACAAACGACACAGTGACGATCGGCTGGATCGTGGCCTGCGAGATCAGTTCGATCATGCGCCAGGCGATCCGATAGCTGCCAACGGCGGCCACCGAAATATAGCGGCCGATCACCACGTCCTGGATGCGGGTGAGGAACAGCCCCGACACCTGGGTCAGCAGCATGGTTCCGCTGAACGCCCCTACCTCCGTCAGCCTCGTCATGTCGAAACGCAGGCGTGGCCGCCACGGATAGGCCTGCCAGGCAAACACGATGCCTACCGTCTCGACGATGGCCGCCTGGACAACCAGGCTCCATACGCCCCAGCCGGCAATCGCTGCCGCAACCGCCGCAGTGCCGCCGAGCAGCCCACAGGCGACCGCCCGCGCGGCAATCGCCTTGTGGCCAAACTCCCGCAATTTGCGCGCGGTATGGATACCGCTCAGCGCCGAGACCGGCACCAGCACGGCCAGAGCACGCAGGACGCTGGTGATTTCCGGCTGGTCGACGAGTTGCCCATACAGCGGCGCAAGCAGCCACGCGAGCCCACCGACGATGCAGCCAAGCCCGAGGTTTGCCCAGAATGCGGTATCGGCGAGGACAGCATCGCCTCGCTTGTCCCGGGTGATCGCATCGCTCAGGCCGGCGCTGGCGATGACGCGCGCGACGTCGATGACCAGGATGGCCAGTGCAAAGACGCCAACATCGCGCGGCGACAACACACGGGCCAGGACAGCGAACAGGACGACGCTGAGCAGATTGGTTGCGCCAATGCGAACCACGGCCCAGATCACTGCGTGGAACGTCTTGTGCTTGAGTTCGGAACTTTCCACGTTCGGTCTAGGGCGCGGTTGGCAAGCGGGCTGGTCCGTGCAATGCAGCGTGAGAGCTTGCCGGAAGCATCCTTTTAATTCGTGAAGATCAGCCGCTTGATCCGTCACGTTCGGCTATGGGACACGGGGTGCATGACCCGGACAGGGTTGGCAACGGCGACGTGCCGCGGGTGGTGGCGTATGGCGACCGCGCCGGCGCAGGCCGTGCCCGGACCGCCATTCTTGACACTCTGTAACCCCCCCTGTAGCAAGCCCCCGCCTTCCGGTGGGGCAGCCTGCCAGGAGCGAACATGAGTGAGGAACCGGGCGCGGACAGGCCATCTCCCTCCTTTGAGGCGAGGCTGAAAGCTGCCCGGGGCAGGCAGGGGCTCGATGCCCCACCGCCCACGTCAGCCGGGAATTCCGGCGACATCGGCGGCATGAGCCCCTGGGGGATCGGCCTGCGGGTGGGGATCGAGCTGGTCTCGGCCCTGGTCGTGGCGGTCGCCATCGGCTATGGGCTCGACCGATGGTTCGGCACCAAACCGATCCTGACCGCGGTGTTCGTCCTGCTGGGCGGCGCGGCTGGAGTACTGAATGTCTGGCGCCTGTTCGCGCCACGACCGACACGAGGACCAAAGGTCCAGGACGGGGGACGATAGTGGCGGCCGGCGGATCGATCGACGCACTGAGCCAATTCAAGTTGCACTCCGCGCTGGGACCCATCGGCGCGTCGGTGAACTTCACCCAGGCCAACCTGATGATGGTCGTCGCCAGCGTGCTGGTCCTCGGCCTGCTGTGGCTTGGCATGCGTCCGCGGGCGATGGTGCCGGGGCGCCTGCAGTCGGCCGCCGAGATGGCCTACGAAACCGTGATGAACATGTGCCTGGAGACCATCGGCGAGGAAGGCCGCAAGTACTTCCCGTTCGTCTTCACGCTGTTCTTCTTCATCCTGTTCGGCAACCTGCTCGGCGTCTTCCCGTACTTCTTCACCTTCACCAGCCACATCGCGGTGACGCTGGCGCTGACCGTGTTCGTCGTCGGGCTAGTGACGTTCGTGGCGATCCGTATCCACGGCTGGCACTTCTTCAGCTACTTCGTGCCCCAGGGCGTGCCGGCAGCGCTGCTGCCGTTGCTGGTGCCGATCGAGATACTGTCTTACGTGTCGCGCCTGATCTCGCTGTCCGTGCGGTTGTTCGCCAACATGATGGCCGGGCACGTGATGCTGGATGTGTTCGGCGCCTTCGTGATCATGCTGGGCACCGCGGGCGTCATCTTCTGGCTGCCGGCCGGGTTCTCGCTCGCCGTGAACGTCGCGCTCATCGGCTTCGAACTGCTGGTGGCGACACTGCAGGCCTACGTGTTTGCCGTGCTCACCTGCATCTATCTGCACGACGCGGTGCACCTCCACTAACCAAAGGGAATACAGGACCATGGATCTCGCTTCCGCAAAGGCCATTGGCGCGGGCATCGCCGTGATCGCGCTGTCGGGCGTGGGCGTCGGCATCGGCTACATCTTCGCGGCGCTGGTCAGCAGCGTGGCACGCAACCCGGCGGCGCGTGAGCGGGTGTTCGGCCTCGCCATTCTCGGGTTCGCGTTGACGGAAGCCGTGGCGCTGTACGCGCTGGTGATCGCGTTCATCATCCTGTTCGTCTGATGCGTCTGCGCCTGGCGCTGCTGACTGCGCTGTTGCTGCCCGCCGCCGCGCACGCGGAGGGCATGCCGCAGCTCGACTTCGGCAACCCCCTGACGACGTCGCAGGTGGTGTGGGGCGCGATCATCTTCGCGGTGCTGTACATCCTGTTGTCGCGTTCGGCGCTGCCCGGGGTGGCCTCGGTAATCGAGGAACGGGCGCGCCACATCGCGTCCGACCTGGAGACGGCGCAGGCCGCCAAGGCGCGGTCGGACGAGGCGGCGAGGCAGGTGGCCGAAGCGACGGCGCGCGCGCGTGCCGAGGCACAGGCCCAGATCAACGCGGCGCTGGATGTGGCGAAGCAGGAAGCGACGGCGCGCATCGCGGCGCTGAATGAGCGGCTGGAGAAGCAGTTGCACGAAGCCGAGGCCCAGATCGACGCGGCTCGGGCTTCAGCGTTGCGCGCTCTGCGTGAGGTCGCTACCGAGACCGCGGCCACGGTGGTCGCCCGGCTGACCGGCACGGCCCCTGAACAGGCTCGGCTGGACAGTGCGATCGGCACCGCCCTGGCCGCCCGGCAGATCGGCTGAAGGAGCGCTCGCCATGCACGAGGAACCGGGCTTTTTCGCCGAACCGCGCAACTGGGTGTTCATCGCGTTCGTGCTGTTCTTCGTGCTGTTCGGGCGCAAGCTGTGGGCGGCCCTGGCCGGAATGCTCGACGATCGCGGAGCGAAGGTGCGGACCGAGTTGGAGGAAGCCGCGCGGTTGCGGCAGGAAGCCGAGGCCATGCTGCGCGACGCCGAAGCCCGCCGCGCGGACGCGTTGCGCGAGGCCCAGGCGCTGATCGATGGGGCCAAAGCCGAAGCCGGCCGGGTTGCCGCCGCCGCTGGCGCGGAAGCCGAGGCCTCGGCCAAGCGACGCGAGCAGATGGCGCTGGACCGCATCGCCGCCGCCGAGAAGGCGGCAGTGGACGAGGTGCGGCTGACGGCGGTCGAGGTCGCCACCGCGGCCGCGCGGCAGGTGATCGCCGAGGGCCTGACGGCCGATGCCGACTCGCGACTGATCGATCACGCGATCACCCAGTTGCCGAGCGCACTGGCCAGCCGAAGGGCCGCCTAAACCAGACCGCCACGGGCTGATGCCGCGTGGACGCAGGCTACATCTCCGCATTCTCCGCACTGGCCGGCGCCGTGATCGGTGGGTTGGCGTCTTTTAGCACGTCGTGGGTTACGCAGCGGTCGCAGCTCCGGCATTCGTTCCGGCAGGCTGAGCAAGCCAAGCTCGAGGCGATGTACAACGAGTTCATTAGCGAATCGGCACGGTTGCTCGGTGATGCGCTGACCCACCAGAAGGACGATATCACCGATATGGTCGGGCTTTATGCCTTGGTCGGCCGCATGCGGCTGATGTCGCCGCGTCCGGTTGTCATCGCGGCTGAGCAGGTCATCGAGAACATCATCGCGACGTATCTCGCACCCAATCGTAGCCTTCACGAGATGATCGACTACGTGAAAGAGGGGCGCATGAATATCCTGCTGGAATTCACCGAGGCGTGCAGACAGGACCTGGCACTGCGCTACGCCCGGTGATGAGGTAGCGCTCCCACCCCCACTCACCGCCCAGCGTCACCGCTGCCTTGCAGCGACCGTTCGTTCCCGCTAAACCCCCGCCACGCCGGCACCCCTGGAGGCCGGCGTTTGCCATTTGCAGGAGCGGACCATGGCCAATGCCGTGACAATGGAGGCCGAGGCACGCGCGCGAGCCGGTAAGGGGGCGGCGCGGGCGACCCGGCGTGAGGGCAAGGTGCCCGGTGTCATCTACGGGGCGCATCAGGCGCCCAGTCTCATCGCGCTGAACCCCCGCGCGGTGCTGCGCGAACTGCACCGCCCCGGCTGGCAGTCGCGCCTCTACGAGATCAAGATCAACGGCGACGCGACGCGTGCGCTGATCCGCGATGTGCAGTTCCACCCGGTGACTGATGCACCGGAGCACGTCGATTTCCAGCGTCTGGCGCCCGGCGAGCCAATCCGCGTTTCGGTGCCCGTGCACTTCGACAATGACGGGCTGAGCCCCGGCATCAAGCGTGGCGGCGTGCTGAACGTGATCCGCCACACCGTCGAGGTCTATGCTGACCCGGATCAGATTCCGGAACGTTTCACTGCCGATCTGGCTGCGCTCGACTTCAATGATGCGGTGCGCTGGCAGGACCTGCACGGCACCGAGAACTCCCGCCCGGTCATCGCCCGCAATTTCGTGGTCGCAACCGTCGCACCGCCGACCAAGCAAGCCGAGGCTGCGGCCGAGGCGACAACACCCATGGCGTCGGCTCCGGCGGCCGCGGCGGCGCCGGCTGCGGCTGGTGCTGCGCGCGGTGGTGCCGGCGGCGGCTCGAAGCGGGGCTGATCAGCGGCGTGTCATGCTGCTCTGGGTCGGCCTCGGCAATCCGGAGCCGGGGATGGCCCGGAACCGGCATAACATCGGCTTCATGGCGATCGATACGATCGCAATCCGCTACGGATTCGCGCCGTGGCGGCAGCGCTTCAAGGGGCTGGTGAGCGAAGGCAGCGTCGGCGGAGAAAAGATCCTGGCGCTGAAGCCGCAGACCTACATGAACGAGTCGGGCGTGTCGGTGCAGCAGGCCGCCGCATTCTACAAGCTGGCACCCGAGGTGATCACCGCGTTCCACGACGAACTCGACCTAGTGCCGGGCAAGGTGCGGGTGAAGCGCGGCGGCGGCGCGGCGGGACACAACGGACTGCGCAGCATGGATCGCATACTGGGGGCGCAGGACTACTGGCGGGTGCGTCTCGGCATCGGTCATCCGGGGCAGAAGGAGCGTGTGCTGGGCCACGTGCTGAGCGACTTCGTGAAGCAGGATCGCGACTGGCTGCTGCCGTTGCTCGATGCGGTGGCGGAGGCAGCACCGTTACTTGTGCAGGGCAAGCCTGAGGACTTCATGACCAAGGTCGCGCTGCTGACCCAGGACACGAAATAGATGGGATTCAATTGCGGTATTGTCGGGCTGCCAAACGTCGGCAAGTCCACGCTGTTCAACGCGCTGACCGCGACCGTGGCCGCGCAGGCGGCGAACTACCCGTTCTGCACCATCGAACCGAATGTCGGCCGCGTCGCCGTGCCGGACCCGCGATTGGCCGCGCTCGCGACGATCGGCAAATCAGCGAAGATCGTGCCCACGTCATTGGAATTCGTCGATATCGCCGGCCTGGTGCGCGGTGCCAGCAAGGGAGAGGGATTGGGCAATCAGTTCCTCGCCAACATCCGCGAGGTCGATGCGATCATCCACGTGCTGCGCTGCTTCGAGGATGACGATATCACGCATGTCGAGGGCGCCATCGATCCGATCCGCGATGCGGAGGTGGTGGAGACCGAGCTGATGCTGGCCGATCTCGAAAGTCTGGAAAAGCGACTGATTACTGCACAGAAACGTGCCCGTGGTGCCGACAAGGAGAGCATCGCGCTGGTGGCGCTTATGGAGCCGATCGTCGAAGCACTGCAGGCGGGAAGGCCGGCGCGTACCGCGGTACCGCCCGACCAGGCGGAGGCCGCGAAGCGGTTGCAGCTGCTGACGACGAAGCCGGTGCTCTATGTCTGCAACGTTGACGAGGGCGCGGCGGCGAGCGGCAACGCATTCTCCGCTCGAGTGGAGGAACGTGCACGCGCTGAAGGTGCGGGCGTCGTAGTCGTTTCTGCGGCGATCGAGGCGGAGGTGGCACAATTGCCGGAAGCCGATCGCGCCGAGTTCCTGGAAGGGCTCGGCCTGCACGACAGTGGTCTGGATCGCGTGATTCGTGCCGGCTACGGCCTGCTGGGGCTCATCACCTACTTCACCGTCGGGCCGAAGGAGACGCACGCGTGGACGATCGAGCGCGGCACCAAGGCGCCGCAGGCCGCAGCCGCGATCCACAAGGACTTCGAGCGAGGTTTCATCGCTTGCGAAACGATTGGGTATGATGACTTCATCGCCTGCAAGGGCGAAGCAGGAGCGAAGGACGCCGGCAAGATGCGCGTCGAAGGCAAGGAGTACGTCGTGAAGGACGGCGACGTACTGCTGTTCCGCTTCAACGTATAATCAGCGTTGTGGAGTACGCGTCATGGCTGGGTTGTGTAGTACCAGTCATGGCCGGCCGCGTGCCGGCCATCCGTCGCGGTAGCGTGTCACCACGGATGGCCGGGACTGATCCCCGGGTCAAGCCCGGGGACTGCGGCCCGGCCAGGACGTGAGAGAAGTCACTCCAGCTTCGCATCCAGCGTGATCTCGGCGTTCAGCACCTTCGACACCGGGCAATTTGCCTTCGCTCCCGCCGCCAGTTCCTGGAATTTCGCATCGTCGAGGCCCGGCACACGCGCGCGCAGCACCAGATGCACCGCGGCAATCTTCCAGCCCGCACCCTCCTGTTCCATGGTCAGCGTCGCGTCGCAGTGCAGGCTGTCGGGTGGATGACCGGCGCCACTCAGCTGGAAGGCCGTTGCCATACTGAAGCAGCCGGCATGTGCGGCCGCGATCAGTTCCTCAGGGTTGGTACCCTTGCCGTCACCGAACCGCGCCGTGAATGAATAGGGCGTATCCTTCAGCGTCGCACTCTGTGTGGTGAGGCTGCCCTTGCCCTCCTTGCCGCTGCCTTGCCACTCGGCGCTTGCGTGCCGTTTGATGCTTGCCATATCTGACCCTTTGCTGATGGACACTCCCATGTGGGGCGGGCAGGCGCCGTTGGTATAGGACGAATTTGCCTGTCGGCCCGCAGCGGCGGATAGTTCACGAGAACGTCGCCAAGGAGGAATCCGATGCCATACGAGACGATCGAGGTAAAGCCGGCCACGGCGGCCATTGGCGCGGAAGTCGCGGGTATCGACCTGGGCAAGCCGCTCGGCAACCAGCAATTCCAGGAGGTGCATGATGCGCTGATGGCGCATCAGGTGCTGTTCTTCCGCGACCAGAAGCTGACACTCGATCAGCACAAGGCATTCGGCCGCCTGTTCGGCGAGCTGCACATTCATCCGAATACACCCGGCCCCGAAGGTCATCCGGAGATCCTGCCGATCCACGCCGATGCGAACTCCAAGCGCATCAACGGCGAGCGCTGGCATTCCGACGTGTCGTGCGATCCGGAGCCGCCGATGGGCTCCATCCTGAACCTGAAGGTGGTGCCACCTGTCGGCGGAGACACGATTTTCGCCAGCATGTACGCCGCGTATGACGCGCTGTCGGAGCCGATGAAGAAGTACCTGGCCGCGCTGACCGCGATTCATGATGGCTCGATGAATTACACGCGCACCAACCGCCTGATTGGCGCCGAGGGTCCGAAGACATTCCCCCGCGCCGAACACCCTGTGATCCGCACGCATCCCGTCACCGGGCGGCAGGCGATCTTCGTCAATCCGGTGTTCACGCATTCGATCAAGGACGTGCCCGAGGGGGAGAGCAAGGCGATCCTGGATTTCCTCTACGAGCATTGCAGCCGTGCGCATTGGCAGGTGCGGTTCCGCTGGCAGCCGGACTCGGTGGCGTTCTGGGACAATCGTTGCGTGCAGCACATCGCGATGTGGGACTACTTCCCGCAAACGCGGTCCGGCTACCGCGTCACGGTCAAGGGCGACAAGCCGTTCCATCGTGCACATTGATCCAGCGGAGGTCGCACGCCTGATCACTGCCGGTCAGGCGCCACCCGAAGACTGGATCCCGCATATCACCGAGCTGCGGCTGGAGCGCAGCTACATCACCGACCTGCGGCCGATCACCGTGCTGACGAACCTGCGCCGGCTGATACTCACGCGGTCACGCATCACCGACATTGCGCCGTTGTCGGCGCTGACACGGCTGCAGCATTTGCATCTGTCGTTCACCGCGGTCAGCGACCTGACGCCGCTCGGAGGGATGAACGAACTGGAAGGCTGCTTCCTCACCGGCTCGCTGGTGGACGACATTGCGCCACTGGCACGGCTGATCCGGCTTGAGCGGGTGGATCTCGGTGGTACCCGCGTCAGCGATGCGCGCCCTTTGGTGGGGTTGCGTAATCTGCGGAGCCTCGATCTCTCAGGCACGCGCATCGGTGACGCTGCGCCACTCGCAGGGCTGACCGGGCTGCAATACCTCGATCTGGGCACCACACCGGTCGTCGATCTGGCACCTCTCGCAACATTGGCGGAGTTGCGATGGCTCATATTGTACGGCTCGACCGCGGACACGTCGGTGCTGTCGCACCTGACGCACTGTCAGATCATCACCAAACCGATGTTGCCGCGACGGCGCCGGAGCGTGCCTCGTAGCTGACTGTCAGCCTGCGTTGTGACAGACCGCAGCAACCTTGTTGCCATCCGGATCGCGCACATAGGCGGCGTAGTAGTTGGCGTGATAATGCGGTCGCAGTCCTGGCTTGCCTTCGTCGCCCGCGCCCAGCGCGATTGCCCTGTTCCAGAAACGATCGACCGCATCGCGCGACGGCGCCAGGAAGCTGACGGATACGCCGTTGCCGACGCTGGCGGGCTTGCCATCGAGCGGCCGGGTCACGAAGAACCCCGCCTCATGCGGCGATCCCCAGCCGGCAAAGCCGTCGCCGCTCTTGCCGCGCGTGATGGTAAGTTCGCCGAGGACTGCATCATAGAATGCCACCGCCCGCGCAATGTCGCGGACCCCCAGTGTCACGTGGCTGAGGATAGCGGTCATGGCTGCGGCAACCTCCAGCGCGGTTTAGCGTTACTGCGGAACGGATTCTGGCGCGGGGAATTCAACATCTTCGTACAGTTCTGTCAGCGCGATCTCGAGGCCAATCTCCGGCATGCGCAGCAGATTGTCGGCGTTCAGCAGGTGGCCGACCCAATCGTCGTCGATGCGCTCGAACAGGGTGCCGGCCATCTCGTCCTGCGCCAGCACAATGTAGCGTCGCACAGATGGGATCGCGGCGTATTCGTGATTTTTGGTGATGAGGTCGATACCGCCGGTGCCGTCACTCAGGACCTCGAAGATCACCACTGGATCATGGACAACGGTCGCGCGGGGCGCAACCGCGTTGCACACCACGAAGCCGTCGGCGTAGCGGAAACCTCTGGCGGTTGCGATCTTCAGGTCGCTGCCGAAGAATTGACAAGGTGCGCCGCGCAACCGCCCGCCGATGACGATGGCCAAGTTACTCTGGATAATCGCGTGCGTCGCGGTCCCGCCGGTCATCGCCACCGGCTGGAACCCATCGAACTCGTAGCGCAGTTCCTGCCGGACCTCCCAGGCGAGGAACTGCTCGCGCGTCATCGGCGTGGGCACTGCGAGTTGCATCCAGCGGATATAGCACGGCTGACCCGCCGCCACACCCTACCGGTGCACGATCGACACCGGTTCGCCGACCGGTTCGGCGGTGAGGAACCCAAGCGTTTCGGCCTCCAGCACCAGGCACGTCATCTTGCCGCCAAACACCGCGCCGGTGTCGATCGCGACGCGATTATGCCTGACCACCGGTTCCTTCACCGGCGTATGGCCATGGACCACCACTGCGCCGAAATCCGCCTCGGAATAGAGGAATGGCTGGCGCATGCGCAGCAGGTCCTCGCGCGCCTGTTGTTCCAGCGGGACGCCGGGGCGAATGCCGCCGTGAACGAAGAAATAGCCGCCCTCGCGATGCGTCAAAGTCAGGTTCCGGAGAAAATCCAGATGCTCCGGGGGCACCTTCTCCGGCCAACTCTCGCGCGGCGAATCGGGGTCGACGCCATAACTTTCCAAAGCCGGTCGGCCACCGGCGAACAGCCAGTCGGTTGCCGCCGGTCGATCGCCGGACAACGCATGCAGCATCGTCTCGTCGTGGTTGCCAACCAGGTTGACGACTGCCATTCCGGCCACCGGCGATCCGCGCAGCAACCGACGCAAAACACCAGCGGTGTCCGCACCACGGTCCACATAGTCGCCGATATGCAGCAGTACTGGTTCGTCGACCGGACGACGCGCGAGGTCCTCCGCGATGATGTCGTACAGATTGGCAAGCTGTGCGTCGCAGCCATGGATGTCGCCGATGGCGTAGACACGCCGTCCGGGCGGCACGATCGCGGGTGCCCTCGAGAGTTCGATCATTGCGGTTGAAACTATAGCTTCAGCAGCGGCAACACCACCTG
>Ga0310811_10009804_pt1 | contig 12384 bp, 5 predicted proteins | sample YCmetagenome_FD_207642 | JGI IMG/M metagenome (GOLD analysis project Ga0310811, IMG submission 207642) | Soil microbial communities from experimental microcosm in Duke University, North Carolina, United States - YC | ecosystem: Engineered > Artificial ecosystem > Soil microcosm > Unclassified ... | reverse complement strand
GAAGCTGCTGGTGGGAAATAGATTGGCGTTACCGTAAGTGTAAACACCATTGCTGTTGGCGGGAGCGGTCAATAGACCGCTGACGTGGTCCGTCTTGAAATAGTTGCTTGTGGTTGCGTAATGACCGTCGCTATGGAAACTGGCGACATATGTCGTTCCGGCGGTTATCGACACCGGGCTACTAAACGATACCGTCTGCCAGCCGCTGGCGGTCTCGTTGGTAAATGTTGCGCTCGCCAGCAGGGTGCCTGTGCTGCTCCACAGGGAGCCGGTGTGGGTGCCGATGTCTCCCGCGCTCTTGTAATATTTGACGCCGCTAATCGTCCCATCCGCAGCGGCCACGAATTTGACACCGAGATTGACTTGCACGCTGTCGGAATCGGAGAGCTTCGCCGGCGTATCCGATGCTGCGAAAAGGTTGACCGTTGCCGGGGGCGTATTCACCGTCAAGCTCACCGCCGCGCTAGCTGTGCCTCCCTGTCCATCCGAGATGGCGTAGGTGAAGTTGGCTGGCCCCGTGTAGCCAGCGATCGGCGTGAACGTGATGACATTGGTCTGCGCGTTAAAGCTCGCCGTACCATTCACGCCTCCGCTCACCCCGGTAATCGTGATGGGATCGCCATTCGGATCGCTGTCATTGGCAAGCAACGCCGCGCCGGCGATGGTTAGAGTTGTATCACGATTGGTACTGAATCCGCTGTCGTTCACGGCGACGGGCGGCTGCGGATCGCTGACGGTCAAACTGACCGTAGCATTGGCAGCGCCTCCGTGCCCATCCGATATCGAATAGGAGAATGCGGCAGACCCGATGTAACCAGCATTTGGCGTGAAGGTCACCGTATTGTTTTGGGCATTGAAGGTGGCGGTCCCGTTCACGCCGCCGCTGACGCCGGTGATCGTCAGCGGATCGCCGTTCGGATCGCTGTCGTTGGCAAGCAGAGCGGATCCTGCAATAGCCAGGGCTGTATTTCGCGTGGCGATAAAGCCGCTATCATTTGTGGCGACCGGTGGCTGGTTCACCGGGGGGTTCACCGTCAAACTCACCGTCGCATTCGCTGTCCCTCCCAGGCCATCCGAGACGGTATACGTAAAAGCAGCCGGGCCAGTGTATCCGGTCGTCGGCGTGAAAGTGACGGTCTTCGTCTGCCCGTTGAAGGTCGCCGTGCCGTTGCTGCCTCCGCTAACGCTCACGATAGAGAGAGGATCGCCGTTCGGATCGCTATCGTTAGCCAAAAGGGCCGACGCCGCAATACTCAACGCCGTATCGCGCGCCGTGCTAAACCCGCTATCGTTCACCGCAACCGGTAGCGCGTCGATTGTTACGCTGACCGAAGCATTAGCCGTCCCACCCTGTCCATCTGTGATGGCATAGTTGAACTTGCCGACGCCGGTGTAACCGGCGGTCGGCGTGAAGGTAATGACGTTCGTTTGCGCATTGAAGGTGGCGGTCCCATTGATTCCACCGCTGACGCTCGTGACGGTAAGCGGATTGCCGTCGGGATCCGTGTCATTCGCAAGCAGCGCGGACGCCGCGATGGTCACTGGCGTATTCTGCAATGCAACGAAACCGCTGTCATTGACCGCAACTGGCGGCTGGTTGGTGGCGGCATTTCCATAAGTGTAAAGGCCGTTGCCGCCGGCAGGCGCCGTCAACAGCCCATTCACATGATCCGTGGCGAAATAGTTGCTCGTGGTCGTGTAGTGACCATCGCTATGAAAACTCGCCACATAGGTCGTGCCCGCCGTGACTGAGACAGGATTGCTAAACAGAACCGTTTGCCATCCAGTCTGCGTTTCACTCACAAAGGTTGCGCTCGCCAGCAACGTGCCGGTGCTGGTCCATAAAGACCCTGTATGCGTGCCGACGTCTCCCGCGCCTTTATAATATCTCACTCCTGTGATCACGCCTGGTGCGGCCGACACGAATTTCACGCCAAGATTGACCTGGACGTTGTCGGAATCGGAGAGACTTGTCGGAACGTCCGATGGCGAAAACAGGCTCGCACCGTTTACGGGCGCATCGACCGTGAGGTTGACGATAGCCGCCCCCATCCCGCCACGACCATCCGAGATCGCATATCCGAAGCTAGCGTTCCCCGTAAAGCCCGCGTTGGGGGTGAACGTGATGACGTTGGTCTGGCTATTGAAGCTGACAGTGCCATTCGAGGCGGATCCCACGCCTGTGATCGAGAGGATGTCACCGTTCGGATCCGTGTCATTGGCGAGAAGAAGGCTGGCCGCAAAACTGATGGGCGTATCGCGGGTCGTGGCGAAGCCATTGTCGTTCACACCAACCGGAGGCTGGTTAACCGTGTTCGTTGGACTGAAAATAACATCGACGAAATAATTCACGCCTTTCGAATCCGTCGTGGGGAACGCCACATCGTTGCTATAGGTATAGAAGCCATTAGTGGCCTGCGCCGTGAGCGGACCGTTTGTCTGCGCCGCAGTAAAATAATGCTCCGTATCCGCGTAATGTCCGTTGCTGTGATAACTGGCGACGTACGTGACTCCTGCCGCAACGGATATCGGATTGCTGAAAATCACAGTCTGCCAACCGCTGGCAGTCTCGTTGGTGAACGTAGCGCTTCCGAGCAATGTGCCCGTGCTGGTCCAGATCGAACCGATATGCGTTCCTCCGTCGCCCTCGCCCTTATAGAACTTGATCCCTTCGATCGAACCGGATTGAGACGACGTAAACTTCACTCCGACGTTGACAAGTCTTGGGTCCGTGTCGGAAAGAATCACAGGCGTCAAGGATGGTGCAAACAGGCTTGTTGTCGGAGCGGCGGCAACTGATACGGATATTCCGGGTCCTGGTTTTTCGAGATTGACGCTGTCGTCGACTGCACGCGACTCAATCTTATAGGTCCCGCCCGCGAGCGGCACCCAGTTATAGGTCCAATTCTCAAAGCCATCAGCCCGGTGCCACGTAGTTCCGCCATCGGTTGAGACTTCGACCACAGCAACCGTGCCGCCGCCTGTATCCACCGCTGTTCCGGTGATGACAACCGGCTGATTGGTGACGAATGAATCGCTCGACGTCGGAGACGTTATAGTCGATGTGGGTGCGGTGAAATCCGTACTCTGCTCCGCGACGGCAAGACTTTGCATCAACGTTTCAGGCTGGACACCCATCTCGGCGAATAAATTGACCATCGCCTGTTGAACGTTCGGATCTGTCGGCGTCGTTTCGTTGTCGTGATGCGAATCCAGGCCCCATGACCAGTAGACCGTGCCGGCGCCGAAGACCAACGCGCCACTCGGGGCACGATAAAGCGTGAGGCTATGGGTCGCGGTACCGGGACCCTCGATATTGCCATTGTCCAGAAGGAGAGAATTAACATCGACTGTGGTTGACGAAAGATCGATCAAGCCAGCCGGGCGGGATCCATTATCGAGATCCGAGTCCCACTCGTAACCAAGCAGATTCGGCGTGAGCGAATAAACCTGGCCCGGCTGGATGTTGGCCACCGCAGTGTTATTCCAGAAGCGGAAGTTGGAAAGATCATAGGGAATGGTGATGGTGTCCAGCCGATAAGAATCGACTGTAAAGAGCGTGCCGGTGAGGCTGTTTTCAGGATCGCCGGCTCCCAAGACCGGATCACGCCACGTGGACGTGGTGGCGCCAGGATCGGTATCGGCGTTGGACCAGAGTTCCTTGTAGGACACCAGCGTCTTGTAAGGCGTACCAGAACCATCAATGCTGGGCGCCCAACGCGTCTCCCAGAAAACTTCGTTGCCGCTCATGAAAGCCAAATTAACGCCCGCGTCGCGCGCTGCCTCGACATTTGCGCGTTGGTCGGCGGACCAATATTCGTCGTGGCCGACGGAGAGAAATATCTTGCTGTTGAGAAGCTGAGCACCCGATTCTGCCGTATCGATGCCGGAGATGTAATTGACGTCGTAGCCGTTCTCTTCGAGCCAGCGAATCGCCGGATATTCCTCGCCAAAAAGAAAATCTTGCGGTCCCGATGAAAAGCCGCCATCGCGGGTTACGAACGGGCGATTATAGCTGACCGCGTCTGCGCGACCGGCATGTCCGCTGTCGTCGATGCCGCCATAAAGATTGTAGCCACCCCAATCATTGTACGCTTCCCAGGTCGTGTCAGATGTCTGGAAGGTGATGTCGCTCGGATCTTCGTCGTCACGAACGATAAATGGGATGATGTTCTTGCCGCCTTCAGCATCGAGGCGCGTCAACTCGGCGATATACACGCCGGACACCGCGTCAGTGGGTATGTTCCACGAGGCCGATACCGACCAGTTGCCGGCGTCCACCAGTTTCGTCGTCGGATCAAAAAGCGGATTGGGCTGAACCTGTGGGGTCGCCAGATTCTCATTGATCGTGGCGACTTTGCGCGCGCCATCCCCGCCATAATAACCGATACGATAAATATCGATGCGATAGTTGGTGGCAGCCGTGTTGATTTTGAAATCGACGCGCTGACCGTGATCGATGGTGAACTGCGCCGCGTAGCCCTCAATACTGGTGTCTCCCTTGTCAATGAGCCATTCACTCTCCGGCGTTCCCGGCAGCATGTTCTCCAGCACGATGGGATTCGTAGGCGCAGGCGCGGCCAACGATGCCGCCTTGACGGCTGGACCGGCCGCCCCTGAAACCAAGAAATCTTGCGGCGGCAAGCTTGAAAAATTCGGGTCGGACAGGCCGTTTGCAGTCGTCGTATCGGTTGCGGTGTTCGGATTGAAATAATCAAGAATTTTTGGCGCATAGCCCGTGGGCTGCCCGTTGGCACTTGGCGCTCCACCGACGCGGATGGAGCAGACGGTGCAAGCTCGGCCCGTACATGAACCACATGGCGATTCCGATGCTTTGGAGCGCCAGTCTGATTCCCATTGGTCCATAACGGGAGAAGAGTTGGTACCGTTATCAGACAGAACGCTGGAAACGTCTGAAATACTCATCGCGCCGTTCCTGCAGATTCAAATTTCCCAGATTGGCCGAACCATTTTAAATTTCCCGAGGGTCCGGACCATTTAATTATTATCACCAGACTTCTTTTGCGCAACTGAAATAAATGGCTCCCGGACCGGGCGGCTGAATATAACAGATTTAAATTTGACGCCCTTCTTTAGGGAATTTAATGAAACACGCAATTTTGGCGCGCAAACAGCTCGTTGCAGTGCCCGCCAAACGATCGGCCGGTCTCTCTATGCGCCAGGCAATTGGTCAACCCATGCAAAACTCGAGCACCACAAAATCGCCCAACCGTTCCATCAGCCTTCTGACTGGGTGGCATCGCGACGCAAACGAACTCAAATAAAATGACGATTTCACATCTCACGGTCGGCGAACCGGCGCCCTGGTTCGCGGCACTCGACGGATGCGACCTTGGCAAAACCGTTGCGCTCGACGAGTTGGCTGGCCGCCACATCGTGCTTTTTTTCTTTGAAAGTGCGGCTCACTCCAACTTGGCCGAAGTGATTGCCATGTTGGACCGTCGCGATGATCTGTTCGATGGACACAACGCCATTCTTCTCGGCGTCGGCAGTAATCGGGAGGACTTCGAAAAAAGCCGCGTGCCCGCGAACCGCGCTGGAAAAATTTTTCTTTGGGACTCGAGCGGCACGGTATCGAAACAATACGGAGTGGCACAGTCCGGTTCTGCCGGCGAGGCAACTGCGGCCGGAGCGGCCGCTTTCATACTCAGCCCTGCACTGCAGATAATCGAAATCCTGGCGCTGACTAAACCGGCGGTGTTCGTCGACAGGACTATTTCACTGTTGAATGCACATTTGGGGTGTCCTTCGAGTTTCCAAACCGCTCCCCTGCTCATTGTGCCACAAATATTCGATCGCGCATTCTGCAAAGAATTGATCGATCTCTACGAATCCGCCGGCGGACGAGAGATTGGCGTCGTCGAAAGCGACGGCAAGATCATCGAACGCTTCGATCCTCAATTCAGGAAACGCTTTGACTGGTATATCTCGGACGAAAATGCGCTTCCGAGAGCAAGGGAAATGATCGCTCGCCGGCTCCTGCCTATGGTCTATCGCGCCTTTCAATTTCGTACGACACGCATCGAGCGATATTTGGTCGGTTGTTATGACGCTACAACAGGCGGCTATTTCAAACCGCATCGCGACAACATGGCTCCCATTGTCGCTCATCGACGTTTTGCCGTGACGATAAATTTAAATGACGACTATCAGGGCGGCCACCTTCGCTTTCCAGAGTTTGGCTCTCAGATTTATCGGACCGCACCCGGGGATGCGATTGTGTTTTCCTGTTCCCTTTTGCATGAGGTTCTGGCGGTGACACACGGTCGCCGATACGCCTTTTTATCGTTCTTCTATGACGAGGCTGCCCAACAAGTTCGTGACGAGTACCAGAAGAAATTTGCCAGCCCATGAGGGCTGCGTTTTCCTTACAGGACATGTACAGGACCAAAAAGCAGACTTCAGGACGGTAGAGCATCTGCTCGGCGTGTCGAATTTCGCAATATCAATGGCCAGTGTCCTGCCAAGCGCGGCGCTCCGATTTCCAATGAACTCGACGATGCCCGTACGTATCGGAGACGTGAAGTTCTCCCGTTCGTCGAATTACCCATCGATATCTATTGAACAATTTAAAATCGGACGGTCGTCCGAAGCGCCCCGGATATAACCCCTCCGCGGCAGGCCGTGCTAATTCACCCGTTTGCCCAGTTCGGACGTAATTTCGTGTTTGGGGGCGACACCCAGACCGTGCCGAGCAGGCGGGAACCGGCAGCACACTGACACCCGCCATGCAGGTCACGCATAGCTGGGAATGGCGCCGGCCGAATAAACCAACCCGAAATTTCTCCTCCTGCACCGGTTGCTTCGGGATTTAATATATAGTAGGTGTCATTTAATTGTGAATTGCCGCGATCTAAAGTCGACGGTTAATTAAATAGTGCCGGTTTGTCGGCACGTCCGGCAGCGCAGCCTATGGGTCTCGTTATGCTTCAAACCAACGTCGTTCCCAGCACCCTCGCGCCAATGATGTTGAGCGACGGCTACCCCCAAGGCGAAACTCCGGAAGGAGGAGCGAGCGATCTCATCAAGATGGCCGTCGGGCTTTGGCGACGCCGCCATGTAGCCATTCTAACGGCTCTCGGACTGTCTGTAGCCGCAAGCCTCGTATATCTCTTGGTTATGCCACCGACTTACACAGGCGTGGCAAAGGTGCTTTTTGAGAATTCAAAATCGGAATTCCTGCAGCGCCAGTCACTCTTGCCGGACAACCCGGTCGATCGGAATCAGCTAGCCAACCAGCTGGAGGAGTTGAGATCCAAATCCGTTGCGATTGCAGTGATCAATAAACTCGATCTCGCAAACGATGCGGACTTTCAGCCTCGCGGCGCTCTCCATCGCATTTCCAATTTGCTGAGGCCTCTGTTCGAACGACTTGGCCCCAACGTCAGCAGCTCATCAGAGAGCAAAGGGGAACCGTCCGACGACATTATTTCCACCTTCGATAGCCGCCTCACGGCAGCTCAGGTCGGGGTCAGCAATGTCATCGAAATCGGTTTCAAGGCGAGCAGTCCTGGGCGTGCAGCCGAGATCGCGAACGCGGTCGCTGAGGCGTTCATCACAGATCAGCTCAACAACAAGCTTGCTGCAAACCGTGCGGCCACGGTTTGGCTCGAATCCAGACTGCACGAACTCGGCAAACAGGCCACGAATGCTGAACAGGACGCCAATCTCTTCAAGCTCAAACACAATATCGTTTCGGCTGGAGGTTCGTTAGTCGGCGATCAGCGGTTGACTGACCTGAATGCTCGTCTTGTCGCCGCCCAGTCTGTGACGTCCGATGCCCAGGTTCGATTGAAGCGTTTCGAGACCATTCTCCCGCAGCAATCTGGCGCCAGCCGCTTATCCTTGCCGGTCGTCGACCCTTCCAACGCGGACGTCCTGAATAGCTCCATTATTAATCACCTGCGCGAGGAATATCTCGACGCATCAAGAAAAGAGGCCGACTGGTCTGTGCGATATGGCAAGCATCATCAGGCTGTTCTGAATCTGCAGGCGCGAATGAAAAACATCCGCGTTGCGATCATGGATGAGGTTCGCCGGCTGTCCACCAGCGCCAAGAACGATTACGAAATGGCTCGGCAGCGCCAGGAAGAAATGGAGAAGCAGCTCGCGCAGGCTATTGTTGCGTCGCGAACGACCGGAGCGGCTGAGCTGACATTACGAGAACTCGAACTGCGGGCCAAAAACTTCCGCGGCCTCTATGAGAGCCTATTGACGAAGCATACGGCCTCCGTCCAGCAGGATTCCTTTCCGATCAGCGATGCGCGGATCATCTCCCTCGCGTCTGCTTCCCTTGCCAAAAGCAAACCAAGATCCGCTTTGATTCTTGCGCTCGGGCTTTTCGGTGGCCTCGGGCTCGGATTGGGAGTCGGCTTGTTGCGGGAGATCACAGAAGGTGGATTCCGGACGCTTGCTCAAGTCGAGTCGACGCTGCAAAAGCGGTGTCTGTCAGTGGTGCCATTTGTTAAATCGCGCCGTGCTGTAGATTCACGGTTTCCATATACCGCGCAGACTACTCTCGGAAAGCGGACCATCGCTCGCGGCTCGGGCATCTTTTGGGAAGCGTCAGGAACGCCGTCGTCGCGTTTTGCCGAGTCAATCCGCGCAATCAAATTGGCCATCGATCAGGGCCGGAATGTCAAAGGGGGAAAGGTCATTGGCATTACCTCGTCCCTTCCTGGCGAAGGAAAATCGACGATTGCCGCTGCTCTGGCACAACTGACAGCTCATTCCGGCGCACGCACGATCATCGTTGATGGCGATCTCAGAAATCCCTCCCTTTCCCGCAACCTGACGCCGAGTGCGGAAGCGGGAATTGCCGAAATAACTTTGGGAAAAAAATTCATCGAAGAGGTCGCATGGAAGGATTCCGAAACAAAATTGACCTTCTTGCCTGCAGTGAAGGGTGTCTCTGTATTCAACAGCAGCGAGATAATCGCTTCCGACAGAACCAAGCAGCTTTTCGACTGGCTGAAGGACAACTATGATTATGTCATCGTGGATTTGCCGCCCCTCGTGCCGATCATAGATGCGCAGGTGGCAGCAGAACTGGTGGACGGCTTCGTCTTGGCCGTTGAATGGGGCCGCACCAACGTCGACGTGGTGAAGCATGCTCTACACACTGCCCCCAACGTCGGCGACGCGCTTATCGGTGTAGCGCTCACCAAAACGAACATGAAGAAGATTGGACGCTACGATAACTATTACGACGAGTACTATAGCCCTAAACACCTCGCCCATTATGGTATCACCGCATGATCGGCCGCGAGCGCGCACTCGAATGCTAACGGCGTGCGGCAATACACGTCGTGGGGATGTCAGGCATTAATCGAGGGGTCGCCCTGTTCGAGGCGAAAAATAGCAGGAGACATGGACTCTTGCGATGAGCGCAGCGGCGTCCAGCAGTTCTGCAAATGCAGAAAAAAGCTGAGCATAACCTCGAATTCTGCCTCCTTCAAATTCGCAACAAAGAATCCTTCCAGCGTCGGATCATCTCCCTATGTCGCAGCGGGCTGGCTGGATATCTGGAGGTTGCCGACACGACGCTAATTATGCGCATTCATCCTGAACAGCGTCACCGCCCCAGGCCTGAAGTCAAACTAATTTCCAATGATCAGATAATGGAGGCCGCTGAAGAATGCTCGTCCTGTCCGGACGTGATTCCTAGCGTACCAGACCCATTGATCATCATATCTGCGCTCGAAATAAGACGACCGTCGGAATTGCGCATGAGACTGGAGCTATCCACCCTCTGCCCGGCGATTTCCGCCAGATAATCTCCATAACCGCTCTTGTCGAGAGACGCAGCAAGCTTGAGAAGTTCGCCTCGTGTGATGAAGCCTTGGCGAAACGCGATTTCCTCCAGGCAAGCGACCTTGAGTCCCTGACGCGCCTCCAGCGTCTGGACGAAGCTACCTGCCTCAATCAGCGATTGGAACGTGCCGGTATCGAGCCAGGCGAAACCGCGGCCCATACGCTCAATGGTAAGTTGATTTTCCGCTAGATAGCGAAGCTGTAAGTCTATTATTTCAAGCTCACCGCGCGCTGACGGCTTAACATCCGAAGCATATCGTACAACGTTGTTGTCGAAGAAATAGAGGCCGGTGACCGCCCAGTTAGATCGAGGCACTTTCGGCTTTTCGACGATATCAATCGGATGATCATTCTCGTCGAATTCAACCACTCCGTAGCGTGACGGATCATTGACATGATAGGCGAACACCGTCGCACCGGATGGCCGACGCGCGGCTGTTTGAAGGATTTCCGACAGACCGTGACCGAAAAAGATATTGTCACCTAAAACCATTGCGACGCGATCCTCGCCGATGAATGGCGCGCCCAAAATAAACGCGTCAGCCAGCCCCCTCGGCTTGGACTGTTCCGCATAACTGAGATGAACGCCCCATTGATGTCCGTCTCCTAGCAACCGCTCGAACTGTGCTCGATCAGCCGGCGTTGTTATAATCAGAATATCGCGAATACCGGCCAACATCAGGATCGACAGCGGATAATAGATCATCGGCTTGTCGTAGACCGGCAACAATTGCTTGCTGACGCCAAGAGTGATCGGGAACAGGCGCGTGCCTGTGCCCCCTGCCAGAACAATGCCTTTCAGCATGCTCGTGCCTTTCTTGGTAAGAAATTCTCGTTGAAATAAGCGTCAAACGATTGATGCCATGGCGGGAGCTTGATTTGCAGAAGACGTTCCGCTTTTGACGAATCCAGGCATGAATAGGACGGTCGCATCGCTGGTGTTGGAAATTCCGACGTTGCAATGGCTTCCAGTTGCGGAACAGATTCTCCCTGAAGTGCAAGGTTTGAGAAAATCCGGTGAGCAAATCCATACCAGGTCGTTCCGCCGCGGTTCGTCAGATTATAGACACCGCCCCAGTTCGCTTCGCGCTGCGAATAAACTCTCTGTGCGGCATCAATAATGGCCGAAGCCAGGTCTGAGGCACAGGTTGGCGTGCCGTATTGATCGTTCACGACTCGCACGATCGGCTGCGTAGCTGCGAGGCGCAGCATCGTCAGCAGAAAATTGTGCCCATAAGCGCTGTAAATCCACGAAGATCGAAAAACCATCGCTTGCGGGTGGCTATCGAGCACCGCCTGTTCTCCGAAAAGTTTTGAGCGGCCGTAAACATTGATCGGCGCGGGCATGTCCTCCTCGACGTAGGGAGCGCCTTTGGTGCCGTCGAACACGTAATCCGTCGAAACATGGATGAAAGGAATATCTCTCCTGGCTGCCGCGGCCGCGAGATGGGCCGCACCGTCGCAATTTATCGCGAAGGCATCCGCTTCCTCTATTTCTGCACGATCAACGGCGGTATATGCGGCAGCATTAATAATGACGCGCGGTTTGACTGATCCCAGGACGCGTTCAATGCTGGCAACGCTTGCGATGTCAATTTCAGGCCTTCCAATCGTCACCAGTTCGGTGGCACGAGCAGCGGCATGAATCGACAAGGATCTTGCAAGTTGACCCTTTTTGCCAATGACGAGAATGGGCTTCGGCGTCATTGCGCGATCTCAGTGTTGCATTTCGAGAAGGCCAAGTCGCGCTCCATTGTATACTTTTGATCTCGCCGGCTCCCACCACGGACAATTGTCCAGGTACCACTGGACGGTTTCCGCAATGCCTTCTTCAAAGCTGTGATGCGGCTTCCACCCCAACTCGCCTTTTGCTTTCGATGCATCAATGGCGTAGCGCAGATCGTGCCCTGGGCGATCCTTTACAAACGTAATGAGCGAGCTTCGTTTTCGAGAACCCGGAAGAATCTGATCGAGGATCTCACAGATCGTCTCGACAACTTCCAGATTGGTTCGCTCGCTATTACCGCCGAAATTATATTTTTCTCCAGAACGTCCTCGCTCCAAGAGTCTGATCAAACCCTCTGCATGATCATCGACGTAGAGCCAGTCGCGGACATTGGACCCAGAACCGTAAACGGGAATGCTCTTTCCCTCGATGGCATTCAAGATCGTCAACGGAATGAGCTTTTCCGGAAATTGACAAGGGCCGTAATTGTTCGAGCAGTTGGAGACAATGACGGGCAACCCGTAGGTCGAGCCCCAAATGATCGGACGCGGCCTTGCTCGCGGAATAGGGAGAACTCGGCGCATAAGGTGTGTCTTCTCGGAAGAGGCCGTCCATTCCCAGCGAGCCATAGACCTCGTCCGTAGAAACGTGGACGAAACGAAACATCGATCGACGAGATGGCGGCAGTGTTTCCCAGTAGCCGCGCGCTGATTCAAGGAGAGTATAGGTTCCAAGGATGTTGGTATTAATGAAAGCCGCCGAACCAGTTATTGATCGATCAACATGGCTCTCCGCCGCGAGGTGGATTACGGCATCCGGCTGGT
>Ga0310811_10009802_pt1 | contig 12385 bp, 10 predicted proteins | sample YCmetagenome_FD_207642 | JGI IMG/M metagenome (GOLD analysis project Ga0310811, IMG submission 207642) | Soil microbial communities from experimental microcosm in Duke University, North Carolina, United States - YC | ecosystem: Engineered > Artificial ecosystem > Soil microcosm > Unclassified ... | reverse complement strand
CTGGGCAAGCCATGCCGCGCGCACCGCCGCGAAGCCCTCGCGCCGCCATTCGGCAAGACGGTGGGCAAGCGCGGCTGCGAGCTTTTCGAGCGCGGCCTCGACCGTCCCGCCCAACGCCGAGCCGGGATAGCGCATCTCCGGCAATTGCGGCGCAAAGCCTACATTGACGCCGATTCCGGCCACGACATGGAGAACCCGGCCGCCATCGGCAACCGCGCTCTCCAGCAGGATGCCGGCGATCTTGCCGCCGTCGACCAGCACGTCGTTCGGCCATTTCACCCGCACCTGGCGGCCAGCCGGCACCATGTCGGCGACCGCGAGCGCGGCAACGAACCCCAGTTCTGCCGCCTGCGCGGCGGTGCAGTCCGGCCGAAGGACGGTCGAGCTATAGAGGTTGCCGACCGGCGAGGACCAGCGACGCCCGCGACGGCCGCGGCCGCCGGTCTGCTCGCGCGACCACACCACGGTGCCTTCCGGTGCGCCGGAATCGGCCAACCGCGCTGCCTCGTCGTTGGTGCTGCCGACGGTGTCGAGGGCGACAAGCGTCCACCCGTCCGGCAGGACGGGCGGCGAGCTCACGGGAACAGGCCCTTGGCCGCCGCGGCCGCGACCAGGCTGAGCGGCTGCGGCGCCAGCGAGAACACCGCCACCAGGACGGCGGCTGCCAGGGCCACTGCGCGATTGACACCGAAGACCGGCCGGTCGAGCGCCTCGGCGGGATCGTCGAAGTACATCACCTTGACGATGCGCAGGTAGTAGTAGGACGCCACCACCGACGCCAGCACGCCGAGCACGGCCGGCACGTAGAGCTTGGCCTCCACGGCAGCAATGAAGATGTAGAGCTTGCCCCAGAAGCCGGCGAGCGGCGGGATGCCGGCCAGCGAGAACATGAAGATCAGCAGGGCGAACGCCATGGTCGGCTGGCTGCGTGCCAAGCCCGCCAGGTCGGGAATGTTCTCCACCATGACGTCGCGGCGCTTCATCATCAGGATGGTGGCGAAGACACCGAGCGTCATGACCATGTAGATCGCGAGGTAGAACACTACCGACTGGATGCCCTTCTCGCTGCCGCTCGCCAGCCCCAGCAGGATGTAGCCGACATTGCCGATCGACGAATAGGCCATCAGGCGCTTGATGTTCTGCTGGCGCAGCGCGGCGAACGCGCCCAGCGCCATCGACAGTACCGAAGCGGCAACGACGATCTGCTGCCACTGGGCAAACAAGGGCTTGAACGGTCCCATCAGGACCGAAACCATCAGCGACAGGGCGGCGATCTTCGGCGCAACGGCGAACAGGGCAGTCACCGGCGTCGGCGCACCCTCGTAGACGTCGGGCGTCCACATGTGGAACGGCACGGCCGACACCTTGAAGGCAAGACCAGCGACCACGAACACCAGGCCGATGACGGTACCGATCTCGCCGCCGCGGCCGTCGAGCAGGGCGCGTGAAATCTGCACGAACGCCGTGCCGCCGCAGAAGCCGTAAATCAGCGAGGCGCCGAACAGCAGCATGCCGGACGCGACCGAACCCAAGACGAAGTATTTCAAGCCGGCCTCGGTCGACCGGACGCTGTCGCGCTGGAAGGCCGCCACGACGTAGAGCGCCAGCGACTGCAGCTCGAGCCCGACATAGAGCGCCATCAGATCGTTGGCCGAGATCATCAGCATCATGCCGAGCGTCGCCAACGCGACCAGCAGCGGGTACTCGAAGCGCCACGCGCGGACCTGCTCGAAATAGGCGCGCGACATCAGGATGGCGATCGCGGCGCCGACCAGCACCAGCGCCTTCATGGTCGCCGTCAGCCGATCGACGATGAACAGCGAAGCGAAGGCGGTGCCCTCGCGATAGGGCAGGAACAGCAGCGCGGCCGTCGCCAGCAGGGCGGCCGACGTCGCCAGCGCCACGAAGTTCGTGGCGACCTCGCCCCGTACGACGCCGTACACCAGCAGCAGCGCCGTTGCGGCGGCGAGGAACAGCTCGGGCCGGGCCAGTGTCCAGGATTCGAGACCGATAACCATGTCCGTCACTCCCGCTCGCTCACGGCGCCAGCGCCGCGGTGCGGGCGAGCTTGATTGCGTTCTGATAGTCGGCGACCAGCTTGTCGACCGACGGCCCCATCGGATCGAGGAAGGAGTTGGGATAGACACCCATCCACAAGGTCAGCAGGACCAGCGGCAGGAACACGGCGATCTCGCGCCGGTTCATGTCGAGGATGGCCTGCAGCGAGGACTTGGTGAGCTCGCCGAAGATGATCTTGCGGTAGAGCCAGAGCGCATAGGCCGCGCCCAGGATCAGGCCGGTCGCCGCCAGCGCCGCCACCCAGGTATTGATCTTGAAGGCGCCGACCAGGACCAGGAACTCGCCGACGAAGCCCGACAGGCCCGGCAGGCCGACGCTCGCCAGGGTGAAGAACATGAAGGTGAAGGCGTAGCGCGGCATGCGATGCACCAGGCCGCCGTAGGCGGCGATCTCGCGCGTGTGCATGCGGTCGTAGACGACGCCGACGCAGAGGAACAGCGCGGCCGAGACGATGCCGTGACTCAGCATCTGGAACAGCGAGCCCTGCACGCCCTGCATGTTGAGGATGAAGGCGCCGATCGTCACGATGCCCATATGGGCCACCGACGAATAGGCGATCAGCTTCTTCATGTCCTCCTGCACCAGCGCCACCAGCGAGGTGTAGATCACCGCGACGATCGACAGGCCGAAGACCAGCGGCGCGAAGTACTGCGTCGCCTCGGGCAGCAACGGGATCGACAGACGCAGGAAGCCGTAGCCACCCATCTTCAGCAGCACGCCAGCCAGGATGACCGAGCCCGCGGTCGGCGCCTCGACATGGGCATCCGGCAGCCAGGTATGGACCGGCCACATCGGCACCTTGACGGCGAACGAGGCGAAGAAAGCGAGCCACAGCCAGCACTGCCAGACCAGCGGCAGCTCGAGCTTCTCCATCGCCGTCGGCAGGTCGGTGGTGCCGATCTGCCAGTAGATGGCGATGATGGCGAGCAGCATCAGCACCGAGCCGAGCAGCGTATAGAGGAAGAACTTGAAGGCGGCATAGACGCGCCGCGGGCCGCCCCACACGCCGATGATCAGGAACATCGGGATCAGCACGCCTTCGAAGAAGACGTAGAACAGCGCCAGGTCGAGGGCGCAGAACATGCCGACCATGAAGGTCTCGAGCACCAGGAAGGCGACCATGTACTCCTTGACGCGGACATGGACCGATTCCCAGCTGGCCAGGATGCAGATTGGCGTCAGCAGGGTCGACAGCAGGACGAAGAACAGCGAGATGCCGTCGATGCCCATGTGGTAGCCGATGTGCAGCGCCGGCACCCAGTCGGCCTTCTCCACGAACTGGAAGCCTGCCTTCGTCACGTCGAAGCGCGCCCATAGCAGCAGGGAGATCAGGAACGTCACCAGCGACGTCACCAGGGCGATGCTCTTGCAGTTGCGCTCGACGGCTTCCTTCGGGCCGTTCACGACCAGGCAGAACAGCGCCCCCACCAGGGGCAGGAAAGTAATCAGCGACAGGATCGGCCAGCTCGACATCGGGCCTTACCTCGCCGACAGCATGAAGTAGGTCACGAGGCCGGCCACACCGACCAGCATCGCGAACGCGTAATGGTAGAGATAGCCGCTCTGGAAGCGGCTCAGCACGCCGGCCATGTCCTGGGCCCGGGCGGCGATGTTGTCGGGCCCCAGCCCGTCGATCGTCGCCTCGTCGCCCTTCTTCCAGAAGGTTCGGCCGATGGCGAGCGCCGGCTTGACGAACATCACGTCATAGAGCTCGTCGAAGTACCACTTGTTGTAGAAGAGGTCGTACAGGCCCGGGAAACGCTTCGCCGTCGCCTCCGGCAGCTCGGGCCGGACGATGTAATAGTAATAGCTGAGCGCGATGCCCGACAGGGCGAACACCAGCGGCGCCAGCTTCACCCACAACGGCACCTCGTGGGCGTGATGGAGCACTTCCTCGGTCGACTTCACGGCGATCGACGAGGGTCCCCAGAAATGCATCCAGTCATGGCCGACGAACCAGTCGTAGGCGACCAGGCCGGACAATGCGGCGCCGATGCCCAGCACATAGAGCGGGATCAGCATGACGGCCGGCGATTCGTGGGCGTGGTCCCAGGTATGATGGTCGCCGCGATACTTGCCGTAGAAGGTCAGGAACATCAGGCGGGTCGAGTAGAACGCCGTCATGAAGGCGGCGATCGTGCCCAGCCAGAAGGCGATCATGCCGACCACCGAATGCGCCCCGTAGGCCGATTCGAGCATGATGTCCTTGGAGTAGAAGCCAGCAAAGCCGATGCCGTTGCCCAGGATGAACGGCACGCCGATGCCCGACAGCGCCAGCGTGCCGACCCACATCAGGTAGAAGGTCTGCGGCGCCTTGTCCTTGACGCCGCCCATCTTTCGCATGTCCTGCTCATGATGCAGGCAGTTGATGACCGAGCCGGAGCCCAGGAACAGCAGCGCCTTGAAGAAGGCGTGGGTCGTCAGATGGAACATCGCCGCAGAATAGGACCCCACGCCGGCGGCAAAGAACATGTAGCCGAGCTGGCTGCAGGTCGAATAGGCGACCACCCGCTTGATGTCGAACTGGGTCAGGCCAACCGTGGCGGCGAAGAACGCCGTCGCCGCGCCGACCAGGGTCACGACCTGCAGGGCAATCGGCGCCAGCTCGAAGATCGGCGACAGGCGGCAGACCATGAACACGCCGGCTGTCACCATGGTCGCGGCATGGATCAGGGCGGACACCGGTGTCGGGCCTTCCATGGCGTCAGGCAGCCAAGTGTGCAGGCCGAGCTGGGCCGACTTGCCCATGGCGCCCACGAACAGCAGCAGGCAGGCCGTCTCGAGCGCCGGCAGGTCCATGCCGAGGAACTGGATGCGGGCCTGCGCCATCTCCGGCGCCTTGGCGAACACGTCGGCGAAATTCACCGAGCCGCTCAGCATCCAGACGGCGAAGATGCCCAGGGCGAAACCGAAATCGCCGACGCGGTTGACGATGAACGCCTTCATCGCGGCATCGTTGGCCGACGGCTTGTCGTACCAGAAGCCGATCAGCAGGTACGAGGCGAGGCCGACGCCCTCCCAGCCGAAGAACAGCTGCACCAGGTTGTCCGACGTCACCAGCATCAGCATGAAGAAGGTGAACAGGCTCAGGTAGGCCATGAAGCGCGGGATGCTGGGATCCTCGGCCATGTAGCCCACCGAGTAGACATGGACCATCGACGACACGCCGGTGACCACGATCAGCATGACCGCGGTCAGCGTATCGACCCGGAGCGACCAGTCGACCGAGAGCGTCCCCGAATCCATCCAGCTGAACAGCTTCACGACCACCAGCTTGGCGTTCTCCGGGCCGAAGCCGATGCGGATGAAGACGAAGATCGAGAGGGCGGCGGCGATCAGCAGGGCAGCGCAGGTCACGAACTGGGCCGGCCGGTCGCCGATGACGCGGCAGAACAATCCGGCGATCGCCGCGGCGAGCAGCGGCAGCAGGACGATGAGCTTGATGGCGAGATCCATGGCGCGGCGCCCCTAGCCCTTCATCGCGTTGATATCTTCGACTTCGATCGTCCCGCGATTGCGGAAATAGACCACCAGGATGGCAAGGCCGATCGCCGCTTCCGCGGCCGCCACGGTCAGCACCAGCATGGCGAAGACCTGGCCGACGATGTTGCCCTGGTAGACCGAGAAGGCGACCAAGTTGATGTTCACCGCCAGCAGCATCAGCTCGACGCACATCAGGATGACGATGACGTTCTTGCGATTCAGGAAGATGCCGAGGATGCCCAGCGTGAACAGCACGGCGGCAACGAAGAGGTAGTGGCCGAGCCCGATCGCCATCACACGCCCTCCCGGGTCGGCACCTTGACCACGGCGATGGCCTGGTCCTTGGGACGATAGAGCTGCTCGCCGATCCGCTGGCGGCGTACGCCCGGCCGGCTGCGCAGGGTGAGCACGATGGCGCCGATCATGGCCACCAGCAGCACCACGCCGGCCGCCTGGAAGAGATAGAAGTACTGGGTATAGAGCACCCGGCCGATCGCCCGCGTGTTGTCGATCGCGCCGATCTGGGGCCCCGCCTTGCCGAGACCGGCCATTGCCGTCGAATCGCCGCCCAGCACGCCCAAGCCGAACAGGATCTCGAGGAACAGCACCAGCCCGATCAACGCGCCGACCGGCAGGTATTTCAGGAAGCCTTCGCGCAGCTGCGTCAGATTGATGTCGAGCATCATCACGACGAACAGGAACAGCACTGCCACCGCGCCGACATAGACGATGACCAGGATCATGGCGATGAACTCGGCGCCGATCAGGACGAATAACGCCGCGGCGTTGAAGAAAGCCAGAATCAGGAACAGGACCGAGTAGACCGGATTGCGCGACACGACGACCATCGTCGCCGACGCCATGACGACAAACGCAAAGACGTAGAAGGCCAAAGCCTGGAGCAGCATGTTCTCCCCCTACCGCCCGGGCTCAGCGATACGCCGCGTCTGACTTGAGATTGGCCGCGATCACCGGCTCCCAGCGGTCGCCGTTCGCGAGCAGCTTATCCTTGTTGTACATCAGCTCCTCGCGATTCTCGGTCGAGAACTCGAAGTTCGGTCCCTCGACGATGGCATCGACCGGGCAGGCTTCCTGGCAGAAGCCGCAGTAGATGCACTTGGTCATGTCGATGTCGTAGCGGGTCGTCCGCCGGCTGCCGTCGCCCCGCGGCTCGGCCTCGATGGTGATGGCCTGGGCGGGGCAGATCGCCTCGCAGAGCTTGCAGGCGATGCAGCGCTCCTCGCCGTTGGGATAGCGGCGCAGCGCATGCTCGCCGCGGAAACGCGGGCTGAGCGGTCCCTTCTCGTAGGGATAGTTCACCGTCACCTTGGGCTTGAACATGTACTTCAAGGTGAGGACGAAGCCCGTGACCAGCTCGGAGAGCAGGAACGAGCGCGCGGTGCGGTCGAGAGAGGCCATGATGCGATCTCCCTAGAGTTTCGGAACCCAGCCGCCGAACTGCAGCACGGCGGCGGTGAGAACGACCCAGCCCAGCGACACGGGCAGGAAGACCTTCCAGCCCAGCCGCATCAGCTGGTCGTAGCGGTAGCGGGGCAGCGTTCCCTTGGTCCAGCTGAACACGAACAGCAGAAACGCGATCTTGAGCGCGAACCACACGAGACCCGGCACCCAGGTGAAGGGCGGGAACGGCACCGGCGACATCCAGCCGCCGAGGAACAGCACCGCACCCATCGCCGACAGCAGGATCATGTTGGCGTATTCGCCGAGGAAGAACAGGGCGAACGGCATCGACGAATATTCGGTCTGGAAACCCTGGACCAGCTCGGCTTCCGACATCGGCAGGTCGAACGGCGTGCGGTTGGTTTCGGCCAGCGCCGACACGAAGAAGATGACGAACATCGGCAGGAGCGGCAGCCAGAACCAGTTAAAGAACCAGCCGGATTGGGCCATCACCACCTTGGAGAGGTTGAGCGAACCGACGCAGAGCAGGACGGTGATCAGCACGAAGCCGATCGAGACCTCGTAGGACACCATCTGCGCCGCCGAGCGCAACGCGCCCAGGAATGCGTACTTCGAGTTCGAGGCCCAGCCGGCGATGATGACGCCGTAGACGCCCAGCGAAGAGATGGCGAACAGGTACAGGATGCCGACATTGATGTCGGCGATAACCCAGCCGTCGTCGAACGGCACCACCGCCCAGGCGATCAGGGCCGTGATGAAGGTGATCATCGGCGCGACGAGGAACAGCACGGTGTTGGCGCTCGACGGAACGATGGTCTCCTTCAGCACCAGCTTCAGACCGTCGGCCATGGGCTGCAGCAAGCCGAACGGGCCGACCACGTTGGGTCCCCGGCGGAGCTGGATCGACGCCCAGATCTTGCGATCGGCGTAAGTCATGTAGGCAACGGCCAGCAGGAGCGGCACGGTGACCAGCAGGCACTCGGCAAGGATCACGATGGCCTGGCCCAGCCAGTTCGTCGTGAAGAAATGGATCAGATCAGCGCCCATGCCCTACTCCGCCGCCGCAAGGAGCTGGGCACGCGAGGCCGTGCATTCGGCCATCGTCCGCGACACCCGGCTGATCGGACAGGTCATGTAGAAATTGGCGATCGGCGAGACGAACGGCGCATCGGTGAGGCTGCCCGCCGTGCCGAAAGCACCCCACGCGCCGGCCGCCTGCTGATCGACATCGGCAAAGCTCTTGTTGACGGCAACCAGCCGCGCTCGCACCTGGTCGAGCGAGTCATAGGGCAGCTTTTTGCCGAGCCGCTCCGACAAGGCGCGCAGGATCGCCCAATCCTCGCGCGCGTCGCCCGGCGGATACCCGGCGCGGAACGCCCGCTGCACGCGGCCTTCGGTGTTGACGTAGGTGCCGGGCTTCTCGGTGTAGGCCGCCCCCGGCAGAATCACATCGGCGCGCTGCGCGCCGGCATCGCCGTGATGGCCCTGGTAGACGACGAACGCCTTGCCCAGTCGCGTGGTGTCGATCTCGTCGGCCGCCAGGAGATAGACGAAGTCGATCTCCTTCTTTTCGCAGCCGCTCAGGATTCCCGCCACGTCGCGGCCTTCCGGCCCCGGCACCAGTCCAAGGTCGAGACCGCCCACGCGAGCCGCCGCCGTATGCAGCACGGCAAAGCCATTCCAGTCGGCCCGCACCGCGCCGAGCTTGTCGGCCAGGTCGCGGGCCAGCGCCAGCACGGCTGCACCGTCGTCGCGCGTCAATGCCCCCATGCCGACGATGATCAGCGGGTTCTTGGCCGCCTTGAGCTTGTCGAAGAAGCTCGACTTGCCGTCGACCAGGTCACGCAGGCTGGCCGGGCCAGCGCCCAGACGCTCGACCGGATAGGTGAGATCTGCCGCCGGCCCGATGCTGCCGATGGCACACTGGCCATGCAGGTAGCGCTTGCGGATACGCGCATTCAGCACGGGCGACTCGCGGCGCGGGTCGCTGCCGATCAGCAGGATGGCATCGGCCTGGTCGATCCCGCGGACACCTGCATTGAAGATGTACCCGCCGCGCACGCCCGCCTCGAGCTTCGCGCCGTCCTGGCGGCAGTCGATATTGGACGAGCCCAGGGCCGCCATCAGATCCTTGAGCGCGACCATCGCCTCGGCGTCGCACTGATCGCCGGCGATTGCCGCGATCTTCGATCCATCGAGTCCCTCGAGCCTGGTGGCGATGGCGCCGAACGCGTCCGCCCATGTCGCTTCCACCAGCTTGTTGCCGCGCCGCAGGTAAGGCCGATCGAGCCGCTGGTAGCGCAACCCGTCGATCGCGTGGCGCGTCTTGTCGGAGATCCACTCTTCGTTCACGTCGTCGTTGAGGCGCGGCAGGACGCGCATGACCTGCGCGCCGCGCGTGTCGATGCGGATGTTGCTGCCGAGCGCATCGAGCACGTCGATCGATTCGGTCTTGGTGAGCTCCCAGGGACGCGCTTCGAACGCGTACGGCTTGGAGGTCAGCGCGCCGACCGGGCAGAGATCGACCAGATTGCCGGACAGCTCGGTGCTGAGCGCATGCTCGACGTAGGTCGTGACCTCCATGCTCTCGCCGCGCCCCGTGGCGCCCAGCTCCTCGACGCCCGCCACTTCGGTGGCGAAGCGGATGCAGCGCGTGCAGTGGATGCAGCGATTCATCGACGTCTTGACCAGCGGCCCGAGCTCCTTGTCGGGCACGGCGCGCTTGTTCTCGTGGAAGCGGCTGCGGTCGAAGCCATAGCCCATCGCCTGGTCCTGCAGATCGCACTCGCCGCCCTGGTCGCAGATCGGGCAATCGAGCGGATGGTTGATCAGCAGGAACTCCATCACGCCCTTGCGCGCCTTCACCACCAACGCACAGCTCGCCTGCGGCTTGGGTGGGCCGGGCTTCACCTCGACCAGGCACATGCGGCAATTGCCGGCGATCGACAGGCGCTCGTGGTAGCAGAAACGCGGTACCTCGAGACCCGCCAGCTCGCAGGCCTGCAGGATGGTGATGCCGGCCGGCACCTCCATCTCGACGCCGTCGATCTTGATCTTGGGCATTGACTGCTCCCTGCCCTACTCGGCGGCCAGCTTTTCGGTGCGCGCCCGGATGCGGCGCTCCATCTCGGGCCGGAAATGCCGGATCAGGCCCTGGATCGGCCACGCCGCGGCATCGCCCAGCGCACAGATCGTATGGCCTTCGACCTGCCTGGTGACGTCCTCCAGCGCATCGATCTCGTCGAGACGGGCGTTGCCCGTCACCATGCGCTCCATGACACGCCACATCCAGCCGGTGCCCTCGCGGCACGGCGTGCACTGGCCGCAACTCTCGTGCTTGTAGAATTGGCTGAGACGGGCGATCGCCTTCACCACGTCTGTCGACTTGTCCATCACGATGACCGCTGCCGTCCCGAGACCCGACTTCTGGTCGCGCAACGAGTCGAAATCCATCAGGACGGTGTCGCAGATCGACTTGGGCAGCAGCGGCACCGACGCACCGCCGGGGATCACCGCCAAGAGATTGTCCCAGCCGCCGCGCACGCCGCCGCAATGCCGATCGATCAGCTCGCGCAGCGGGATGCCCATCTCCTCTTCGACATTGCAGGGCTTGTTCACGTGCCCGGAGATGCAGAACAGCTTGGTGCCGGTGTTGTTCGGCCGGCCGATGCCGGCGAACCACGGCGCACCGCGGCGCAGGATGGTCGGCGCGACGGCGATCGATTCGACGTTGTTGACGGTCGACGGGCAGCCATAGAGCCCGGCGCCGGCCGGGAACGGCGGCTTCAGCCGCGGCATCCCCTTCTTGCCCTCGAGGCTCTCGAGCAGCGCCGTCTCCTCACCGCAGATATAGGCGCCGGCGCCACGATGGACATAGAGGTCGAAATCCCAGCCCGAGCCGCAGGCGTTCTTGCCGAGCAGGCCGGCGTCATAGGCCTCGCGGATCGCCGCCATCAGGTGCTGGGCTTCGTTGTAGAACTCGCCGCGCACGTAGATGTAACCGGCATTGGCGCGCATCGCGAAGCCGGCGATCAGGCATCCTTCGACCAGCAGATGCGGGTCGTGGCGCATGATATCGCGGTCCTTGCAGGTGCCGGGCTCGGACTCATCGGCATTGACGATGAGATAATGCGGCCGGTCCTTCACCTCCTTGGGCATGAAGGACCATTTCAAGCCGGTCGGGAAGCCGGCGCCACCGCGGCCGCGCAGGCCGGACTTCTTCATCTCCTCGATGATGGCGTCATGACCGCGCTCGATCAGCGCCTTGGTGCCGTCCCAGGCGCCGCGCTTGCGCGCGCCGTCGAGCCGCCAATCATGGTAGCCGTAGAGATTGGTGAAGATGCGGTCCTTGTCGGCAAGCATCGTTACTCGCTCCTGAGCGTCGTCGGGCCGCCCTCGGGCGCCGAGGTCTGCCGATCGACTTGCGGTCCCGGCTTCGGCGTCTCGCCGCGACGAAAGGCGTCGAGCACCTTGTTCAGCGAAGCCTCGTCGAGGTCCTCGTAGAAATCGTCGTTGATCTGCACGACCGGCGCGTTGACGCAGGCGCCCAGGCACTCGACTTCCTGGACACTGAAAGTCTCGCCGTCGGCTGCGTGCTCGCAGGCCTTCATGATCGTGTCCGAGCCGCGCAGCCAGCACGGCGTCGTGGTGCAGACCTGCAGCAGGTGCTTTCCGCGCGGCCGCAATTGGAACATCGTGTAGAAGGTCGCGATCTCGTAGACGCGGATCGGCGCCATATCGAGGAGCCTCGCGACCTCGTTCATCGCCACGCGCGGCAGCCAGCCCTGCTGGCGTTGCGCGAGGTCGAGCACGCCGATCACCGCACTGGCCTGGCGGCCGGGCGGGTAGTTGGCCATCAGCGCCTGCGCCTTGGCGAGATTCTCCGGCGTGAACGCGAAATTCGCGACCTGCGGCACGTCCTTGGGATCGGCGGTGACCATCGACATCGAAGCGTCTCCCCTACCGATCGATCTCGCCGAACACGATGTCGAGCGAGCCGATGTTCGCCGACATGTCGGCGAGCTGATGTCCCCTGGTCATCATGTCGAGCGCCTGCAGATGCGGGAAGCCGGGCGCGCGGATCTTGCAGCGATAGGGCTTGTTGGTGCCGTCGGATACGAGATAGACGCCGAACTCGCCCTTCGGCGCCTCGACCGCGGTGTAGGTCTCGCCGGCCGGCACCTTGTAGCCTTCGGTGTAGAGCTTGAAGTGATGGATCAGCGCTTCCATCGAGCCCTTCATCTCGCTGCGCCGCGGTGGCGAGATCTTGCGATCGTCGATGCGGACCGGGCCGCCCACCGTGCGCAGGGCGGCCACGCACTGCTCCATGATGCGCGCGCTCTGGTACATCTCCTCGAGACGGACGAGATAGCGCGCGAAACAATCGCCGGTCTTGCCGATC
>Ga0310811_10009801_pt1 | contig 12385 bp, 12 predicted proteins | sample YCmetagenome_FD_207642 | JGI IMG/M metagenome (GOLD analysis project Ga0310811, IMG submission 207642) | Soil microbial communities from experimental microcosm in Duke University, North Carolina, United States - YC | ecosystem: Engineered > Artificial ecosystem > Soil microcosm > Unclassified ... | reverse complement strand
CAAACGGTTACAACAAATTCTCGCATCGATTTACGAAAATAGCATGTAGATGCGATTTCATTTAAACAGAAAAGAGCCCAGTTTTGAATTGGCAAACAGGAAGCTCGTGAGCAAAGATTGCGACATAGGTGCAATGACGAGAGCAATAGATTGTGTTGACAACAAACGTGTCAACTTATGCACGTGTAACGTCTTCATCCAAAATGGTCGTCACATGCTAGTTTTAGATGCGAACTTGGGAGTGATAGAAAATCCTCTATCGTTTTCTTTTTGCGTGATGGAGAAGCACCCAGAATTGACATGTCGTGCAGCTAGGTATTTGGGATTGGTGTTTTTAAACTTAGATTTTCTGGCAGATCAATTAGGGTTGGACGCCCTAAAACTTATGATTTTTTAAAAACCAATTTGTGTCCGTGCTGGAGTTTTTTTGCAGGAAATTTTGGTTCGATGTCTTCGGGAATTGATAAGTGAATGAGAACATAGATAGCATCCGAAATGAAAAACAAAACCGATTCTCTCGTGCTCTTGCTTTTAGGACTAGGTGGTCTGGTGTTTATATACCTTTTAGCATTTCTGGTCTTTTTGGTTGCTTGGGGGCAACCTTGATTCTGCTGGCCGGATACTAAATATTCCGTTTAATCAAAAATTTCTTTATGCTCCCCAATGGATTAGTGTTGAAATACCAAAATGAACCAGCGGTGGTGTGTAGCGAATACACGGGCGAAGTCTCGTTTGATGCCACGGCTTCCGACACCTTGATTTTTTATGCAGAAGGGAGTGGGGTAGTGACGGTCAACAATAGAAAATATGAGATATCAAATTCGAGTTTGATGTTACTCCCAAAGGCCACTGAAATTTCTTGCGCACTCACCAATTTCAAACAACGTGGCAGACTCGTTGCGGTCATTTTAACCGAAGAGATTATATGGGACTATGAGTCTCATTTCGATGGCAAGATAAGATCCATCGTGGCATTGTTGACACAATTTCACAAGATCGACATGGAATATGTTGGTCAATTCTTTGTTTCATTAGTAGCGTACTCGCAGCAAAGACTTTCCATCACGGAAGGGATTCTCCGCTCTAGGATATTTGAGATACTTTTTGCAATTGAAAACATAATTCTTCCAGAGAAGGTGAATGTTAAAGAGTCAGTTTCTGGCCACCATGGTGTTCGATCAATAGCTCATAGCATCTCAGTTGACCTCTCCAGTAGAAAACCCATTTCCGAGATTGCGAGGAATTTTGGTGTTTCCCCTTCGACTTTGAAAAGATGGTTCAAAAAAGGGCTTGATGTTTCGCTGAATCAATGGTTGATCATCAGGCGTTTGGAGAAAGCGAAGTTTCTAATTCGCCGAGGAAAGTCGATTAAAGAGGCGTCGTTTGAGTGTGGATTCTGCAGTTCATCTTACATGATTAAGATGTACAGAAAGAGGTATGGGTGCACCCCGAAAGAAGACATGAGTAAAACCAATTGTGTTACATTTTGACAAGAACGCCAACAGCACTTTCATTAATGCAAATATAGTTGTCACCAATAATGGAGGGATATGAATCGTATTATATTGGGCAATCATTAAGGCCGTTCCGATCGGGATTGATTTTGGCCATTGTCTTGTATACTCTTTTTGGGGTTTTGGACTATTATGCTGCCCCTATTAGCTACCCGAAGATATGGGGCATTAGACTAGTTACAGTGTCTGTTTTGTATTCAGCCTGGTATTTGTCGTACTCAAAAAAAATCTTCAACTATTTTACGTTACTCGCCTGTGTTAGTGGGTTGGCAGTTTCATTTGGAATATTGGGTATGCTCTATGTATTAAATTATAGCGAGCTGGCAATTCTAGAATATCATAACGGCTTGATTCTTTGTTTGTTTGGAACCAGTACCATCTTCCGATTGAGAACATTTCACGCTTCTTTGGTGATCTCAATTGTTGTTTTCTGCTACGCATGGTGGGCGTATTTCCATTTGGGTTTATTTGGGACCACGTATTTAGCAAAGCTATTGAACAACGGTTTTTTCATCGTCTCTAGCGCTGTCATGGGAATGGTTTACATGACTTCGCTTGAAACAGTGTTAAGGAGGAACTATTCAAATGATCAATTACTCCGAGATGAAAAGGATCGACTAGCAAAAGTCAAGCTTGAGCTGGAGGTGTCTGATTCAATGAAAAATAAATTGCTGACCATTATTTCTCATGATATAAGGGGCCCTTTAAGTAGCATTAAAGGATTGTTATTGCTTTGTCAATTCAAGAAGATTACGCAGAGCGAATTCGATGTTCATTTAAAAAAAGTAATAGGCGCTGTCGATAATACTTCGCTGCTGCTCGAGAATTTATTGTGCTGGTCCACTCACAACGGTGCAAACAAGTCTGTTGGAAGCCAAGTGGATGTTAGGACAGTAGTAAATGATATTTTTTCCCTTTTCGAAGAGCCTGCCAGAATCAAAAACAACAACCTCATTAATTCAGTTAATCCGCAAACCATAATTCAAACGGACCATTCGGTCATTAAACTTATCATTAGAAATTTCATAGCCAACGCGATCAAGTTTACAGAGAACGGCTTGATCACGGTGAGAACTGACGAAGTGAACGGACATCAGGTGAAGATATCTGTACATGATACTGGTAAAGGGATGTCTCAAGACGTTACAGCAAAATTATTTAACTGGGGATTTAAACAAACTAGCGAAGGCACGAAAGGTGAAAAGGGGGCAGGCATCGGGCTGTTGATTTGCCGAGATTTTGCGGAGAAAATTAGGGGAAGTATATCCTACGACACGAAAGTGGGATTCGGAACTACGTTTAGTATTGTGATACCAACAATTCCGCTAAAGGAAATTGCAATGAAGAGGTAATAGGATGTTTCGATCGGGCAAGTTGTTTTGAGTATCCACATGACCCAATTACTACACTATTTGATCTCAATGTTGTACACTGAACACTATAGACGCATTTAGTTTTACGACACCAACATCTGGAAGAAAATTTGCCTCTGCACGTAGATTAAAAAAATAATTGTCAAAAAATGAAGATGAAAATACCCTTTGTGTTGCTGGTATCAATTCTGGGATCAGGTATCGCGATGGATTCTTTTAGTCAGAAGTTAAGCGTTGGGGCCATCAAGAGAAATAATAAGAGGATTGCCACCTACAGAGGAAGAAAAGACGTATTCAAAAAATACTCTGGTGTAGGATTTTCCGTCAATGCCCTTAACTACTTTGGCGATCTTTCTCCACTGCCGAACAAGTTCAGTACTGATATATCCTTTACAAGGCCTGGTTTTGGTATTTCTTTTTTTCGCTGTTACGGCCCTCGGTACACGTTGAGCGCTCAGTTTATGTACGGCACCCTTACCGGATCGGATGCGAACTCAGCACATCTGTCCGATATAGGTAATGGGGTGTTTCGACATGAGCGAAATTTGTCATTTCGAAATCGAATCAAGGAACTAACCGTGATGGCTGTATTCGACCTCTTTGAGAACCCGGGTACTAATTACATGAATCGGGTAAATTGGACTCCATATGCGTTTGTGGGAATTGAAGCGTTTGTGCACAACCCGCAAGCCCACGCACCCCAGACCTTTTTGGATGGAAGCCCTAATCCAAAGGCTGGCCAATGGGTTGACTTGCAGCCACTCGGAACTGAAGGGCAATATTCAAATTTGCAAACCGGTGATGTCAATTACGGGATCAAACCGTATAGCTTGTTACAAGTCGCAGTGCCGTTTGGAATTGGTGCCAGGATTAAATTAAGCGATTTTTTAGACCTATGGGCTGACATCGGTTTTAGATATAGCTTTACTGATTATCTGGACGATGTAAGCAGGAACTATGTTGATCTTGGTGCCATCAAGGACCCATTAGCCCGGGCGCTCTCTTATCGGTCGAACGAACTCGCAGACATTTCAAAATATTCCACTTCTTCGTACATCGGACGTGACGGAAAAATGTATATGACAATTGATGGGTATGGAAGAGAATACAAAACAAACAACCGGGGAAACTTCCGTAACAACGATATTTACATGGTTACTTCAATCAAAATTACTCGCGTATTGGGTTCGAAGTTTCATCGAGCTAAATTCAGATAAGATTAGCATATAAAGCTCGAAGGATTTTAATTCTTAAATCGTTAGGTTGACCTTAAGCTTGCGTGATTATTGTTTTGCCAGGTAGCACATTAATGCTAATGCAGGCGCCCTTAATCATTAATGAGAATGCTTTTTTATTAGAGGCTTCGCTTCTCGGGCTGCTTTATTTTCACATTGACATGCGATTTACTTCTTGCTTATCAAATAATACAATTGTAAGAAGATTTTGGACAGTTGCTTCTTAGGGCAAATTGCGTGGGGCAGGAGTCATTTGATAAAAAGGAAGCAAGTCAAAAAGAACGCTATGTTTGTTAGGAAGAAAGTTATAATCATAGAGCATGACGAGATTTGGCAAAATTCCGTCGTGCATTTAGTCGATGGCACTGACAGATTTGTTGTTGGAGGTTGCTATGCAGATTGGGATGAAGCGTCGTCGAATGTTTTGAGGATTAAGCCTGATGTGGTGGTTATGGAAATAGTTGGACCAGGCCGGCAAGGGATAGCCGAGATTTCGGTAATAAAAGAAAAGCTTCCTGATGTTGAAATATTAATAGTGACGTCGCAGGACGAAGATAGCGTTGTCATTGCTGCGCTTAGGGCCGGAGCCTCTGGTTACATTCTGAAAAGCGCAAATTTTGTTGAAATAATTTTAGGTATCGAGGAGATCGTGAGGGGCGGATCCCCGTTGAGTTCAAGAATTGCCCGGAAAGTGATCCAAAATCTGCATAGAAATCCAGATACTCCGTTTACAAGACGTGAGCTTGAAGTTCTGGGTTTAGTGGCTCGAGGCCACAGTTCTTCTCAAATTTCACAGCAGCTGTTTATTTCACGGGACACCACGAAAACACACATAAGGAACATCTATTCCAAGCTGGACGTCAACAAGAAGGCCGATGCAATAGAACTTGCTCACAGACGTAGATACATTTAAGACCCGATTATTTTTGGGTTGAACCGTTACGAAGGTTAAAACCTGGCGTTTTATATCTCTTCCAAAAAACCACTTATTGTTTTCACAAATGACGCGCCATTCCAGAAAGGAGAGCTATTTACTGTGTCTTTTCCATTGCAATAAGAAACTCTGAGGGAGATGACACTGCTTCGCGCGTCTGACTTGCATCATTTGCGAACTGGTGGTATAAAATTAATCCTGATAGTCTGAAGATGAGTGATAAAATTCACACCATTAGAATGACTATGATATCCGGCTACTAAAGCACCTTTGTACAGTGAAACTATTCATAGATGTTTTACAATTTAGGTTAATTTTAGATAAAGAGGCCCATCAGGCGGATGGGTCTTTTTATTTTCAGACACCTTAAGTGTTGCGCGCCCCTGAATGACTATCGCTATCAGAAATCCTGAGTTTTTCAGTTTGTTTTTTTTCGATTCTGGAAACTCTCGACGGCAGCTGGTAAACCAAATGGTAAAACCAATGTCCCTGTTGCTTCAAGAGTTGATACAAAAAAAGCCCATAACGGGCCTTTTTTAAAATGCTTGATTAATTTTAAATATCCCTGATGGCTTTTTCTAATGCTTCCATGTCATTATGAAATCCGCGTTTGAAGGACGTCCACATATTTGTTTTAGTATTGTTTGATTCCTTGATTCTTTTTTTCAAGTCATTATTCTGAACTTCAACAGCGGCCACTTTTTTATCATATTCTTCCCTTACCGCCTGACTTTCGTCAGATTTTTTTGCTTTTAGCTCATCAATTTTCTTTTGATTGTCGCTGATCTGCAATTCCGCCTCTTTTTTAAATCGATGGAAATCGGCCGCAGAGTCTACCTTTGCTTCTTTAAGATCCTGCTTGGCTCCCTCAAGTTCCTTTCGAGCTTTTTGCGCTTTCTTGTCTTGTTGGGCTGATACTGAAATGCCCATCATAGCGATAACTCCTGTTATAGCGATTGTCACAATTTTGTTTTTCATTTTTTCATGTTTTAGTGTACACAAAAGTCACTCAATTCGCATCACGATGCGTTATACAAGCTGAACAATTCGTTGCAATGTTCACGCCTTTAGCGATAGAGATGATGAGGAATGTCACTGATCTAGTAATTCGCCAGCGGAGGTCATGCTTTTAGTACAACTTGGTATCTGCAGTAGAGAGCGGTCTTTTGTTTTCGGCAGAGGATAGGATTTAGCGTTCTCGGCGAGTTGTGGACAAAAAAGTGATAGTAGTTTTTTTCGACTTTATGAAATACGAGGCCATCCGCCGTTGAAATCAGTTTGTTATCTGATCTGAAGGCTCCACCTGCAAAATGTGCAGCATCCTGTGGAAAATCGGCGCTAAAAAGATGGCGGTGGTACTCAGAAAAGCTATGCCACTGTACAAGGCATAAAAGGACGAAAAGAGTTTGGCGTTTGCGGACGACATATCCGCGACGGGACCCATGCCTGTTAAAATCATGCACGACATATAGAAACTGTCTACCCAATTTAATTTTCCATAGAACATGTAACCAAGTGTTCCGATCAATATCGACAATGAGATAAGCAATCCGCAGAACAGGAAGTAACGGCCGAGCCTAAGGAGAAAATGCCGCATCGGAATTACCTTTTGCTTTCTATGCTCGAATTTTATTTTTTTAAAAGTAAGTGAGCCCATGTACTCGGATGTAGCGACAGTCCATTAATTCTTGACTTTAGGCTTGTCTTTCACTTGCTGTTTGCCATTCGACTTTTCTTTGTCCAGCTCTTTTTCTTTTTCTTTCTCTTTCTTCTTGAGATACCCTCTGAGAAGAAAATTATGACTGGCGGCATCCATATTTTGTTTAAAACCGCCGGCTCCTTGTTTAATATTGACTAGAGCCTGTGCCACGTTCTGGGCAAAAATGCTGTCCATTACAAGTTTTCCGATGGTTCCTTTCCCCTCGCGTACATTAAGCATCATTGCCGACAAATCGTTGCTGATAAGGGCTGTGTTATCAACGGTGACTTTTATTTTGAACATGATTTCATCTATACTTATCGGCTGTGTTGTTTCTATCACGTCATTATCGGAAAGTTCTTTTTGATCGGCGGTCCCTGGGATTATTTGGATGATTTTGTTGCCCATGAGGCCATCTGAGCCTATCAACGCTTTTACATTTCTTTTCATAAACTGCCTGGAGCTTTCGGCGATAGTCATGTCTACACTGACGGTGGAATCAGTGACTTGTCTGATTTCTGAAATGATACCTACGTTGATTCCTGAGAAACGCACGTTGTCGCCAACTTGCAGACCGTTGATATCTGAAAATATCCCACTGATTCGAAATGTATTGCTAAATAGATGTTGCCGCTGTCCAACAAAATAGATTCCAATGATAAAAAAAGCGACAGCAACAGAAACAAATATTCCAAGCCTGATTTCATTTTTAGCTGCTTTTTCCATAATTCTGGTTTTTCGTATTATTCAAAGAATGAGTGAATCCACTCATCTTTTGATGTCGACAGTTCCTGAAATGTTCCTTCTGCAAAAGCGACACCATCTTTGATTATTATCATTCTGTTGCCAGTGATGCGGGCGCATTCGACATCGTGCGTTATAATTACTGAAGTTGTATTGTATTTTTTTTGGACGTCGAGAATCAACTGGCTTATTTCTTTAGAGGTAATAGGATCTAAACCCGTGGTGGGTTCATCGTAGAGAATTATGTCGGGTTTCAAAATCAATGTGCGGGCGAGCCCTACGCGCTTTCTCATACCGCCAGAAAGTTCTGAGGGCATTTTGTCGATCGCCTCTTCGAGGCCAACGTTGATCAGTACTTCTTTAACCAATTCTGCGGTTTCTTCCTTTGACTGGTCCTTCAAATCGCGAAAAGGGAATGCGAGGTTTTCCCCAACGGTCATGGAGTCATACAAGGCTGCACTTTGAAAGAGAAAACCGATTTTCTTTCTTAGCGCATTTAGCTCGTCGTTTTTTAAATCGATCATGTTGTGTCCTAGGATGACAATCTTGCCGCTGTCAGGTGAAAGCAAGCCGACCATACATTTTATGAGTACTGACTTACCACTCCCTGATTTGCCAAATACAATGAGATTTTCTCCTTTTGCGATTTTTATATTGACATCTTTTAAAACGGCATTTTCTCCGAATGACATTTTCAAATGCTCAATTTCTACAACGGGAGTTTCCATTCCTTCCATCAAGTAAATAAGCTGGTGATCTGAACCGCTATCATGTCAATTATGAATATGGCTAGCGACCCTATGACTACGGAAGTATTCGCGGCTGTTCCTACGCCTTCGGTACCGTTATTGGAGACATAGCCCTTGTAGCATCCAATTAATCCTACGGCAAAACCGAAGAATACAGTTTTGATAATAGCCGGAGTGATATCCGTAAAAGAGAGTTTTTGAAAGACCTTAAGGAAAAATAGTTGAAAACTTACGTCTCCCTTGAGATTGACACCGACATAAGATCCATACAAGGCTATTGCATCGGCAACAATTACCAATGCGGGTAGCATTAAAGAGGTGGAAAGGATTCTTGTGACGACAACGTATTTGTATGGGTTGAGTCCTGATACTTCCATTGCATCGATCTGCTCTGTCACTTTCATGGACGCCAATTCGGCTCCTATGCCTGATCCGACTTTTCCTGCAAATATGAGTGCGGTGATTACCGGACCTATTTCTCTTATTATCGAAATAGCAACCATGGCAGGCAACCACGACTCGGCTCCAAACTCTTCGAGTGTGGGCCGTGATTGTATGGTGAGAACAAGCCCCATGATAAACCCTGTAATACCTACCAGGGGAAATGATTTGTATCCTACCAGATACGACTGCCTTAGAAATTCTTTAAACTCAAATGGAGGCCTTGTCATTTCACGAAAAAAGCGAACGGCAAACAAAGTCAACCGGGATGTTTCGTAAAAAAAATCCCGCAGCGCCTCGGTGTATAAATTTTCAGAAGGCTTAACAACAACCTTGTCTATCGCTTCCTTTAATTTTAGCCGTAAACCAAGTGCCATGAGTAAGGGATGAAATTATTTTTCAAATTCGCGTAATGCGCTACGTTCCAGTGCGGTTTTCCAGTTTTAAAGTATAAGGTCATTTCCGTTGAAGGGATCGCAAAGAGAAATCATAAGCGAGCCTTTCAGATTCTTTTTATGGTTATGGATGTTAGATTTCATTTGAGTTACTTAAGGTGCAATGTTAATTTTTTTTCGGGGGCATGGAGACTTCAGAGACCGTAGGTATTGTATTGCCCAACAAGAATCCCCAGGGCTTTAGTGATTCAATGTGATCGAATATTACTTTGAGGATGGCCGTTAAGGGAATTGACAAAAACATGCCTGGGATACCCCATAAGGCTCCACCAACCAAAACTGCGATGACGGATATGAGCGCATTTAATTGAACTCTGGATGCGACCACCCTAGGCATGATGAAATGATTATCTATAAATTGAATACAGAGGTATAACAGAATGACGATCAATGGATACGAATACGAGTCTTTTGTAATGAATGCAATAGCCACTGGAAGTGATACTGCGATTATTCCTCCGATGTAAGGAATGACGTTGAGAATGGCTCCGATGATTCCCAGGATAATCGCATAGTCGATACCGATGAGCAGTAACCCGACTGAATTCAATCCCGCAACAATGATGAGTTCAAACAATAACCCGATCAAGTAACTTTGAATCAGTTTTTTTACGTTGATCAATACTTCTGTCACCGCCAGGTGATGCTTTCTGTCAAATAACTTCATGATGAACTCAAGCAACAGTGGCTTATAAAATAAAATCATGAATAGATAGACAGGCAACAACACCAATGTCAGAACCAGTTCGCCGACCTTAGTGATCTTGTCGCCAATGGAGAAATTATTGATTGCGTCTATTTCAGTGTCGCGTATCCATGTATTGATTTTGAGCTGACTGATTCTAAGCTTATGGGATACCCATCCGACAGCTTCGGCGCTGGTGACATCAAATTTCTTCCTCAGTTGTGGAACGGCCTCGCTAAACATAGTTAGTTGAATCGATATCGCGTAAGCAAAACCAACGACGATAAGCACTGCTAATGTCACAGTAATGAAGATGGAGATAATCCTATTTATCCTTTTTCTGATTAAAAAATTGACGACTGGGTTTATCAAAATCCCCAAGATTGAAGCATAGACTAGCGGGATGATTATTTGCTGGCCAATGCTCATTGTAATGACAAATGCAAAAAGACAAATAAAAATTAATGCGACTTTTGCATAGAAAGGCATCTCATACTTTTTTTGCGTTGACAGGCTCATTGAGTTGCTATTTCCTTAATAAATAAAACCAAAAGTAGGATGGAGTTGTGTCGGCACGTAAGGACAAGTTTCCGTACAAAGGTGTTCATGTTAAATATGTAATGTGTTATACAATCGACAGAATGGTGTTGCATCATTCACGCTTTTAGTAAAGGCGAGAACTCTAATGGTTGAGTTAAATTGAAATGGCTTTTTCTGTGGATCATGTTCCCCAATTTTTTCGGATTGAGTTTAATCTCTCCAGCGTCTGACAAGGCATGAGATTTATGGCATATCCATTACAAACAAAAAAAATGGGTAACATATTATATTTCATTGCGGTGATATTGGTGATCGCGTGGTTGATCGGCTTTTTGGGTTATGCAGCTGGTGGATTGATTCACTTGCTGTTGGTCCTGGCAGTGATCTCCGTTATATTAAACTTTATTGGAGGTAGAAATCGGAAAATCTGATTTCTCGATATTACTGCTTTTCGCCAGGGAACATTGAAAGCCGCAAGCACCAAATTGAAAAGGGTTTGCTTTATTTTATTGGTTTCCGGTGCAGCTGCAATTATTATTTTGTTGCTGTTTCTGTCTCCTTTGACAAAATACTTGATTGAGAGGTATGACGAACAATACACTGGTCGTCAGATAACTCTGGATCGCGCCTATGTAAATCCTTTTACGGGATTCTTTGCTTTCAGCAATTTTAAAGTTCTTGAAAAAGAGAAGGACACTGTTTTCTTTTCAGCGAAAGAAGTTAGCATTGACTTGGCGCTGCTGAAGTTGCTGTCAAAAACTTACGAGATCACAGAGGTCATTTTCAAAGAACCGCGCGGGACCGTGGTCCAGAATAAAAAACAACTCAATTTCGATGATTTGATCAGAAGGTTTTCACGAGATACGCTGAAACCGTCAAAAGCGCCGGCTCGAATCAATATACTGAGAATTGCAGTCGAACATGGTGAGTTCTATTATCATGAAAAAGTAATTCCTATACGATATGTGATAAAGGACTTGTGTATGGAGAGTTCAGGCAAGCGTTGGAATGCTGATACGATCGCGTCATCTTTTTCACTTCTATCCCAGAACGGAAAGGGTGGGATGAAGGGCAATTTTACGATAAATGTGAAAGACAAACATTATCGATTTGCGACGGCCATCAGGAATTTTGATTTGGAAATCGTAAGGCTGTACCTATGGGAGCTTATCAATTACGGAATGTTTTCGGCGCAGCTGGATGCCACCCTTGCTGCAACAGGAAATTTTAAACACAGGGATAGTATCAATTTGCAAGGACGGATATTGTTAAGAGATTTCCATTTAGGCAAGACTTTAAATGATAATTATATCGCTTTTGAGAAACTGGTAGTCGGTATCGATGAATTGAATCCTGGGAATAGAAAATTTCTGTTTGATTCGATTATTCTTAAACGCCCATTTCTGAAGTACGAGAAGTATGACTCCTTGAATAATGTCGAAATGCTGTTCGGACGATCAGGTTCAAACATTTCGGATATAACGTCGCAGGATGGAAGATTTAATCTGGTCATCGAACTTGGTCGTTATCTTAAGAAACTTACCAGGAATTTTTTTATAAGCCATTATAGGGTAAATGAACTGATTGTCGATGATGGAGAATTTGAATTTAGTGACTTCTCACTAAGTGAACAATTTACCGTTAGTGCAAAGGCGTTGACGGTTAGGGCAGATTCGGTTGATAAGAGTAACAAACGGGTACGAGTTAGGATTAACTCGATGATAAAACCTTACGGTAATCTGTCTGTGATGCTCCGCATCAATCCAAGGGATAGCGGTGACTTCGACATGCAATATCATCTCAATAAAATGTCTGTGAGCATGTTCAACCCATATCTCGTTTCGTACACTTCTTTTCCATTGGATAGAGGCTCACTCGAACTTCAAGGTTTGTGGAATGTGCGTAATGGGGAAATCAAAAGTGTGAATCATTTGGTGCTACTTGATCCGCGGATCTCAAAACGGAAGGCAAACAAAGGTTTGCATTGGATGCCCTTGCCGTTGATTATGGCATTTG